>ENA-ORNQ01000057-ORNQ01000057.1-human-gut-metagenome-genome-assembly--contig:-NODE-57-length-116802-cov-14.260803_pt1 | contig 116802 bp, 102 predicted proteins | sample MGYA00242116_ERZ509024 | MGnify/ENA primary metagenome ERZ509024 (study PRJEB26280, sample SAMEA2338697) | human gut metagenome | biome: human gut; feature: human-associated habitat; material...
CGAGCTGGGTTCAGAACGTCGTGAGACAGTTCGGTCCCTATCTGTTGCGGGCGTAGGAGATTTGAAGGGAGCTGTCCTTAGTACGAGAGGACCGGGATGGACTGACCTCTGGTGCACCAGTTGTCGTGCCAACGGCACAGCTGGGTAGCTATGTCGGGACGAGATAAACGCTGAAGGCATCTAAGCGTGAAACTCCCCCTAAGATAAGATCTCCCATCCTTTATGGAGTAAGGGTCCATGTAGACTACATGGTTGATAGGCCGGCGGTGTAAGCGCAGTAATGTGTTCAGCCTACCGGTACTAATAGCCCGAGGGCTTGACCTACAGTTATGCAGGCAGCCTTGCCATTCCTTCTTCTGTTCAGTTTTGAGGGTGTAATACCTCTGATATGGCCCGTTGGTCAAGTGGTTAAGACGTAGGCCTCTCACGCCTGAATCGGGAGTTCGACTCTCCCACGGGTCACCATATGCACCATTAGCTCAGCTGGTAGAGCACCTGACTCTTAATCAGGGTGTCCAGGGTTCGAGTCCCTGATGGTGTACCAAGAGGGGAAGAAAATTTCTTCCCCTCGGCAAAAAAGCCTTGACTTTAAGGCTTGAATATTGTAGTATTTGGTGTGTTCCAAATGCAGTTGGTGTTTTTAACGGTGAGGGTCCACCCGTTCCCATTCCGAACACGGAAGTTAAGCTCACCAGTGCCGACAATACTTGTCTGGAGACGGACCGGGAAGATAGGTCAATGCCAACATCAAAGGGTTTGGCGCAAGTCAGACCCTTTGCTTATGCCTCCTTAGCTCAACAGGTAGAGCATGCGGCTGTTAACCGCAGGGTCGTAGGTTCGAATCCTACAGGGGGCGCCAGATGGTATTGCCGTCACAATTTAATGTGACGGCAATATCTCCATAAGGGCCTTTAGCTCAGTTGGTTAGAGCAACCGGCTCATAACCGGTCGGTCTGGGGTTCGAGTCCCTGAAGGCCCACCAATATAAAGGGGAATAGCTCAGCTGGTAGAGCGGCGGTCTCCAAAACCGTAGGCCGAGGGTTCGAAGCCTTCTTCCCCTGCCATTGTATAGAAGTTCGAGGTTTTTCCTTGAACTTCTTTTTAGTTGTGCTATTTAAGCTTATTATCATGACTATTCTATTTATAATTTTGCTTGTCCTGCTTTGTGCAGTCATATCTGCGTTTGTGTGTTGCTATAAGATCAACGTTGTATTCTATAATGAAACAATCAGTGGAGTTTACTCCGAGTGTCGAGTCGTACTAATTTCTGATTTGCACTGCAGGCAGTATGGCGAGAATAATTCTAGACTTATTTCTCTTGTTGCTAAGCAAAAACCGAATGCGGTATTTATGGCAGGAGATATGCTGTCGAGAAATGCCGATGAAAAGGATATATCGGAGTTTACAACGCTTGTATCAATGCTTAAGGAGCTTGCACCGGTGTATTACAGCCTTGGCAACCATGAAAGTGCCTTTCCTGAGGAGAAGCTTGAGCGCGTCAAGTCTGCAGTGACGGCTGCAGGCGGCGTTTTAGTTTACAACGATTACATTGATGTAAATCTTGGTGTTAACAGACTTCGTTTGGTTGGATTATCAGGCGACAAAGAGATGTGGCTTGATTTTTGCAGTGATGTTCCGAAAGCACCGGAGCAAAATGAATTATATGAGTTTCTTGGCGCACTGCGCCACTGTGACCTTCCGACTGTATGGCTGGCGCATAAACCGGACATGATGATATTCTTTGATCCGCACAAAGACTACCGAATGGATCTTGTTCTAAGCGGTCATGTACACGGAGGTTTGTGGCGAATACCAGGTGTCGGCGGCGTGTTCTCTCCGTCAGAGGGATTGTTCCCCCACTACGACAAGGGGGAATACAGCTTTGGGAGCACAAGACTCATACTCTCCGGCGGCTTGGCCGGCTACGGTCTGATACCGAGGATTTTTAATTTGCCGGAAATATGCGTTATAACACTTTCCCCTAAGATATAGCTGTAAATATCAGCAGACTGCGTTGTTTCTTAAAACATATCTATAAATTTCTTTTTTGCTTCTGACGGACAGCCTGCGTCGATCCAGCAGAGGTCAAGCTCCCTTGCCGGAAGCGGTGCATCCAATTGCAGTTCAAACAGATTATCATCTATGACGGCAAACTCACGGGTGACACAGGAGATGCCGAGATTTATCCTTGCAAAATCGACCAACAGATCATGACAGCCGAGATCGATCTCGGGGTTTAGCGCAATACCGGAGAGCATGAACTCCTCATCTATCGCACGGCGGGTATTCGATAGTTTTTCGAGCATGATAAGCGGGTACGAGCTCAGCTCACGCCGAGTGACTGTGCACCCTCTCAGCTCCGAAAACGCAGAGCCAGCAATGAACACATCGTGCAGGTCAAGACACTTTTTGACCGAGAACTTGCTGTCAGACACCGGCGAGTTTACAAATGCAACATCCAGCTTTCCGGCGGCAAGAAGCGAGAACGCCTCGGTGCTCGTGCGGTTTACGACCTGAAGCCGCACATCGGGGTACAGCTCGTTCCAGCGCTTGAGGTAGGGCAGCAGAAAATGCCGTGCAACGGTATCGGCCGCACCGACACGCAAAAAGCCCTCACGCAGGAGCTTGAAGCGTTCGATTCGCTCCTCGGCCTCACATATCGTGCCGATGGCAGGGGCAATCATCGCATATAGCTGCTCGGCTTCGACCGAGGGCGTCGCCGCACGCTTGCCACGCAGAAACAGCTGCACACCGAGCATGACTTCAAGCTGCTTTATCGATTGACTGACGGCGCTTTGCGTAACGAAAAGCTGCCGAGCCGCCTCGGAAAACGAGCGATTTTCATACACCGCCGCAAAAACACGGTACAGGTCGAGGGAGAAGTTATCTTTCATTTCATCACCTATTAGAGATACTAATCCAAACATAAAAATAATTAACTTGGCTTATGAAACTGATTGTATTATAATATTGAAGCAAAAGCAAGTTTTCTCTTTAAACAGTACCAACTAAAATAATCAGCCGACAGGCGGAACGGAGAACAGCAATGGAAAGAACGATCGGAACAGTTGTACGCGGTGTCAGAGCACCCATCATCCGTGAGGGCGACGATCTTGCAAAGATCGTGGCAGAGAGTGTTTTGAACTGCATCGAGGCGGAGAACATCACTATCGGCCAGAAGGATATCATCGGTATCACCGAGTCTATACTCGCAAGGGCGCAGGGCAACTACGCATCCGTGAACGATATTGCAGCCGATGTAAAGGCAAAGTACCCCGGCGGCCATGTCGGCGTTATCTTCCCCATCCTCAGCAGAAACAGATTTGCAATCTGCCTGCGTGGTATCGCACTCGGCTGCAAGAAGATAACAATTATGCTCAGCTACCCCTCCGACGAGGTCGGCAATCACCTGTTTGATGTAGACATGCTCGACGAAAAGGGCGTTGACCCCTACGCCGATGTCCTCAGCGAGGAAAAGTACCGTGAGCTGTTCGGCTATGTAAAGCACCCGTTCACCGGCATGGACTATGTCGCATATTACAAGGAGCTCGTGCTCAGCTGCGGCTGCGAGTGCGATATCATTTTCGCAAACAAGCCCACGGCCATCCTCGACTACACCAAGGATGTGCTGTGCTGCGATATCCACACCAGATCCCGCACAAAGCGCTTGCTCAAGAAGCACGGTGCCGAGACCGTCTACGGCCTTGACGACATCCTCACCGCACCCGTAAACGGCAGCGGCTACAACGATTTCTGCGGTCTGTTGGGTTCCAATAAGGCTACCGAGGACACCATTAAGCTGTTCCCTGTCAACTGCCAGGAATTCGTTGAGCGTGTGCAGAAGCTCATGCTTGAAAAGACCGGTAAGACCGTTGAGGTGCTCGTCTACGGCGACGGCGCATTTAAGGATCCTGTGGGCAAGATCTGGGAGCTGGCTGACCCTGTCGTCTCCCCGGGTTACACCGCAGGTCTCACCGGTACTCCCAACGAGCTGAAGCTCAAGTACCTTGCCGACAATGATTTTGCAGATCTCTCCGGCGATGAGCTCAAGGCAGCTATCTCTGAGAAGATCAAGGAAAAGGACGGCGACCTCAAGGGTCAGATGGCATCCGAGGGCACGACCCCGAGACGGCTCACCGACCTCATCGGCTCGCTGTGCGACCTGACCTCCGGCAGCGGCGACAAGGGTACCCCGATCATCTACATTCAGGGTTACTTCGACAACTACACCAAGTAATTTGACCTTAATGCAGACCGACACTTTTTGTGCCGGTCTGTTTTTATAATTTTACGAAAAATTGCAGATAATAGTCACATGAAAAGCGAAGATCTAATCATAAGAATGTGCGCGCCGACGCTGGCGGGACTCAAGACCGGCAGTATGTTCTCGGCAAGCTACCACTCCGAGGCAAAGGTCAAAGCCGAGCTGCGGCGACTCAACGGACTATTTAAGCCCAAGGGTCTCGTCATCATGCCGCTGCGGTTCTCGGGGAAAACGGTTCTGATATATGTAGGGCGGATGCAAGCGCTTGAGCGTGACCTGAATGAGCCGAGAGCGGCCGCAATGCTCAAGAAGCTTAACTACCCATGCGGCAGCACGGAGCATTGCCTGCTGCATTTAATGCGTCGTATGCGCACCCCACAGGGCTTCCCACATGAGGTGGGGCTGTTTCTCGGCTACCCGCCGGAGGATGTGCTCGGATTTGTGCGCAACAGGGCAAGAAATTACAAGGCCGTGGGACTGTGGAAAGTCTACGGCGACACGCAGAGAGCACAGGGCCAATTTGAAGCGTGCAGAAAATGCACCGAGGAAAGCTATGCCCGTTTTAAAAGCGGCGTGAGCATCGAACAGCTTATCATGTGAAAGGACGGAACAAAAAATGAGCAAGGTCGCAGTCGTATACTGGAGCGGAACGGGTAACACCGAGACAATGGCGAACGCCGTAAAGAGCGGAGCGCAGGCCACAGGGGCGCAGGTCGGGTTTTTCAAGGCCGACGAGTTTCACGCCGACATGGTCGATAGCTTTGACACTATCGCATTCGGCTGCCCCGCAATGGGCACAGAGGAGCTGGAGGAAACGGAGTTTGCACCGATGTTCCGCAGCTTGGAGGGCAAGCTTGCGGGCAAAAAAATCGGGCTTTTCGGCTCATACGGCTGGGGCGGCGGTGATTGGATGGGCAAGTGGCTCAATAACTGCCGTGGGCTGAGTGCAAAGCTCGTCTCGGGCGGAGTTGCCTGCTGCGGCGAGCCGGACGGCGATGCGCTGACCGAGTGCGTAAACCTCGGCAGAGCATTGGCGCAATAAACCGAAAATCGACTTCTCCGCTTGACGAGACACCGCAATTGCACTATAATCTTGGTATCAACTCAAAGGAGAAGCGTCATGAGAGAATGCGAAAATTGCCATAACCTTATACCTGAGGGGATGAAGATATGCCCCCATTGCAGCGGGCTTCCGCCCACGCTTTTCCCGCACTTTTTCGTGTATCTTGCGCTGACATGCGTTGCGATAGGCGCAGCGGTGTACTTCCGCCCGTTTCTTGACGGACCTGCGTCCGGCCAAGTAGTCAACGGTGTTCTGTGGGCAGCGTTCACGATATTCGTGTTCTTTGCGATAATCTTCACCTGCGTGTGCGTCATCGTCGCAAAGGACTATTCGCACCGGCGCTTTAAGGGCAAGCTCACCAAGGCCGAGCGAATCCGCTTTATCAACATGAAGCAGCACATCGAGTCCGGCCGCCACTTCTACGATAAGGGCGAGTACTGCACCGTATGCGGTCATAAGAAGACCGGCAGAGCCCCGGCTAAAAAGTAATAAAGACAACAAAAGACCACGGCTTGCGCCGTGGTCTTTTGCTTTGAGAAAAGAATAGAGAGGATGTATAAGGAGAAGAGAAATAGCTTATTTAACCAAACTGGGGATGGCTTGACAGACCTGAGTCGTTAACACCATTCGAATCTGTGTTTGGTTTGGATTCGTCGAAGGTCACCTTGAGCGTTGTGTAATCGCCCTTGCGGTAGACCGTAATGTTTGCGGTCTCGCCGGCCTTGAACGAACGGATGGCAGAGTCGAGGTCGTTGAAGTCCTTGACCTCGTTTTCGCCTAATTTGGTGATTATATCGCCGGCCGAAAGGCCGCATTTTTCTGCGCAACTGTCCTTTTCAACGCTGAACACATATGCGCCCTCGGGCATTTTGTAGTAGTTGGCATAAACCGAATTGTATCTGCTGTCGATGTTCGCACCGAGATATGCCTTGCCGGTAACATAGCCGTTGGTGATTAGGTCGTTTGCGATATCGATAGCGTCGTTGATGGGGATAGCGAAGCTCAGACCTTCAACGCCGGTAGAGCTGTACTTTGCGGTGACGATGCCGATGACCTTGCCCTCGGCATTATACAGAGGGCCGCCGGAGTTGCCGGAGTTGACGGCAGCGTCGAACTGGAACATATTGATTGCGCTGGCGCTCTCGTTTGTGGTGATCTTACGGTCAAGCGCACTGACATGGCCGGTGGTCATGGTGAATGCGAGCTCACCGAGGGGATTGCCGATGGCGTAGACCTCTTCGCCGACCTGAATGCTTTCACTGTCGCCCACTTCAACGGGGGTGAGGCCGGTGGCATCGATCTTCAAAACCGCAACATCGTTTTCTTCCTCAACGCCGACGATGGTGGCGTCATAGGTCTTGCCGTCGTAGAACATGACCGAGACTTTGTAATTGCGCTGATATGCAGCCTCGATGACATGGTAGTTTGTAACTATATATCCGTCGGTGGTAACGACAAAGCCTGAGCCGGAAACTGCGCTGGAGCTCGTCTGACCGAACCAGTTGGTGGTCGTGACCTCGGTGGTGATACCGACTGCCTGTTTGCAGCCGAGCGAGTAGATATCGTTCGAGCTGCCGGTATTTGAGCTGATAGACGAGCCGCTGGTGCCGGCGGAGATGGGCTTGCTCGTTGCTTCGGGGGTTGAGTTGTTATTGTCTAGGACTTTCCACGACACAACGCCGCCGACTGCACCGCCGATGAGCGCACACGCAAGGCAGGCACACGCAAGCTTAACAAAGCGCTTTTTTGATTTTGGAGCGGCCTTCTTGTCCTTCGGTTTTTCATCCTTGGGCTTCTTCTCCGAGGGAACATAGTACTTTGGAACCTCCGTGTCCTCTCCGCAGGGAACGAACTCGGCATCCTCATACAGATTCTGCTCGGGTCTTACGAAGTGGTACTCGCCGTCATCGGAGACGGACGGTGCCGAAGCGTTGCTCTCGGTTTCCTGAGCACTCTCGGTCTCAGAGCTGAGATTTTCAGCCTCCGAGATGTTCTTGCCGCTGTTAATTTCATCTTTATGGTCTTCCATGATTGCCTTCGCCTCTCATATTTGAGTGTCTATATAATAACCTGATAATATGACAAAGGCATGAACAAAAAAGGAATTAATTATAAATAGTAATAGCCGCCATATGGGCGACTATTACTATTTTTTTAACTCATCCGTCTATATTGTGAAGATCTATGTTGAGATTTGCCTTGACCCATGCTATACACTCGGTGCAGTCGGCGTCTATCTCGATGACCAAACTGTCATAGGTATCTTCCTCGTTGGCCGTATCGGGAGCAGAGACAAGCTCAATGTAGACATATGATCCGGTGACAAAGCCGTCATCGTTATTGCCCGTTTCGGCCGTTTCGGGGATAAGGGGCTTTTTCGCACCGCTTTCGATATCCTTCATCAGTGCATTATCGTAGAAATCGACCGCCTGCTCGGGGGTGAGCGATATCGAGTTCAGCTCGCCGGAGCCGGAGGGGTACTTAAACGATGCGTCGTACACATTCTGTACCGTGACAGGTATCTCGGGTGTGAAGCAGGACTTTACGATGTTCACCGAGCCCAGCGCAGCGTAATACGCCTTGTAGTTGTCGTCAATGAGCACGGTGTAGCCGCGATAGACAGAGTGACCGCCCTTGAGCTTGTATCTAAGGCTCACGTAGCCGACGCTTTCGTAGCCGGTGTCGTCAAGACCCTCGTACTTGTCCCGGTCGTCGATTATGGCCTTGTTGACATCGAGTATGGCCTCGATATCCGAGCGCTCGGTCACATCATAGCCGCCGGCCTCTCTGTTGCAGACTATCATTTCGATATCGTCGATATCCGGCAGCTGCGAGGATAGGTCAAACAGGTCTGTCACGCAGACAAAGGCGAAAACGATGCACAGAATGATGGTGATGACAAAGCCCTTCCAGCTGCCTTTAAAGACATGGAAGCTCTTTTTGAGCAGCATCTCGGAGGCAAAGTAGCCGATGAATGCACCGATTATAAGTCCGGCGGACAAAACGAGCATGGACATTGAAAGACTCGTAAACAGTGTGCTTATGATGACGAAGAACAAAAGACCGAAGCAGAGCGCTGCACACGCCGTAACGCAGAACTTAAACACGGGACGCAGGGAGTTGACGGCGATAACATCACCGGCAGACTCCATACGGCGCTTGCGGTACAGCAAAAGGGCTGTGACCGAGAACACGACGGCTGCAATGATGTAGCCGAGCAGCGCCGACCAATTCGTCAGCAAAACGGCAGCACTCTCTGTGCTGATGTTCACATTTATCCCTATGCGTGTAAACAGGTATATAAGCGGGGACATGAACTCTAAAACGCAGTCGGGAAGGTCAGAGTAGCCAAATATGAACATACCGTAGAGCATCCTGACGACATATTCCATGCCGAGAAACACAAAATTAAATATAAGGTAGAGGACGGGCAACGCAACGATGTTTGCCGTCAGCATGGCGATAAATGCGGAGATGGAGAAGAAGATGAGAAACTCCATGGAGTTAACGGCGAACAAAATGGCGTTCATCTTGAAAATACAGGCGCCTTCGATGCCGCTGCTGAGTGTGAACAGCCAGTTGAGTACGGCGATAAACAGGTTAGCGGCAAGCACCGGCAGCGCACCGGCAAGATACGCCGAGCAGAACACCGCCTCACGGCGAACGGGAGTCGAGGCAATCATGCCGCAGCTGCGGGAGTTATATAGGAAACCGAAAACCGCCATTGCCGCAAGGATTCCCATTAAGAAACCGGAGACGACGCTTGCTTCCACGCTCGTTTTCATTGCGGCAGTGACCACTGTGACAGCCGATTCCTTGACGCCCTGAAGCCTTGCCACAAGTAAGGGGAGCGGCAGGCACATGAACCATACGGCAAAATAGGCTGTCCACAGCGGCCAGAAGCGCTTGAGCATACTTTTGAAAATACCGGCGTTAAAGAACGATATCTTTGACTTCATAGTCAGCACCTCCAAGCTCGTAAATGAATATCTCCTCAAGGGTAAGCGGCACGGCATCGATGAAAAGCGGATGTGCGCTTTGCAGCTTCTCCGTCAGATCTTCCTGCGTGCCGTGCATGATGAGCGACTGCAAACGGCCGGTATTGGACTTATGAAGAATGTCGAGCCCCTCGGGCAAACTCTCACCGTCGGGCAGGGCAAGCTGGATCTTAACAATGTTCTCCTGAAGCTCGTTTAGGCTGCGCTCTATCATGATCTTGCCCTTGTTCATGATGCCCACACTGTCGCATACATCCTCAAGCTCACGCAGGTTGTGCGAGGAAACGAGCACCGTTGTGCCGTTTTCGGCAACATCGGCCATGATGATGCTCCATATCCGGCGACGCATGACGGGGTCAAGACCGTCGACAGGCTCATCAAGGATGAGTATCTCGGGGCGCAGCGACACGGCGATCCAAAACGCCGCCTGCTTCTGCATGCCCTTGCTGAGCCTGCGCATCTGGCGCTTCGGGTCAAGGCCGAACACATCGGCAAGCTTTTTAAAGCGTTCTGCGTCAAAATGCGGGTAGATGCTTCGGTAAAAATCCATCATCTCACGGATGGAAGCGTTTGCGTAATAAAAGATATCGTCGGGGATATAAGCAATGCGGCTTTTGACCTCGGGATTTTCAAACACGGGTGCACCGTCAATTGTTATCTCGCCTGCGTCCTGACGGTAGATGCCGGTCAGGTGGCGGATAATGGTCGACTTGCCTGCACCGTTGGGCCCCACAAGGCCGTATACAGCGCCTGTCGGCACGGTCATGCTCATGTCATCAAGAGCACGGAAGCCGTCAAATTCCTTTATGACATTTCTGACTTCGATCATGGGCTTATTCTCCTTTCAGTCGCTTGATAAGCTGAGGCTTATCAACGCCGATGTAACCGAGCTCGGTAACAAGCTCGTCAAATTTACCGAGAAGCTCTTTTTTTCGGGTCTCGTCCACGCCGTCCTTTGCGCAGACGAAGCTGCCCTTACCGGGCTGTGAGCAGATATATCCCTCCGCCTCAAGCTCACGGTAGGCACGCTGAATGGTGCTGGGGTTGATGGCGAGGTCGGATGCCATCTCACGCACCGAGGGCAGCTTGCTGCCTATCGGCAGCAGCCCGGTCACGATAAGACGGCGCAGATTGTCCTTTATCTGCTCGTATATCGGGCGTGGATCTCGGAAGTTCACGCTGATCATGTTCACTACCTCCAAGTGTCGTTAACTGTGTGGTTCGTTCTCATACAGTTATCATACACAGCAAACGGCGGTTTGTCAACATATTTGTTTTTCGCCGAAATTCTCGTTGCAAAAATAAATATATAATGATAAAATACAATGTCAAATTATAATAGGATAGGTATATGGTTATGTGGCTTTCGGATAAATGGCAGGATTTTGAGCTCCTTGATTGCTCAAAGGGCGAAAAGTTAGAGCGCTGGGGCAGCTATTACCTCGTGCGCCCCGACCCGCAGGCAATATGGGACACGCCCCGCACCGACGAGCGCTGGAATTGCCGTGACGCACGCTATCGCCGCAGCGATACCGGAGGCGGCTCGTGGGACAAGGGCGGCCTGCCCGCAAGCTGGAAGATAAATTACGGCGAGCTGACGTTCAATGTCAAGCCCATGAACTTCAAGCACACGGGACTTTTCCCCGAGCAGGCGTGCAATTGGGACTTTGCAATGGACAAGATCCGCAAGGCTAACAGGCCCATAAATGTTCTGAACCTGTTTGCTTATACGGGCGCTGCCAGCGTTGCCTGCGCCAAGGCCGGTGCAAGCGTTTGCCATGTTGACGCTGCCAAGGGCATGGTGTCTTGGGCGAAGGAAAACGCTGTTTCCTCCGGACTTGCCGATGCGCCCATCCGCTGGATAGTCGATGACTGCGCAAAATTCGTTGAGCGTGAGATTCGCCGTGGCAGGAGGTATGACGCTATCATCATGGATCCCCCGTCCTACGGCAGAGGCCCGGGCGGCGAGATATGGAAGCTTGAGCAGAACCTGTGGCCGTTTGTGTCACTGTGCGCAGGCGTTTTGTCCGACGATCCGCTGTTTGTCATCATTAATTCGTATACAACGGGTCTTTCGGCATCGGTGCTTTCCTATGTCACCGAGAGCATTTTCACAAAGAAATTCGGCGGTCATTCCGACAGCCGTGAGCTGGGACTTCCAGTGACCGACAGCGGTCTTGTCCTGCCTTGCGGAGCGACCTGCCGCTGGGAGAAATAATAAATGAGTTCAGTTATAAAAATAGAAAACCTGCATTACACCTACCCGGGCGACGATGTCGAGAGCCTCAAGGGTGTGAGCTTGGAAATTGAGCGGGGCAGCTTTGTCGCCGTACTCGGGCATAACGGATCGGGCAAGTCGACGCTTGCAAAGCACCTGAATGCCATATTGCTGCCCACCGAGGGCAAGGTGCTGGTCGACGGTATCGACACCGCCGATGAGAATAATTTGCTGAAAATTCGCAGCACAGTGGGGATGGTGTTCCAAAACCCCGATAATCAGATAGTCGCAAATGTTGTTGAGGACGATGTGGCCTTTGCACCGGAGAATTTAGGCGTTGAACCGGCGGAAATTCGTGAGCGGGTGGACAATGCACTCAAGGCCGTCGATATGTATGAGTTCAGGCTCCATGCTCCGCACCTTTTGTCCGGCGGACAGAAGCAGCGTGTCGCCATAGCGGGCGTTATCGCCATGCAGCCGGAGGTAATTGTCCTCGACGAGCCGACCGCCATGCTCGACCCCAAGGGCCGCCGTGAGGTCATCGACACCGTCACGAAGCTTTGCCGTGAAAAGGGCATAACCATCGTATTGATAACGCATCATATGTCCGAGTGCATAGATGCCGACAGGCTCATCGTCATGTCAAACGGCGATGTTGTCGCCGACGGAACGCCGCAGGAGGTGTTCTCGCAGGTCGAGCTCATGCACAGCGAGGGGCTTGCCGTTCCGGCAACGACGGAGCTCATGTGGCAGCTCAACAATAAAGGCTTTAATCTGCCGCTGACGGCGCTCGGAATTGCCGACTGCGCAGAACAAATCGCAAAGGAAATAGGATAACAAACCATGTCAGATATTAAGGTGAGCGGCCTGCGCCATGTTTACAGTGTGGGCACGCCCTTTGAAAAGGTCGCAATAGACGATATAAATATTGAGATACCGCACGGCCAGTTCGTGGGACTTATCGGTCACACGGGCTCGGGTAAGTCGACATTTATCCAGCACCTGAACGCTCTGCTGAAGCCGACCTCCGGCACGGTCACGGTCGACGGCGAGGACATAAACGCCGACAAAATCTCGGCTAAGAATGTCCGCCACAAGGTTGGACTTGTGTTCCAGTACCCGGAGTATCAGCTTTTTGAGGAGACGGTGTATGCCGATATTGCCTTCGGCCCCAAGAACATGGGACTGAGCGAGACAGAGATAGACGAGCGTGTGCGTGAAGCGGCACACTTTGTCGGCGTGACGGACGAGCAGTTTGAAAGATCTCCGCTCGAGCTTTCCGGCGGTCAGAAGCGCAGGGTCGCAATTGCCGGCGTTATCGCCATGCGCCCGGGAGTTCTCATCCTCGACGAGCCGACGGCGGGACTTGATCCCGCAGGCTGCGAGCAAATTCTGCGCAACATCTGCGACTATCACACGCAGACCGGCTCAACGGTCATTATCGTGAGCCACAGCATGGACGATGTCGCACGACTTGCCGACCGCCTTGTTGTGTTTAACCACGGCGCTATCCGCTTTGACGGCACGCCCGAGGAGGTCTTTTCTCAGCCTGAGGAGCTGCGGAGCATCGGCCTTGCCGTTCCGGCGGCAACGGAGCTTGCCATGGAGCTTAAAAAGCTCGGACTGAAGCTTCCGAACTCCATCTACACCAACGAGCAGCTTGAAAAAGCCCTCGTGGCGCTTAAAAGGAGGGGTGAGTGATGCTTAAAGACATAACCTTAGGCCAGTATTTCCCCGGCGACACCGTCGCCCATCGCTTGGACCCAAGAACAAAGCTGCTTTTAGTCATCATCTACATCGTCGGACTGTTTAACGCCGTCGGCTGGTGGAGCTACGCATTTGTTGTCGTCATCACGGGGCTGTGCATGGCGGTGTCGAAAATTCGCCCCGCTGCAGCGTTCAAGGGTCTAAAGCCCGTCATATTCATCATCATCCTGACGGCGCTTCTGAATATTTTCTACACCAAGGGCACGCCCATAATCGAGGGCTGGATAATCACTTGGGAGGGCATTGAAAAGGCAGTTATGATGTCTGTGAGGATAATCCTCCTCATAGTCGGCACCTTCCTTCTGACCTACACCACGAGCCCCATCGCACTCACCGACGGCCTTGAGATACTGCTCGATCCTTTGAAGAAAATCAAAGTGCCCGTGCACGAGATGAGCATGATGATGAGCATGGCGCTGCGCTTTATCCCGACGCTCATCGAGGAGACGGACAAGATAATGTCCGCCCAGAAGGCAAGAGGCGCAGACTTTGAGACCGGCAACCTCATACAAAGGGCAAAGGCACTGCTGCCGATACTCGTGCCGCTGTTTGTCTCGTCCTTCCGCAGGGCAGACGAGCTTGCCGTTGCCATGGAAAGCCGCTGCTACCACGGCGGCAAGGGCAGAACGAGGATGAAAACGCTCAGGATGCAGGGCATCGACTTTTTGGCGCTGTTCCTCGGCGCTGCGTTCCTGGCGGCCATATTCGTATTGAAGAAATTCGGACTGTAAGCTATGAGAAATATCGCCCTGAAAATCAGATATGACGGCAGCAGATACCACGGCTGGCAGGTGCAGAAAACAGAGATCTCCGTGTGCCAAACGGTGCAGGAGGCGCTGAGTAAAATTTGCGGACATGCGGTCAAGGTCACCGGGTGCGGCCGCACGGACGCCGGTGTGCATGCACTAAACTACTGTGCAAACTTCCGCACCGACTGCCGCATCCCCATCGACCGCTTTGCACTGGCGGCAAACTCCCGCCTGCCGGACGACATTGCGGTGCTCGATGCCGTCGAGGTTCCGGACGACTTCAACGCCATTTCCTCCTGCATAAAAAAGGAGTACATCTATAAAATCTATAACAGCAATATCCGAGATCCGTTCTTGGAAAAGCGAGCCTGCTTTTACCCGTCGAGCCTTGATATCGAGCTGATGAAGCGGGCGGCAACGGCCTTTGAGGGTACGCATGATTTCGCGGCCGTGCGCTCGCTCGGCACGGAGACCAAGACCACCGTGCGCACCGTCTATTGGTGCAGGGCGGAAAAGGAGGGCGACCTCATAACGGTGTCTGTTTGCGCCGACGGATTTTTGTACAACATGTGCCGTGCCATGGTCGGCACGATGGTCTACGCATCCTACGGCAAGATATTGCCAGAGGATATCCCGCACCTGCTTGAGATAGGCGACCGCAGGCTCACGGGACCTACCATGCCGCCGCAGGGACTGTACCTGAACCGTGTTTGGTATGACGGCCCTGCCGGACAAATGATGATAAAGGACTAACGATGAAGAAACTGACTATTGCCGCCATGCTGGCACTGAGCATTGCCCTGACCGGCTGCACGGCCGAAAAGCCGATCGAAAGCTTTTATATCGGGACGGGAGCGCACCAGTGCTACGCCGCCGTCGGCGACAGCCTCATGACAGCCACCACCACGAGCGTCAGAGTATTTGACGCAAAGGGCGAAGCGGTGCTCGATAAGTCCTGCAACTTTAAATATCCCACCATGAGCGAAAACGCAGATAATGCAGTCGTGTACGATATCGGCGGCACGAATGTCGTGTACCTCGACGGCTCTGCGCTCGATGCAAAAAACAATATAATTTCCGCCGACCTCAGCCAAAGCGGCCATTTGGTGCTGTGCACCGAGGAAGCCGGCTACAAAGGCTCCGTCACCGTGTACTCGGCGGATAAGACCGAGGTGTATAAGTGGCTCTCGGCCGATAACTGGGTCGTCAAGGCGGCGGTATCGCCGGAGGGCACACGGCTTGCGGTGCTGGTTTCGGGCGAAAACGGCAGCATCGTCAAGCTATTTAAGCTCGACAGCACCGATGAGCAAGGCTCGTTTGCAGCCGATCAGGCGGTTTTCAACGATATCTGCTGGCTGGGCGAAAGAGTGTGCTGTATAGCTTCGGATAGGCTGTATTTCTGCTCCGATACCGGCAAAGCCGAGGGCGAATATTCCTTTGACGGCAACTTCTTGGACATGTTTGCTGTCTGCGGCGACAACATCGTTTTGGAGCTGCGAGCGCACAGCTACGGCGGAGCGGGAACACTCGTCAGCATCGACAGCTCCGCAAACCTTGTCGGCACGGCCAAGCCCGGTGCGGAGATAGAGACCTTCGACTTCTCAAACGGCAAACTCCTTTGCCTTACGCAGAATAAGCTGCTGTGCTATGATGATAGCTTGAGCCTTGGGTTTGAAACTGAGCAGACCGGCGCACAAACTGCGCTTCTCAGGTCAAGCGATGCCGTGCTCATATCCGGCACGGAGGTCAGAACGACCGACATAAATTAGTAAATTTAAGCAATAATCATATATGTATTTACAACCTAAAAAGGGGGTACAACCATGCAAGTAAAAATGTGTTCACGCTGCGGTAAAAATGTGGCTGTCGTGTTTATCACGAAGATGGAGGGCAACGAGATGAAGAACGAAGGACTTTGCCTCAAGTGCGCCCGTGAACTGCATATAAAGCCCGTCGACGAGATGATGGAGAAGATGGGCATTTCCGACGAGGATCTTGACAGCTTAAGCGGCGACATGATGAATGCCCTCAACGGCGTTGAGAGCCTCATGGACATTGACGGCACTTCCGATGACTCGGACGACGACGGCAAGACCGCTACATTCCCGTTTTTAAACCGCCTTTTCGGCGGTCAGAACGGTCAAAACGCCAACAACACCCCCGAGGGCGGTGCGGAAGCACCCAAGGATAAGCCCGAGGGCAACAGACCGGCAAAGAAAAAGTTTTTGGATAACTACTGCATCAACCTCACTGACCGTGCAAGAGCAGGCAAGCTCGATAACATGATAGGCCGTGAGGAAGAGCTTGAGCGGGTAATTCAGATACTCAACCGCCGCCAGAAGAACAATCCCTGCCTCATCGGCGAGCCCGGCGTAGGCAAGACCGCCGTGGCCGAGGGCCTTGCCCAGCGCATAGCAATGGACAAGGTGCCTTATAAGCTGCGCAACAAGGAGGTCTACCTGCTTGACCTTACGGCTCTTGTTGCCGGAACGCAGTTCAGAGGCCAGTTTGAAAGCCGCATGAAGGGACTCATCGAGGAGATTCGCAAGCAGGGCAATGTCATTCTGGTCATCGATGAGGTGCACAACATCGTCGGCGCAGGCGATGCCGAGGGCAGCATGAATGCGGCAAACATCCTGAAGCCCGCCCTGTCAAGAGGCGAGATACAGGTCATCGGTGCAACGACCTTTGCCGAGTACCGCAAGCACATCGAAAAGGACACCGCACTTGAGCGCCGCTTCCAGCCCGTGACGATAAATGAGCCGTCGATACATGACAGCATCGAGATATTGAAGGGCATCAAGCACTATTACGAGGACTACCACGGCATCACCATATCCGACGAGATGTGTGCCGAGGCAGTCAAGCTTTCCGAGCGTTATTTAACCGATCGATTCCTGCCGGATAAGGCGATAGACCTTATCGATGAGGCAAGCTCGGATGTTAACCTAAAGGATAAGAATATAATCCGCCTTGCCGAGGCGAGAAAGGACCTTGACGATCTGCGCTTTGAGCGTGAAGCACTCATGAGCGCGGACGCACCCACCGACGGAGAGCTCACCGACGAGGTGCTCGACAAGCGCTATGAGCGCATAGCGGAGCTGAGAAGTAAGGAAATGCAGCGTGAGCAGGAGATAGCCTCGCTTGAGCTCGAGGGCAAGCCGGAGCTCACGATAGATAACCTTGCCCGCATAATCGAGCTTTGGACGAAGATACCGGCATCCTCCATCCGCGAGGATGAGTTTGAGCGCCTTGCCGAGCTTGGCGACAGACTGCGTGCACACATTGTCGGTCAGGACGAGGCAGTCGATGCCGTTTGCGCCGCAATCAAGCGCAGCCGCATAGGCTTAAAGGCAAAGCGCAAGCCTACAAGCTTTATCTTTGTCGGCGGCACCGGTGTCGGTAAGACCGAGCTTGTAAAGCGCCTTGCGGCCGACCTTTTTGACAGTCCCGAGTCGCTTATAAGGCTCGATATGTCCGAGTTTATGGAGAAGTTCTCCGTTTCGAGGATCATCGGTTCGCCCCCGGGCTATGTCGGCTATGACGAGGCAGGCCAGCTCACCGAGAAGATACGCCGCAAGCCGTATTCGGTCGTCCTCTTTGACGAGATAGAAAAGGCGCATCCCGATGTTTTGAACATCCTTTTGCAGATACTTGACGACGGCAGGATAACCGATGCTCAGGGCAGGACGGTCAACTTTGAAAACACCGTCATCATCATGACCACCAATGCCGGCAGCAACACAAAAGGCGGCTCGCTCGGCTTCGGCGGCAGCCTGAACGACATGGGCAGAGAGCGTGCGCTCAAGGCGCTCAACGAGTTCCTGCGCCCCGAGTTTATAAACCGTGTCGATGAGATAGTCTACTTTAACCAGCTCACCGAGGAGAATTTCCGCTCCATCGCCGAACTCATGCTCACCGAGGTCAAGGACGCTATCGCCGAGCGGGGCATTACGCTCAGCTGGAACGATACGCTTGTTGATTACCTTGTTAAGCACAGCTACTCGGTCACCTACGGCGCACGCAATCTGCGCAGGACGATACAGAAGGATGTCGAGGATGCGATAGCCGAAAAGGTCATTGAGCGCAGGGGTGAAAATGTTGCACGCATCAGGCTCTCGGCTTCCGACGATAAGGTAAAGGTCGAGGTGAGAAAGTCATGATTAGATTTGAAAGTGATTACCTTGAGGGCGCACTTCCGCAGATAATGTACCGCCTTATGAGTACGAATTTCGAGCAGACCGCAGGCTACGGCTGCGACCCGTATTGCGAGAGCGCCCGTGAGCTTATAAAAAAAGAGTGCGCCGCTCCGGATGCGGACATTCACTTTCTTGTCGGCGGCACGCAGACCAACATGACCGTCATAGCCGCTGCCCTCCGCCCGCATCAGGGAGTGCTTGCAGCCGAGACTGCGCATATAGAAGCGCACGAGACCGGCGCTATCGAGGCAACCGGCCATAAGGTCATAACCTTGGACAGCACGGACGGCAAGATAAATGCCAAACAGGTCGAGGACTATGTCCTGCGCCACCGTGCAGATGAGTCGTTTGAGCATATCGTCCAGCCTGCAATGGTGTACATCTCGCAGCCGACCGAGACCGGCACGGTGTACACGCTCTCCGAGCTTGAGGAGCTGTCGGCAGTCTGCCGCAGGCTTGGAATTTTGCTGTATGTTGACGGCGCAAGGCTTGCCTGCGCACTCGCCTGCGGGGGCACACCGAAATTACCCGACCTTGCACGAGCGTGCGATGTGTTCTACATTGGCGGCACGAAGCACGGAACGCTCTTCGGTGAGGCGGTCGTTATCCTAAATGATGCACTCAAAAAGGACTTCCGCTACATCATCAAGCAGCACGGCGGCATGCTCTCCAAGGGCAGACTGCTCGGCTTGCAGTTTGACGAGCTTTTCTCCGACGGCTCATACTACGAGGTCGGCAGAAACGAGGTGCGCTTGGCGCAGAAGATAGCAGATGCATTCAAGAAAAAAGGTATCGAGCTTTACTACGACTCGCCGACAAATCAAATTTTCCCCGTTCTGAGCGATGAGCAGATAATGAAGCTCTCGGAGACCTACTCATTCTCCGTTCAGGGCAAGACCCCCGGCGGCACGGTGACCCGCTTCTGCACGAGCTGGGCGACCACTGATGCCGTTGCGGACAAGCTTATTAAGGACATTGAGGAGCTTTAAATGAAGAATAAAATCGAGATCATAAAGGGCGATATCACAAAACAGGCGGTCGACGCAATCGTCAATGCCGCAAACTGCTCGCTTCTCGGCGGCGGCGGAGTTGACGGAGCTATTCACAGAGCCGCAGGCCCCGAGCTTTTGGCCGAGTGCCGCACGCTCGGCGGCTGCAAAACGGGCGAGGCAAAGATAACAAAGGGCTACAAGCTCCCCGCAAAGTATGTTATCCACACCCCCGGACCCGTGTGGCACGGCGGCAGCCGCGGTGAGCCGGAGCTTCTGCGCTCGTGCTACCGCTCATGTCTTGAGCTTGCAAGCGAAAACGGCTGTAAGACGGTGGATTTCCCGTCGATATCCACGGGCGTGTATCACTTTCCGCTCGACAAAGCGTCGCAGATCGCCATAAAGGCCATTTCCGAGTATCTGTTCGAGCATCCGGAGATTGAGCGTGTGCGCATGGTCTGCTTTGACGAGCGCACCAAGGAATATTACGAAAACGCACTGGAGAGCCTTAAATGAAACGACTGTTCAGACTGCAATATAACTCACCGGTGGTGCTGACCTTTGCGCTCGTGTCGCTCGGCGCACTGCTTTTAGGCAAGCTCACCGACGGCTGGACAACAAAATACCTGTTCAGCGTGTGGCATTCCCCGCTCACCGATATACTCACTTACCCGAGGTTTATCCTCCATGTGCTCGGCCACTCGGACTACAGCCATTACATAGCCAATATGATGATGATACTCGTCGTCGGCCCGAGCCTTGAAGAAAAGTACGGTAGCAGAAATCTTCTAAGCGCAATAATCATCACGGCGCTCGTGTCGGGACTGGTACATTGGTTCCTGTTCCCGGGAACAATGCTCTTAGGTGCATCGGGCATCGTGTTCATGATGATAGTCATGGCGTCGCTTGCCGGTATGCGTGACGGCTGCATTCCCATCACGCTCATTCTTGTGCTGGTGCTCTACCTCGGCAACGAGATAGTTGACGGCGTCATGCTCAGCGACAACATTTCGCAGCTCACGCATATAATCGGAGGCATCTGCGGTGCGGTATTGGGGCTCAGACGGCGATGAGGAAAAGAGCTTTGATTTCCGCCTGTCTTTTGGGCGTTGACTGCAAGTATGACGGCGGCAACAACCGCCTGCCGGACGAGAAGCTCGCAAGACTCAAAACAGAGTACGAGCTTATCCCCGTGTGCCCCGAAGCCTACGGCGGCTTAACTACGCCGAGAACGCCGTCCGAGCGGTTCGGCGACGGTGTCGTCTCGAAAACCGGCAGGGATGTCACCGCCGAGTTTCAAAGAGGCGCCGAGGCGGCGCTTCACCTTGCGCAGGTTTTTGATATAAAGACTGCGATATTAAAAGAAAACAGCCCGTCCTGCGGCTGCGGCATGGTCTATGACGGCACCTTCAGCGGAACGCTCGTCCCCGGCGACGGCGTGACGGCAGAGCTTCTAAAAGCCCACGGCATCACCGTCATAGGCGAAAGCAAGATATAAAGAGACCTTTGGGCGGATTCAGATAAGGAGAAAACGGTTTTGACCGGCTCTTTTCCGCCCATACTTCACAAAAATCTCCGGTAATACACAAAGTATTGCCGGAGATTTGTTGTTTTGTCTTGACGAAAAATAACTCTGTCAAAACTGCTGCGCACCCTGTAAAATTGAATTTTTTCTCGAGGCAAGGCAAAGCTTGACGGGCATAATGGACATATATGGTCTAAAGCTTTAACGCAGCATCGGGGAAAAAGGCTCTTTACAGGGCGATTTATCCTTATCTGAATTCGCCCTTCGGGGGTCTCTTTTTTAATATCACGGCATAGTCTTGTACAAAAAGCAAAGGAGCACAGACTATGGCATACGAGGAAAAGGAAAAGCTGAAGCCGGCGGTAAAGCCGCATTCGGTGAGCATGGACGACAGATGCAGGCTCAATGTCACGGGGGTCGATGATGTTGAGAGCTTTGACGAGGCGACCATCGTCATGAACACCTCGCAGGGCAATCTTATCGTTCGGGGCAGCGGCCTGCATATCGGCAAGATAAGCCTTGATGTGGGCGAAATCAAGGTCGAGGGCATGATAACCGACCTCAACTACGAGGAAAAAGCGCACACAGGCGGCTTCTGGTCGAGGCTGTTCGGCTAAATGTGGATCGATGTTTCAAAGCAGCTTCTGCAGATCGGAGTTTCATGGCTCACGGGCTTTGCAGCGGGATTTGCCTACGATGTTTTCCGTGTGCTGCGCCGCAGGCTGAAAGCATCGTCGCTGTTTGACGGGCTGTTTTGCCTTGCCGTGCTGTTTGCACTTTTCACCCTCGGCATGAGCGCAGGCGGCGGCTCGCTGCACATTTTCATGATAGCCTTTTTCTGCCTCGGCTTTGCAAGCTATATGCTGCTTTTGAGCGATCTCGTGCTTGCCCTCCTCAACAAGATCGTGCAGCTCATTGCAGCACTTTTTGCACCGATATTGCTAATTATGAAAAAAGCAGGCTCTGTCGTCAAAAAACACTTTTCAAAAGCAGAAAATTGGGTTAAACTGAGAGCACAAAAGAGGAGAAAGGGCAAGGAGAAGGCAGTTGAAGAGGACACAATGCATTTTAGGGATAGCTCTGACGGTGCTGGTCGTATACGCTACACTGAGCCTCGCAGGCGTGATGAGCGATCTTAATGAAGTTATGGCGGCTACGGCGGAGCTTGAGGCCGAGCTTGCACAGGCACACAGCGAAAACGCAAAGCTCAGGGCCGATATCGACAGCCTCGGCACGGATGAGTCCGCCGAGAAGCTTGCAAGGGAAAAGTTAGGACTCGTCAAATCGGATGAGATCGTGTTTATCGACATGAACTAACAAGGCACATTCCTTGCAAAAACGGCACAGCGTGCCCGCATACATGCCGAAAACTCGGTAAAAGCAGCCGGGCAAGCGCTTTTGGCTGCTTTTTTGCGCCCAAAAGCTGAAATTTCTCATCCTGCGATTTTGCACAACGCAATTGCTGCCCAAAATGAATCGATACAGATTTTGCCCGTTTGTCTGTGGGAGTTTTACGAAAATTTTAAGCATCTCCCGAAAATAGCCGTTCAAAAATGCAAGTCCGGCAAGCAAGGAAAGCTTAAACAGCGGCAAATTTGCATATTTTCAAAGCCTGAACTTGCAAATGAAATTCTGACTGTCTGCAAAATGCAAGGCGCAATGCATCTGTTAAAACTTAAACTTGCATTTTTAACGCCTGATTAACGCTCAAAGCACCTAAAATGCATAATGCATGGTGCGTTCCTTCAAAATGCAAAAATGAAATTGCACGGTTTTGAAAGATGGCGAAAATAAACTGCAAAAGCGATTGAATTGTGCAATTTCAACAAATGCGTTTGTGTAGGTCTCACAAAAAAGAGTTGATTTTTCATAAAAAACAGCTATACTGAAATCACAGACAGGGAAACAAACCCGGACTTGAATTTATGAAAAGGAGATCTATTAAAATGGTAGCAGGACTCGGAATTTTTGTTGCAGCTTACTTTGCAGGCATGGTCTGCATGACCATAAAGGGCATGGCATAATAGATTTGACTTATTGATATAGACTTGAAAGGCAGCCTGACCGGCTGCCTTTTTTCTTGCGCTTGCGGCATAAAGCGTGTATACTTGGTGACATGAAAGAATTAACTGTAAAACGAAACGACGCAGGCCAGCGGCTCGACCGCTTTGTGGGCAAGGCAGTGCCGCTGCTGCCCGAGGCTCTGCTGCAAAAATACATAAGGATAAAACGCATAAAGCTTAACGGCAAGGGCGCAAAGCGTGACACACGCCTGAATGAGGGCGATGTGCTGAGCCTATATATAAACGATGAATTTTTTGAAAAGCCGAGGGAGGAAAACTCCTACCTCAAGGTCGGAACGCCGAAATTAAGCATTGTCTACGAAGACGAGAATATTCTGCTTGCCGACAAAAAGCCCGGCGTATTGTGCCACAGCGCAGGCCAGTGGGACTATAACACCCTCATTGCCAACATCCAAGCCTATATGGCGCAAAAGGGCGAGTGGCAGCCAAAAGAGGAAAACTCCTTTGCGCCTGCATTGTGCAACCGCATCGACCGCAATACCGGCGGTATCGTCATTGCCGCCAAAAATGCCGAGGCACTGCGGATATTAAACGACAAGATAAAAGACCGTGAGATTGAAAAGCTCTACCTTTGCGCCGTGCAGGGCAGACCCAAGCCTGCACAGGGAAGACTGGAAAATTATCTTTTCAAGGACGCACAGAAAAATCAGGTCTATGTAAAAACCCGTCCCGAGCCCGGGGCGAAGACCGCTGTCACCGAGTACCGCACGATAGCAACAAAGGGTGCGCTGTCGCTTGTCGAGTGCAGGCTCCTGACCGGCCGCACGCATCAGATTAGAGCGCAGATGGCGCATTTCGGCTGCCCGCTGTTAGGTGACGGAAAGTACGGCAGTGAGCGGTTTAACAAGGGCTACGGCGAAAAGGGACAGGCGCTTTATTCGTACAAGCTGCGCTTTGAGTTCCCCACGGATGCAGGCTGTTTAGAGTATCTCAGAGGCCGTGAGTTTTGCGTTCGTTCCGTCGATTTTGCCGAAAAATACTTCGGTATATCCGAGCTTGGGTCACTATAATCAAAAATGCGGCGAAGTTTTGGGATTTTTGTTGACTTTCCAATGGTTTGTATGTATATTATTATCGTCTGCAAAGGACGCTCCGGAAGCAGTTTCGGAGCGTCCTTTAGTATTAAATTTTTAGAAATGGGGGAGGATAAATGTCCAAAGAACTCATTCGCCTTGTGAATTGTCAAATGGCGTTTGACGACGAGATCGTTTTAGACGATATTAACCTGTATTTTAATGATAAGGAATTCCTCACGCTTTTAGGCCCCTCCGGCTGCGGTAAGACCACCACGCTCAGGATCATCGGCGGTTTTATAAAGCCCACAGGCGGCGATGTGCTTTTTGACGGCGAGAGGATCAATGATGTCCCGCCTCACAAGAGAAAGGTCAACACCGTTTTCCAGAAGTATGCGCTGTTTCCGCACCTTGATGTGTACGAGAATGTCGCCTTCGGGCTGCGCCTTGCAAAGCTGCCCGAGCAGGAGATAGACGAGCGTGTTACTAAGATGCTGGAGATTGTCAGCTTAAAAGGCTTTGAAAACCGCAAGGTTTCGCAGCTTTCCGGCGGCCAGCAGCAGCGTGTTGCCATTGCCAGAGCTCTTGTCAACAGACCCAAGGTGCTGCTGCTTGACGAGCCTCTCGGCGCACTTGACCTCAGACTGCGCAAGGATATGCAGAACGAGCTCAAGCGCATTCAGCAGGCGATGGGCATTACTTTTATATATGTCACTCATGACCAGGAGGAAGCGCTTTCCATGTCCGACACCGTTGTTGTCATGGATAAGGGCCGCATCCAGCAGATAGGCACTCCCGAGGATATCTACAACGAGCCGAAAAATGCCTTCGTTGCTGACTTCATCGGCGAGAGCAATATCCTCGACGGCGTTATGCTCGAGGACAGACTGGTCAAGTTCTTCGGTCGTAAATTCAAGTGCGTCGACGCAGGCTTTGAGAAAAACGAGCCTGTCGATGTCGTCATCCGCCCCGAGGATATCGATATCGTTCCGCCCGACGACGGTCACCTTTGCGGCACGGTAACGAGCGTCACATTCAAGGGCGTTCACTACGACACGATAGTCGATTTCAAGGGCTTTAAGTGGCTTATCCAGACTACCGATTTTTATGAGGTCGGCTCGTATATCGGCATCCGCCTTGAGCCGGAGGATATCCACATCATGCATAAGAGCGAGTACTCCGGCATGTTCGGCGATTACAGCTCCTACTCTGCCGAGTACGATGAAATGGATGACCCCGAGGTCTACCTTGAGGGCGGCGAGGAAGCGGAGGAGTCTGCGGAGGGCGGCGAAGATGAAGAGTAGATCGCTTGCCGCACCATACCTTGTATGGATGGCGCTTTTTACGATAGTTCCGCTTGCCATCGTTGCATATTTTGCATTCACCGATTCGCAGACGGGTGAGTTTACGATGAAGAACATCGCAAACCTCGGAAACTATATGCCAATTCTCATAAAGAGCATTTGGCTTGCGCTCATCTCTTCGCTTATCTGCCTTGTCATCGGCTACCCGGTGGCGTACTATATCGCAGGCTGCAATGAGACGACGCAGAGGTTTCTCTATATGCTCGTCATGCTGCCAATGTGCATAAGCTTTCTGCTGCGCACGCTGGCGTGGGTCGCCCTCACCGAGGACACGGGCATTATAAATAACATCATCACCGCCCTCGGCATGGAGCCGCTGCCGCTTATACGCAATAACGGCGCCGTTGTGCTCGGCATGGTGTATAACTACCTGCCGTACATGATAATGCCGCTTTACACCGTCATCATGAAGATCGACAGGCGCCTTATCGAGGCGGCGGAGGATCTCGGCTGCAACGGTGCAAATGTGTTCAAAAGGGTCATCCTGCCGCTGAGCGTCCCGGGCATCATCTCGGGCTTTACGATGGTTTTCGTGCCTGCGGTCTCGACCTTTTATATCTCCCAGAAGCTCGGCTCGTCGGGCACAACGCTCATCGGCGATGTCATCGAGAGCCAGTTCAAAACTGCATATAACCCCAATTTAGGCGCGGCGCTCAGCCTTGTGCTGATGATTATGATATTTGTCTGCATCGGAGTTATGAACCGCTTCAGCGACGATGAGGAGGTCATAACGGTATGAAAAAATTCAACAAGATATTCACCGTCATCGTTATGTTGTTCCTCTATCTGCCGATGATAGTGCTGGGCGTTGCGTCCTTTAACAGCGGCATGGACATTGCGGTGTTCAAGGACTTTACCTTTGATAACTACGGCGAATTATTCAAAGACAGCGTGCTGCTGCCGCTTCTGCTTAATTCCGTCATCGTTGCCGTTATCTCCTCGCTTATTGCGACCGTTATCGGCTCTGCCGCCGCCATCGGCATCCACTCAATGGGGCCGAGGCTTCGCAGCTTCACCATGGGAGTGACGAATATCCCGCTCACAAACCCCGAGATTGTCACCGGCGTTTCACTGGCACTGTTTTTTGCCTTTGTCGGCACGATGATGAAGATAAACAACATCCTCGGCTTTGCCACGCTGCTGATTGCGCACATAACCTTCAACCTGCCGTATGTCATCCTTTCGGTCATGCCAAAGCTCCAGCAGATGGATCCGCACCTGCGTGAGGCGGCAATGGATCTCGGCTGCACGCCGTGGCAGGCGTTTTACAAGGTCGTTATCCACGAGATAACACCGGGCATCGTCTCGGGTGCGCTCATGGCGTTCACCATGAGCCTTGACGACTTTGTCATCAGCTATTTTGTCTACGGCCCCCGCTTCGTTACCCTGCCCGTGGAGATTTATAACTACACCAAAAAGCCGCTCCAGCCGAAGATATACGCACTGTTTACACTGCTGTTTGCGGCGATACTGCTCGTGATGGTTGTCATGAACCTCTTGCAGGAGCGTGACGCAAAGCGCAGCCGTGAAAACCGCCGTGCCTTCCGCAGAAAGAAGGTGAGCGCATGAAAAAGCTGCTTTCACTTATCCTGTGCCTTGTGCTCGTGCTGACCGCAGTTCCCGTGACGGCGAGCGCAGAGCAGGTGACGATAAACGTGTATAACTGGGGTCAGTATATCTCCGATGGAACGGACGGCTATATCGATGTCAATAAGGCATTCACCGAGGCCACCGGCATCAAGGTCAACTACATGACCTTTGACTCGAACGAGACCATGTACACCAAGCTCAAGACCGGCGGTAGCACCTACGATGTCATCATCCCATCGGACTACATGATAGCCCGCCTTATCTCCGAGGACATGCTACTGGAGATAGATTACTCGAATATCCCCAACTACGCCGATGTCGACGAGGCGTACAAGAACACCGCCTTTGACCCGGATAACAAGTATACAGTGCCGTATACTTGGGGTACCGTGGGTATCATCTACAACAAAAAATATGTTGATGAAGCCGACCTCGGCTCGTGGGATCTGCTGTGGAACAGCAAGTATTCCGGCAAGATACTCATGTTCGATAATCCCCGTGACGCATTTGCGATATCGGAGCTTTTGCTGGGTATCGATATAAACACCGAGGCTGAGGACGAGCTGCGCAGTGCAGCGTATAAGCTCATCGAGCAAAAGCCCCTTGTGCAGAGCTATGTCATGGATCAGATCTATGACAAGATGGAGCGTGAGGAGGCGTGGATTGCACCGTATTACGCAGGCGACTATCTGCAAATGGTGCAGGAGAACGAAGATCTCGGCTTTTACTTCCCCAAGGAGGGGTTCAACCTCTTCATCGATGCAATGTGCATCCCGAAAAGCTGCCAGAACAAGGCCGCCGCCGAGGCGTACATCAACTTCATGTGCGACGCTCAGGTAGCGGGTGAGAACCTTGATTATCTCGGCTATTCAACGCCCATTTCCGCCGCAAAGGAATACATGGACCCTGACATGGTCGCAAGCGATGTAGCCTACCCGAGCGTGGAAACGCTTGCAATGGGCTCGGCGTTTTCCTATCTCGGCGAGCAGACAAACCAGCTCATGGATTCGCTTTGGCTCGAGGTCAAAACGCAGGGCAGCGTCGACAACTATGCGATAGTCAGCATGGCAGTCATCGCCGTCGGCCTTGCGGCGTACTTCACCATCCACGGCGCGCGCAAGAAAAAGCGTATCGCCAACCGCTGCAAAAAGTGGAAAACTCAAGAATGACGAAAAAATCGACCGAATTATTCGGTCGATTTTTTACTGCATTTGCTTTATCATCTCACGCCTAAGACGCACGATTATGCGCTTTTCAAGGCGGCTTATATAGCTTTGGGAAATGCCCATAAGGTCTGCGACCTCCTTTTGTGTGAGCTCGTTTCTGCCGCCGAGCCCGAAGCGCAGGACGATGATGCTCCGCTCACGCTCGTTAAGCGTTTGTATCGCAGCCGAGAGCATCTGCATGTCGGCATCGTCTTCGAGCGGGCGGCACACCTCGTCGTCATCCGTGCCTAAAACATCGGAGAGCAGCAGCTCATTGCCGTCCCAATCGGTGTTCAGCGGTTCGTCGAAGCTCACCTCCGTGCGCTGATTGCTCACCTTGCGCAGATACATGAGTATCTCGTTTTCGATGCAGCGTGATGCGTAGGTCGCAAGCTTAATGTTCTTGGCGGATTTGAAAGTGTTTATTGCCTTGATAAGCCCTATCGTTCCGATGGAGATGAGGTCCTCAAGGTTCAGCCCCGTGTTTTCAAAGCGCCGTGCAATGTAGACCACAAGGCGCAGGTTGTGCTCGGTGAGCGTCTGCTTTGCCTTCTCGTCGCCGGCCTCCATGGCGAGTATCGCCCGTTCCTCCTCGTCACGCCCCAGCGGCGGCGGGAGAATGTCGCTTCCGCCAATGTAGAAAAGCTCCGACGGAGCGGGGGCAAGGTGCTTTTCAAGCCAGTCTCTAATAAGTTTCAGAATGTTCATGACTTCTCCTTTCCAATCTGTTAAGTTATAGCCGGACAAAATCAGATTATGCAGTCAAAGCCGTCACCGCTGACTGCGGTGGGCGATATCGCAACTAAAATATCCTCACGCACCTTGCCGTCAACTGTCAGACTGTCGGGTCTGAACGCAGGCAGCAGGCCGCTTTGCGTGCCGACGGCGGAGTAGGGGATGAGCCGCATTTTTCCGGCGTAGAGCGTGATAAGCTCCGTGGGTGACAAATTTTCGCATCCCTCGCCGAGGAGCGGCACAAGCTGCGCAGCTCCCGCAATGAGCACCTCACTCCCGGTCATCGGGTCATACAAACAGTTGCCGCTGTCATATAATGCCCGCAGCGTGACGCTTTGGCCGCAAAAGCCGATGACCACGGTGCGTACCGTCTTTCCCGTGCTTTTCGCCGTCCTGCGGAACACGAGGCTCAGCGCAGCGTAAATTATCCCGAAGCCGAGCACAAGAACGGGCATCGAAACGGGAAGATACACGGCTTTTCCCATACCGCCGCTTTGCACCGACAGCGCCCACAGCGTGCCGCCGAATACGGCAGACACGGCGAAAAAAACCGCCGCACAGCGCCAGAACTTAGGCTCTTTTGCGAATGCGATGAGCGCCATCAAAACGCCTGACGCAAGCTTTATGGGCAGCAGGGTCAAAAACGCAAATGAGGGGAAAACGGATGCAACGGCGTACGCAGCCCCGAACAGCGCCGCCACGGCGTACCGCAGCCTGCGCAGCAAAACTCCGCATACTCTTGCCGAACCGAGCAGGATAAGATAGTCGCATATGAAGTTCAAAATAAACAGCCGGTCTATGTATATCGTCTCCATGCGAAAATTATATACTTTCAAAGCCGCACAATTTGTCATTTGATAATTGTCAAATAAGCTTGGCTGTGGTAAAATGCTTTAGATAAAAATACTGTAGAATAAAAGGAAACAAGTTATGTGGTTTTGGTTTGCTGTAATAGCACTGCTTTGCTGGAGCGGCTCTGATCTGTTTTCAAAGATCGGCTGCCAGGATGCCGACGATAAGTACAGCCATCTGAAGATGGTCATGGCGGTCGGCGTAGTTATGGGACTTCACGCTGCCTATGAGATTTTCGTCGGCGGCGTTGAGATAAGCTGGAGCGTCATCATTACATACCTGCCGGTTTCGGCGCTGTATATAGTCTCAATGGCGGTCGGCTATTTGGGGCTGAGGTATATCGAGCTTTCAATATCCTCACCTATATGCAACTCCTCCGGCGCAATAGTTGCGATACTCATTTTTGCGACAAAGGGCTTCGGCGAGCTTCCGCCGATAGCGCTCGTTGCGGTGGCGCTCGTATGCATCGGCGTTGTGTGTCTCGGCATCACCGAAGCAAACGAGGATGAAGAGCTGCGCAAGGCTCGTCAGGATGCAAGCAATCATCATTACGCAAAAAGCTGGATTGCCATTACACTGCCGGTCATTTACTGCCTGCTCGATGCTCTGGGCACCTTCGCAGACTCGAAGGTTCTCGAGGTTCTCAACGAGGACTCCGCTAATGTTGCGTATGAGCTTACCTTCCTTGCTGTCGGCATCGTGTGCGCAATTTATGTTCTCGGCGTTAAAAAACAGCGGCTCATACCCAAAAGGGAAGTGCCCAAGTACACCGGCGCACTGTTTGAGACCGCAGGTCAGTTTGCGTATATCTACGCTCTGGCTGATTCTGCGCACGCAGCGCTCGCCGCTCCCATTATCTCGTCCTACTGCGTTGCCTCCGTCATCTGGAGCCGCGTCTTCCTCAAGGAAAAGCTGTCGGCCAAGCATTATGTGTCTGTTTTCATAGTCGTAGTGGGCATAGTTATCATAGGAATACTTGATATTTAAAAGGAGAGTGCAATGGAGAAACCTGTTTATAAGCGTGTGCTGATAAAGATCAGCGGCGAGGCACTTGCCGGCGAGAAAAAGACCGGCTTTGACTTTGATTTTATAGCCGATGTCTGCAAGACGGTAAAAAGCTGCGTCGATATGGGTGTCGAGGTCGGCATAGTTGTCGGCGGCGGCAACTTCTGGCGTGGCGTCAAGGACGGCGCAGGCCATGTCGAGCGTGTCAGCGCAGACCGAATGGGTATGCTCGCAACGGCTATGAACTGCCTTGCTGTCGCCGATGTGTTCAAGCAGATAGGCGCAAAGGCCACTATCCAGACTGCCGTTGATATTCAGGGCGTAGGCGAGCGCTACAGCACCACGGAGGCTATAAAGCACCTTGAAAACGGCGAAGTCGTTATGTTCGGCTGCGGCACGGGCTGCCCGTTTTTCTCGACAGATACGGCCGCTGTCCTGCGTGCGGCGGAGATAGGCGCAGACGCGATACTCCTTGCAAAGAACATAGACGGCGTTTACAGTGCAGACCCGAGAGTGGACGCATCGGCCGTCAAGTACGACAGCATAAGCTATGACGAAGTGCTTGCACAGCACCTTGCCGTCATGGATACCACCGCAACCAGCCTTGCAATGGATAACGACATTCCCGTTATCGTCTTTGCACTGGCACAGCCGGAAAACATAGTCCGTGTGCTCCGTGGTGAAAAGCTCGGCACATTGGTCACAAAATAAGATAAAACATATAGGAGGTAGCAACATGTCCGATTATATTGAATTTGAAAGCAAGATGAAGAAAACCGCCGAGGTGCTCAAGACCCAGCTTGCATCCGTTCGTGCAGGCCGTGCAAATGCAGCGGTCCTCGATCAGATTACCGTCGATTATTACGGAGTGCCCACCCCCATCCAGCAGGTAGCATCCGTTTCCGTTCCCGACCCCCGCTCTCTGCTGATCCAGCCTTGGGACGCATCCGTCCTCAAGGGCATCGAGAAGGCAATTCTCGCCTCCGAGCTCGGAATCAATCCGCAGAACGACGGCAGAGCAATCCGTCTTGTGTTCCCGCAGTTGACCGAGGAGCGCCGCAAGGAGCTTGCAAAGCAGGTCAAGAAGTACGGCGAGGAAGCAAAGGTCGCAGTGCGCAACATTCGCCGTGAAGCAATCGATAAGTTCAAAAAGCAGCAGAAGGCGTCCGAGATTACCGAGGACGATTACAAGACAGTCGAGAAGGACATTCAGAAGCTCACCGACGACTACATCAAGGAAGTCGAGGGTATAGCCGACAAGAAGGAAAAGGAACTTTTCGAGATCTGATATGGCAAACGATAAGACTAACAATGCGGCGGGGGAGCAGGCAAAATGCCTTCCCCGCCATATTGCCATCATATTGGATGGCAACGGCCGCTGGGCCAAAAAGCGTGGCATGCCCCGCAACGCAGGGCATCTTGCCGGTGCGGAAAATTTCAGAAAGATAGCGACATACTGTCAGCAGATAGGCATAGAGTATCTGACGGTGTACGCATTCTCAACGGAAAACTGGAAGCGTCCCGAGGATGAGGTCGGCGGCATAATGAAGCTTTTGGACAAGTACCTGCACGAGGCTATCCGTGACATGGAGAAAAAGCGCATCCGCATGAAGGTGTTCGGCGACACATCGAGGCTGTCGCCCGAGCTTCAGGCGCTCGTTGCAAAGACCGACGAGATAACGCAGCATGTCAAGGGCTTCCAGGCAAATATCTGCCTTAACTACGGCGGCAGAGCCGAGATAGTGCGGGCGGCGGAGCTTTATGCCAAGGATGTTGCCGAGGGCAAGGCTGAGGGCAAGCTCACCGAGGAGAAGCTGTCAAAGTATATGTACTCGGCGGATATCCCCGATCCGGAGCTCATCATCAGACCCGGCGGAGAGTACAGGCTGTCTAACTTCCTTTTGTGGCAGTGCGCATACTCGGAGTTTTATTATACCGACACCCTGTGGCCGGATTTTACGCCCGAGGAGCTTGACAAGGCCATTGCGGCGTATGGCAGCCGTGACCGCCGTTTCGGAGGAGTAAAGACATGACAAAGGCAGTTTCAATTTTGGGCAGCACCGGCTCTATCGGCCGCCAGAGCATTGCGGCGGCGGAGCATCTCGGCCTGCCAGTTGCGGCGCTGACCGCAAACAGAAAAACGGATATGCTCGAGCAGCAGGCTCGCCGATTAAAGCCCGAATTTGTCGCAGTTTACGACGAAAAGGCAGCGGCGCAGCTTAAAATTTCGCTCGCCGACACCGGCATCAGGGTCGGAAGCGGAATGGAGGGGCTTATCGAGGCGGCAACGATAGACGCCGCTGACTGCGTTGTGACCGCAGTGTCCGGCTCTGTCGGCTTAAAGCCCACGCTGGCGGCTATCGATGCCAAAAAGCGCATAGCTCTTGCAAACAAGGAAACGCTCGTGTGCGCAGGCGAGATAGTCATGCCGCAAGCAGCCGAGACCGGGGCGGAGATAGTGCCTGTTGACTCCGAGCACTCGGCAATTTTCCAGTGCCTCATGGGCAGAAAAAAGGGAGAGCTCAAGAAAATTTTGCTCACAGGCTCCGGCGGACCGTTCAGAGGCAAGAGCCGGGCTGAGCTTGAGAATGTCACACCCGAGCAGGCGGTAAAGCACCCCAACTGGAGTATGGGTGCAAAGATTTCGGTCGATTCTGCGACGATGATGAACAAGGGACTTGAGTTTATCGAGGCCATGCATCTTTTCGGCGTAACGCCGGACGATATCCAAGTGGTTGTCCACCCGCAGAGCATCATCCACTCCATGGTCGAGCTCGTTGACGGCACGGTCATTGCCCAGCTTGGCGTGCCGGATATGGGACTTCCGATACAGCTTGCGATGACCTATCCCGAACGGGTCGATTCGCCGTTTGAGCGCCTTGACTTTGCGACCATGCGGGATCTCACCTTTGAAGCGCCGGACTTTGAGAAAACGCCCTGCTTGAAGCTTGCGATGGATTGCGCAAGGGAAGGCGGCACGGCACCGTGCATCATGAGTGCGGCAAACGAGGTCGCAGTCTCGATGTTTTTAAACCATAAGCTCGGCTACAATCGGATCTATGACTGTGCTTTGGCGGCGGTCGAGAGCATAGACATAGTAAAAGACCCCGATCTTGAGACTATACTGGAGGCCGATAAGGCCGCCAGAGTATTTGTTACGGAGCATTTTTCCTGATGTATATTATTATTGCAATAATCATATTCGGCATACTTATCGCCATACACGAGTTCGGCCACTTCACGGCGGCAAAGCTGTGCGGTGTCAAGGTCGAGGAGTTTGCGATAGGCATGGGCCCCGCGCTGTTTAAGAAGCAAAAGGGCGAGACGGTGTACGCCCTGCGCATTCTGCCGATAGGCGGCTTTTGCGCCATGGCGGGCGAGGATGAGGAATCCGACGACCCCAGAGCCTTCACAAATCAGGGCTTTTGGAAAAAGTTCGTCATCCTGTGCGCAGGCTCGTTCATGAATCTTGTTCTCGGCATCGTGCTCATCCTCATCATGTACGCCGGTGCGCAGGCGTTCGTCACGCCGACAATTGACCACTTCATGGACGGCTGCCCCTACGAGGGCACCGAGGCCATGCAGGCGGGCGACACCTTTTACAGCATCGACGGTCAGCGCATCTATCTTGTGAGCGATGTGTCGAGCTTCCTCATGCGCGGCGACGGCGTGTATGACATCGTCATGCTGCGTGACGGCGAGAAGGTCGAGCTAAAGGACTTTGCCCTCACGACCAAGACCTACGCCGAGTATGCAAACGAGGGGCCAAAATACGGCTTCGTTTTCGGCTACACCGAGGCCACCTTCGGCACGAAGCTTGAGTACACATGGAACACGACGCTTGAGTTTTCACGCCTTGTCTGGCTGGGGCTCGGTGACCTTATAAACGGCAAAGTCGGGCTCAAGGATATGTCCGGACCTGTCGGTATTGTCGACATGATGAACGAGGTCGGACAGCAGGCGGAAAGTGCCAAGGCCGCCGCCGATAATCTTCTGTATATTTCCGCATTCATTGCGGTGAACCTTGCTATCATGAATATGCTGCCCATTCCGGCACTTGACGGCGGCAGGGTGTTTCTCATGATAGTTACGGTCATAATCGAAGCCGTCAGCCGCAAAAAGCTCGACCCCAAGTACGAGGGCTATATCCACCTCGGCGGCATGGTGCTGCTGCTCGGGCTGATGGCGCTTGTCATGTACAATGATATTGCAAAGCTTATAACGGGGTAAGACATGGATAAAAGAAACGAAACGAAAAAAATCATTGTCGGCGGTGTGCCGGTCGGCGGAGATGCCGAGGTCACGGTGCAGTCGATGTGCAACACGAAAACGCACGATGTCGAAGCGACCGTTGCGCAGATAAAGCAGTTCAAAGCAGCCGGCTGCGACATTGTCCGCATTGCCATACCCGATATGGCGGCGGCCGAAGCAGTGTCGGCAATCAAAGAACAGGTCGATATCCCCCTTGTTGCCGATATCCACTTTGACTACCGTCTTGCGCTCGAAGCGGCGGCTCGTGGTATCGATAAGATAAGAATAAACCCCGGCAACATCGGCGGCGACGAGAATGTCAAGGCCGTTGCCGAGGCGTGCAGAAAGCGCAATATTCCCATCCGCATCGGTGTGAATGCCGGAAGCCTGGAAAAGCGGCTTTTGGCAAAGTACGGCCACCCCACGCCGGAGGCCATGGTCGAAAGCGCAAGGGGACACATTGAGCTGCTAAACAGATTCGATTTTGATGATATCTGCCTTTCGATGAAGGCCTCCCGTGTGCCGCTCACGGTGGCGGCATACCGCCTTGCGTCGGAGGAATTTAACTACCCCCTGCATCTCGGCGTGACCGAGACCGGCACGGCGTGGAACGGAACTATCCAGTCCGCCGTCGGTATCGGAACGCTTCTGTGCGAGGGCATAGGCAACACCATAAGAGTGTCACTCACGGCAGACCCCGTTGAGGAGGTCAAGACCGGCATTGCGATACTCAAGGCCGCCGGTCTGCGGCAGGGTATTCGGCTCGTTTCGTGCCCGACCTGCGGCAGAACACAGATAGACCTCATCGGCCTTGCCCACGAGGTGGAAAAGCGCATCGAGGGCATCGACCGCAACATCACCGTCGCCGTCATGGGCTGCGTCGTCAACGGCCCGGGCGAGGCGAGGGAGGCCGATTACGGCATCGCAGGCGGCAAGGACTGCGGACTACTCATGCGGCACGGCGAGGTTTTGGGGACATACCCATACGATGCGCTGTGTGACGCACTTATTGATCTGATCAAGAAAGACACCGAGGTTTAAGCGTGAGCGAACACACATCATTACTTGAAATTTTCCCGGGGCTTGCGGGGCTGAAAGCAAGCTGCGGCGGACTTGATAAGGCGTATGTGACCGATGTTGCGGTCAGCACCACCGAGAGCAAAATGAGCATCGCCGCACATTTTACCCGCCTGCCCGCACCGGCCGAGATAGACGCACTGTGCGGCAGGATAAGAGCCGATTACGGCCTTAGACTTGTCGAGCTTAAGCCCGATTATCCCAAGCCAAAAACCGAATATATCCCGCCGAAGAAATTAAGCACCTCCGGCGGCAAGGAGCCTGCGGCTGCAAAGCCGTCAGGCGATATCCTCATGGGCAGGAGCATCAAGAAAGCACCCGTGCCCATGTCGGAGCTGACACTCGATTCGGGCAACGTCGTCATCGAGGGCGATGTTTTCGATGTCACCAGCCGCAAGCTGCAAAAGCGTGACGGTGCGGTGCTGTGCTTTGATATGACTGACCTCACGGGCTCTATCCGTGTTTCACGCTATCTGCGTTCGGAGGACGATCAGTCGATCATAAACAAGATAAATGTCGGCGACCACATCATCGTATCCGGCGTTGTAAATTACAGCCGCTATGACGAGGACATGGTCATCGAGCCGAGGCATATCATGAAGGGCAAAAAGCATGTTCGCCTCGACAATGCCGAGGAAAAACGAGTGGAGCTTCATGTACATACGAGGTTCTCCGCTCTCGATGCGCTCACAGAGCCTGCCGAGATAGTCAAGCGTGCCGCCTACTGGGGGCATCCGGCTATCGCCGTCACCGACCACGGTGTCTGCCAGGCGTTCCCCGACATGTGGAAAGCAGGGAAGAAACACGGCGTCAAGATAATTTACGGCGTTGAGTGCTACTTCGTCAACGATGTTGACGGCTCGCTCGCCGTGCACGGTGAAAGCGATCTGCCCATTGATACCGAGATGGTAGCCTTTGATATCGAGACCACCGGCCTGAACGCAGGCTCGGACAGAATGACCGAGATAGGCGCCGTCATATTTGCCGGCGGCGAGATAAAGGAAAGCTTCAACACCTTCGTCGATCCCGAGATGCACATCCCTGCCGAGATAACGCAGCTTACCGGCATCACCGACAACGATGTAAAGGGCGCACCGAGCGAGGCCGAGGCCATGCGTGCCTTCCTTAAATTTGCGGGCGACCGCCCCATAGTAGCGCACAACGCCGATTTTGATACCGGCTTCATGGCGTCGGCGGCTGCTCGCAGCGGGCTTGAATTTGAGCCTGTGTATCTTGACACGCTTGCGCTCTCGCACGCACTTTTGCCCGACCTGAAGCGCCATAAATTGGACATGGTGTCAAACAGGCTGAGCCTGCCGGACTTCAATCATCACAGAGCATCGGACGATGCACTCGTCGTTGCCCGCATAATGGGGCGTTTTATCCCCATGCTCGCCGAGCAGGGCGCAAAAACGGTGAACGATATACAAGCTGTCTACCGCAAGATAAAGCCCGCTGACCACAGCAAGTCCCGCCACATGATACTGCTCGTCAAAAACAAGGTCGGCCTTAAAAATCTGTACGAGCTTGTTTCGCAGTCGTATCTCAAGTATTACCACAAGACCCCGACCGTGCCGAAAAGCCTGCTTGTTCAGCACAGAGAGGGCATCTTAGTCGGATCGGCCTGCGGCATGGGCGAGCTTTACGGTGCGGTCATGCACGGAGCATCGGATGCCGAACTGCGGCGCATAGCTTCGTTCTATGATTACCTTGAAATTCAGCCGATAGGCAACAATCACTTCCTTGTCGATAACGGCGTTGTCAGGGACGAGACGGTGCTTGAGGACTACAACCGCCGTATCATAAAGATAGGTCGTGAGCTCAATAAGCCCGTCATCGCCGCAAGCGATGTGCATTTTCTCGACAAGGAGGACGAGCAGTACCGCAAAATATTGCAGGCTGCAAAGAAGTTCTCCGATGCCGACCGCGGCTGCCCGATATTCTTCCGCACGACCGATGAAATGCTGGCCGAGTTTGCATACCTCGGCGATGAGCTTGCAAAAGAGGTCGTCATCACGAATCCCAACGCCATTGCCGCTCAGGTCGACGATATAGAGCTGCTGCCCAAGGATCTGTTCCCGCCGAAGATAGAAAATTCGGCCGAGGATCTTAAGCGCCTTGTCTATGACAAAATGCACGCTATCTACGGCGATAATCCGCCGGAGCTGGTGCAGGAGCGTGTCGACACGGAGCTCAACACCATCCTCGACCACAGCTACGATGTCATCTACATGAGCGCACAGAAGTTAGTGCAGAATTCGCTCGAGCACGGATCCCTCGTCGGCAGCCGAGGCAGCGTCGGCTCGTCTATCGTTGCCTATATGTCCGGCATCACCGAGGTCAACTCCCTACCGCCGCACTATGTCTGCCCCAAGTGCAGACACTCGGAATTCATAACCGACGGATCTTATGGCTGCGGAGCGGACATGCCGCCGAAAAACTGCCCCAAGTGCGGCACGCTCATGCGGCAGGACGGCTTTGATATCCCGTTTGAGACCTTCCTCGGTTTCCCGGGAAATGAAAAGACCCCCGATATCGACCTTAACTTCTCCGGCGAATATCAGGCACAGGCGCATAAATATACAGAAGAGCTTTTCGGCTCGGACCATGTTTTCCGTGCCGGCACGATAGGCACGCTGGCGGAAAAGACCGCCTACGGATATGTAAAAAAGTATCTCGAGGAGCGCCAGCTCAAGGTCACAAAGGCGGAGGAAAACCGCCTTGCAAAGGGGCTTGTCGGCGTTAAGCGCACGACAGGTCAGCACCCCGGCGGCCTTGTCGTTATCCCGCAGGATATGGATGTCACCGATTTTTGCCCCGTGCAGCATCCGGCCGACGACCCCAAGAGCGATATAATCACCACGCATTTTGAATATCACTGCATGGAAGCAAACCTCTTAAAGCTTGATGAGCTCGGTCACGATGACCCGACGATGATCCGCATGTTAGAGGACGCAACGGGCGTGAATGCAAAGGAAATCTTGCTGTCTGACCCGGATACAATGAAGATATTCACGACCCCCACAGTGCTGGGGCTTCCCGACGATGACCCTATCATCGGCAAGACCGGCAGTATCGGCATCCCCGAATTCGGCACGGGCTTTACCCGCCAGATGCTCGTTGAGACGCAGCCGACGCAATTTGATACGCTGGTCAGACTTTCCGGCTTCTCCCACGGCACAGATGTTTGGGCAGGCAATATCCGTGACCTCATCGTCAATAACATCGCTACCGTTAACGAGACCGTCGGCTGCCGTGACGATATCATGCTATACCTCATTCAAAAGGGCATGGAACCTTCACTGGCGTTCAAGACCATGGAGGCCGTGCGTAAGGGCAAGGTCAAGAAAAGCGGCGAGTTCCCCGGTGATGCCGAAGAGCAGATGCACGCTCTCGGCGTTCCCGAGTGGTATATTGAGTCCTGCCGCAAGATAGCTTACCTTTTCCCCAAGGCGCATGCCGTTGCGTATGTCATGATGGCATTCCGCATTGCATGGTTCAAGGTGCATGAGCCTCTTGCGTTTTACAGTGCGTATTTCTACCGCCGCAGTCAGAAGGACGGCTTTGATGCCGAGATGATGACAGGCGGAGCGGATGCTGTTCGGCGCAAGATAAACGAGCTTAAGAAAAAGCCCGATGTCACCGCCAAGGAGGAGGATCTCATGACGACCCTCGAAGCGGTGTACGAGTTTAATATGCGCGGCTTTGAGTTTGCGCCGATCGACCTGTATAAATCCGATGCGGTAAAGTTCATCATCACCGATGACGGCAGACTTCTCCCGCCGTTCGTTGCAATATCCGGCCTCGGCGAGGCTGCGGCACGGGACCTGCAAAATTGTACGAAAAACGGCCAGACCTACATCTCCATCGAGGAGGTCAGCGCCGCCTGCCCCAAGGTCAGCCAGACGCATATCGAAGCGCTCAAGCGCCTCGGCGCCCTCGGCGAAATGCCCGAAAGCTCGCAGATAAACCTTTTTGAAGGTTTCTAAACGCAAAAGCTCCACTGTTCAAACGAACAGTGGAGCTTTGTTGTTTTATAAATTTATGCGCCGTGCTGGCATATGTAGGCGATGTTGCCGCCGTAGTACTGCGCATAGTCGGCAAGGGGATCCATGCGGCTGTCGTTGTACTTCCATGTGCCGTTTGGCTGGCGCACGAGCATGACATAGTCTTCGTGAGTGCCGTCGTAAGCATCGATCTTCGACGGTTCGCCGCTTGCCCAGTTGTAGTAATCGACCGTCTCGCCGCTTGTCCAGGTAAGCTCGCCTTCGCTATTGCGGTAGCAGCCTATCCACACATACTTGACCGATGTGTTCTTGAGCATATCGCAGACATGCTGATAATCGGCCTCGTCCTTGATGGTCACAAGTTGACCTCCCATTTCTCTGCACTTGGCCTCGGCGGCGTCCCAGCCAATATCCTCAACAAGCAACTCCAGCGTCGGAGCGGCGGTGGGTGTGGGCGTGGGTTCCGGTGTGGGTTCGGGGGTCGGCGTGACCTCGACAGTGGGCTCTGGCGTCGGCTCGGGCTTTGCCGTTATGCGTTCGGCAATCGAGACGACCGCATCCTTAGCTCCGTTAAAGAGCTTCGCTGTGCCATCGGGGTTTTCGCCGATGACGGCGGAGACGCAGAGGATGACTGCGATTATAAGCAAAGTGCGGTCACGCACCTTGCGGGAATGACGCATATACTCGGTGACCTTGACATATTTGTGCCGTTTTCTGCGCTTGGGCGGCTCCTCGGGAGCCTTCTCCTTCGGCTTTTCCGGCTCGGGAGCGGGCTTAGGCTCCGACTTCTTGGGCGGCTCCTTGGGCTTTTTCTCCTCGACCACCGGCTCGGAGGCCTTTACGACCGTGGGCGGCAGCCTGTCTATTTTCGTCACGGGTTCCTCGCCGCAGTAGGCACGCAGGGCGTTTAGAAGCTCCAAAGGATCGGCGAACCTGTCCTCCTCGGCAAAGCACACTGCCTTCTCGGCAATGGCGGCAAGCTCCTTATCCTCGGGCTTCGGCAGCACGACCTTTTTGCCGTTCATTCTGGCACGCAGAGCGTTGGCTCTGACCTCGGGTGTAGGATTGTAGTCTGCCATCGGGACAAACGGCACATTGCCGCAGTTGAGACCGACAAAGAGGATAAGACCGATAGAGTAGACATCGGCGCTCTCGCTTTTCCGACCGTTCCAAAAGACCTCGGGGGCCATGAACTCAAGCTCATCCTTCGTCCAGCCGTCCTCACCGGCCTTGTCGGCAGGGCCGACCGTAACGCCGTCGGCGGAGAAATTTATGTTGCCCGGGCGGAATCCGCCACGGAAGCGGTTTTCGTCGCTTTGAGCCACGGCGATCTCACACAGACTCTTGACTAAGCTCAGCAGCTCGTCACGGGTGAGCTTGCCCAGACCGCTGCCAAGGGCTTTTTCGGGGTCAAATACAGGGTTGTTAGCCATGCTTTTACCTCCATTATTTAATGTTAACATAATACCACGATGTACAGAACAAGTCAAATGCGAATATCTCTTTTATTTTAAGACAAAATGTGATATTATTTAAAGTCAGAATTGATTTTGGAGGTCAAGGATGAACGGACATGAGTGCTATATAATCGGTGCAGGCGATTTTTTCGGACTGCGTGAGATACCCGACGACAGCGACTATGTTATAGCCGCCGACGCAGGCTATGAATACTGCCGCAAGAACAACATTATCCCAGACCTCGTCCTCGGCGACTTTGACTCCTTGGGCGTTGCGCCGAAGCATCCGAATGTGATGCAGCTTCCCGTTGAAAAGGACGACACCGACACGGTGTTTGCCATCAAAACCGGACTTGAAAAGGGCTACCGCCATTTTTACATTTACGGCGGTCTCGGCGGTAAGCGCAGCGATCACACGATCGCAAACCTGCAATCGCTTCTCTACCTTGCAAACCGCAAGGCAAGAGGATGGCTGTTCGGTGAAAACTGCGTTTGGACGGCGATAAAAAACAGCTCGATAACCTTAAAAGGCGAGGGCAATGTTGCGGTGTTCTGCTTTGACGGCGTTGCCCGTGGAGTAACGCTCAAGGGGCTTAAATATGAACTTCAAAACGCCGAAGTTACCTCCGATTTTCCCATCGGTGTGTCAAACTCCATGGCGGCGGACGAAGCGACCGTTGAGGTAACGGACGGTGCGCTTTTAGTTATGTATGGTATAGGTATAGGTGAAGAAAATTGATTAGATACGACGCAGGAAAATGTGATATTGCAGTCATCGGCGCAGGCCACGCAGGCATCGAAGCGGCGCTTGCGGCAGCTCGCTTGGGACTTGACACGATATGCTTCACCGTGAATCTCGACAGCGTGGGCAATATGCCCTGCAATCCCGCCATCGGCGGCACGGGCAAGGGCCACCTCGTGCGTGAGCTTGATGCTCTCGGCGGCGAGATGGCAAAGGCGGCCGACAAGGCGTGCATCCAGTACCGCATGCTAAACCGCGGCAAAGGCCCCGCCGTGCATTCGCTGAGGGCGCAGGCCGACCGCAGACGCTATCAGGAGATCATGAAGCAGACACTTGAACGGCAGGAAAACCTGCGCACAAAGCAGGCGGAGATAGTCGAGATAGGCGTTGAAAACGGCTGTGTCTGCTCTGTTACAACGCACACGGGCGCAGTTTTCAAATGCCGTGCTGCGGTGATCGCAAGCGGCACATACCTTGACGGCAGAACGATAGTCGGCGAGGTCATCCGCTCGTCCGGCCCCGATGGCCTTGCGGCCGCAACATCGCTCACAAAGTGCCTTGTTGACATGGGACTTAATATTCGCCGCTTCAAGACCGGCACGCCTCCGAGGATAAACGCACGCAGTGTCGATTTTTCAAAAATGGAGCTTCAGGAGGGCGACCCTGAGCCCGAGGGCTTTTCCTTTGATACCGTCACACCGCCGGAGAACAAGGCAGTGTGCTATCTGACCTATACAAACGAAAAAACGCATAAAATTATTCTTGATAATATCGACCGAAGCCCGATATACTCCGGTGTTATCGAGGGTATCGGCCCACGCTACTGCCCGAGCATCGAGACGAAGATCATGACCTTTAAGGACAAGCCACGCCACCAGCTTTTCATCGAGCCGATGGGGCTGAACACCGAGGAGCTTTACATACAAGGACTTTCCTCGTCCCTGCCCGAGGAGGTGCAGCTTGAGATGCTGCATACGATAGCGGGCCTTGAAAATGCGGAGATGACCCGCTGCGCCTATGCGATAGAGTATGACTGCGTCGATCCCACCGAGCTTTACCCGACGCTTGAAACGAAGAAGGTCTCGGGGCTTTACGGAGCGGGGCAGTTCAACGGCTCGTCCGGATATGAGGAGGCGGCGGCACAGGGCTTTGTTGCGGGCGTAAATGCAGCGCTCAAGCTCAAAGGCGAAGCACCGATGGTCTTAAAGCGCAGCGACGGATATATCGGAACACTCATTGACGACCTTGTCACCAAGGGCACGAACGAGCCGTACCGCATGATGACCTCACGCAGCGAGTATAGGCTCCTGCACCGTCAGGATAATGCTGACCTGCGCCTTAGCGGTATCGGCATGCGCATCGGGCTCGTATCGCCCGAGCGGCATCAGGCAGTGCTGGATAAGTACGCTGCCGTTGAGCAGGAGATAAAGCGCCTTGAGCGCACGCATATAGGCCCCACGGCGGAGCTCAACGAGCTGCTTGCATCAAAGAACACCGCCCCCGTTTCAAGCGGCGTGTCGCTGGCGGATCTTATCCGCCGCCCGCAGCTTGACTATAAAATGCTTGCACCCTTTGACCACGAGCGCCCCGTGCTTCCCCGAGCCGTGTGGTATCAGGCGGAGATCAGCTTAAAATACGCAGGCTATATAAAGCGCCAGCTCAAGCAGGTCGAGGAGTTTTCACGCATGGAGGAGCGGGTGCTGCCGGACGATATCAACTACGACGAGGTAGCCGGTCTCAGGTTAGAGGCTCGTGAAAAGCTCAAAAAGATAAGACCGCACAGCTTCGGTCAGGCAAGCCGCATATCCGGTGTTTCGCCTGCGGATATCTCGGTGCTGATGGTGTGGATGGAGGGCAGACGATGAGTAAGGTAGTATTAGGCTTTTCAGGCGGAGTGGACTCAGCTGTATGTTCAAAACTGCTGAAGGACGCAGGCCACGAGGTGTACGGCCTGTATCTTGACAACTCAGGCGAGGATGAAAGGCTTGATGCCGTGAAAACGGCTGAATTTGTCGGCATTCCGCTTAGGATAAAGGATGTACACGCCGAGCTTGATAACAGCGTGTGCAAGAGCTTTACCGAGGCATACTTAAACGGAGAAACGCCGAATCCCTGCATCATCTGCAACCCGACATTGAAGTTTAAGTCGCTGCTCGAGTACGCAAACGAGATCGGCGCAGAGCACATTGCGACAGGACACTACGCACGCAGCGAAAACGGCGTGCTGTACAAGGGTATGCCCTCAAACGACCAGAGCTACATGCTCTGCCGTATAAGGCGCGAGCAGCTTGACAGACTCATACTGCCGCTCGGTAAATTTGAAAAGACCGCCACAAGAGCGCTCGCTGAGGGCTTCAATTTGCCTGTTGCCAAAAAGCCGGACAGCATGGAGATATGCTTCGTGCCCGACAAGGATTACATCGGCTGGCTGAAGGCTCGCACCGAGCTTCCGCCTCCCGGGAACTTCGTGTTCCACGGCAAGGTCGTCGGCCGTCACGAGGGTATTTACCGTTACACCGTCGGACAGCGCAGACCCGGGCTTTTTGACGGCAGGAAGCTCTATATATCCAAAATAAACGCCGAGAAAAATGAGATAGAGCTTGCCCTTTGGGAGGAGCTTTTCAAGACCGAGGTTAATGCCCGCAGCTTCAATTGGCTGTGCGACAAGCCCGTAGAGCCCATTCGTGCGACCGTCAGGGTGCGCCACACGAAGTGGGAAAATCCGCCCTGCACGGCGTATGCCGAGGGCGACAATGTGCGCATTATCTGCGATGAGCCGGTCAGAGCACCGGCAAGAGGACAGTCGGCCGTACTCTACGACGGCGACCGTGTGCTCGGCGGCGGATTTATTTTTTGAAAAAGGTCGAATTTTGTGTTGACTTGCGATAACTTTTGTGGGACAATCATTTTTAATCAACTTTAGGGAGGAACAGCATGGCTATCTATTTTAACGAACCGTCCAGAACATTCAGTGAGTATCTTCTTATCCCCGGCTACACGGGTGAGAATTGCATCCCGTCAAATGTCAGCCTGAAAACGCCTTTGGTCAAGTTTAAAAAGGGCGAAGAGTCGGCGATAACGCTCAATGTCCCCTTTGCGTCTGCTATCATGCAGTCTGTTTCCAACGACACCATGGCTATCGCACTGGCCAAGGAGGGCGGCATTTCCTTCATCTACGGCTCGCAGTCTGTTGAGGACGAGGCGGCAATGGTCGCAAGAGTTAAAAATTACAAGGCAGGCTTTGTTACCTCCGCATCGAATGTCAAGCCCGACCAGACACTGGCCGACATTCTCGACCTTAAAGAACGCAACGGCTTTTCCACCGTCGCCGTCACCGAGGATGGCACGGCAAACGGCAAGCTTTTAGGTATCGTTTCCAGCCGTGACTACCGTGTCAGCCGCATGGATGTCACGACCAAGGTCAGTCAGTTCATGACCCCGCTTGCCAAGCTCGTCACCGCTCCCAAGGACACCTCTCTTAAAGAAGCAAACGATATCATTTGGGATCACAAGCTCAACTCTCTGCCCATCATCAACGATGAGGGCAAGCTCATGTACTTCGTTTTCCGCAAGGACTACTCCGAGCATAAGGCAAACCCCAACGAGATACTCGACAGCCAGAAGCGATACATAGTCGGCGCAGGCATCAACAGCCGTGATTACGAGACCCGTGTCCCCGCACTCGTCGAGGCGGGAGCAGATGTTCTGTGCATCGATTCCTCCGAGGGCTACTCCTGCTGGCAGAAAAAGACTATCGACTTTATTAGAGAGCGCTACGGCGACAGCGTCAAGGTCGGCGCAGGCAATGTCGTTGACCGTGACGGCTTCCTGTTCCTTGCCGAGGCCGGCGCAGATTTTGTCAAGGTCGGCATCGGCGGCGGCTCGATCTGCATTACCCGTGAGACCAAGGGCATCGGCAGAGGTCAGGCAAGCGCACTCATTGAGGTTGCAGCCGCAAGAGATGAATACTATGAAAAGACCGGCGTGTACATCCCCGTGTGCTCAGACGGCGGCCTTGTCCACGATTACCATATGACGCTGGCTCTTGCAATGGGTGCAGACTTCCTCATGATGGGCCGCTATTTTGCCCGCTTTGACGAAAGCCCCACGGCAAAGCTCGTTGTCAACGGAAGCTATGTCAAGGAATATTGGGGCGAGGGCTCGAACCGTGCCCGCAACTGGCAGAGATACGATCTCGGCGGCCAGTCCAAGCTCAGCTTCGAGGAAGGAGTTGACTCGTATGTCACCTACGCAGGCCCGCTGCACGACAACCTTGAAAAGAGCGTTTACAAGATAAAGTCCACCATGTGCAACTGCGGCGTGACGAACCTTGCCGACTTAAAGCGTGACGCAAAGCTCACGCTCGTGTCCTCGGTCAGTATCGTTGAGGGCGGCAGCCACGATGTTATTCTTAAAAGTTCACATTCCAACACCTGATTTTTTAAGCTCCTCGTATCTAAAGCTCTCCTTACAGAAGGGGAGCTTTTTTGCAAATTAATTCACATATTTTTTGTAGGAATTGTTGACAAACCCGGCAAAATGGCGTATTATGATGACAGGGGAAACCCCAGTTAAATAATAGGAATTAACTAAGGAGCGATGACGATGAAGATTATGTCCGCTAAGTGTATTTGTTGCAGCATCTGTACCTGTCGATGTTGCTGTCGTCGCATGCCTTGATTTAGGAGAATACCTTCTATTAGTGCGACGGCTTTGTGCCGTCCTTTTTTATTGCTATTATTTAAGGAGATATTGAAATGAAAATATATAAGTCTATGGAAGAACTCATCGGTGCAACGCCGCTGGTAGAGCTCAGAAACATCGAGCAGGAAGAAAAACTTGCGGCAAGGCTGCTCGTCAAGGTCGAGAGGGGAAACCCCGCAGGCTCCGTTAAGGACAGAGTTGCAAAGACGATGCTTGACGATGCCGAGGCAAAGGGCAAGCTTAGCAAGGGCGGCACGGTCATCGAGCCGACAAGCGGCAACACCGGTATCGGCATTGCGGCTATCGGCGCTGCCAGAGGCTACCGTGTCATCATTGTCATGCCTGACACCATGTCCGTTGAGCGCAGGCTGCTCATGACGGCTTATGGCGCTGAGCTCGTGCTCACCGACGGCAAGCTGGGCATGAAGGGCGCGGTTGACAAGGCAGAGCAGCTCCGCGCAGAGATACCCGGCAGCATCATCGCCGGTCAGTTTGAAAACCCCGCAAACCCCGCAGCACACCGCACCTACACCGGACCTGAGATATGGGAGGACACCGACGGCAAGGTCGATGTATTTGTCGCAGGCGTCGGTACCGGCGGCACGATCAGCGGTGTCGGCGAATATCTAAAGAGCCGCAACAAGGATATCAGAATCGTGGCAGTTGAGCCCGCAGGCTCGCCGCTGCTTTCCGAGGGCGAGGCAGGCTCACACAAAATTCAGGGCATCGGCGCAAACTTCGTTCCCGAAAACTTCAACCGCACGGTCGTGGATGAGATAGTCACCGTCACCGACGAGGATGCATTCGAGGCCGGCCGCCAGATAGCTCGCAGAGAGGGCCTTCTTGTCGGCATAAGCTCGGGCGCTGCGCTGCACGCCGCCATCGAGCTTGCAAAGCGCCGTGAAAACTACGGCAAGACCATCGTAGCCCTGCTGCCGGATACCGGTGAAAGATACCTCAGCTCAGCAATGTTCAAGGAGAACCGATAATATGTTCCGTGATTTGTTTGAAACCGTAAACGCATATCTGGCAAGAGACCCTGCCGCCCGAGGCCCGTTGGAGGTGCTGCTTCTGTACCCCGGCGTCAAGGCGATAAGCTATCATCGCAAGGCACACTGGTGCTATGAGCACGACCTCAAGTTTCTTGCAAGGGCGATCTCTCAGCTCAGCCGCCACCGCACCGGTATTGAGATACACCCCGGTGCAAAGATAGGCAAGCGCCTTGTTATCGACCATGGTATGGGCATCGTTATCGGTGAGACCGCCGAAATTGGCGACGATTGCCTCATCTACCACGGCGTGACCCTCGGCGGTACCGGCAAGGACAGCGGCAAGCGCCACCCGACGATAGGCAACAATGTGCTCATCGGCACCGGCGCAAAGGTGTTGGGACCGTTTAAGGTGGGAGATAACAGTCGAATTGCGGCAAACTCCGTTGTGCTCAGCGAGATACCACCCGACAGCACCGCAGTCGGCGTTCCGGCAAGAGTAGTCAGAAGAGCCGGCGTAAAGGTCGACTATGCAAGCGAGGTCGATCAGGTCAATGTCTCTGACCCTGTCGCCGAGGAGCTTACGGCCATCCGCCGTGCGCTGTGCGATATCAATACAAAGCTTCAGACCATGGCAAAGTGAAAATTGCAAAAAAACGCCCCATCAAACGATGGGGCGTCAAATTTTATTCGGTTCTCAGTGCAACAACGGGGTCTTTGTTTGCTGCGACCTTGGAGGGGATAAGTCCTGCAATGACGGTAAGTCCCATGCTTATTAGCACGAGGATAACGGCGGCTGACGCAGGCAGCACGGCGTTTATCGAGTAAATGCCGGTCAGACTGTGGACTATTGCGTTTATCGGGACACACAGCAGAATAGTTGCCATTATGCCGATGATGCCCGCACCGAAGCCGACGATGATGGTCTCGGCGTTGAACACACGGGAGATGTCCCGCTTGGATGCACCGATGGCGCGCAGTATGCCGATCTCCTTGGTGCGCTCAAGCACGCTGATGTAGGTAATAATGCCGATCATGATGCTCGATACGACAAGACTGATGGCGACAAAGGCGATGAGAACGTAGGAGATTACATCAATTATCGTCGTGACGGAACTCATGATGAGCCCGACATAGTCGGTGTAATTTATCTTGTCTTCCTTCTCGACGCCGTCGTTATAGTTCTCGATTATATCCGCAACTGCGTCTTTGTCGGCGAAGGTGGAGACGTAAATATTCACCGCAGCGGGGGAGGCAAGGTCAACATAGCCTAACTTGCGCAGATTATCCTCATAGCTGGAGTCGGAAAAGGTCTCCGGCATGAAGTTTTCGTAAATGAGCTTATAGCCCTCGGCGGTGAAGTAGCACTCGTCGAATGCCTCGGCAAGCGCCTTTGTCGACAGCTTGCTCATGTTGCTCTTGACCTCTTCGGCGTACTTTTTGGATATCTGCTCGGACATCATCTCACGCATATAGGCAAACAGCGTCTCGTCGTCCATGGAGGCGAGCATTTCCTTGTACTCGGGGTAGTTTTCAACGACCTTCTTCTCGATGTCCTTACGGCTGACATCTTTAAGCTGCTTATCAATGGTAGAGTCAATGTATTTCTGAGGAGCAACGGACATATACGAAACGTAAATTTTCGCTTTTTTCTCGGCGCTGAGCTTCTTTGTGTAGTCGGTAACGGCCTTCTTGATCTCTTCGTCGGTCATAAGCTCGTTGCTTTCCTTGAACGGAAGACCGGTAAAAATGTCGGTCGCAGGGTCGTTAAGCTGCTTCTTGACAAAATCCTTTTCCTTGGTTTTTTCGACGACCTTCTTTGTGAGTGCGTTGGTGTATCCGATCGCACCGTTCATCATGCCGGAAACGGCGTCTTCGCTCTGCCTTACAACACCGACGATCTTCAGCTCCATTGCGTTGTTATAAAGTGTTTTGAGACCCAGCTCATCCGAGCTGATATCCTTGTATTTTTTCGTCACAGGATCGAGCTGATAGCAGTCGGCAGGGAGGATAAGACGGAAAGTCTGCTTGCAGATATCGGCATAGCTCCAGCTTTCGATCTTCGATGTATCCGCCTCCACGCCGGTCATGTACTGCGTCATGGCGCTGAGCATATCATTTGCCGATTTCAATCCGAGCGCATACAGCACAAGATCGGAGACCTCGTTGTTTTCGTCAACTATCAAAACGACTTCATTGCTGCTCTTGGGCCATGAACCGTACAGCACATCATACTGCTGCTTGAGCAGCGGGCTGACAAGCTCATCACCATCTCCGGGCAGCATTTCCTGCCAGACTACAAACTGGCTCTGCGTAGAACTCATTCCGGATGCGTTCATCATGTCGTTCATGGACGAGCTTACGGATGCTTCGGCGTCCTCACCGATAACTGCACTGCGCATCTTGCTCATAAGAGTCATAACATCGGACTGTATTATCTTGCCGTCAGCATCTTTGGTATAGAGGTTCATCGGCAGATTGTAGCTGTACTGGATGTTCGATACATGCTCACGGAGGGGGGAGTCCTCGCTCATCTGCTCGTCGAGGTATTTCTTAAATGCCTTCAGATTGTTCGACTGCACTTCGGCGTTTGTCATTGCACGCATCATGTCATTCATGATGGTATTTGCATACACGGCGTCGTTGTCGTGCTTGTTACTGCCGTCTTCGTTATTTAGTCCCATCATTGTGGTCATAAGCTCGGACATATCGACAGATTCCGCCATGATCGACAGCGGGTAGGATGACAAAGTGTCCTCCTGTACCTTGTCGATGTAGTTGTTGACGCCCGTGGATATCGACAGTATCAGAGCAATACCGATGATGCCGATACTGCCTGCAAACGACGTGAGTATCGTGCGTCCTTTTTTGGTCAAGAGATTATTCAGCGACAGGGAAAGGGCGGTGATATAGCTCATTGCGGTCATCTTGGCAGACGGAGCGGTTTTGACCGTGACCTCGGTGTTATACGGCTGCGAGTCATCGGTGATAAGGCCGTCCTTGAGCCTGATTATGCGCGAGGCATAGCTCTCGGCAAGATCGGGGTTATGCGTGACCATGATAATGAGCTTGCCCTTGGATATCTCCTTAAGTATCTCCATTATCTGCACACTCGTATCCGAGTCGAGCGCACCGGTAGGCTCGTCGGCGAGCAGAATGTCGGGGTCGTTTACCAGCGCTCGCGCTATGGCGACTCTCTGCATCTGACCGCCGGACATTTGGTTCGGCTTCTTTGTAAGCTGATCGCCGAGCCCGACCTGCTCAAGAGCGTGTATCGCACGAGAGCGCCGTTCGGCTTTTGAAACACCCGAGAGCGTCAGCGCAAGCTCAACATTCGACAGCACTGTCTGATGCGGAATAAGGTTGTATGACTGAAATACAAAACCTATGGAGTGGTTACGGTAGCTGTCCCAATCAGGGTCGGTATAGCCCTTGGTGGAGCGGCCGTTTATGACAAGGTCGCCCTCGGTGTAGGTGTCAAGACCGCCGATGATATTCAGCAGCGTGGTCTTGCCGCATCCGGAGGGACCCAAAATAGCGACAAATTCGCTTTCACGAAACTCAAGGTCGATGCCCTTGAGCGCATGAACAGTCTCCTCTCCAACGGCGTAATCCTTAGTAATGCCCTTTAGCTTAAGCATTTAGTGTTCCGTCCTCAGATAAAATAATAATAAAATATTATCTTCCATAAAGGCTGCAAAGTCAATAGATTTCGCAGAAAGTTAACAAGCTTTGATTGACAATTTGAGAATGATGGGTTAAAATCATAGAGCAACATGCCTCCGTAGCTCACCCGGATAGAGCGTGCGCCTCCTAAGCGCAAGGTAGTGAGTTCGAGTCTCGCCGGGGGTGCCAGAAAAAGCACTTGCTGACAGCAAGTGCTTTTTCTGTGAAATAAATTCCTTGCGGAACTTGTGAAATGTTGCTCACGCAATATGAAATAGCTTCGCTATGAAATGCGCTGAGGTGTACTAGAAATTTATTTTATTTCACTTTCTGTTTGGACAGAGAATTTTTTGACCAGCAGGGTCATTTCATGGATCAGTCGGCCTTTGTCGGCTTTATTGCAGTTGCCGTTGTTTTGGCAATCCTGTATGTCCTGCCGTTCATCTTCTCCAAGAAACTGAGGCCGGGCTGGCTGATATTCGCTCTGGTCATCTTCATCCTTGACACGCTGTTCATGTTCATCGATGCCGGTATTCAGACCAATATGATCATCGATTACCTGTTCAACATTTGGGTCATCGTGAGCCTTGCCATCGGTATGAGCGCAGGCTACAAGCTTAAGAAGCTGCCGCCCGAGGAAGAGAAACTGGCCGAGGAGGCAGAGACCGTGACTGTCTCGGCAGACCCCGAGGAGTAATACAGAGACTTTTAAATCGGCAAGCCGAAGCTTGCTGATTTTTTTGTTTCTTTTTGGCGATAGCTGTTGTATAATGGCGGCATAGACAAAAAAGGAGAGAGGAAAATGACATACAAGGAAGTGCTGGAGCAGGCGCGAAAGAACATTGCCCCTAATTGCAAGGCGTGTCCCGAGTGCAACGGCCTCGGCTGCGGAAACACCATACCCGGCCCCGGCTCGAAAGCCCCGGGCAACGGCGCAAACGACAACTGGAAGGCGTGGCGGTCGTACAAGCTCAACATGAACACGATGGTGCCCAACACGCCGGTCGACACCGGCATCGAGCTATTCGGCAGACGCATCGAGCTGCCGCTTCTGACCGGCCCTATCGGCTCGCTGCGAGCGCAGTTCCACCCTGAGGACGATATCCGTGATTACAACCGTAAGTGTATCGAAGCATGCAGGGAAGAGGGCGTGTTTGAGTGCTTCGGTGACGGACTGTTTGACGGCGTGACCGAGGATGCGGTAGAGGCGAGCAAGAACTCCGGAGGTATCGGCATCCCTATATTAAACCCCTTCTCGCAGGAGGAGATACTTAAGAAAATAGAGCTGTGCAAGACAGGCAACCCGGCTGCAATCGGGATAGTCATAGACAGCGCAGGGCTTCCGCACCTCAAAAGCAGACCCGATGCGGGCACGAAAACGCCCGAACAGATACGCAAGCTCAAATCCGCTGTTGACTGTCCATTCATCGTGAAGGGCGTGCTGAACACCAAGTGTGCAGAGCTTGCGGTCGATGCCGGAGCTGATGCGATAATCGTCTCAAACCACGGCGGCAGAGTGCTCCCGGGTGCGCCCGCAACTGCGGAGGTGTTGCCGGAGATAGTTGAAGCTGTAGGCGGCAAGACCAAGATCATCGTCGACGGCGGAATACGCTCCGGCTACGATATATTCAGGGCGATCGCCCTTGGTGCGGACGCAGTAATGATATGCCGCCCGGTGCTTGTGAGCTATTACGGCGGCGGCACGGAAGCCATAAGGGTATATATTCAAAAACTCAAGGACGAGTTCTCCGACGCAATGTATATGTGCGGTGCTCGCAAGGTGTCCGACATAGACGGCAGCATGATAAGATTAACCAAATAAAAAAGGAAGCAGCCAAGCGGCTGCTTCCTTAAATTTATGCTTTAGATTATGCGTTTGCCTTTGCCTGCTTGCTCAGGGTCTTGACGCCCTCGACAACGAGGTCGATAGCAAGGATGATGAGCAGAACAGCGATGACACCACGGACGATGCCCCAAGTTACATCAGCACCGGAGGTGATGAGGTTGACCTGAGTGATGATGGTGAACACCAGAGAGGTCAGGGTGACGATAAGCATGAATGCCATCGGGAAGAGGAACATCTTGTTGTTTCTGCCGATCTTGCCGAGCCATGCAGCGACTGCGAGCAGACCGAGAGCTGCGAGCAGCTGGTTTGCAGCGCCGAACAGAGCCCAGATCTTTGCGTAACCGGTCATGCCGAGTGCGATGCCGATAACGACGGTGATAGCGGTGGCAACGTACGGATTGGTGAGGACCTTGCGTGCGCCGGTCATGTCCTTAAGCTCTTCACCGGGCTTTACCCAGAATTCCTGGAACATGTAGCGAGCCAGACGGGTAGCGGTATCAAGAGAGGTAAGGCAGAATGCCGAAACTGCAAGGATGAGCATGGAGTAGGTGACGCTCTGTGCGCCTGCACCGAACAGCTCGCCCAGCATTGCGGAAAGGCCGCCTGCGAAAACTGCGGTAGGAACAACGGTGGTGCCGTCTGCGTAATCCTTCCAGATGTATGCAACTGCACACAGGGAGATGATTGCCAGAGCGGACTCAATGAGCATACCGCCGTAAGCGATGGGCTGTGCGTCCTGCTCACGGTTGAGCTGCTTTGCGGTGGTACCGGAACCAACGAGGGAGTGGAAGCCGGAAATTGCGCCGCATGCGATGGTGACAAACAGTGCAGGGAACAGGTAGCCGATTGAGGAACCGGTCGGTGCAAGAGTGTCTTTGAAGCCGGTGAATGCGGGCATTGTGTCGATGCTCGGATGGCAGCCGATGATGCCTACAACTGCGAGGATCATCATGCCGTAGAGCAGGAAGGAGCTGAGGTAGTCACGAGGCTGGAGAAGGATCCAGACAGGAGTGACGGAAGCGACGAGAATGTAAATGCCGCAGATGATCATCCAAGTCTCATAGCTGAGGTACAGCGGATGCCACTTAAGGCCGACGACCATTGCAACGGCAATGAGTGCAACGCCGATGATGGTGGAAACGCCGAGAGGAGCATTCCTGCGGTATACGAAGAAGCCGAAGAAGATAGCAAGAACGATGAAGAAGATAGAGATCATTGCAGTGCTGGCGTTTGCGGAGCTTGCTGCAATGTCGACTGCACCGTTTTCAAGGAAGGTTGCCTTGAAGGTATTTGCAACGATGGAAGCAAATGCTGCGACAACGAGGAGGAGGGTCAGGTAAGCGAAAATGAGGAACAGACGCTTTGCCTTGAGACCGATACTATCTTCGATAACGGTACCGATGGACTTGCCCTTGTTGCGGACAGATGCGAACAGAGCGCCGAAGTCATGCACGCCGCCGAAGAAGATGCCGCCGATGAGGACCCACAGTGCAACGGGAACCCAGCCGAAGACAGCAGCCTGGATAGGTCCGTTAATCGGGCCTGCGCCGGCGATGGAGGAGAAGTGGTGACCCATGAGCACAGGAGCCTTTGCGGGCACATAGTCAACACCGTCTTCCATGGTGTGTGCGGGAGTGACCTTGTTGGGATCGACTCCCCATTTCTTGGACAGCCATCCGCCGTAGAAGATATAGCCTACAACGAGAATGGCGATGCTGATGATAAGTAATACAGCAGCATTCATTTGGTTTTTCCCCTTTCAAAAAATTGTTTATTATAAATAAATAAAAATTTATTTAAACAACAAACTATTATTAAAGAGCTTTTTGCGCTTGGTGCCCTTGCCGAGCAGCGTTTTGTCCAAAAGCTGAGCCGTGCAGCGGCCGCTGGCGTTAGCGGAGGTCTTGTTGGTAGAAAGCTCGATAACGCCGGTGTGGAAATCCATCCAGCCGTAGTAGGAAAGACGGAAGCTCTTGTATATCCTTGTACGCTTGAGAGCCTTCACGGCATCGGCATCGGCGGTATCGCAAATAAACAGCGCCGTAATGTAAGAGCACATATGACCGGCCTTGGGCTCAATGTGCGACATACCCTCGTTATAGGCGTAGTCACGGCACCTGGCGAATATCTCCTTCGTCAGATGCGGAACGGAGAAAATGTAAACATACTCGTTGCTGTCGGCCTCCCAAAGCTTTGCGGCTTTGACGAGAACATACTTCTCGGAGTGAACATAGAGAAAGCAGGTGGCTGCAAGCTCGGCATCATCGTCGTTGAAACGTTCAACGTCAAAGTAAGCCGAATAGCTGTCACAGAGCTTGTCTATGGCTTCAAGACGGGTCATTTAACAGTACCTCCGATCGACTGAGATATAGGCAAGAAAAATGCGCAAGCGAAAATTGTTAATTTTTATCCAAACTCGTTCACAGTATATACCTAATTACCGTGAAAATCAAGTGTTTGTCCACAGTTTTGACATAAAATTTTGTCATATTAAACAACACCAACAGTAATTTTGCACTAAAAGTGTTAACGTACCAAGAACAAGTGTCTTTGTTCCGCGCAGTGCTTTCACAAGTGGAAATTTGTGCGTCAGGGAAAGAAAAAGGCTTTGCACCAATTGGTACAAAGCCTTTTGAATTATAGGTCCTCGCCGTTTAGGAGACACATATTCATGTCAACTCTGCCGTCGGGGAGAAAGGATACACCCTCGGCTTCGAGGAGCGCATGCCTTATCTCGGGGTGACCGCCGTCGGCTATCGAGCCGTCGGCCTTGACGACCCGCTGCCACGGCAAGCCCTCGGGGCAATAGCGCATTGCCCGGCCAACGAGCCTTGCGCCCCTCGGCCTGCCGAGCATCCATGCGATCTGGCCATAGGACATGACCTTCCCGCACGGAATTTTATCGACTATTGAGTAGACCTGTTCGTTAAAACGAGTCATATCGCTTCTATCTCCTTGAGCGTGAGGTCGCGGCCGCTGAGGGGGTTCAGTTTTTTGCCGCCGCACTCGGGACAGACGAGATTTTCGAGATCCGCGACAAACTCTGCTCCGCAGTCAAGGCAGCCTGCCATACCGGGAAGCACTTCGACTACAAATTCGGTGTTCTCATACGGTGTGCCGTCCGAGACGGCAACCCAGCAGTCGCTTAAAAAGTGCGGCACAACGCCCGAGAGCGTGCCGACCTCGACGGTTATCTTTTTGATGCCCTCCAGCTCCTCGTCCCTGGCAATGCCGTCGATCATTTTAAGGAGAGCGTCACATATACCAAGCTCGTGCATTACTTCGTGACGGCCTTCTTTACGATGTCGCCGCTGCGCTTTACAAGACCTTCGGCAACTTTGATGGGAAGAGTCTCAAATGTGCCTGCGTGTATCTTGCGCACCTTTTTGAGCTTGATGGCATCGAACTTGCACTTTGTCGTGCACAGGCCGCAGCCGATGCACAGGTATTCGTCAACCTTGGTGGCACCGCAGCCGAGACAGCGTGCCGTCTCCTTGCGCACCTGCTCCTCGGTGAAAGTGACACGCTCGTCGGAGAACGTCTTTGCTTTTGCGGCGTTGTAGCCGTGCATCTGACGCTTTTCACAGTCAAAGCCGCCGATGCCGACTAAAGCGTGCTCTTTGTCGAGAGCAACGTAGTGCCTGCGGTCACGACCCATGGTGAGCGTCTGACCGGGATGCACATATCGGTGCAGGGATATTGCGGCCTCCTTACCTGCGGCGATAGCATCGATGGCAAACTTAGGACCTGTGTAGACATCGCCGCCGACAAATATATCAGGCTCGGCGGTCTGGTATGTAAGCTCATCGGCAACTGCCGTGCCGCGCTTCGTAGTTTCGAGCGCACCCACATCGAGCGTACCCCAGTCGACCTGCTGGCCGACTGCAGCTATGACCGCATCGACTTTTATGGTCTCGAACTTGCCTGTACCGACGGGCTTTCTGCGGCCCTTTTCGTCGGGCTCGCCAAGCTCCATGACCTCACACTTGACGGAAGTCACCTTGCCGTCGTTTCCGACTATCTCGACCGGTGCGCACAGGAACTTGAAGCTTACGCCCTCTGCTTTGGCTTCCGCAACTTCTTCGGGGTCTGCGGGCATTTCAGCTTCGCTTCTGCGGTAGACGACGGTCGCCTTTGCACCCAGACGAACTGCGGTGCGGCATACATCCATTGCGACATTGCCGCCGCCGATGACTACGACCTTCTTGCCGATGGCGGGCTTGTTTCCGAGATTGACCTCACGCAGGAAGTCAACGCCGCCGAATACTCCGTTAAGCTCCTCGCCCGGGATGCCGAGCGGGGTGGACTTCTGAGCACCGATGGCAAGATAAAATCCCTTGTATCCTTCATTGCGCAGCTCGGCGATTGTCACATCCTTGCCGACCTCAACACCGCACTTGAACTCAACGCCCATGGCCTTGAGAATGTCTATCTCGGCATTGAGCACATCTTTTTCAAGGCGGAAGCTCGGGATGCCGAGCGTGAGCATGCCGCCGGGAATGGGGTTTCGGTCGAACACCGTCACGGGGTAGCCTTTGTTTGCAAGGTAATAAGCGCAGCTCATGCCCGCAGGACCTGCGCCGATGACTGCGATCTTCTCGGTGTAGGGGCGGCCTATCTGATTGACCATCTTGGGGACAAAGCGGGTGCTTTCGTGAAGGTCATGGTCGGCGATAAAGCGCTTGACCTCGTCGATGGCGACGGCCTCGTCGATGCTTGCTCTTGTACACTCGGCTTCACAGCGTTTGTTGCAGATACGGCCGCATACGGCGGGGAAGGGGTTCTCGGTCTTGATAAGCTCAAGAGCTTCGGTGTATCTGCCCTGTGCAGCAAGCTTCAGGTAGCCCTGAACAGGAATATGCGCCGGACAAGCGACCTTGCAGGGCGCTGTGCCCGAGGGCAGAACATCCTCACGGTTTTCACGGTAATCGGGGTTGAACGCCTTTTTGAAGAACACGGTGTCGGTTATCTTCACATACTCCGGCGGCGTGGTATCATTCGTGCAGCCTAATTTCTGACCAAGCTTGAGAGCATTGCCCGGGCAGACCTCAACACACTGTGCACAGGCAACGCATTTTGCTTCGTCCACGGTTGCAACATAGTTTGAGCGAATCGCATCACGCGCACCGAACATCATGCCCGCACGCAGACCGAAGCATGCGCAGGCACAGCAGTTGCAGATCGCGGCACTGTCGCCGGCTTCCTCAATGTTGGGAATGTCGTGCATGAGACCATTTTCCTCGGCACGCTTTATGATTTCCAAGGCTTCCTCACGAGTGATCTCACGGGCTCTACCGGAGCGGATGTAATGCTCTGCACCTTTGCCCATCTGGATACACATGTCCTCGTCGAGATGGCCGCAGCCGTCGCCGAGACTGGTGCGGGATGCACGGCAGGAGCAGGGCGATACTGAGAATTTGTCGTATTTATTCAAATAGTAAGACAACTTCTCAAACTCGTCGGCATCGGGGTTATCGGCAATTGCACTCTCGCAGGGGATGACGCGCATAAGACCGTAGCCCGCCGGAAGGATGGGACCCATGGTCTGCATGCGAAGTCTTGTATACTCCTCAAATGCACGGCCGACCTCGGGGTGAGCGTCCATGAGCTCCTTATTGTTGACCATCATTTCGAGGATGCCGGGGGCAAATATCTGCATAAAGTAGACATCCTGACCGGCCTCGGCGCTGTAGGTGCGGCGGAGTACGCCGTAGTAGACGAGATTGTCCAAAAGCGGCATTATCTCATCAACCGTTTTGCCGACCTTCTTTGCAAGATAACCTGCGGTGCGTTCCTTGCGCAGGCCTGCGGCAATGGCGATATCAGCTTCATCGTCGCTTACGATGTTCGCCATCGAGTAATACTCGGGTGCGTTTTCGTCGATCTTGTTGACAACACCGGATATACCGCCGATTATCTTTGCAAGCTTGACGATCTTGGGCCTTAGTTTTGCCATAATCATTTCTCCTAACATTTATTTTGAAGTTGTCAAAATTACTTTTTAATACCAAGTGATTGAACCAACTGTATTACACAATCTCAAATTTGTCAATACACAAGCGGAGGAGAAGAGGATGGGACGGAAAAACTGAACCATGTTTTGTCAGAGACTGATTTGTTAATTTCCGCACATAAATGGGAAATGTGTGTTGCCCGCAGGAGAATAAAGTGTTATAATACGTTTTGGCTAATATTAAAAGTTGTTGTTGCAAGACATTATAAAATGATCGAAAGGAGTTTTCGCATGATAACAAACAAAGAAAATCTGTTCAAACTCGGAAAAAAGCTCACCGACCGCATCCCTCAGAAGCTCGGCTTGGAGCCGCTGACCGAAGCCGATCCCGAATACTGGGGTCTGTGCAATGTCCTCGACGATGAGATGGTAGATATCCTGCTCGCCATGCCGCAGCGCAAGCCGCTGGCATTTGATGAGATCAAGAAGCTCACCAAGTGGTCGGACGAGGCAAAGCTGGAGGCAAAGCTCAAGGAGATGAGCGAGCTGGGCGTTTTGGAGTACAACTGGGAGAACGACGACCACCACAAGCAGTGGCTCGTGCCCCTGTTCGTCCCCGGCAGCGCAGAATTCCTTAACATGAAGTCCGCTACCATGGATAAGCACCCCGAGGTAACGGAGTTCTTCCAGAACATGACCAGACTTCCGCTCGAGAATGTCACCGCAATGGTGCCTCCCGGCGGCGCAGGTGTCGGCATGCATGTTATCCCCGTTGAGAAGGCAATTGAGCATGAGTCGCAGTCGGTCTCCGTCGAGCATCTGTCACACTGGCTGAAGAAGTACGATTACTATGAGATCGGCGTTTGCTCCTGCCGTAACTGCGAGAGCCGTAATAACCGTGGCTCCGGCGACCTGCCCGAGCATTGGTGCATCGCTGTCGGCGACACCGCAAAGTACTGCTACGAGACCGGCAAGGAAGGCATCCATAATGCTTCTTACGAGCAGGTAATGGAAGTGCTCCGTCGTGCAGAAGAAGAGGGCTATGTCCATCAGATAACCAACATCGACGGCGAGAACAAGATTTTCGCCATCTGCAACTGCGCACCCGGTGTCTGCTACGCTCTGCGCACCTCGCAGCTGTTCAATACCCCCAATATGTCCGCATCCGCTTACCGTGCCCATGTCGATACCGAAAAGTGCGTCGCCTGCGGCAAGTGCGTTGAGGTCTGCCCCGCCGGCGCAGTAAAGCTCGGCCAGAAGCTTTGCACCAAGTCCGGCCCTGTCGAGTATCCCAAGCAGCCCCTGCCTGACGACAATCACTGGGGACCGCACATGTGGGATGAGGACTACAAGAAGCACAATCAGGAAAACTGCCACGAGTCCGGCACCGCACCCTGCAAGGCAGCATGCCCGGCTCATATCGCCGTTCAGGGCTACATAAAGATGGCTGCAGAGGGACGTTACCTTGACGCTCTCAAGCTCATCAAGCAGGATAACCCGTTCCCCGCCGTCTGCGGCAGCATATGCAACCGTTACTGCGAGGACGCCTGCACCAGAGGCAGCGTTGACGCTCCCGTTGCAATCGACGAGATAAAGAAGTTCATCGCCGAGCAGGAGCTCAATGAAAAGACCCGCTACATCCCGCCCCGCCGCACCAAGAGACTGTCCACCGAGGATTACGAGGAGAAGATCGCGGTCATCGGCGCAGGCCCTGCCGGCCTGAGCTGTGCATACTACCTGTCGAACATGGGCTACCCCGTGACCGTGTACGACCGCAATAAGGTCCCCGGCGGCATGCTCACCCACGGCATTCCGTCATTCCGCCTCGACCGCAAGGTCATCGGCGCCGAGATCGATGTCCTCAAAAAGATGGGCGTCAAGTTCAAGATGGGTGTTGAGGTCGGCAAGGATATCACCATTGCCGAGCTGCGCAAGCAGGGCTACAAGGGCTTCTTCCTTGGCATCGGCGCACAGAAGTCTGCAAAGCTCGGTATCCCGGGCGAAGACCTCAACGGCGTTTACGGCGGCGTTGACTTCCTGCGTGAGGTAAATCTCGGCAACGAAGTCAAGCTCGGCAAGAAGGTCGCAGTCATCGGCGGCGGCAATGTCGCAATGGATGTTGTCCGTACCGCTATCCGTGTCGGCGCAGAGGAGGCATACATCGTCTACCGCAGAAGCGCAGATGAGATGCCCGCCGATAAGGAAGAGGTCGCAGAGGCAATTGAGGAAGGCGTAAAGTTCTGCTACCTCAACGCTCCCGTTGAAATCCTCGGCGACAAGAACGGCAAGGTCAACGGTCTCAAGGTCGAAATCATGGAGCTTGGCGAGCCTGACGAGAAGGGCAAGAGAAAGCCTGTCGGCACCGGCAAGTTCACCACCATCAAGGTCAACTCCGTCATCGGCGCCATCGGTCAGCAGATTGATTGGGGCGAACTGGACACCGGCGCAATGGTCAAGGGCAAGAAGGACGCAGCCGAGGCTGACGGCATCACTCTCCAGACCGCAGAGCCCGACATCTTTGTCGGCGGCGACTGCATGACCGGCCCGAAGTTTGCAATCGACGCAATTGCAGCCGGCCGTGAGGGCGCAGTTTCCCTCCACCGCTATGTACACCCCGGTCAGAGCCTTACTCTCAACCGCAACCTGCGTGACTTCTATGAGCTCAACAAGAACGATATCGTCCTCGGTATCGAGAGCTTCGACAAGCCGGGTCGTCAGACCGTTGCACACGATCCCAAGAAGGCAAAGACCATGAAGAACGACCGCATCACCTTCACCGAGGAGCAGGTCAAGAAGGAAGCGTCCCGCTGCCTTGGCTGCGGCGCATCCATCGTCGACCAGAACAGGTGTATCGGCTGCGGCCTTTGCACAACCAAGTGCGAATTTGACGCTATCCACCTTACCCGTGATGTACCCGAGGCATCGAAGATGTACACTGCCGAGGATAAGCTCAAGGCCATCGGACCTTACGCACTCAAGAGAGCGGGCAGGATCGCAATAAAGGATCTCAAGGCAAAGTTTGCTAAGAAGTAATTTTACCGGAGGAAAAATCCATGCATGAGCTTGGAACAGTGTTTTATGTCATCAAGGAAGTCGAGAAGCTCTGTGATGAGAACGAGCTGACGACCGTCGGCAGCGTTACACTGCAGATCGGCGAGGTCAGCGGCATCATCCCCGAGTATATTGTTGACTGCTGGAATTGGGCGAGGAAGGATACGAAGTATCTTAAAGAAGCCGAGCTCAAGGTTGAGAACATCGAGGCAGTGACCTTCTGCGAGGACTGCAAACAGACCTATCCGACGGTGAAATACGCAAAAATTTGTCCTTATTGTCAAAGCGAGAATACTTATCTCGTGACAGGCAACGAATATGTGATAAAAGAGATCGAAGCGTATTAAACATTAATCTCCTGCATCGTTTGATGCAGGAGATTTTCTATGCACGATTGACTTTTTGCACCGATGCCGATAAAATTAGCTAAATGCCAAGGAGGTGCGCTATGCCCGAAGTAAAACCCATAGCACGCATACATTCGCCGTTTATGACAAAGTTCGGCATCCCGAGACAAAGCGGGGTCGCCGAGGCGGTCGGAGCCGAGATAGTTTTTGAACCCGAGTACCGCAATCCCGATGCGGTGCGGGGGCTGGACGAGTATTCGCACATCTGGCTGATATGGCAGTTTTCCGAAGCCGTGCGGGACACATGGTCGCCGACAGTCAGACCACCACGCTTGGGCGGCAATGTCCATGTCGGTGTATTTGCGACCCGTTCGCCGTTCAGACCAAATTCGCTCGGGCTGTCGTCGGTGAAGTTGGAGAGAGTAGAGCTCACGCCTGACCGAGGTCCTGTGCTTCACATAAAGGGCGCAGACCTTATGGACGGTACGCCCATATTCGATATAAAGCCGTATATCACCTACGCAGATTCTCACCCAGATGCAACAGGCGGTTTTACCTCGAAAACACAGTTTCACACCCTTACCGTCGAACTGCCCGACAGCCTGTGCGGCGGCATGGATGAGAACACAAAGACGGCGCTCGTGCAAGTCCTTTCAAACGACCCACGCCCGCAGTACCACGATGACCCCGAGCGGGTCTACGGCTTCGGCTTTGCAGGCTTTGAGGTGAAATTCAAGGTGTGCGCCGATACATTGACTGTTACGGAAATACATAAGGAAATGGCTTGAGCAAATAGTTTCAGTCATCAATAATATGCACCCCAAAAGCCGGAGACTTTTGGGGTGCGCTTTCATATTTAACCGTTATACTTATTATGTATTATGCGCTTGCCGAGTAGGTGAAGCTCATGCCGGGGTACTTCGTCTGGGGATCGATCCTTGAGCCGTTGACATACATCTCAAAGTGCAGGTGCGGGCCGGTGGACATGCCGGTCGAGCCGACATAGCCGATGGTCTGCCCTTTCTTGACGGTCTGACCGACGGAGACGGCACGAGATGACATGTGAGCATACAATGTCTGCATTCCGTTGCCGTGGTCGATCATGACATAGTTGCCCCAGCCGCCGTTCCAGCCGTCACTGGAGCTTACGACCTTACCACTATCTGCGGCATAGATCGGGCTGCCGTAGCTTGCGCCGATGTCGGTGCCACCGTGGTTCTTGTATTCACCGGTGATGGGGTGAGTACGGGGGCCTTGACGACTCGTTATATAGGTACAGCCGGAGGGCCAAACAAGACTGCCGGTTCCGACAGAGCTTCCACCGCTACTCCCTCCGGAGCTGCCGCCGTTGGACTTATTGGCTTCTTCCTCAGCCCTCTTCTGCTCGTTGAGCTGCTTTACCTTGGCCTGAATCTGCGACTGAAGTGCGGACTCCTGACTGTCAAGAGTGCTGAGTACGGATGCGTTCTTGTTGATGTCGGACTGCAGGGAAGTGATGACTGCCGCAGCCTGAGTGATGTCGACCTGAAGCTGATCCTTGAGCTTTGCACACTCGGCCTTGTTCTGCTTGAGCTCGGTCTGTGCTTCCTCGTACTCGGCCTTGACCGTCTTAAGATCGGTGACCGACTGCTTGTACGATTCCTCAAGCTCCTTGTCGCTCTGCATTATATCGCCGATATCATCGATAAGGCTTAAAAATTCACCGATGCTGTTTGCGCCGAAGAGAACCTCAAAGTAGTTGTATCTGCCGCTCTCCTCCATGGCACGCACACGCTTCTTATACTTTTCAAGCTGCTCATCGGCGGTTTTCTGCGCTTCGTCGACCTCCTGGGTCTTGCGCTCGATGAGCGCATCGTGCAGCTTTATCTGCTCCTCAAGATTCATGATCTGCTGATTGGTCAGAGCAAGCTTACTGTCAAGAGCAGTCTTGAGCTCGACTTGGGCATTCTTCTTATTCTTGAGGGAACTAATGGTCTTTTCATAGCTTGCCGACTGCTCGGAAAGGGCGGCCTTCTGGCTTTTAAGGTCATCTATCTCCGACTGAGTCACCTTTGCGGAGGCTGTTGCCGGGATAAAGCCGACGAAAATGCTCACCGCCATGACAAAAGCAAGCACGAACGAGAATATTGGTTTCAAGATTTTCTTTTGCATATAAACCTCCATTCATCTTATGCGGATTGTTTTCTGACTCGTACATTATACACCATATGTCAAGCATTGTGTTAACAAAATGAAAAAAGCGCCCGAGAACTCGTCCCGAGCGCTTGAAATTTTGTTATCAGAACAGGCCGTTTGCAGTGAACAGAGCTGCGAAAACAGTTGAAACAACGGTCATGAGCTTGATAAGGATGTTGATGGAAGGACCGGAGGTATCCTTGAACGGATCGCCGACGGTGTCGCCGACAACGGCTGCCTTGTGAGCATCGGAACCCTTGCCGCCGTGGTTGCCTTCCTCGATGTACTTCTTTGCATTATCCCATGCGCCGCCTGCGTTGGACATGAACATTGCCATCATAACGCCGGAAACGAGGGAGCCTGCGAGCAGACCTGCAAGAGCGGTGGAGCCAAGGATGAGACCGACCGCCAGAGGAGCAACAACTGCCATGATGCCGGGAACGAGCATTTCCTTAAGAGCAGCGGTGGTGGAGATAGCAACGCAAGTCTTGTAGTCGGGCTTTGCCTTGCCTTCCATGATGCCGGGAATCTCACGGAACTGACGGCGAACTTCCTCGATCATGCTGTATGCAGCCTTGGAAACGGAGTCCATGGTCATAGCAGAGAACACGAACGGGAGCATGCCGCCGATGAGCAGACCGATAACAACGGTGGGGCTGGTGAGTGCGACCTCAGCAGCGTTCAGTCCGGTTGCCTGGGTGAAGGATACGAACAGTGCAAGTGCGGTCAGAGCAGCAGAGCCGATAGCGAAGCCCTTGCCCATTGCAGCGGTGGTGTTGCCGACAGCGTCGAGCTTATCGGTGATCTCGCGCACGGAGTGGTCAAGGCCACTCATCTCGGCGATACCGCCGGCGTTGTCGGCGATAGGACCGTAAGCGTCAACTGCGACGGTGATGCCGGTGGTGGAAAGCATACCGACTGCTGCGAGTGCGATGCCGTAAAGACCTGCGAACTTGTAAGCAAGGAAGATGCCTACGCAGATAAGCAGGATAGGTACCCAAGTGGACATCATGCCGACTGCGGTACCGGAAATGATGGTGGTAGCAGAACCGGTCTCGGACTGCTGAGCAATCTTCTTAACGAACTTGTAGTCGCCGGAGGTGTAGACCTCGGTGACAACGCCGATAACGAGACCGACAACGAGGCCGGAGATGATTGCGATAGCGCCGCCCATGCTGCCGAGCATCGACTTGCTGAAGATGAGGGAAGCAATAACGACGAGAAGTGCGGAAACATAAGAGCCCATCTTAAGAGCCTTGTGGGGGTTCGAGCCTTCCTTACCGCGCACAAAGAAGGTGGCGATAACGGAAGCAAGAATACCGCAGGCTGCGATAACGAGGGGGAAGATAACACCGTTGGCGGTGTCGGCAATAGCGACAGCACCGAGGGTCATTGCGGAGATGATAGCACCGACATAGCTCTCAAACAGGTCAGCACCCATACCGGCGACATCGCCGACATTGTCGCCGACATTGTCAGCGATAACAGCGGGGTTACGAGGGTCATCCTCGGGGATGCCTGCCTCGACCTTACCGACGAGGTCAGCACCGACATCGGCTGCCTTGGTGTAGATACCGCCGCCGACACGGGCAAACAGTGCGATAGAGGAAGCACCGAGCGAGAAACCGAAGAGGACATTCAGATTGTTGAAAATCAAGTACAGAACGCTTGCGCCGAGAAGGCCGAGGCCGACAACGCACATACCCATGACCGAGCCGCCGGAGAAGGCAATCGACAGAGCCTTGTTCATGCCGCTTTCACGAGCAGCGTTTGCGGTGCGGACATTTGCCTTGGTGGCGACATTCATGCCGATGTAGCCGGCAAGAATGGAGAATGCTGCGCCGCACAGGAAGCAAACAGCGGTGATCCAGCTGTTAAGGCCGAAGCCTATTGCGATGAACAGAACAGCAACAAAGATAGCAAGGATCCTATACTCGGCAAAGAGGAAAGCGCGAGCGCCATCACTGATTGCGGAGGATATTTCCTTCATGCGGTCGGTGCCTGCATCCTGCTTGGAAACAAAAGAAATCTTGTAGAAAGCAAAAAGCAGAGCGACGACTGCCAGCGCGGGGGCCAGCCAGATAAGAGAATCCATTTTTTACTCACTCCTATAAAATTTTTAACAAAAAGTTATTGGGCTGTCTATGTATTTTATACTAAGCACTTAAAAAAATCAATTCAAATTTGACGCATATTCGTGTAAATTCAACAAGTTTATCAAATTTTACGAAAGTATGAAAAAAACCACGGCTAAGGTGTGCAAAACACACAAAAACAGGTGTAAAACGGCCAGAATATTGACATGAATGTATCAATCTTAACAATAGACGGCACTTAGATGTTAACAAAATGAAAATTGCTGCAAAAATTTGAATGTTTGTGTTGGGAAATTCAAAGAATCGTGCTAAAATATAAAATTATGACTAAGGTTAGGCCGGAGGTAGTGAGATGCTTCTTAAATTATTTGCAGGACTGAGTGCCGCAGCGACGGCTCTCAACATTTCGTCGCCGAGGGTAGAGTTCACGGGCATTAAGCTTGCGGGCTTTGCACTTTTGCGCTTTGCCGAGTTTTACATAGGTACATTGTTGGCGTACATTGCGGTGGTGTACGCTGCATCGGAGCTTACCGTGGATATGGAAAAGCCGCAGGAAAAGCCGTCGAAGTTCTGGCAGTGGAACATGAATGAGCTTGCCGATATAATCTGCGTGCTTGTAGGTGCGAGGGTGTCCGTCACGGGAACCGAGAAGCTTCCCGAGGGACAGCGCTATCTCATGGTCTGCAACCACCGCTCGATATTCGACCCCATTGCGTCCATTAAGCTTTTCGGCGCAAAGGAGTATATCTACATATCAAAGCCCGAAAACTTCAAGTTACCAATTGTGGGACCTGTTATGCACAAATGCGGCTGCCTGCCGGTGAACCGTGATAACAATCGTGAGGCGCTTGCGATGGTCAAGTCGGCAAGCAAGTACATTCAGGACGATGTTGCGTCCGTTGTCATCTACCCCGAGGGTACCCGCAGCCGTGAGGACGAGCTTCTGCCGTTCCACGCAGGCTCGTTTAAGATTGCACAGCGCACCGGTGTTCCGGTCGTCATCACCGCTATCCACGGCACAGACGAGATAGTGCGCAATGTGCCTTTAAAGAAAACGAAGGTAGAGCTCGACATCCTCGATGTGCTCGACGGTGACTTTGTAAAGAGCCACACGACGAAGGAGACGGCGCAGATAGCTCAGAAAATGATACAGGAGCATATTGACAGAAAGTACGGAAAGAAGGAGTGAACGCCGGAAAATGATAAAGCTTCTTAGGTATATGAAGGGCAGGGAATGGTTGTTTTTCCTTGTCAGTCTTGTTTTTATTATATCGCAGGTGTGGCTTGACCTCAAGCTGCCCGATTACATGTCGGAGATAACGACACTTGTCGAGACCGAGGGCAGCGCCATGGCCGATATCTGGGCGTCCGGCGGCAAGATGCTGCTTTGCTCTCTCGGAAGCCTTGCGTCATCGATCATAGTCTGCTACCTCGCCTCGTCCATCGCCGCAAGCTTCTCAAGAAGACTGCGTGCGGCAATGTTCGATAAGGTAGAGTCGTTCTCCATGGAGGAGATAAACTCCTTTTCCACCGCAAGCCTCATCACCCGCTCAACAAACGATGTCGTGCAGGTGCAGATGCTCATAGTCCTGTCCATGCAGGTCGTCATCAAAGCGCCCGCAATGGCCATATGGGCAATTACGAAAATCGCCGGCAAGGCGTGGCAGTGGTCGCTCGCAACGGGCATTGCCATTGTGCTGCTGGTAGGCTTCCTTGCGATTGCAATGGTGCTGACTTTCCCGAAGTTCCGCAAGATCCAGTGGCTGCAGGATGCACTGAACCACGCCGCAAGAGAGAACCTTAGCGGCATTCGTGTCGTGCGTGCCTACAACGCCGAAGAGTATCAGGAACGAAAGTTTGAAAAGGCCAATACCGACCTTCTCAAAAATCAGCTTTTTGCTAACCGCACCATGACGCTTCTAAGCCCGTTCATGAATATCACCATGAACTGCCTTAACATGTCCATCTACTGGATTGGCGCAGTGCTCATAAACGCCGTCGTAATTGAAAATGCGGCGTCGATAGCCACAAGAGTTGATATCTTTGCCGACATGATAGTGTTCATGTCCTACGCTATGCAGGTCATCATGTCGTTCATCATGATAGTCATGGTGTTCATTGTTGCGCCAAGAGCACTCGTTGCCGCAAAGCGCATAAACGAGGTGCTTGAAACCGAGCCCAAGATAGTTGACAGCGCAAAGCCGCAGCCTGAGGAGACCTGCGTCGGCGAGGTGGAGTTCAGAAATGTAAGCTTTACATACCCCGGCGGCAGCGGCAATGTGCTGACCGATATAAGCTTTACCGCTCACCGTGGCGAGACCGTGGCGTTCATAGGCTCCACGGGCTCGGGCAAAACGACGCTCGTTAACCTCATCCCGAGGTTTTACGATGTCACCGAGGGCGCAGTCTTGGTCGACGGTGTGGATGTGCGTGATTATGAGCTTGAAAAGCTCTATAAAAAGCTCAGCTATGTGTCCCAGCGTGCCGTGATGTTCTCCGGCGATATCGAAGACAATGTTGCCTTCGGCGCAAATGCCGATAGGGCAAAGCTTAGGGACGCACTGCATATCTCCCAGTCCGAGGAGTTTGTAGACGGCCTTGAGGACGGTGTAAAGTCGCATGTCGCACAAGGCGGCACCAACTTCTCCGGCGGCCAGAAGCAGCGCCTGTCCATTGCAAGGGCGCTGTGCAGGGACGCCGAGATACTCATTTTTGACGACACCTTCTCGGCACTCGACTTCAAGACCGACCGTGAGCTGCGTGATGCACTCAAGGCCAAGACCGAAAACGAAACGAAGCTCATCGTTGCCCAGCGCATCGGAACCATTATGTCCGCCGATAAGATAATCGTCCTTGACGAGGGCAGACAGGTCGGCACCGGCACGCACCAGGAACTTATGAAAAACTGCGAGGTCTATCGTCAGATAGCCCTGTCGCAGCTGTCGGAGGAGGAGCTTGCCATATGAAAGGAATGAGAAGACCCCCCGTTGACGAAAAACCGAAAAACTTCAAGTCCTCCACGCTGTCGCTGCTGCGCTACCTCAAGCCGTGGCATGCTGCGATAATTATATCGCTTATACTTTCGCTCGGCAGCACGACGCTTACGCTCATTGCGCCGGACAAGATGGCAGACCTAACAAACTCCATCGCCGCCGGACTTACCACCGGCATAGACATGGACGGCATAAAGCAGGCGATAATAGCTATCCTCGTTATTTATGTAGGAAGCGGCCTGCTGTCCTGCATTGCAAGCTATACCATGATAACCGTCATGCAGAAGCTTGCATGGAGCCTTCGTGACAGCATCTCCAAGAAGATAAACCGCATGCCGCTCAAATACTTTGACAGGGTCAGCATCGGCGATATTCTAAGCCGTATCACAAACGATGTCGATACCCTCAGCTCAACGCTCAACTCCAGCATCACCACCCTTGTTCAAGGCGTTGTTCAGTTTGTCGGCGTAACTATAATCATGTTTGCAACGAACGCCGTCATGTCGCTTGCCGCCATCGGCTCGTCGCTTATCGGCTTTGTTTTCATGTTCACGGTGATAAAAAAGTCGAGAAAATACTTCCGTCAGCAGCAGAAAAACCTCGGCGACATGAACGGTCATGTCGAGGAAATGTACTCGGGACAAGATATTGTCCGTGTCTACGGAGCAACTGCGCAGGCCAAGGCTGAGTTTAAGCGCATAAACGGCAATCTCTATGAAAGCGCATGGAAATCTCAGTTCTTCGGCGGACTTATGATGCCGTTCATGGGCTTTATCGGCAACTTCGGCTATGTCGCCGTGTGCGTTGTGGGCGCTGCCCTCACCATGAGCGGGACTATCTCGTTCGGCGTGATAGTGTCCTTTATCGCATATGTGCGCCTGTTTACGAATCCGCTTTCGCAGATAGCGCAGGCAGCCACCCAGCTCATGTCCGCCGGCGCCGCCGGTGAGCGTGTGTTCGGCTTCCTTGAGGAAGAGGAGTTATCCGATGACAGCGCTTGCACTGCTTATCCCGAAAAGGTCATGGGCGAGGTCACCTTTGACCGTGTACGCTTCGGCTATGACGAGGATAAGCCCATTATAAACGACTTCTCTGCCAGGGTTCTGCCCGGACAGAAGATAGCGATAGTCGGCCACACGGGCGCCGGTAAGACCACGATGGTGAACCTGCTCATGCGTTTTTATGAGCTGTGGAGCGGCGAGATACGCATAGACGGCGTGCCGATATCGGAAATGAAACGCAGCGATGTGCACGCCCTGTTCGGCATGGTTTTGCAGGATACATGGCTGTTTGAGGGAACATACCGTGAAAATATCGTCTACGGCAAGGAAAATGTCACCGATGAGCAGGTGCGCTCTGCCTGTAAGGCGGTCGGCATGGATCATTTTATCATGACCCTGCCCAACGGCTACGATACCGTGCTCAGTGACCGCAGCAGCCTGTCAGCCGGTCAGCGGCAGCTGCTCACCATTGCAAGAGCCATGGTCGAAAATGCACCCATGATAATTCTCGATGAAGCCACAAGCTCCGTCGACACCCGCACGGAAGCTCTCGTCCAGCAGGCGATGTACAAGCTCACCGAGGGCAGGACCTCATTCGTCATTGCCCACAGGCTCTCGACTATCCGTGACGCAGATCTCATCCTCGTCATGGAAAAGGGAGATGTCGTCGAAAGCGGCACGCACGAGCAGCTTTTGAAGAAGGACGGCCTGTACAAGGAACTGTATTACAGCCAGTTTGAGGCAAAGTGAGGAAATATGAAAAAGGTTGCACTTATAACGGGCTCATCCCGTGGTATCGGCAGAGCAGAGGCAATAACACTCGCCCGTGACGGCTATGCCGTCTGCGTAAACTGCGTTGAGCGTGAAGATAAAGCGCAGGAGCTTGTCGATATGCTCCGCAGCAACGGCTGTGAAACCATGTGGTATAAGGCCGATGTTTCAGACAGCACTGCCGTAAAGCAAATGGTTGCCGCAATCGAGGAAAAGCTCGGTGCGGTAACGCTGCTTGTCAACAATGCAGGCATAGCAAAGCAGTGCCTGTTCCAGGACATGACCGAGGATTATTGGCGGCACATTTTCGATGTGAACCTCAACGGTGCGTTCAACACCATCCAGGCTGTGCTTCCGCATATGCTGCACGAACATTCCGGCTGCATCATAAACACCTCGTCTATCTGGGGTCAGCACGGCGCATCCTGCGAGGTCGCTTATTCGGCAACGAAGCACGCTATCATCGGGCTTACACGCTCCCTTGCGCAGGAGCTTGCGCCGACAAATATCCGTGTAAACTGCGTCGCCCCCGGCGTTATCGACACCGACATGGTGCAGGTGCTCGGCACGGAAACGCTCGCTGCCCTTGCCGAGGACACCCCTGCCGGCAGGCTCGGCAGACCCGAGGACATTGCGGCGGTCGTGAGCTTCCTCGCCTCTGACGCAGCGTCCTTTATAACCGGCCAGGTCATAACCTCCGACGGCGGATTTATGAAGTAAAATGCTTGTATATGCCCTAACTTTAGTCAGCGCACAGGACAGGACAAAGCTTGAAAGACTGTATTACGAGTACCGCAGCGTGATGTTCTGCGCAGCAAATGAGATATTGCATAACGAGCATGAGGCAGAGGATGCGGTCCAGCAGGCGTTCGTGAAAATAGCCGAGAACCTTGGCAAGATACCCGATGAGCTATCGACCAAAACAAAAGCCTTTGTCGTCACGATAGCGGAAAACACCGCCATTGACCGCTACCGCAAGCTCAAGCGCCACGGCAGCTGCGAGCTTTGCGAGCAAAGCTGCGGCATCGAAGCCGAAAGCGCCAATGAGCTTGTAAACTGCATATTAAAACTGCCTGCACGCTATAGACAGTTTATACTATTAAAATATTACCACGGCTATTCGACCCGAGAGATAGCACATATGCTCGGCATGTCGAGCGCCGCTGCGAGCAAGACCGCTCAGCGGGCAAAGCAAAGACTTGAACAATTGTGCAGGGAGGCGGGACTTTTATGATAAGCGATAACGATCTCAAAATTGCCGCAGAAAAAGCAAGCACTGCCATTTTGGAAACACTGCCCGAAGTTGAGCACGAGTTTTCGCCGGAGCATGAACGCCAAATTGCCGCCATCGGTCGAAAGGCACGGCTCAAGAAAGTGCTGTCCGCCGCTGCCGTTATCCTGCTCGTCATCATTGCGGGCGGTGTCGGTGTGCTGACATTCAGCCCCGAGGCAAGGGCTGAGCTTGAATCGACATGGAACAGGCTCATCGGCAATGACGGCTGGCCAAGCTATATAAACGGAGAGGAAGCAAGCGCTTCCGCACTCATGTATCGCCCGACTTGGCTGCCGGATGGGTATGAGAAGCTTAACGAGAACGCCGACTTTGGCATCATCGAGTATCGAAACGGCACATATGCCATAACCTACGGCTGCACGAGCTCATCCGAGGACTTCCTGTCCACCGTTGAGTGTACCTCACACGAGGTCACCGTCGGCGGCACGACCGCAACGGTCTATGTGCCGGTCGAAAATGAGCTTTACTACAGCAAAAAGACACTCGCATTTATAAAGGGCGGCTGCCTGATAACCATTACCGCTGACCTGGATGAGCCGGAGCTCATAAAAATTGCGGAAAGCATAAAACTATCAGACAATTAGTGTCCAAAAAACGCTCCCTGTTTCGTTATAGAGTAATGAAACAGGGAGTGCTTTTAAATGCTTTTATAGAAGGATTATAAGGTGAAAATTATGAGAAAAATACTAACATTATTAATGGTGCCTGTATTAGACCAACGATTATGAAAATTGGACTTTATAACATGAGTAAGGGGAAAGTTGTAGCGACTCGTGAGGTGGAATCAAAACTTGAAGGGAAATACTTTGAGTATTACTTTTATGATCTTGATACAACAACTAATTACGCCATTGCTTTTGCAACTGTATATGATGGGTTTTCATACGATTCTGTTCATGGTAGCGCAGTAGTATACCATTGACAAATTAAGAAAAGAGACGAAAATGGAAAAGAAAAAAACCATACTTGCTGCCACCTTTGCCGTGTACCTTGCCGCCGCAGTGTACCTATTATTCATGCGCCACGCCGCAAGCGACATGCTGTTTTCGGAATATGTGCGGCAGAACACTAATTTTATCCCGTTTTTCAGCTTTTATGTGCTTTTCACAACGCCGTATATATCCTCATTGGTGCTTGTGCCGTTTTTCAAGAACCTCATCGGCAACCTCGCTCTGTTCTTCCCGTGGGGCGTGCTTCTGCCGATGCTGGACAAGCGCTTAAAAAACGCAAAGAGCTTCTTTCTGCTGACGGCATGCGTGATAATCGCAGTCGAGCTGTTGCAGCTTGTTTTCAAGGTCGGTATTTGCGATGTTGAGGATTTTATTCTCAACATGCTCGGCGCTGCCATTGGTTATATCATAACAAGAATACTGACGCAAAAAAAGGCGGACTGATTTTCGACATCAGTCCGCCTTTTTAATACTCTCGATTTTATCAAAACGGGAAGCCCATGGGGGTGATCTTACTCATTGCCTTGTTGGTGGCGTCGTCGGCCTTGGAAATAGCCTCGTTGACAGCTGCAACGATCATGTCCTGAAGCATTTCAACATCATCGGGATCGACTGCGTCGGGGGATATCTCAATGCTCTTGAGCGAGCGTGTGCCGACCATAGTCGCCTTGACTGCACCGCCGCCTGCGGTTGCAGAGAACTCGGTGTTTTCAAGCTCCTGCTGCATCTTGAGGAATTCCTCCTGCATCTTCTGAGCCTGCTTCATCATGTTACCGCCGCCGCCCATGCCGCCGCGGAATCCGCCTTTTGCCATAATTAGTTCCTCCTATGTGTAGAAAAATAATCTATTAAATAAATCTGACTTCTTTAAATTTCTTGAGCTCATCGACTGTGCGTGTCGGCTTGCTCTCGCCCGCAACAAGCTCACTCAGCTGAATTTTGAGACTGCGGCCGGTCACATCGTTTGCAGCGTCTCTCAGCCGTATCAGCACATCCTGCTTGTTTATCATGTCGTAGAAAAATCCGGGCACTACATAAAGATGCATCGTGTCGTAGCTTACCTCGCACCTTGCCTGCGTGGGGTCGGACAAAATGGGGATAAGCCCGATGGGAAGCGAGCTTTCAGCCTTGTCGATTATCTCCGCCCACAGCAGCGCATTGTCAACCGGAGCATCCTTCGCCTCGGGCGCTGCGTCGGGATTCAGGTCAACAGGGCTTACACCCTTGTCAAGCAGGTCGTCCTCCGGCTGATACTCGGCAAACTGCGAAGCGTCAAGCTCATCGTCGTCATACTCGACGCTCGGCCTTGCGGGCGGCTCATCGTAGGGGATATCCTCCACGGGAGCATAGTCCTCGTCATCGCCTGTATATCTTGCTCTCGGTGCGTTGGACATGTCATACTCAAGTCTCGATACACGGGCTCTGAGCTCGTCAAGACCCTCGGTAAGGCTCGGATCGCACAGCGCAACAAGGCACATTTCAACGCAAAGCCTCGGGCTTCGTGCGCCTCTGATTTTGATAAGGTAGTCGGAAACGGTGTTTATCCGGCATAAAAGCTCTGCTTTGGTGAGTTTTTTGCAGAAGACGGCGAGTATCTCCTTGTCAAATCTGCCCGAAAGCAGGTTCACTCCGGCACGGGGGGCGACCGAGAGCATCATGCAGTCACGCAAAAGTGTGTTGAGTTCGCCCAGCAGCGTTGCGGGGTCTTTTCCGTCCGTCCAAAGCTCATCAAAAAGCTCCAGCGCAGCCTCGGTGTTGCGCTTTACCGTGTAATCAAGCAGCTTTGCCGTGCGCCGGTTACCCGCAAGACCCATCGCCGAATACACGGAGTCGACCGTGATATCCGCAGCGCCCGAGCACTGGTCGAGCAGCGACAGCGCATCTCGCATACCGCCCTCGGCAAGGCCGGCGATAAGCTCGGCGGCATCGTGCTCAAGATTAAGCCCCTCGCAGGATGCAACATGCTCAAGATGAGCGGTTATGACTTCGCTGTCAAGTCTCTTGAAGCTGTGACGCTGGCAGCGGGAAAGTATCGTAGCAGGAACCTTGTTAAGCTCCGTTGTAGCCAGAATGAATGTCAAATGCTCCGGCGGCTCTTCGAGAATTTTGAGCAGAGCATTGAATGCCGAATTGGACAGCATGTGCACCTCGTCGATGATATACACACGCTTTTTTACCGAGACAGGGGAAAACACGGCTTCCTCGCGCAGCTGACGGACATCGTCAACACGGTTGTTCGATGCTGCGTCTATCTCGACAACATCGAGAATGCTGCCGTCCTCAATGCCGAGGCAGGAGGGACATTTGCAGCAGGGGTTACCGTTTTCGGGATGCTGGCAGTTAAGCGCCTTGGCAAGGATTTTTGCGCAGGTGGTCTTGCCCGTGCCCCTCGTGCCGATAAACAGGTACGCATGGGACAGCCTGCCGGTAATTATCTGGTTTTTGAGCGTTTCGGTAATGTGTTCCTGCCCGACGACCTCGTCAAAGGTCTTGGGTCTCCATTTCCGATACAAAGCCTGATACATGGCGTCGCAAACCTTTCGTAGATATAAAAACGACTCTTGACAAGACTGCACACCTGACCTCGAAAATGCCATATGCCCGTTACGCCGGCAGCCGGCTCAGAACCGGCACCCTCACGGCACACGAAAAGCACCGCTTAATGCTGCTCGGTTCCCCGCCTGACATGGTTCACGGGTTTCCGTTGCGCGAGACCGGCTCGTCAACGCTGCTTACCGGAGTCAGACGACACATGACAGACCCTAAATAAGGAATTCATCCCTGCTGTAGCGGATTGCAGGTTACAGGGCACCGCTAGCTCCCCAACTAGTGCAGCCTTGTCAAAAGCCGCTAAAATATTATAACGCAAATGCGGCATATAATCAACAAATATTTTCTTTACAAAAACGAAAAATGTGCTATAATACAAAAGTGCCGAGCAATGATCGGCAAATATGGGGTATTAGCTCAGTTGGTAGAGCGCCAGGTTCGCAATCTGGAGGTCAGGGGTTCGACCCCCCTATGCTCCACCATTAGTCCACCGTAGTTTTATGCTGCGGCGGACTTTTTCTTCTTATTCGGGGCTTTTGTTGGTGGCATGATCTGCATAGTGAATGAATAAAATCCGTCCCGCAACCGAAAAGTTGCGCAATAGTTGGTTGAGTAAACCGACCCTTGGTGCTATATTGGCAGCAAGAAAGGAGACAGGTCACATGCATTATTTTTCGATCAACCTGATTTTTGTCATAATTCTATTTGCTGCGTTTTGGGGAGTCATAGGCTACCTTGTCTATCTCCTTATAAAGGCATTGAGAAAGTATATAAGATCAGAGCCGGTGAGGCGTGAGAAATCCGAAAGCGCAAGATCGCTCGGCGAGGTTCTCAAAAAGCACCGCACCGAGTGCAAGATGACGCAGGAGTTTGTGGCCGAGGCAATAGGTGTGAGCCGCCAATCCGTCTCAAAGTGGGAGAGCGGAGCATCAGACCCCAGCACGACAAATCTTATAGCCCTTGCAAATCTCTATGGTTTGACCGCCGAGGAGCTGCTGCAGGAAATGCAGTGACAAAAGCCTATACATCACAAATAAAGCAGCGGCAGGGAGACCTGTCGCTGCTTTCTCATTTGCTGCTATTTTTTATTCGTAATCATCATCTGCGGAGATCTCAAATGCGGCGGAGAGAAATTTGCGCAGGGGCTCGAAGCGGCGGATGGCAGATGAGACGGCGATGGCGAAGGTGCTAAAATCCGTCATGTCCTTGGCGGTGAAGTCCTGTTCGACGAGCCAGAACTTGTACTTGAGCCAATCGGCGGCGGGGTGGTCGGCGGTGAAGCCCGCCGGAACTCGTTTGAGCCTTTCACCGTACACGGCAAGGCCGTTTTCAAACACGATTTCATCAAGCTCCTCAAAATTCGTGGCGATGTAGCTGCGCAGGATATTCAAATTCTTCGTCTCCCACGGGTATGCGCCCGTTTCTATATAGCAGCCCTCGTGCGAAATGTGCAGGTAGTAGCTCAGAGGCAGGAAGTTGCTCTTTTTCGGCGAGAAATATGCCCTGAACGCCGGATTATACGGCTCCTTTGCCTTGCTGTAGCGCATGTCACGGGGGATGCGGTACATGAAATTCTTCGAGTTTTCAAAAAGCAGCCTATCGCCGAGCTCGGGCACCTGCTGGGCAATTTCAAGCTTCACGACATCCAGAAGCGTAAGGAAATCCTCCTTTGCGTCGTCGTAATCAGCGTGGTTATCGTGAAACCACACTCTGTTATTATTTTTACTCAGCGCATCGGTGTACGCAAGCATCCTGTCAAAATTCATAATTACCCCGGAAATAATAATTTGCAAACCAATTTTACTACATGGAAAAAATGATGTCAAAGGACTTTTATTGCCTTCGTACTTGTGATATAATCGCTCCATTCGATAAAAACGGAGCAATTATGAAAAATACCAGAAAACTTATATATACAGCAATGATGACGGCTATAATCGCCGTCTGCTCGTGGATCAGCATACCGGCGGTCGTGCCGTTTACGCTGCAGACCTTTGCGGTGTTCTGCGCACTCGGACTTTTGGGCTGGAGCTGGGGTGCGCTGTCCATCTCGGTGTACATCCTGCTCGGCGCATTAGGACTGCCGGTGTTCTCCGGCTTCGTCGGCGGCATGGGACATTTAGTCGGACCGACGGCAGGGTATATCTGGGGCTTTTTGCTGGCGGCGCTAATTTACGGCATCGTGAAAAAACTCTTGGGTAAGGCAAAGTATTCTGATTACATTGCCCTGACGGCGGGACTTGTCGGCTGCTACACGTTCGGCACGCTGTGGTTTGTACATGTCTATACCGGCGACATGAACTACCTGAAGGCACTGTCGATGTGCGTGTTCCCGTTTATTATCCCCGATCTTATCAAAATGTTCATTGCCTGCAAATTGGTTGACAGGGTAAAACCGCACATTTTTTCGTGAGGTGACAATATGGCAATCAAAAAGATAGACTTTACCGAGGCAAAGCAGATACTCGACACAAAGCCCGACTGCATTATCGTCGATGTGCGTGAGGAGGAAGAATACATCACCGGCCACGCCGTGGGTGCGCTGCTGTTTCCTGTCGACGAGATAAACGATGTGAGTGCAATGATGCTCATCCCCGACAAGGACAGGTCGTATATCCTCTACTGCCGCTCCGGCAGGCGCAGCGCCGAGGCTGCGCACAAGCTCGACGAGCTTGGCTACACGCAGCTATACGATGTCGGCAGCCTTATCGGCTGGCCGTACGGATTGGAGTAAGCAAAAAGGAGTGTGGAAATATCCACACTCCTTTTTTATTTTGCGGCTTTGCCCGCAAAATTGTTCATTGCGACATATATGCCGATAAAAATCAAAATGCTTGCGCACAGGATAAGGTACATCGTAGTGATCTCAACCTTGTCACCGAAGAAGTAGAGGTTACAGTCAACGCTGTCACGAATGGCGGAGATGACCTCCGCAGGGAAGCCGAGATGCTCCATCTCGGCGAAGCTGCCCTGCATGGCGTGGTTGCGGATTAGGCTCGTGCCATAGGTGCCCGGGAGAAAGCTCAGCACCTTTTGCAGCCCCGCACCGAACGACGACATGGGCATATACGCTCCGCATATAAAGCCGTACCCTGCGCTGACTATCGTCCCGACTGCGGATGCCTGCCCGTCGGTGGAGAGGAAGAAGTTCACGCACGAGGATAGAGCCGTGCCGAACATGGTGAGCAGGAACACATCTAAAAGCATCAGCAGTACATCGCCTGCCGTCATAAACCAGCCGACCGCGGCGAGGTAGCCGAGACACACCGCAAGCGCCGTGACGCTTATGATGAGCGTCGACAGAAGCGTCGAAAGATAGTAGCTCAGTCCCAGTGTACCGAGGCTTATCGGCGAGATGGTCAGATCGTGCCGTGCGCCCGAGGTCTTGTCCTTTATCATTAGAAGATTTGAGCAGAACGCAACGGTGATGCAGCTGACGGCTAAAATCGAAGATATGAGCTGACCGCCGACGCAGGCGTTTATGACGCTGTCGGAAATGGTCACGCCTGCAGCAGCGAGTGCCGAGCGGAATGAGTCATCGTAAACACTTTTGAGAAACGCTGCATACAGCACAAGCAGAATTATCGGCGTGATGAGGGATGAAAAGAACATGCCCTTATCCTTAAAATAAAGCTTCGTGTTTCGCTTTACGAGTGCAAAAAGTCCGGTCATCTGCCTTCGCCCCCCTCCAGCGCCTTGCCTGTAACGGCAAGGAAAACATCGTCCATTTTACCCTTGGTTATCTCATAGTCACGGAAAATTTCGGGGTGCTTTATGATAAGCTCGGTGGCGGCGGCCGTATCTGGTACCATGATGCGGAATGCATCCCGCATAGGCGTATACGGTGCGCCGAGTGCCTTGACGCTGTCCTCGGATGCACCGTAGAGTGTGATAAAATCGCCGGTATAACCGTTTTTGAGTTCAAGCGGCGTACCCTCGGCGGCAATTTTGCCGTGGTCGAGAATAACAACATAGTCGGCATCGGCAGCCTCCTCCATGTAGTGGGTCGTGAGGAACACCGTCATGCCCTTGTCACGGCGCAGCTGCTCGACAACGCTCCACAAGAGACTTCGTGTCTGCGGGTCAAGCCCCGTTGTCGGCTCGTCGAGTATGAGTATCTCCGGCTCGTGGAACAGCGCACGGGCGATGTCAATGCGCCGTCTCTGCCCGCCGGACAGCTTGCCGACGGGGCGGCGGAGGATATCTTCAAAGCTTAAGAGCCGTGCAAGCTCAGATAGGCGACTTTTGAATGCCGTGCCGCTGATACCGTAAAGCGCCGCACGGCTTTCGAGGTTGTCTCTTACCGACAGCTCCTTATCCAAAACAGAGCTTTGGAACACAACGCCGAGGCTGCGTTTGACCTTGTCGGGGTCATGTTCAATGTCCGTGCCGCATATCTCGACGCTGCCGCCGTCACGCTTGAGCTGGCCGCAGATTATATTTATAGTCGTCGACTTTCCCGCTCCGTTCACGCCCAAAAACGCAAACAGCTCGCCTTTTTTGACCTTGAAGCTAATGTCATTGACAGCAAAAACATCGCCGAAATGCTTTTGCAGATGCTCGATTTTTATTAGATCCGTCATATCGTTCCCTTTCAAACGCTTTTAACACCGCAATTTTAGCACGACTGCGCCCCGTTTTCAAGCAAAGCGCACAATATGACTGTAATTGGGTGTGCGGGCTTTATGCATATTGTTAAAATAGATAATTAGCTCTTGACAAAATCGATAATAGGGGCTAATATGACACCGTCAACAGGGCTTAGCCCGTCAATCTTGAGAAAGGACAGAAAGCATTCATGAAAAAGCTTACCGTGAACAGCATGATGATGTCGATGTGCATGTGCCGCATGTGCATGTTTCGTCGTGTCCAAAACGGTCCACTGCTTTCTGAATCTGTTTGACGGCTTGAGCCACTACCAAGGTAAACAAACAGCGGAAGGTCACTGACCGGCCGCTGTTTTTTGTTTGTTTTAGAAAGGAGATGCGCCGTATGAAATGGCTGAGAGAACGAATGTGTCCCCGAGACACAGAAAATTTTAAACTACACAGACGATATAACGGCTCATTATTTCAAAATTTCTAAAGGAGTATATAAAAATGAAAAAGTTTACTAAGATAATCGCTCTCGCACTCGCAATCGTCCTCACCTTTGCTCTGGCGGCCTGCTCTGATAACGGCGGCGATGATGCCAAGGACGAAGTAATAAAGATCGCAGTTCCAAACGACACCACCAACGAAGCCCGTGCACTGCTCCTGCTGCAGGAAGCCGGTATCATCAAGCTCAAGGACGGCGCAGGCATCACCGCTACCAAGAACGACATTGTCGAGAACCCGTACAATGTTGAGATAGTCGAGGCCGAGGCCGCTGCTATCCCCAGCCTGCTCCCCGATGTTTCCTACGCAGTCATCAACTCCAACTACGCAATCAATGCAGGTCTCAACCCCGTTAAGGACTCCCTGTTCAAGGAAGGCTCCTCCTCTGCATACGCAAACATCCTCGCAGTTAAGTCCGGCAATGAAAATTCCGATGCAGTCAAGGCACTCAAGGCAGCTTTAGAGAGCAAGAAGGTCGCAGACTTCATCAACGAGAAGTACGCAGGCAGCGTCGTTTCCACTGTTGATAACCCCACCGACGGTTTTGACAGCAGCGTCGATTACGCAGCACTGAAGGGCAGCACCATCTCCGTCGCAGCATCTCCCACACCCCACGCAGAGATCCTTGAGGTCGCAAAGCAGATCCTCTCCGAGAAGGACATTACCCTTGACATCCAGACCTACAACGATTATGTTGTCCCCAACACCGTTGTTGAGGACGGTACCTGCATCGCAAACTACTTCCAGCACACTCCTTACCTCGACGACTTCAACGCTCAGCAGAACACTCACATCGTTTCCGTTGCTTCCATCCATGTCGAGCCCATGGGCCTGTACGGCGGCACTCAGAAAACTCTGGATGCAGTAAGCGGCAAGTAAGCAGTATTTTTGGAGGGAAATATTCATGATAGAACTTAAAAATGTAAGCAAGACCTTTGACTCCGGAACAGGAGAGGTGGACGCACTCAAGAATGTTTCCCTCACAATCGAGGACGGGGACATTTACGGTATCATCGGCATGTCCGGTGCCGGCAAGTCAACACTTGTCAGATGCATCAACCTGCTCGAGCGCCCCACCAGCGGCGAGGTCGTCGTCAACGGCGAGCACCTTGACACCATGTCTCCGTCTCAGCTTCGTGCAGCCCGTCGTGATATCACGATGATATTCCAGCACTTTAACCTGCTCATGCAGCGCACCTGCCTTAAGAACATCTGCTTCCCGATGGAGATATCGGGCGTGAAGAAGACGGATGCCGAGAAAAAGGCTCGTGAGCTTTTGGAGCTTGTCGGTTTGCCCGACAAAGCCGATGCGTACCCTGCACAGCTTTCCGGCGGTCAGAAGCAACGTATTGCGATCGCCCGTGCGCTGGCAACGAACCCCAAGGTCCTGCTGTGCGACGAGGCGACCAGTGCGCTCGACCCCAAGACCACCCGTCAGATACTCGAGCTTATCAAGGATATTAACGCCAAGCTCGGTATCACCGTGGTCATCATCACCCACCAGATGAGCGTCGTCAAAGAGGTGTGCAACCATGTTGCCATCTTAGATGACGGCTGCGTTGCCGAGGAAGGCCTCGTCGCCGCTGTCTTTGCCGCTCCCAAGTCCGCCGCCGGACGCAGGCTGGTGTTTCCCGGCGGTGTGGACACAATGGTCTCCGACCCTGCGGCCGAGCGCCGTGTGCGGCTAATCTTCCGTGACAGCCGCACGACCGGCATCCCGCTCGTTGCACGCCTTGCAGCCGAGGAGAACATTTTCTGCAATGTCATTTCCGCTTCTACTCAGAAGCTTTCCGAGGAAGTGTACGGAAGCCTACTCATAGGCATCCCCAGCGCACAGTACGACCGTGCGATAAAGTTTATTTCGACCGTAGCGAATGTCACGGCTCAGGAGGTTGACGGCGATGTACAATAATTTATTTTCCGAACAATCCATACAGGATCTCATCTCCGCTCTGCCGGGCATGCCCACCGCTCTGTGGGAGACCTTCTATGTCACCGTGCTCAGCACCGCACTTTCGCTGCTGATCGGCCTGCCGCTCGGCATACTGCTCGTGACCGGCGAAAAAAACGGCGTACTGCCGCTACCGGCGTGGCTGATGCACGTGCTCAATGCAGTCATTAACCTTTTGCGCTCGATCCCGTTTCTTATCCTCATGATCATGGTGCTGCCGCTTTCCCGTGCGATCATCGGCACGGCGGTCGGCACGACGGCGACCATCGTACCGCTCGTTGCTGCGGCGTTCCCGTTCGTTGCCCGCCTTGTAGAAAGCAGTCTGCGTGAGCTTGACAGTAACATCATTGAGGCTGCTCAGAGCATGGGTGCGACTCCCTCGCAGATAATCTGGAAGGTCATGATCCCCGAGAGCATCCCCTCGCTTATCCAGAATGTTACCATTGCGCTGACCACCATTTTGGGATATTCGGCGATGAGCGGCATCATCGGCGGCGGCGGCTTGGGCAAGATCGCTATCGACTACGGCTACTATCGCTACAAGTACCTCGTCATGTTCGTTGCGGTCATCATTCTCATTCTGCTCGTTCAGCTCTTCCAGAGCCTCGGCACCTACCTCGCCAAGCGCAGCGACAAGCGTCTCAAGTAAATAATGTTAGACGCCCCCACAGCCGCAGGCACCCCAGCCCGTAGCCGTGGGGGCAGTTTTTTAAGCGGAAAACAGCGGCAGGTCTCCCTGCCGCTGTTTTCTCATTTGTGGGATAAACGACCGGAGTCGTTTATGTGCTTATTTAGTTGCTTTGATGCTGACGGTGCTGCTCTGTGCGGAGTTTGCGTTGGAGTTTGATGCGCAGACCGCTTTGACCTTGTAATAATACCTGGTGTTCTTCTTTGCTCCGCTGTTTATGTAGGTGGTTTTGGTCGTGCTGTCCCAGTAGCTGAAATTCTTGCCGTCGGTGGAACGGTAGATGTAATACTTATCTGCACCCGTGACTGCTTTCCAGCTGAGCTTCGGCTTGCCGTTCGAGGTCGTGATGCTGACCGAGGGCTTTGCAAGCGAGGTGAACAGGCTCTTTGTGCTGCTGTTGGCGGAAGCGACATTCTTGCCGTTCACGACTGCAACGGCCTTGACACGGTAGTAATACTTCGTGCCGGATGCCGCACCGGAGTTGGTGTAGCTCGTTTTTGTTGTGCTGTCAAAATACTTGAACTTCTTACCGTCGGTCGAGCGGTATATCCAATACTTCGTTGCGCCCGAAACGGCTTTCCAGCTCAGCTTCGGCTTGCCGTTGGAGCGGTTTATGCTCACGATCGGAGCTGCCGGCTTGCACAGGATGCTCACTACGGAGCTCGGGTCGGACGATGCACCGTTTGCGTTCACCGCCTTGACCTTGTAGTAGTAGGTCGTGCCGATCTCGGTCGATTTATTGGTGTAGCTTGTATTTGTAGTTTTGTCGTAGTAGCTAAACTTCTTCCCGTCGGTTGAACGGTAGATCCAGTACTTCACGGAGCCGCTGACTGGATTCCAATATATCTGCGGTTTGCCAGCCGAGGTGGTTATCTTGAGCGTAGGAGCCGTGGGCGCTGCCGATGTATCCGATGCTGCGGTGCACTTGACGCTGACCATGTTGCTCTTCGAACCCTCTGCGCCGCTGATGACAGGTGTGACCCAATAGTAGTATGTTTTATCAACAACGGCCGATATGTCGATGTAGGTGCTCGTCTTTGACGAGGCGTAATATTCAATGGCGCTTTCGCTCGTACCGCGGTAGATGTAGTATTTTTCGGCTGCGGACATAGATGTCCATGTAAGCATGGGTTTTCCGCTGATACTGTCGGCAGAAGCCGAGATACTATCAACATACGGCTTTCCACCGGTGCTGTCCTGCACACCGGTGAGCAGGAAATTAGTTGCTCTTGCGGCGTAACTCATGTCAAGGCCGGACACGGATGAACCCTGGTAGTCCCAGTAGTCCGAAGCCTTGTACTTCTCGTCACGGTAGCGGCTGTCGATCGATGAAAGTCCCAGCTCGTCTCTGTTCCATGAATTGAGCGAGCCACGCTCGGCATCGACAGTGACCCATCTTCCGTTTATATATACCTCTGCCCACCAGTGGTTCTTGTTAGCGGTATTTACCTGACTTGTAAGGCCGTCGCTTGTGTCATTTCTACAGCCGTACACGGAGCGTGCCGGTATACCGAGCGAGCGGCACAGTGCAACGATCATAGAGGCGTAGCCGTCGCACACAGTGGCAACTTTGCCGTCGGCAGTGCTGTTTGTACTTGCTATCTTTTTGCGATGATTGTACAAGTTGTCATATGGATTGACGCACTGGATATTTGACTTGCCGCCGGTCCGGATATAAAGGTCATAGGCATAGTGGTCATAGTAAAAATTAGTCGTCACATAGCTGTATATCTTCGCAAGCTTGGCTGCATCGTTCGAAGCTCCCGAAGCTATGCTCTCTGCAACCTTTTTGATATACGCCACACGGTCGGCGGTCATCGGCTTTGAGTTAAAGTTTGCGTCCTTGAGCAGATAGCTCATATCCTTGAGGTATACATCGGTATAGCGAGGGTTGTCTGCGTCGGCAGCTGACTGCGTTTTCTTCGCTCTGTTGACGATATCTGTAAACTCAATCAGCTTCGGGTCGTTGTCAGAACCCGAGACATACAGCATAGCAGTGTCCCATACAAAGCCGTGTTCACCACCGAGCGTGCCTTTAGACCACGCTGCGCCGTTGCACACATCTGCGTCGGCCGTCGTTTTTGCCGAAGTAATTCTGAGAAGGTACATACCCTTGGGCATCTCGCTGACTGCCTTGTAGCCGGGGCGGGAGTCCCATGCTTTGTCTGCACCTGAAAAGACTTTGCCGTTTATCGCTTCGGGCACAGTTGTGTTGCCGGCAGCAGTGTTTATCTTCACCTCGAAGCTGCCGTTTGACGCAGGCTGTACGAACACATTTATATAGTTGGATTTTTTCGCAATGTTATAAAGTGCAATGCGCAGAGTCTTGACACCTTGTTGGGCTTTTCCCTTGACATAGAGGGCGTTTTTTTCGCCCGAAGGCGTTTTCGCCTCGTAATATTCGCCGTTCATCAGTGACGCATAGTCCTTGCTTGTCGATACACTGTCAGTCTGTGTCCATTTGGTTTGCTCCGCAAATGCCGTTACAGGCAGAAGCGAGAATAGAAAGCATGCCGCAAGAAGCAGAGTAAGAAATTTTTTGCGCATAATATTCCTTCTTACACATTTGAATTTCGGTTTTTTTTGATTCATAGATACCTTACCATATTTGTGCTCTCCGTGCAAACATAACCCGTTGTGCATTATGACGAAAAATGCCCCTGTGCACACAGCACAGGGACTCTTTTGGTTAGTAATTTATTTTTCTCTTTTTCATCATCTTCTTGGATAAAACGACGGTTTTATCCGGCATTCAAAGAAAACGGCAACAGGTCATCACCTGCTGCCGTTCCCTGTATATTTGGGGATAAACGACCGGAGTCGTCAGATTCCACTCTTTTGTACCGGCTTGTTTTATTTCAAAAAACGCTTAAACACAGACATTTCCAATATAATACGCTATCAAGAATGGTTGATAACTCTGCACAAAAAATATCTATAATAATATTATCATATCTATTAGAAATGCACAACCACGAATTGCAAAGTTATACAAAAAATTTTTGCGGCAAGTTAACGCGTCGGGAGTGCTGCCGCACGATGGCGTCTGCAAGGGCCGGTAGGGCAGACAGAAAAAACTCTTTCTGCCTGAGCAAATCAAGCAGAAAGAGTTTTTCGGATGATTTATTGATCGGCAAACTTATGCCTTGCGAACCTTGTCGATGTGGCGGGTGAGGTCGAGCATCTTGTTCGAGAAGCCCCACTCGTTGTCGTACCAAGCCATGAGCTTAACAAAGTTGTCGTTCAGAGCAAGACCGGCCTTTGCATCGAAAATGCTGGTATGAGGATCGGTGATGAAGTCAGCGGAGACGACATCCTCGTCGACATACTCAATAACGCCCTTCATGGGGCCTTCGGATGCAGCCTTGACGGCGGCGCAGATCTCATCGTAGCTTGCACCCTTTTCAAGGCGGCAGGTGAGGTCAACGATGGAGACATCGGCGCTGGGGATTCGCATGGAAGTGCCGGTCAGCTTGCCGTTGAGCTCGGGAATGACCTTGCCGACTGCCTTGGCAGCGCCGGTGGAGGTGGGAATGATGTTGCCGTGAACGCCACGACCGAGGCGCCAATTCTTTTTGGAGAAGCCGTCGACGACTTCCTGAGTTGCGGTGTCGGCGTGGACGGTGGTCATAAGACCTTCGACGATGCCGAAGTTGTCGTTGATAACCTTGGCAAGGGGAGCAAGACAGTTGGTGGTGCAGGATGCGTTGGAAACGACCTTTATGTCGGGGGTGTAGCTGTCAAGATTGACGCCGCAGACGAACATCGGGGTGTTGTCCTTGGAGGGGCCGGAGAGAACGACGACCTGAGCACCTGCGTCAAGGTGAGCCTGTGCTTTCTCGGTGGTGAGGAAAGCGCCGGTGCATTCGAGGACATACTCAACGCCCATCTCGCCCCAAGGCAGCTCGGCAGGATTGCGGTTGCCAACGACGGGAACACGCTTGCCGTTAACGATGATGGCGCTGTCGTCAGACTCGACGGTGCCGTTAAAGCGGCCGTGGACGGAGTCGTACTTTACGGTGTAAGCTAACTGAGCGGTGGTCTTGTCGGGAGCGTTGATCGCAACGACCTCAATATCGTCGGAAACTATAGCTGCTCTGAAAACGAGACGACCGATGCGGCCGAAGCCATTGATTGCTACTTTGATCATAATCAATTCCTCCATATTTAATATCAAGCGGGAATATTTGCTTGTGATTTAACGATATTGTAACATATACTATTGACAAAAATCAATGCTGAGATACATCCAAATGTTTCGCTAAAAATGAGGTTTTTTCGAGCAACTATTGTATAATTTGCTCGTTTCTGCTAAAATACAGCCTGAAATTGCTAATATCAGCAGGGGAGGGGTATTCATGCATGATACCAAGCAGCTTATTGCGGCTATGTCAATTATCGATCAGCCGGTTGTGGTTTCCCGCAAGGAGCGCATAGTTTTTATGAATCCCGGAGCGATAGCTATCGCCGGGAAGGATATGACGGGAAAGCCTGTATCACTTTTGATACCGAGCTATATTCTGAACACCCAGGCAAACAAATTCAATGCAACTGCGTTCATAGGCACAAAGAACTGTTCGGTTAAAGTCAGCAATTATGAAGGCACGCAGATATTTGTAATAGCGTGCAACGATGAAAAGCCGGATGACCGTGAGGCGCTGTACGCAAATATGCGCTCAACTCTTGCAAATATCAAGTTCGCCACCTCTTGTATTTCAATTATAGCAGAAAACGAAGGCAACGAGAAACTGCTTGAGTATGTATGTTCGCTAAACCGCAATTATTACAGGATGAAAAGGGAGCTTTCCAATGTGACGACGCTCAACGCGATGGCGAGAGGGCATATGCCGTTTAATCCCGAAGCAGTTGATGTAACTGTATTGTGCAGAAACGTGATCAATGAGATCATGGCGATAGGCGATCTCGGCGTGACGATAACCTTCAACGCCCCCGAGAAGATACGGATCGCCGCCGACAGGATGCTTTTGCAGCAGCTGCTTCTGAATCTGCTCTCAAACAGCATCATTCACTGTCCGCGAAACGGCAGAATATATGTCTCGCTGCTGCTGACGGACAAAAACCTCATTCTATCCGTTGACGACAACGGTGACGGCATCAAGGAGGATGAACTGGCATACGCTTTCGAGCGGTATAGGCATGAGACGGACTTTACCAAGCCGCAGGGAGCAGGCATGGGTCTTGCGGTAGTGCGAGGCATTGCCGAACTGCACAAAGGTGCGGTGATAATTGAAAGCCGTGGCGAAAGCATGGGCACCTCAGTCAGAGTAATGCTGTCGCTCGATATCCCAATAGACACGAGGATGAGCGCCCAGCGCCCCGATTACGACCGAGAGAGCCTGCGCCTTATCCAATCTGAGCTGTCATACTGTCTCCCGATAGAATGCTTTTCCGAGGTTATGGAGGACTGAAAAAAGCACCCCGAGGGGTGCTTTTTTGCTTTATTTTGTCGCTTTGATGCTGACTGCGCTGCTCTGTGCGGAGTTTGCGTAAGAGTTCGATGCGCAGACTGCTTTCACCTTGTAGTAATATTTAGTGTTTTTCTTTGCACCGCTGTTTACATAGCTCGTCTTAGTCGTGCTATCCCAGTAGCTGAAGTTCTTGCCGTCGGTACTGCGGTAGACATAGTACTTATCTGCACCCGTTACCGCTTTCCAAGTCAGCTTCGGCTTGCCGTTCGAGGTCGTGATGCTGACCGAGGGCTTTGCAAGCGAGGTGAACAGGCTCTTTGTGCTGCTGTTGGCGGAAGCGACATTCTTGCCGTTCACGACTGCAACGGCCTTGACACGGTAGTAATACTTCGTGCCCGATGCCGCACCGGAATTGGTGTAGCTCGTTTTTGTTGTGCTGTCAAAATACTTGAACTTCTTGCCGTCGGTCGAACGATAGATCCAATACTTCGTTGCGCCGGTGACTGCGCTCCACTTGAGCTGCGGCTTACCGTTCGTGCGGTAAATGCTCACGCTCGGGGCAGCAGGCTTGCACTGAATACTCTTGGATACGCTGTAATCCGAGGCAGCATTGTTTGAATTCACCGCCTTGACCTTGTAGTAGTAGGTCGTACCGATGCTCGTTGAGCTGTTGGTGTAGCTCGCCTTGGTCGTGCTGTCGTAGTAACTGAACTTCTTGCCGTCAGTGCTGCGATATATCCAATACTTCACTGCACCATCGACTGCGTTCCAATATATCTTCGGTTTGCCCGCCGAGGTGGTTATCTTGAGCTCGGGAGCCCTGGGTGCAGGCTTATAATTGGGGTCAGCTGCGCCGCATCGTGTGCATGTGCCGTTTGCGTAGCTGTGACCGGTCGCAGCTATCGCTTCCGTTCTTTTTGCGCTGCAAACCGAGCAGGTGTAGGTCATTTCTCCGACGGTCTCGCATCCGGCAGCTTTCGTGACCTTGCCGCTGTCCCACTTGTGCCCGTTGGCGGGGACGGCCTCATATTTTGTCTGGTGACACGCCGAGCAGATATAATACGCTCTGCCGCCGACTGTGCAGCTCGGCTCGGTGCGCAGGGAGGTCTGCTCGACCCAGTAGTGGCCGCTTGCGTCGGGCTTTATGACGCCGAGGTCGGACTTATCGCCGCAGTAAACGAGCGTAACGGTGAAGTTCTCGGCACCGTCCGAACCGAAGCTCTTGTCGATTGTGACCGTGTACGGGAACACGGCATTTCCCGAAGCGACCTGCGATGCGCCATAAACCGCATTGATGCTCAGATCATAGGTGATCTTGTTGCCGTCGGCGTCGTAGATATCCACGCAGTCAAAGCTCTCCGAGGTCTGGTCACGCTCGATAAGGCGCTTGTGCAGGACGCTCGAATTGTCGCTGGCTTTGAGCTCGGCAACGAGGTAATCCGGCCGCACGGGCAGGTAGCCTTCGTCGCCGACCCAGTTGACAGTCACATCGATCTTCTTCTGCGTCTCGGGATCGGTGCGCACGAGCCAAAGCGCCTGCACCTCGCCGGTTGCCGGAACATTGATGTGCTCGGCCTTCTCGGGGTCAGGCGTAGCGTAGATGTTGCCGTTTGCATTCGTGAAAGAGCAGTTTACATAATATTGGCCATACGGTACATCGTAGAACCAAGTGACATCGTTACCGGTGGTTTTGGCGCTGAGCTTTATGTAGCGGCCGTCGGTCGTCATGCCGTACATGTTGACGGCAACGCCCGCACCGGGACGCTTGTAGTCGTCCTTATCGCCAGCGGTGTTGAAATAGCGGATATCGAGCCCTACATCGTCGACAAGTGACTTGAGGACTACGGTAGGCTGTTCGTCGTTTATCGTTTCGTAGGACTCGTAGGGAATAAACACGGACTGGTCACGGTGGACGATGACGATATCCGTGCCTTGCGTGAGCCCTAACATACCGCTTGTCGTGACCTCAAGATGGCGCAGGCGAGTGCGCAGGTATACCGGTGTGTCCGAACCCTTGGTCACCTTGAATTTGCAGGTAACGAGGACATTTGTATTCTGGAACACGGTCTGGTCGTTCGTGTCGTTGACCTTGCCCGTCCAGAATCCGAGGTCGGAATTTGTGAAATCGAGAACGCCGGAGTCGACGAGCGAGCCTGCCAAAGCATCGGTTTTCTTCACGGTGTAGCCCTTTTTTGTGTTGGGCATGCTTGCCGAAACAAGTGTCAGGCAGTCAGTGTCGTACTTGATGTTGCCGCCTGCGGACTTTAGCTTCATCTTGGTGAGCGTACCGAGCTGAAGCTTGCCGAGAGATGCTCCGGGCAGCTTTACACCAAGATCATCTGCCATATCGGTAATGTACTTAACGAGATAATCCTCGCTGTAGTTTACAAGGTCGGGCGTAAGGCGCAGCCAATACGAATAAGTAAAGGTTTCGCCGACCTTGAAGGTGTACTGCGCCGTGCGCGTCTGCACGGTCAGCGTGTTGCTGCTGTCGGCCGTTGCGACCGGCGCAAGGCTCAGCAGCATGAGTATTGCGAGTAAAAAGCATGAAAATCGCTTCATTCAACTCACTCCTTATAATTGTTCATACATATCATACCAATGTATCGAAAATATAAATATGGACATTGCCGTTAAAACGCAAAAAAATCAGACATTCCTGCTGGAATGCCTGATTTTTAACTATGTGTATATTTTACTCCAAATACAGTGCCTTGAGCCTATCGATGGACGCTTCGTCAAGCCCCATTTTCTCACGCAGGAAGCTGTCCATACCGCCGTGCACCTCGTCAATGGTCTCAAAGGTCGCGGCGATGAAGTCCTCCTGCACGGTGTCAAGACGGTAGACAAACTCAAGCACCGCCTCGTCGTCGGTAAACTTGCGGCAGTTATTAAGCAGCCTCTGCGTGCCCGGGGCGCAGCGCTCACGGGTGATCATGTAGTCTGCAACGATGCCCTCACGGGGAACGCCGAGCGCCGTCAGCAGCAGCGCCGTAGCCGTGCCGACACGGTCCTTGCCCATGGTGCAGTGGTATAAAAGCGCACCGTCCTCGTGGTTTAGCAGTATCTCAAAGAATTTGCGGTAGTGCTCTATCGAGTGATCGAGCGTAACGAGAATAGGGTAGAGGCTTCGCATCTGCCGAACGCCATCGGGGTCTGCCGCCATAAGGCGGTGAGCCATTTTCAGCGTTCGCTGCGCCTCATCATCCTCACTTTCCGGCTTGTCACGGGTGATGCCCTCGGTCTTGTCCTCAAGCATGGGGCAGACAATATATTCGACATTGTCAATTTGCCTGTCGGGCTTCTGCACACGCTCTGCGCTCGTGCGAAAATCGACAACGGTCTTGAGCCCTGCGGACTTGAGGTATTCCACATCCTCGTCCGTGAGCCTTGCGAGCATGCCGCTTCTTATAAGCCGGTTCGGTTTTACACACCTGCCGTCGGCGGTCTCAATGCCGCCAAGGTCACGGGCGTTCGGCGCACCGGTCAGTATCTTTTCGGGTTTATACATTTCAATCACCAATTCCAAATAATTTTTTGCCGTTAGTATACGTAAGCTCCTCGACATTCTCGGCGCTCAATCCCTTTACCTCGGCGATTTTGCGCACGACAAACTCAAGCTGCCGTGAGTCGTTGCGCTTGCCTCGGTTCGGCACTGGGGTGAGATACGGACTGTCGGTCTCGATGACCATTTTATCGAGCGGGCATATTTCGAGAACCTCAATTGCCTTACGGGCGTTTTTGTATGTGATAGGCCCGTCAAAGCCGAGGTACCAGCCACGCTTTAATAGCTCCGCCGCCATCTCGGCGCTGCCCGAGTAGCAGTGGAACACGCCACGCAGAGCGGGGTAGTCCCGCACTATCTCCATACAGTCGCCGTGCGCCTCACGGTCGTGGACGATGACGGGCTTATTAAGCCTTAAAGCAAGCTCTATCTGCCGTCTGAAAAGCACCTTTTGTTCGGTCTTGTAGGTGTCGTCCCAATAGTAGTCAAGCCCTATCTCGCCGATGGCAACGCACTTCGGATGCTCGGCAAGCCGTTCCAATTCAGCGTAAGCTTCCTCCGAAAGCTTGTCCATATCTTCGGGATGCCAGCCGACGGCGGCGTATACAAAATCAAAGCGCTCGGCAAGCGCTATTGCCGCCTTGCTGCTTTCAAGATCGCAGCCCGGGTCGACGATGAGCCCAACATTGCTTGCGGGCATCGAGCCGAGTATCTCATAGCGGTCGGCGTTGAACGCTCCGCTGTCATAATGCGCATGGGTGTCAAAGTACATGTCGTTCACCTCTTGCGCAATTATAACATTGCCTGCTATAATAACGCAAGAAAGATATAGAGGTGTGATCATGAAGGGTTATTATAAGATTTTAATAGACGGCATGGATGATACGCTTACCGTGACAGGTATCGTGCGGGGAACTGCGTGGGTCGGAGCAGAGCTATCAAACGGCAGCTTCGGAATTGCCATGAACACCGAGGGCGAGAGCGTGCAGCGCAAGTTTGCCTCACTCGTGGGGCTGGGCGCAAAGACAGCGGCACAGGCCGTTATGAGCTGGAGCTTTAATGAGGCGAGCGAGGCGATGGCAGTCATAAATGCCTTTTACAATACGACCGAGCGCATGGAGCGCCTGCACCTTGCCGACGACGAGAAAAGCTGCACCGACGGCATGGATATCGAGGGGAAGACCGTTGCGCTCATTGGTCACCTGAGACTCGGCGATGAAGCACTGAAGGGAGCAAAAGAGGTTTACATAATTGAGAGAGACCCCCGTGACGGTGACCTGCCGGACAGTGCCTGCGAGTACATCCTGCCCGAATGCGATGTATCTATCATCACCGGAAGCGCAGCGGTGAACAAGACCATGCCGAGACTGCTTGAGCTATCTCGAAACGCAAAGACCGTCGTCATCGGCCCGACCGTCCCCATGTGTCCCGAGCTAAAATCGCTCGGCATCGATCGCCTGTCAGGCATGGTCGTGACCGATAAGGCCGGTATCATCGATTGGATGCAAAAGGTGAGGGGAAATCCGTATCCCTTCGGCAAAAGCTTCACGATAGACTGAAAACAGGACTGGAAACAGTCCTGTTTTTATTTTCGCTTATTTCCCCTGCTGATAAAACATTTCTCAACAGCGCCAAATGACGCACTTCGGGGAATTACATAAGTATAATAAATAATACCTTATGTAAACTTCGGAGGCGATATTATGAATGTAAAAGGCTCGATAGCGGCGATAAAGACCGCATTTGAGGACAGCGTGGTGCAGCGGAATTCTGAGGATGTCACCGCCATAGCATGGGCTGTCATGTATCTTGTCGGCGGCTTTGTGCTCGGCACGGCGAGGGTATTAGGCACGGCCGGTCCGTTCGGCATTGCGATAGTTGCCGCTGCCGGAGCGGGGGTCAACGGAGTGTGCTGCCTGCTTGGGGCGGCGCTCGGCTACATAGTCTCCGGCGGCCTGTCATGGGGCATACGCTACCTTGCGGCGGTAGTTATCGTTTTCACGGTGGAGTTTTCGTTTCAGGACACAAAGCTATACAAAAAAACTCTCTTTGCGCCGACAACCGCTGCTGCCGTGACCTTAGCCACCGGCGTGCTGTCGAGCTTTTCGCAGATACTAAGCAATGCACCCACCGTTGCAGTCGTATTTTTGGAAACGGTGCTTGCCTTCGGCGTGAGCTACTTTATCGCCGAGGCGCTCAAAAAGGATGAACCCACGACCGAGTCTGCCGAGATACGCCGGTCAAGTGCGATCTTAATAACCGTTGCCGTGTTCATGATGGCGCTGTCGAGGCTTGTCCTGTTTGACACACTGTCCGTCGGTCGCTTTGCGGCGGTGCTCATCATTATGATGAGCTCACTGCGCTGCGGGATGATGACCGGCTGCACCGTCGGCACGGTGTTTGGTCTTGCGATGGATCTCACGACCGGCGGAACGCCGTTTTTCACGATGGCTTATGCGTTTTCGGGACTGCTTTCGGGCCTGTTTAACCGCTGCGGCAGGCTTGCGTTCCTGCTTGCGTTCGTTCTCTCAAATGCCGTTGCGGCAGCGCTCGCATGGACGGCAGCACCGCAGCTTAGCGACCTTGTCGAGGTGCTCTGCGCATCGGTCGTTTTCATGCTCCTGCCGTCAAATGTAATTTGCACAGTGGGGACTATCATCCAACCCGTCGGCGGCGGCAGCGGGGAATCGGGGCTCAGACGCTATGTTTCACGGCGGGTTGCACAGCTCGGCTCGGCGTATGCGGGGCTGTTTGAGATAGTGCGGCGCAATGTCGAGCAAAAATACAACGACGCAGACCCTGCCAAGGTGTTTGATCGTGCCGCCGACTGCGTGTGCGTCATGTGCAAGGACAAAAATCGTTGCTGGAACAGCGAGTACATGGAAACGCTTTCGGCATTAAACGATGCAATGGCCGCCATGACAAAGCGGGGCACGCTTCAGCTCGGCGATATCCCGCTGAGGTTCGTTGAAAAATGCCGAACGCCCGAGGCGTTCGTCACCGCCGTCAACGGTGAACTGCGTGCTGCGGCTTATCGCAAGCATTTTGCGGCGCAGCTGCGTGAAAGCCGTGACACGGCGTGGGGGCAGTATTCGGACATGGCGGATATCCTCGGCGGCGTTGCCGAGGAGCTCGGCAGCATAAACGGCGCCGACCACCTTGCCGAGCGGCGACTCATGCGCTATCTGCGCACGATGGACATTGAAGCGGATGCGGCGGTGTACCGTGACGGACGGGGCAGACTGCGTGCGGTGGTGGAATCGGGTTCGCTTTCAAGGCTGTATGAAGACCCCGACTATCTTGAAAAGCTGTCTGCGGTACTCGGTCTGCGCCTTTGCCGTCAGAGATCCGCAAACGACGGCATGGCAAAGCTCACGCTCATTGAGGCCGAGCCCCTTGCCGTATCCGTCGGCATTGCGGCAATGAAGAAAAAGGGTGAGAAGGTAAGCGGCGACCGGGGAACATATTTCAAGACCGACTCAGGCGTTTTGTGCGTCATCCTGTCCGATGGCATGGGCTGCGGTCCCGAGGCTGCAAGCGAGAGCAAGGAGGTCATCGAGATACTCGAAAAGTTCCTGCGCTCGGGCATCGACCCCGCCGTTGCCATGAAAACGCTCAACTCCGTGATGCTTTTGAAAAGCGGCGATAACTGGGGGTTTGCAACGGTCGATCTCATGTGCGTTGACCTATTCTCCGGTGAAACCTGCTTTTATAAGTACGGCGCTGCGCCCAGCTATGTCATGAACGGCAAGAACATCCGCCGCATCAAGGGCGAGAGCTTTGCACCCGGCCTCGGCGACGGCACTTCCACTGCACCCGATGTTGTGCGTATGCGCCTGAAGCCCGGCAGCACGGCGATAATCGCCTCAGATGGGGTTATCGGTGACTCGAATGACAGCTGGCTGCGTGAGGTCATGGACTCGGCAACCGATGATATGAAGCTGCTTGCCCGCGACACGCTCCGTGAAGCCGAGAAAATTTACGGAAACTGCGACGACATGACCGTGCTCGCCGTTAAAGTTCAGACCCGTAGGTGATGTATATGGATATGGCAAAACGGGTAAAATCCGAACAGAAAATATCATCACAGGAGGCGGCAGAAGTGGTAAAAGGTACGGCAAAGCGGGTAATAGTTGTAAAATCGCCGGATAAAAAGGTGTTCGAGGAGGCAATATTCATCGTCCGTGAGGACTATATGCGCACCTCTGGTATAACGCATGCAAAGCTCATGGACGAGGCCAAAGCCGCCGCCGGCGGCTACATGAGCACCCTGCGCCGCAGACCAAAGTCCAAAACAGGACTTTTGATGGCGCTGTCATCCTTAAGCGGCAGCGCTGTCGCCTACGCCGTTTTAAAAATATTCGGGATATAAAACGACAGGCAGTGTAATCACTGCCTGTCGTTTATCGTTAAGTTAAAATTAAAGCTATCTTCGCTGCTTTTCCACAGCAGGAGGATAGCGCCGAAGCCGGTGAGCTTGTGCTCAACACTGACGGTTTCCCATGTACCGTCATTCAACGCTTTATATTCAATGCGCCGTTCGGTGTGCCGTTTGACGACCTGCGTGACGCATATTTTGCGGCCGACGATGCCGCACACGAGGTGCACGAGCTGCGCTTTGTACTCCTCTAACGGTCTGCGGTCGGAGAGCAGCAGATCGGAAAAACCGTCAAACACGAGCATCGACTGGAAGCAGTCGGCGTTATTCGTCTCGCTGCCCATGAGTACGAGTGAGAAGCGGTCGGCGGTGTTAAATTCGATCGTATAGCACAGCCCGTCGTGCGTCAGCACGGCTGAGGGAATGCGGCTTCCAACCTTATTATAAATGTCCTCGGCAAAGCTCCGCAGGCTTTCTTTCTGCTGCATGGCGAGGGCTTCTTCATTTTCACGCATGGTTTCACCTTTCAGTTTATCGTGTCCGTATTCATTTCAAAAAGCCTGTCGACCGCAGCCTTAAGCGCCTGATGCTCGGGCTTTTCAAGCTCGGGGTCGGAAGCGAGCAGCTCCTGCGCCGCCGTCTGCGCCGTTTGCAGCACATTCATGTCCGAGCACAGGTCGGCGACATGCATCGCCGGCAGACCGTGCTGTCTTGAGCCGAAGAAATCACCCGGGCCGCGCAGCCGCAGATCCTCCTCGGAAATTTTAAAGCCGTCGTTTGTCTGCGTCATGACCTTGAGCCTTGCCTCGGACACCTCGTTGTCGGTGTCGGAGACCAGAACGCAGTAGCTTTTGTGCTTGCCTCGGCCGACACGGCCACGCAGCTGGTGAAGCTGGCTAAGGCCGAAACGGTCGGCGTTTTCGACTATCATAAGCGCCGCATTCGGCACATCGACGCCGACTTCTATGACCGTTGTCGAGACGAGGATGTCTATACTGCCAGCAACGAAGGCCTGCATGATCTCTGCCTTTTCCTTGGCCTTGAGCTTTCCGTGCACACATGCGACCTTGAGGTCGGGGAAGTAGCGCTGAAGCTCGGCGGCGTGCTCCTGCGCAGACTTCAAGTTCGGCGGGAGCTCCTCGTTTTCCTCTATCATCGGGCAGACGACAAATACCTGCCGCCCTTCGGAAACTAATTTGCGGATGAATCCGTTCAGGCGCACACGGTAGCTCTCGGTGACGGCGAAGGTATCGACCTTTTGCCGGCCGGGAGGCAGCTCGTCAATGACGGAAATGTCAAGATCGCCGTATATTATAAGCGCAAGCGTACGGGGGATGGGCGTTGCGGACATGACCAGTACGTGCGGGCGGTCGCCCTTTGAAATAAGGCTTGAGCGCTGATTTACGCCGAAGCGGTGCTGCTCATCGGTGACGACAAGCCCGAGATTGGGGTACTCCACATCCTCGGAAAACAGCGCATGCGTGCCGATGATAAGGTCAAATACACCGTTTCTGAGCGAGGTCTTGACATCACGCTTCTGTTTTGCGGTCATCGCACCCGTGAGCAGCCCGATCCGCAGGCCGAGCGGGGCGAGAATGCCCAGCAGCGTGTCAAAATGCTGCTTTGCCAGAATTTCCGTCGGAGCCATGAACGCACTCATGTATCCGTTTTTTGCAGCGTACCATATAAGCGCCGCCGCAACGAGTGTTTTGCCGCTGCCGACATCGCCCTGAACGAGCCTGTTCATTGCCTTGCCCGACTGCATATCGGCAAGGGCATCGCTCACCGCCCGCCTCTGCGCATTAGTCGGTGCAAAGGGCAGGGCAGACCAAAACTCGTTGAGGTCACAAGACTGCATCTTATATCCGTCGGCCTTGCTGTGCTGCCCCTTCATCCTGCCGAGAGCGCAGGCGAGCAGGAACAGCTCCTCGAATATCAGCCTGCGCCTTGCAAGCTCCAAGGCGGTGAAATCGGCGGGAAAGTGAATGTTTTCATATGCAAAGCCCGTCTGCGCAAGCGAGTATTTTTCACGCAGTGTCTCCGGCAGCACCTCCGGCAGCTCGCCGCCGCAGGCATCCAGCGCCTGCCGTACGGCGTGCATCACGAGCTTCTGCGACAGCCCAGTTGTCAGCCTGTACACGGGGACTATTCTGCCCGTCACGCCGTCCGGTGCATTCTCCGGCTCGTACACGGGGTTGGACATCGTCCGTTTACCGCCGATACCGATTATCTTGCCGTAGAAATTAAGGCACTGCCCACGGCGGATGTGATCCTTGAGATAGGGCTGATTGAAATATGTTATGTCAACCGATGCGCTCTCATCCACGACACGGAATTTCACAAGCTCCATGCCGCGGCGGATGCGCACGAGGCGGGGCGTGTCGGCAACGATGCCTTGAATGCAGGCTGTCTCACCGTCACAGGTTAGCGCTATGGGCTTAAATTGGCTGCGATCTTCGTATTTTCTGGGGAAATAGGAAACAAGGTCGTGTACGGTGAACACGCCGAGCTTATTTAAAAGCAGCGCTTTCCTTTCTCCTATACCCTTGCAGTACCTAACATCGGTGTCCAAATATGCCATTAAACCAAATCCTCTTAACGAAGCACCACCGTATCAATATATCTGATACGGTGGCTGAATTATGTTGACCTTACTCAGTGAACTTAAAAGTATAGTCCTTGGTGTTTGTAAGCTCAAACACCTCGACAAGGCCGCTCGTGCAGATTACCTCGTTTTCATCGGTTATCATGACCATGTCAAAGCCGCCGTAGTTGCGCCAGTAGTTTAGCGCACCGTTAACGCCGAGAACGAACATCGCCGTCGACAGGCAGTCGGCCATCGTGCCGTCCTCGCACACGACGGTAACGGAGACAAGACCGTTATTTGCAGGCTCTCCGGTGCTTGGATCAATAAGATGGTGATATTTAACACCGTCGCTATCGATAAAATACCGTTGGTAGTTTCCGCTTGTCACGACTGCCGTCTCGCCGACCTTGAGTGTTCCGACATACGAGCCGGTGTCGTTAGGATCCTCGACTGCGACCGTCCACTTTGAGCCGTCCGGCTTTAATCCAAGTGTCTGGACATTGCCGCCGAGTGAAACTATGCCGCTTTCTACACCGGCGTTACGCATGGCCTCAATGGCGCGATCGGAGGCATAGCCTTTTGCCGCGGCACCGAAACTTATCTGCGTGCCTGCGGGCATTCTCACGGAATAGTTCGATTCGCCGCTGAACTCCGTGATGCTTGTTTCCGAGAATCGGACATTCGTAAGCAGAGATTTGATCTCATTTGAGGATGGAACTGTGCCCTTTTCCGAGTCAAACTCGCCCCATGCAAGGTAGAGCGGGTAGACCGAAAGATCAAGCGCACCGCCCGACTGCTTACATACCTTGAGTGCGGTGGTGAGTATCTCCGCCACCTGCGGCGTAACGATGAAATTCTGCCCGTCGGCGTGGTTTAGCTGATAAGCCGCACTGTTTTCAACCTCGGGGTCGAGCAGGGTGTTGAGCGAATTTATAACGCCCGCCGCAGCGTCGAGGCCGGACTTGGCGTTTTTACCGTAGGCCGTGAGCGTCATGACGGTGTCCATTGCAAAGACCTGCTTTTGCTCCTTGGTATCGCCGCAGGCGCAAAGCGGAATAAGCATCGCAAGGCATACGGTCAGGGCTATGACCTTTTTATAAAGCTTATTTTTCATTTATCTTAGTTCCTCACTGGTTAGATCAAATCATATTATACCATATAAACCGTCAAAAAGAAACTGCAAATTACACAATAACTATTTGTTTAATCTCACCACGACCACAAGATGTTGGAAATAGGCGCGTCGACCCGATTCACAGAATATTTACATGTATCGACGGCTCAAACCGTCTGAAGTGTTGACATAATGTGCGCTATGTGTTACAATTTGATTACTGACTATTTTACTGGTTGTAATCAATAACGGAGTGACAAGAATGAAAAAACGACTGATAAGCATAGCGCTTGCGGCAATAATGTGTATATCGCTGCTCATTATACCTGCCGCTGCGGATAAAACGCTCGGCGCTTATACAACGAGTGCGCTGAACCTGCGAAAAAGTGCCGGTACGAGTGCATCCATCCTCATGACCATGCCAAAAGGCGCAGAGGTGATAGTTATTTCCACCTCCAACGGATGGAGCAAGGTCATGTACAAAAACACCATCGGCTATGCGTCAAAGGATTATCTGAAGAGCGACAGCAGCGTAAGCGGCAATTTCGGTACAGGCACGATAACGGGAGACGAGGTGCGTATGCGCACGGGAGCAGGCACCGGCTACTCCATTATCGGAGCTTATAATAAAGGCACAAAGATGACCGTCACCGGTGCAAAGGGCAACTGGTATGCCGTCAAGTATAACGGCAAGAACGGCTATGTCAGCGGCGATTACATGACACTGTCGGTAACTCCCAAGTCCGGCAGCACAGGCAGCAGCTCGAGCAGCTCCACGACCAAATACACCGGTACTATAACCGGCTCGGATGTGCGTATGCGCACGGGAGCAGGCACGAGCTACTCCATTGTCGGCACCTACGCTAAGGGCACCAAAATGACCATCACCGGCTCGAAGAGCGGATGGTACAAGGTCACCTATAACGGCAACACCGGCTATGTCAGCGGCGATTATATGCGCCTTGTTCCCACAACAACATACAGCAGCACAAAAAACGGCACCGTCAAGGATAACGGCTCCAACCTCAGAATGGGACCCAGCACGAGCTTCTGCGTCGTCAAGACCGTAAACAGCGGTTCAAAGGCCACGATAACCGGCATGTATGGCAGCTGGTACGAGATAAAGGTCAATGGCGAGTACGGTTATATGTATAAGACAGGCATCTCACTTGGCACATCGAACTCCGTCCCCGCACCCAAGCAGACCATGGACGCTGCCGGATATGTAAACGGCGACTCCGTGCGCCTGAGAAGAGGCCCGTCCACGGAATATGCGACCCTCGGCTATTACGACAGGGGAACGAAGGTCACAATAACCGGCAAGACCGGCGGTTGGTATGCCGTCACCATTAACGGCACAAAGGGCTACATGTCCGCAGATTATATAAAGCTCAAGAGCGATAAGACCGACGGCGGCTCCGGCACGGAGCTCGGCAGACAGATAGTTGCCACCGCAAAGCAGTATCTCGGTGTGCCGTATGTCTACGGCGGCGCATCGCCCAAGGGCTTTGATTGCTCAGGGCTTGTCTACTATGTCTACGGTCAGTACGGCTACAAGCTCCAGCGCGGAGCGGGCAGTCAGTACAGAACCGACGGTACGCCAGTCGATAAGTCAGACCTCCAGCCGGGCGACCTCGTGTTCTTCTCGGATAATGTCGACCCCATCGGCCATGTCGGAATGTACATTGGTGACGGCCAGTTTATCCACGCCTCCACCGGCAAGGGACAGGTAATAATCACCGACCTCGACTCGTACTACTACGCCGAGCATTACACCGGCGCAAGAAGAATTATATAGTATAGATCATGGATCAAAAACGATCGTGGATTATCCCACGATCGTTTTTTTGCGGAAAAAGCATTTTGACCAATGAATAAACCCGGCGCTTTTTAGTGAAGAATCAGGTTTGTTCCGTCCGGTATCTTTGCAAACGCCTCATCCGGCATGGTGGTCACCATGCTGAGTACAGTACGATCCGAGTGTGTGCAATTTTGCTTTGATCATCGGTGTAAAAATGTACATGAAATCTCCCAAAGAATGAGGAAGAGCAGGTCTTAAAAGGCCTGCCCTTTTTCTTTATGTGGAAATTTTGAAAAACGGCTCTCTGAGATATCCGGGAGAATCACAGATTTTGAAATCCCACTTCAAATCCCACACCCCCGTTTTTCAATTATTTTTCGGAGAGAAATCTCCCACTTTCGTTCCCACCATCCAACCGAAAAAGAGAGGTTCGGCAAAAACCGAACCTCTCTTCATTTTCGTAAAAACTCAGTATTTACAAGGGTTTCTTACTTGCCGAAATAGCGGTTCAGCAGACCCTCAAAAGCCTTGCCATGGCGGGCTTCGTCGCGAGCCATCTCGTGGACGGTATCATGGATAGCATCGAGATTGTACTGCTTTGCGAGCTTTGCAAGCTCGAACTTACCGGCAGTTGCACCGTTCTCGGCATCGACACGCATCTGAAGGTTCTTCTTGGTGGAATCGGTGATGATCTCGCCGAGGAGCTCCGCAAACTTTGCTGCGTGCTCTGCTTCCTCGTAGGCTGCCTTTTCCCAGTAAAGAGCTATCTCGGGGTAACCCTCACGGGCAGCAACACGGCCCATTGCCAGATACATACCGACCTCGGAGCACTCGCCCTCAAAATTAGCACGCAGACCGCTGATGATCTCCTCCTGAACCTCGGCGGGGACATCTGCGCCGAACTGCTTGCCGACGCCTACAACATGCTCGGCTGCCCAGGTCTTGTCGTCAGCCTGGAGCATGAACTTGCTGCCGGGAACCTTGCACTGGGGGCAGAACTCGGGGGGAGTTTCACCTTCGTGAACATAGCCGCATACGGGGCATACCCATTTCTTCATAATAATATCCTCCAATAAAAATAATTTTTATATTTAGTAAGGCAACGAAAGCCCTTACTCACAACAGTTTTTGCACAGGCCGAAATAACTCAGGGAGTGACCCTTGACCTTTCCGCCCATCAACTCCGCAACATTAGGATACCTTTTATCAATCGATAAATCAAGAAAAATATCGTTGACCCTACCGCATTTTGTGCATACAAAGTGGGAGTGGTCGGAGGTGTTGGCATCGTACCGTTCCTCGCCGTTAACATGGCCGACGGTGATGATAAGCCCATCCTGCATCAGCACATTGAGGTTTCTGTACACCGTGCCGAGGCTGAGGTCGGGTATCTCCGGCTTTAGCTGCGAGTACAGCTGCTCTGCCGAGGGGTGAGCGGTGGTATTGCACAGCGCCTCGTATATCGCCGAGCGCTTTTTGCTTGTTCGCCGTACCTGCATTTAACTCACCTCTTAGTAATGATTATCGTTATTGATAATATAGCACACACTTTTTCGATTGTAAAGCCCCCTTTTGAAAAATTTTTATTTTTTCTTGCCCAAAGAGGGCAAATGGATTAAAATGAGAGAGAAAAAACTTGAAGACCGGTTACACCTATTATTATAAAGAGTTCGCCCGACAGTGCTTTCTGCGCTGTCGGATTATTATGGCAATATGTGTAGAATAGACAAAAATTCTGCAATTTTTTCTATATACAAAAAATAGGTATGTATTGATAAAACGGAGTTTGCATTGTATAATTTGGGTATATTAAATTAGGATTGGAGAGTAACCATGAAAAAATTCTTAAGCATTTTGCTGGCGCTCATGATGGTGCTGACGCTGATGGCTCCTGCTGCATTTGCAGACAATGAGACCACCACGCCCGGCACCGAGGCCGGCGAGGTCGTCGACCCCGAGCCCAGCGAAAATCCCGAGCCGTCCGTAGAGCCCGAGGTACCCACCATCGAGGTCACTGCGAGCAACAATCCGACCAGCGGCAAGGTCGTACTGACTTGGGCAGCCGTTGAGGGCGCTGCCAAGTACGAGGTGTACCGCAGTGGAACCAAGGACGGCGAGTACAAGCTGTACTACACCACGACAAAGCTCAGCTACACCAACACCAGCGCATATGCAGGCTACTGGTACCACTACAAGGTCAAGGCGCTTGACGCAAACGGCGCTGAGATCGTCACGAGCAACATCATTACCCAGTGCGCCGACTGCGCAGCACCTGTTATCACCGCAGGCAACAGAGCCTCCGACGGCAAGGTGACGCTCAAGTGGAAAGAGGTCTACGGTGCAGAGAAGTATGCTATATACCGTGCTACCGCAAGGAACGGCGAGTATGTAAGACAGTATACCACCACCTCCACCAGCTACACCAATACGACCTCCAAGGCCAATGTTACCTATTACTATAAGGTAATGGCTCTTGCATCCAGAACCGCATCCGCAAACTCCGCATTCAGCAATATTGCCGCCCGCACCTGCGATGTTGCAGCGCCTGTCGTCAAGGCCTCCAACAATGCCGAGACCGGCAAGGTCGTTCTCAAATGGAAGCCGGTAGAAGGTGCAGCAAAGTACGAGGTCTACCGCAGCGGAACTAAAAACGGTACCTACAAGCTGTACTGCACCCTGACCGGCACGACCTACACCAACACCACCGCAAACGCCGGTTACACCTATTACTATAAGGTAAAGGCAATTTCCAAGGTGCTCCCCGAGGGAAACTCCGCATTCAGCACTGTTGTCTCACGCACCTGCGACTGCGCAATGCCGACCTTGAAGCTGCTGGGATATGACGAAGACGGCGCGGAGCTCTACGAAATTGACTACAATGACAATGGCAACATCATCTTCAAATGGTCGAAGGTCAGCGGAGCAACCAGCTATAAGGTCTATCGCTCCGGCTATATGAACGGTTCTTACAAGCTTCTCGGCGAAACTAAGAACACTACCTTTACCGATACTACCGCAACTGCCGGATATTATTACTACTATAAGATAGTGGCTGTGTCCTCCAGAAGCAGCTATGCCGACTCCGCAGCATTTGAGATCGTTGCGGCACCTAGCTTCCCGATGGCGAAAAATCTCAAGCAGATCGGTAAGTACAGCATAGATTTTACATGGAGCGCAATCAAGGGCGTTGACGGATATATTATTCTTCGCTCATCTGAGAAAACCGACATAAGCAATATGACTATTGTGGATATTGTTACCGATACGGAGTATATCGAGAGAGACAGTATGTACACCGCTTGGTTTGCCGTCGTTGGCTTCAAAGAGAGAAGCGATGGCACGCTGATCCTGTCTGTACCGGCATATATTCATTACAGAGTTAACCCTAATGCCTAATCTAATATGATCGGCAGCACCATCGGTGCTGCCGATTTTTTCTATCATGCTCTGCGAATGTTCGAGGATATCTCCGCAAGTGCTGCTGCGGCTTCCGTGTCGCAATCGGTGTTTCGGGCAAGATCCGCAAGCGAGAGCATGCCCACGAGCCTGCCGTCACGGCAGACCGGCAAACGCCGCACCTGTGCATCGGCCATAAGCCGAGCGGCCTCGCCGACATATGCCGTGTCATTTACGGTTATGACCCCACGGGTCATGATATCGCCCACCTTCGCCTCGTCGGGGGAGACACCCGTCGCAACGCATCTGACGGCGATGTCACGGTCGGTTATCATGCCCCGAATCTGACCTCGGTCATCACAGACGGGAACTGCGCCGATATTGTGCTGCTTTAACAGGCGGGCAGCCGCCGTCACGGGCTCGGAAAGCCCGACGGTCACGATGTGCTCGCTCATGATATCAAAAACTTTCATGACAAGACCTCCTTGGTTTAATCTTCACCAAGGAGGTCGTTTTTTATTCCACAAGCTCGGCGAGCGCAGGACCTGCCGTTTCGCCAAACAGCCTTATCGCCGCCAGCGCCTCCTGCAGGGTGTTGCCGTTGCTGCCGACCTCCAAAATGACGGAGCCGGTGCTCAGATGCTGGTTATATCTATACGGCACGAGCGTCACCGGCCGCATGAGGCTCGGGTGCTTTTCCGACACGGCGTTTTGCAGATACAGCGCAAGCCGTAGATTTTTGGTCCAGTTGGGGTACTCAAGCCCGCTTTCGTCGGTTCCCATGACAAACATGAGCTGCGATGCGCACACACCGGTTTCAGTCGCAACGGTCTTGTAAATGACGTCGTTTGTGCCTATCGCATCACGGTGCAGGTCGATGACGACGGAGATGGAGGGGTACTCCTTCAGATATTTTTCCACTGCCGCACCGCTTCGGTTATACGACCCCGTGTAGCTCGGGTAATCGTACACCCCGCAGTCGTGGATGACATTCAACCCGTATTTTTCGAAGTACTTTCCAAGCTCCGTGCCTATTCTTATTACATTATAATTGTTATCCTGCGTGCGACTGTTGCCGGAGCCTACATATTTGTCGAGGCCGGCAGGGGAGTAGGCCTCGCTGGAATGGGTATGTATAATGAGTATCTGCGGCTCGCCCTTTTTAAGCTTTACGGGGCTGCCTTGCTTCATAAGCTCGGACACATCGACGGAGTAATCCGTTGAGTTTTTGATGACCAGTCCGCCGGATATCGTTGTCGGGATAATGCTTGGGCCGGGCTTGGGCGTAGGATTTGCCGTTGCGGGCGGCGGGGTAGCCGGAGGTGTTTCGGCGGAAGCGCTGACCTCGGGTGTGGTCGTGACCATGGAAATCGTGTTGGTAAAAAGCTCGGGGCTGTCGGTATACAGGCAGGCAGCGCCGAGAATTATCCCGGCAGCCACCAAAAAGGCGGCTGCGAGTGATTTATTCTTTCGCATTATAACACCTCCGCAGTTAACAGCTTATTCGCCCCGTACGAAAAATATATCTGTACTTTGCAGGTCGGTTGTGGTATCTTATATTACAAATTGTAGGATGCTTCAAATACTGAAAATGTTGTTATGTAAACTAAAAATATTCATTTAATGAGGTGGAAAAATGCATATTGAGTATAGACCGAAGGGCGTTTGCTCGCAGCTTATGTCGATAGATGTCGAGGACGGTAAAATCGAAAAAGTGGAGGTCAAGGGCGGCTGCAGCGGCAATCTTCAAGGTATTTCAGCACTCCTTGTGGGGATGCCGGTCAAAGAGGCCATAGCCAAAATGGAGGGTATACACTGCGGATTTAAGTCCACATCCTGCCCTGATCAGCTTGCGCAGGCGCTGAAAAAATGCATATAAAATATGCGATTTGGTTTACATAATTATTTCGCATAACGCAATTGATTTACATAATGTTATACATGTGATTAACATTTGTAATAATTTTTACTGTTTTTTTATAAAATGTTGTCGAATTTATATCTTTGTGCAACATGACTAAGCCACAAAATGCAGTGTTTAGCACAAAAAACAAGCCCTAAATATTGCGATGTGACAAATAGCGTTAGAAATATTGCACAAATTCGACACGCTCCGTTTGTGCAATATAACTATTTACCCACCCGTGTTCGTTCCGATATAATTTATATGCCAGAGAGTTATATGGCTAATGTTCGGCAAATCACCGAACATAAAAATTATGTCAGGAGCGTTATATGAGTAAAGTCAGCAAATTCAATATTAGCCTCGTATTCGTTGCCTGTTTGCTGTGCGCCTTCTTCTGTGCGAATGCTTTCGCGGATGAGGCGGAACCCGAGCTCGAGTATACCGAGACGCCTGTTTACATTGACGGGCTGCTGTCGTTCAGGGGCTACACCGTCGGCGATACCACCTATCTGCCGCTTGAGACCACCGGCGCAGTTCTCGGCTACGAGACCGAGTCGGACTTTAACTATGAGAAAAATACACTGACCGTCGAGGTCGGAGATATCGAGATCGCCGTTTGCAAGGATGACGAGTACATGAGTGCGAACGGACGGTATTTCTACCTGCCGGACGGCTATATGGAGATCGACGGCTCTGCTGTGGTTCCCATTGATGCAATCGAGAAGATCTTTACCCTCGATGCAAATTGGGACGCCGAGCTTGAAGCATATGATCTTGACACGGCAAACAAGGCTCTGCTTGTCAGTGGGGATGAGTTCTATGATGAGGACGATCTCTACTGGATGAGCAGGATCATCACATACGAGTCGGGAAATCAGCCCGTAGCGGGCCAGATAGGTGTCGGCAATGTTGTCATGAACCGAGTTGAAAGCAGCAGGTTCAAAAACACCGTAAAGGATGTCATCTTCCAGCAGGGGCAGTTTGCGCCCGTTGCGTCGGGAGCAATATACCTTGACCCGTACGAGATAAGCACCATCTGCGCAAAGATGGTCTTTGAGGGCTACAACACCGTCGGCGAGGCTCTGTTTTTCCAGCAGGGGCGCTACGGTGCGAACTGGATAAGTCAGAATACAAGGTTTGTCATCAACATCGCAGATCACAATTTCTTTCTCTGATTGCTAAATCCGAACTAATATGATAAAATGAGCTGTAAATTTTACAGCTCATTTTTTTGAGGTTTTGTATGGAAGATATACTGCGCAGCGGCTTTGCGGAACTCGGCATTGAGCCGGATGGGAAAGCGTTTGAACGCTACAACACATATTTTGAATATCTTGAGGAGCGCAACGCCGTTATGAACCTGACTGCGATAAGCGGCAGGGAAGATGTTGCACGCCTGCATTTTCTCGATTGTGCAGCTCTGCTGAGCGTTTGCGATTTCAAGGACAAGACCGTCATTGATGTCGGCACCGGCGCAGGCTTCCCCGGTCTTGCGCTGAAGATTGCCGAGCCGAGCATCAGGCTCACACTGCTTGACAGTCTTAATAAACGCATCGAGTTTCTCTCCGAGACCTGCGAAAAGCTCAGCTTTGACGATGTGGCCTGCCTGCACGCAAGGGCAGAGGAAGCGCCCAAGGAGCTCTACGCCGCCTTTGATACTGCGACCTCACGAGCGGTTGCCCGCCTGAATGTCCTGTGCGAGCTGTGCCTGCCATTTGTGAAGGTCGGCGGGGTGTTTATAGCCATGAAGGGTCCGGATTGCTCACAGGAGCTCACAGAGGCCGAAAACGCACTGCACCTCCTCGGCGCTAAGGTTGAGAGTACCGACGCCTACACCATCCCCGGAACGGACATTGCCCATACCGCCGTTGTGATACGCAAGCTCAAGCCCACGCATCCCAAGTACCCCCGCAAATGGGCACAAATTAAAAAGCAGCCGCTATAAAAATAAGCCGCCCGTTAAAACAGGCGGCTTTTGCTTTGCTTATCAGCCGAACAGATTTTTGAAGAAGTCGATGACCTTGTTTACAAACTCGGTGACGGTGTCGGCAGCCTCCGACAAGAACTTTTCGACCGAACCCTTGGTGCCGGCAATGTTTTTAATGTACTGCTGCACCTGCTCGACCTTCTCCTTGAGGGCGGAGACATCGAGCTTTTCAAGCGAGCGGCAGAGGCTTATAAGCTGGTCTATCTGCGAATCGTTGAGCGAGACCTCGTACTTTTCGGCGATCTGCTTTATCTGCTCACGCAGCTCGTCATCGGTCATATCCTTGGTCTGGTCGAGGATGAGCTTGAGCTCATTGACGATGGCGGTGGAGTCTGCGCTGCCTATCTCGTCTGCAAGCTCGGCGGTTATGGTGAGCTCCTTTGTGCCGACAAGCTTTGCGTCCTCGTCAAGCTTCTTGCCGGTAATGTCCTCATACGCCATGTAGATGCCGGTGAGGGCAGCCGTGCCGGAGACCTTGTAGGGCGCAACGATCTTGACATTTGCATCGGTGATGCCGGCGGTGACCATGGCGTTCATGTACATGTCGGCGGTGCACCATGTAATGTTGTCGACCGAAACATCAAGCCCCTCGCCGCTGCCCTGCGCCTCAATGTAGATGCAGGATATCGACCTTGTGCCGATGAGGCTCTCGTCGACCTGACCTTCAAGGTACTTGCGCTCGTCTGCGTTTGTAACGGTAAGCTCCTTTACATCGCCTCGCTCAATGCCGAAAGACTTGTACACGGACGCTATCTCGTTGCTGTCGAGATCTGCGCCTATGACCGTGCGGCTGTCGGATATGTTGTCGGCATGGCAGACGCTGCTGCATAGAAGCATAAGGGCGAGGATCAAAGCTGTGATCTTTTTCATGAAATTATTTTCCTTTCACTGGGTGTATGACGATTTTAGTATAACCCGACTTTGATTGTGTTAACTATCTATGAATTAATTTGATATTTAACAATAAAAAACTATTGACATGCGTTTATATATATGCTAAATTATCAGCATCAATTCCCGTGAAACCCCAAGAATCTTAGGAGACTGGGGGCGGAGGAAGCTCTGGAGAATCCCGAAAGGGTGCCGAAGGTGTAAGGCGAAAGCCGAATCTCTCAGGCCAAAGGACAGAGGAAGCATAAATACTTATATGTTTTCTATTATGTCTCCGGAGCTGCTGAATTTTGTTCAGCAGTTTTTTGTTTTGGAGGAAAGAAAGATGGAAGCAAAACTGTACGAAATTGTATGTCAGATAAACACTTATCTGTCCAACTACATGCTCATTTTCCTGCTCGTCGGCTGCGGCCTCTGGTTCTCGATAAAGACCAGATTCGTCCAGGTCCGCTGCTTCGGCGAGGCATGGCGCAAGGTGTTCGGAAACATCAGCCTTAAAGGCGATAAGCATAAAAGCGGCATGAGCTCTTTCCAGGCGCTGACCACCGCTATTGCCGCTCAGGTCGGTACCGGCAACATTGTTGGTGCTTGCGGCGCTATCCTTATCGGCGGCCCGGGCGCAATCTTCTGGATGTGGATAATCGCATTCTTCGGCATGGCTACCATCTATGCCGAGGCCGTTCTGGCTCAGAAGACCCGTGTCATTAACGCTGACGGCAGCGTCTCCGGCGGCCCCGTGTACTATATAAAGACTGCGTTCAAAGGCAAGTTCGGCAAGTTCCTCGCAGGCTTTTTCGCCGTTGCCATCATTCTCGCACTCGGCTTCATGGGCACCATGGTACAGTCCAACTCCATTGCCGAGAGTTGCACCAGCGCCTTCAACATCCCCGGCTGGGTAAGCGGCGCTATTGTGGCTATCGTTGCGGGCTTCATCTTCCTCGGCGGCACTCAGCGCCTTGCCGCTGCGACCGAGAAGATAGTCCCCGTCATGGCAGTGCTCTACATCCTCGGCGGTCTTGTTATCATCATCGCACGCATCAAGTTCATCCCCGAGACCTTCGGCATGATCTTCAAGTATGCATTCAACCCCACCGCAGTCCTCGGCGGCAGCATCGGCGCAGCCCTCATGGCAGCTATCTCGCAGGGCGCAAAGAGAGGCCTTTTCTCCAACGAGGCCGGTATGGGCTCTACCCCTCACGCACACGCACAGGCAAATGTCAAGTGCCCGCATGAGCAGGGCATCGTTGCAATGATGGGCGTGTTCATCGACACCTTCATTGTTCTGACCATGACCGCACTCGTCGTTATCTCCACCCTCTACACCGGTGACGGCGTGCTCGCAGCAGGTGTTGCAAACGGCGTTCCCGAGGGCATCGCAAAGACCAACATGGCACAGCTCGCATTCGGAAGTGTGTTCGGAAGCAGTTTCGGCGGCGCATTCGTTGCAATCTGCCTCCTGTTCTTCGCATTCTCGACCATCATCGGCTGGAACTTCTTCGGCCGCATCAATATTGAGTATCTCTTCGGCAAAAAGGCAGTCATCCCTTACTCGATAATTGCGATAATCTTCGTCGTCCTCGGCTCACTGCTGCAGAATGACCTCGTTTGGGAACTGACCGATATGTTCAACAACATCATGGTACTGCCAAACGTCATTGCACTGGTTGCATTGTCGAGCCTTGTTGCCAAGAGCGCAAAGCTCCGGTACAACGAAACACTCGAAAAGTAAAAACTTACGACCTGAAAGGCGTGCCGATGGCACGCCTTTTTCGTTGTATTTGAGTCTGCGATACTTGCGAAGTTTGAATTATAGTGGTAAAATAAATCGCTTAGAAAATGTTTGGAGGTTTGACCATGAGCAGGATAAAGGATATAAGCCTTGCGCCGTCCGGCGAGATGAAGATAAACTGGGTAGAGCGCAATATGCCCGTTTTGCGTGGCATAGGCGAGGATTTCAAGAGAGAAAAGCCTTTTGCCGGTATGAAGGTCGCACTATCGGTGCACCTTGAGGCAAAGACCGCTTACCTGTGCCGTGTCATGGAAATGGGCGGCGCAAAGATGTATGTCACAGGCTCAAACCCCCTTTCAACTCAGGACGATGTTGCCGCAGCGCTGGTAAGCGGCGGCATGAATGTATTCGCCGAGTACGGCTGCTCGATGGAGCAGTATGAGCAGTGCCTTGAGGAAGTGCTCAAGGTCGGCCCCAATATCATCATCGATGACGGCGGCGATCTTGTACATCTGATGCACACCAAGTATACCGACCTCATTCCGAATGTCATAGGCGGCTGTGAGGAGACTACGACCGGTATAAACCGGCTCAGAATAATGTCACGCAAGGGTGAGCTTAAGTTCCCCATGGTCATGGTCAACGATGCCGACTGCAAGCACATGTTCGATAACCGCTACGGCACGGGTCAGTCCGTGTGGGACGGCATCTGCCGAACGACAAATCTCATCATTGCGGGCAAATATGTCGTCATCTCCGGCTACGGCTGGTGCGGCAAGGGCGTTACGCTGCGTGCAAAGGGCTTGGGCGCAAAGGTCATCGTCACGGAAACAGACCCCGTGCGTGCGCTTGAGGCCGTCATGGACGGCTACGAGGTTATGCCAATGAAAGAAGCAGCCAAGATAGGCGATATCTTCTGCACCGTCACCGGCGGCAGGGATATCATCACCGCCGAGCATTTCCCGCTCATGAAGGACGGCGCTATCCTTTCAAACGCAGGTCACTTCAACATTGAGGTCGACATGGAAGCGCTCGAAAGAATGGCGGTCAGGAAATATGAGGCTCGTCATAACATTCAGGGCTATGTCATGCCCAACGGCAAGACGCTATTCACCATTGCCGAGGGCAGACTCGTGAATCTTGCCGCAGCCGACGGTCATCCGGCGGAGATCATGGACATGAGTTTTGCGATTCAGGCGCTTTCGGCGCAGTTCTTGGCAAACAATAAGGGCAAGCTCAGCGCCGATGTCGTCGCCGTACCCAAGGAGATCGACGAAGCCGTTGCACGGCGCAAATTAAAGGCAATGGGCGTTGAGATAGACACCCTCAGCCGCACTCAGGCCGACTATCTCGGCAAGTAATTTCGCAAAAGCAAATTTCCGAAAGGAGGCTCGGCAATGGACAACATTGAGAACATGGACTTTGAAGCCATCCACGAAAAGCAGTCCGATGAGCTGATGGAGCTGTTGGACTCCCGGCACATGAAGGAGCTTCAAACCCGCCTTGAGGACATGAACGAGTTCGATGTAGCGGAGTTTTTGTCTGAGATAGGGGACAACAGAATGCCGATGGTGTTCCGCCTTTTGTCAAAGGAGACGGCAGCCGATGTTTTTGCAAACTTCGACGCTCCCGAGCAGGAGCAGATAATAAACTCCATAACCGACTCTGAGCTGTCTGCCATTATCGAGGAGCTGTATGTCGACGACGCCGTCGACATGATGGAGGAGCTTCCGGCGAATGTCGTCAAGCGTGTCATGCGCACGGCAACGCCAGAGACAAGACGGCTTATAAACCAGTACCTGAATTACCCCGAAAACTCCGCAGGCAGCATCATGACCGCAGAGTTTATCGACCTTAAAAAATATATGAATGTGCGGGAAGCAATAGCCCGCATCCGCCGCATCGGCGAGGATAAGGAGACTATCTACATCTGCTTTGTCACCTCCGCCGACCGCAAGCTTGAGGGCGTTGTGTCCGTCAAGGATCTGCTTTTAAATGACGATGAGACTGTCATTGAGGATATCATGGACACGAATGTCATCTTCTGCATGACCCATGACGACCAGGAGGAGGTCTCCGAGAAGATCTCGGACTACGACCTCATGGCGATACCCGTTGTCGACAAGGAAGGCCGCCTTGTCGGCATAGTTACCGTTGACGATATCATCGATGTCCTCGAACAGGAGACCACCGAGGACTTCGAAATCATGGCTGCAATGACGCCGTCGGATAAGCCGTATTCACGCACCGGAGCTATCGACATGTGGAAAAACCGTGTGCCGTGGCTGCTGTTTCTCATGCTCTCGGCGACCTTTACGACGATGATACTCAATTCCTTTGAGGATGCGCTTGCCGTGCAGGCGGTGCTCATCGGATTTATCCCCATCATCATGGGCACGGGCGGCAACTCCGGCGCTCAGTCCTCGACGGCGATTATCCGAAGCCTGTCGCTGGGTGATACCGAGCCCAAGGATGCCCTTAAGGTTATTTGGAAGGAATGGCGGGTTGCGCTCTTGTGCGGACTAACGCTTGCGGCGGTCAATTTTGCAAAAATGCTGCTGGTTGATAATCTTCTTTTGGGCAACCCCGATGTTGACTATACCATAGCGCTGATAGTGAGCCTTGCCATCGTGTTTACAGTCATGTTCGCCAAGGTCGTCGGTAGCTTTCTACCCATGCTGGCGGAGAAGATAGGTCTTGACCCTGCAGTTGTGGCAACGCCGCTCATAACCACCATCTCCGACGCTGTGTCGCTGCTTATTTATCTTGAAATTGCAAAGGTGTTTCTCCATATATGATAGTTTTGTTTGAAAAAATGGCAATGCTGGTCATCCTGCTTGCCTTAGGCTACTTATGCGCAAGGATGAAGCTTGTCGGCCCTGAGTTCAACAAGGGACTGAGCAAGCTCGTCATGAACTTGTTTTTGGTCGGAATGATCCTGTCCTCGGTCATCAATAAGGATATGGAGCTGTCCGGTTCCGAGGCGCTGACCGGCTTTCTGATGCTGACTTTAATGGTGCTTATCTGCCTCGGCATCGGCTTTATAAGCCCGACGGTGCTCCGCATAAAAAACGGCGACCGCGGTATGTACCGCATGCTCGTTTCGTTTATGAATAACGGCTTCATGGGCTTTCCGCTCGTTGCCGCAATCTACGGTGAGAGTGCCGTGTTCTTTGCATCGCTGTCAAATATCCCGTTCAACCTGCTTTTATACTCCGTGGGTGTCATGTTCCTGCGTGAGGACGGGCAGAGAGAGAAGTTTAAGCTCAAGGATGCGATAAATACCCCCATGATCGCAACGCTCATTGCAGTCATCATTTTCGTGTTCAAGATACCCATGCCGATGCTTATCGAGGACACGGTCGACACCGTTGCAGCAGCTACCGTGCCGCTTTCGATGATGTGCATAGGTCTGTCGCTCGGCTCCGTGTCGCTCAAGGATGCCTTCGTCCACCCGAGACTGTATGTGCTGAGCTTCATGCGCCTTGTCGTTGCGCCGCTCGTCGTGTGGTTTATCATGCATTTCTTTGTCACGAACCCCGTCATCCTCGGCACGATAGTCGTGCTCTCGGCCTGCCCCTCGGCGGTCGTCTGCACCATCCTCGGCATTGAAAACGGCCGAGACGGCATCGAATCGTCGGAAGCGGTGTTCCTATGCACCGTGCTTTCTATGATAACGATACCGCTCTTGGTTTCGGTCTTAAATCTGTAATCTGTAAACAAAACCAGCCTGCTGCATTTGAACTGCCCCAGTAAAAACGGACAATAGACAAAACACCCCCTATGTAGGAAAATGAAAGTACT
>ENA-ORNQ01000061-ORNQ01000061.1-human-gut-metagenome-genome-assembly--contig:-NODE-61-length-110512-cov-12.727939_pt1 | contig 110512 bp, 89 predicted proteins | sample MGYA00242116_ERZ509024 | MGnify/ENA primary metagenome ERZ509024 (study PRJEB26280, sample SAMEA2338697) | human gut metagenome | biome: human gut; feature: human-associated habitat; material: faeces...
ACGGATAATCCACCCCCTGATACGATGACGCGGCACGCCGCGTCCCTACATTCAAATAGTTTGCACATATCAACATCGAACATAACATGCACGACTCCAACCGTTATCCCGACTCGCTGCTGTTCACGCCTGCCAAGATAGGACCTGTGACGCTGCGCAACCGCACTATCCGCTCGGCGGCGTTTGAGGGGATGTGCCCAGGCAACTCCCCGTCGCAGATGCTGCTTGACTACCACGAGAGCGTAGCCCGTGGAGGAGTGGGCATGACCACGCTGGCATACGCCTCTGCCACGCGCAACGGCGTGTCGTTTGACACCCAGCTGCTCCTGCGCCCCGAGGTCATACCCCACCTGCGGCGCATCACCGATGCCATCCACCGCCACGGAGCCAAGGCATCAATCCAGATAGGGCACTGCGGCAACATGTCGCACAAAAGCACTGCCGGCGAGACACCTGTCTCGGCTTCGGGGGGCTTCAACCTCTACAGCTACAGCCCTGTCCGCGCTCTCCGCGCCGACGAACTGCCCGGGTTGGCTCGTTCATTTGGCGACGCGGTGCGCATGGCGATAGACGCAGGCATGGACTGCGTGGAGATACATGCCGGACACGGCTACCTCATCAGCCAGTTTCTCTCACCCTATACCAACCGACGCCGCGACGGCTTCGGTGGATGTCTCGACGACCGTATGCGCTTCATGCGCATGTGCATGGAGGAGGTGATGTGGGCTGCCGACGGGCAGATAGGCGTACTGGTCAAGACCAACATGCGCGACGGCTTCAAAGGGGGCTTAGGCATAGACCATTCCCTCATCATAGCCCGCGAGTTAGAGCAGCTTGGAGCTGACGCTCTGGTGCTGTCGGGCGGATTCGTCAGCAAAGCCCCGATGTATGTCATGCGCGGACCGATGCCCATTCGCTCCATGAGCCACTACATGCGTCCATGGTGGCTGCGCTGGGGCGTGCGCTTGTTCGGCAAGATGATGGTGCCGACTGTCCCCTACACCGAGACATATTTCCTTGACGATGCCCGCATATTCCGCAAGGAGCTGAAGCTGCCGCTCGTCTACGTGGGCGGATGCAGCAAACGCGCCAGCATAGAGAAGGTGCTCGGCGAGGGGTTTGAGTTCGTGCAGATGGGACGTGCCCTGCTGCGCCGCCCCGACTTCGTCAACCGCATGGCAGCCGGAGAAGAAGCTGCAGGCTGCGACCATGTCAACTATTGCATAGCGCGGATGTATTCGCGCGAAATGGCATGCCACCACTGCGCGGGCGACATACCGCCATCTCTGCTCCGCGAACTTGACAACCTCAAACGCCGTTATCCCTCCCGTGAACCATTCTTCCCATAAACGTCGCTATCCCTGGCAGCTTGCCGTCATCACGGGAGCCGCTTCGGGCATCGGCAGATGCTTCGCTGAGGCATTGGCTGCCGACGGCTGCGGGCTGGTGCTCATTGACCGCAATGAAATCACGCTACCTGTATGCAACGAGGGTATTGTAAGCCTGGATACCCCACAACTTGTAGGGACATGCCATGGCATGTCAGCCCCATCTTCCAAAGTCCAACCCACTACAGGTAGCCAAAGCGGACATGCCATGGCATGTCCCTACAGTTCAACTGAGCCTTTAATCCATACTATGCAGCTTGACCTGACTGAGGCTGATGCCGCTGACAAGGTGATGGCATATCTTGATGCTGAGGGGCTTCAGCCAGACCTCCTCATCAACAACGCCGGCATCTTTGACTTCAAGGCGGTCAATGACCTTACTCCGAGGCGCATTGACACCTACATTGACCTGCATATGCGCGCTGTGACGCATCTATCGCGCCTGATGGCGATGCGCATGGCTGTCAACGGCGGAGGAAGCATCCTCAACATGTCATCGATGTCGTGCTGGATGCCGATGCCAGGGATTGCGCTTTATTCAGCCACAAAGGCATATATCAGGGTGTTTTCACGTGCTTTAGATGTGGAGATGCGCGACAGCGGCGTTAACGTCACCGTGGCATGTCCAGGGGGGATAGCCACCGACCTGTTCGGACTCCCTCGCAACCTGCAGCGTCTCGGAGTCAGAGTAGGCGCGCTGACCACGCCCGATAAGTTCGTCCGCAATGCCCTGCGCCGCTGCATGCGTCGCAAACCACAATATATCAACGGATTGCTCAACCGCATCGCCATCCCTGCCGTGGCGATGCTTCCCCGAGGTGCACGGCATATGATTAAGACAAAACTGCTTGACCGAAACAACAAACAATGATTGACATAGACAATTACACACCCACACATGGAGCCGTGGTGGTCACAGGAGCCACCGGCGACATGGGTCTCGCGATAACCGAACGCCTCTACCGCGCCGGACAACCGGTCATCATAGCTGCGTGCCGGCAACCCGAACGGATGCGTCCCTACATCCACAACTTAGATGTGATGTATCCCAATTCGCCAAGCATCATCATCCCGGCGCGGCTCGACCTCTCCACGGCATGGCAGGCACGCAAAGCCGCAGCCGAAATCGGAGCGATGGGACACGACATCACAGGCATAATCAACAATGCAGGGGTGATGCATATCGACCACACAGAGATGAGTCCTGACGGATTTGAGATGTCACTGCAAGTCAACTGCATCTCCACTCTGGCATTTACCCTCACTCTGCTCCCCAAGCTGCGCCAAGGAGCAGCCGTGGTGATTACATCTTCGCTGATGCGACGATTCCCCCTGCCACGCCGCGACTTCGCCAGCAAGGCTATCTATGCCACCAATTTCGCCCAGCGGTTCAACAACTACGGACGCAGCAAGCAGATACTCACATGGGCAGCAACCCTACTGGCAGAACGGATCAGCTACCGAGACATCCGCGTCAACTGCGCCGACCCCGGCATAGTCAACACCCCGATGACACGCCTCGGCTACGGCTGGGTCGATACCATCGCCGACCACATAGCCCGTCCCCTCATGTCCACCCCCAGGCAGGGTTCCCGCGCCGCCATGCAAGCCCTCGCCACCCCCTGCACCTCCATGATGGCGACCCAGCGCAGCCTCACCCCGCTTCCCCGCCTCACCCCCGCCCAGTCCGAAATAGCTACCGAAGCTCTCCGTCTCGCCATCCCCTGACATTAGCATTATTTCGTGAATGTCCCTACAATATAAAAAGCTCCGTGGAAGATACTTCACGGAGCTTTTTGTATGATGTATGATATAGCGCGGTTAGTCGAGTTTGAGGACGGCGAGGAAGGCTTTCTGGGGGACTTCGACGGAGCCGATCTGCTTCATGCGCTTCTTGCCTTTCTTCTGCTTCTCGAGGAGCTTGCGCTTACGGGAGATGTCACCGCCGTAACACTTGGCGGTAACGTCCTTGCGCACAGCTTTGATGGTTTCGCGGGCTATGATTTTCGCGCCGATGGCTGCCTGGATGGCGATGTCAAACTGCTGGCGCGGAATGAGTTCTTTGAGTTTCTCGCACATGCGGCGTCCGAATGTGACAGCATTGTCGGCATGAGTCAGAGTCGACAGTGCATCCACGCTCTCGCCATTGAGCAGTATGTCAAGCTTGACGAGCTTGGACTCGCGGAAATCGTGCAGATGATAGTCAAATGAAGCATAGCCCTTGGATATGCTCTTTAGCTTGTCGTAGAAGTCTATCACGATTTCGCCGAGAGGCATATCAAACACTATCTCCATGCGATTGCCGGAGATATATTCCTGCTTGACGAGTTCGCCGCGCTTGCCGAGGCAGAGTGTCATAATCGGACCGATGAACTCGGCTGCGGTGATGACAGTGGCGCGGATATACGGTTCTTCGATATGGTCGATTAGCGTAAGGTCGGGCAGCCCGGATGGGTTATGCACCTCCTTCATGTTGCCCTGCTTGTCATAGACGCGATATGACACGTTGGGCACTGTGGTGATGACATCCATGTCAAACTCTCTGCCGAGACGCTCCTGTATGATTTCCATATGGAGCAGACCGAGGAAGCCGCAGCGGAAACCGAAACCGAGAGCTGCCGATGACTCAGGCTGGAATGTCAGCGAGGCATCATTGAGCTGCAACTTTTCAAGCGATGAACGCAGATTCTCAAAATCCTCCGTCTCAATAGGATACACACCGGCAAACACCATCGGCTTGACCTCCTGGAATCCCTCGATTGCCTTGTCGCACGGACGCTCTACATGGGTGATAGTGTCACCTACCTTGACCTCTCGTGAGGTCTTGATGCCAGAGATGATGTAACCTACATTGCCTGCACTCAGTTCCTTACGAGGTTGCATCTCGAGTTTGAGCACACCTATTTCATCAGCATGGTACTCCTTGCCCGTTGCCACAAACTTCACAAAATCATCCTTGCGGATGGTGCCGTTGAGTATCTTGAAGTAGGCGATAATGCCTCGGAAGGGATTGAACACCGAGTCAAAAATCAATGCCTGAAGCGGAGCTTCGGGGTCACCCTTGGGAGCTGGTACGCGCTCCACGATAGCCTTAAGAATATCCTCCACGCCCTGCCCGGTCTTACCGCTGGCACGGAGTATCTCGTCACGGTCACATCCGAGCAGATCCACGATCTGGTCTTCGACCTCCCCAGGCTTGGCGCTGTCAAGGTCAATTTTGTTGATGACCGGGATAATCTCCAGGTCATTGTCAATCGCCATGTAGAGATTGGAGATGGTCTGAGCCTGAATGCCCTGCGAAGCATCCACGATAAGCAACGCACCCTCACAGGCAGCAATGCTTCGCGACACCTCGTAGGAGAAGTCCACATGTCCCGGAGTGTCGATAAGGTTGAGCACATAACGCTCTCCGTCAAGCTCATAGTCCATCTGGATGGCATGGCTCTTGATGGTGATACCACGCTCGCGCTCCAGATCCATGTCGTCAAGCACCTGCGCCTGCAAGTCCTTGCCTGTGACGGTCTTGGTGTATTCGAGCAGACGGTCGGCAAGCGTGCTCTTGCCGTGGTCGATATGCGCTATTATACAGAAGTTACGTATATTTTTCATTTGACTAACCGTTGATAAATGGGTTAAACACATCGTGGAGCTGCTGATGCTCCACAAGGAAGCCGTCATGTCCAAAACGGCTCTCTATCTCCGCATACGAAGCCCCCGGGATCTTGGATGCCAGCTCTTTGACCTCGTAGGGCGGAAAAACTATGTCGGTAGTGATGCCGACCACAAGCGTCTTGGCTGTGATTGATGCCAGTGCGGCATCAACTCCGCCGCGTCCGCGTCCGAGGTCGTGGGTGTCGAAACTGTTGAGGATGGCGTAGTAGCTGTATACATCATAACGGCGACAGAGTTTCTCGCCCTGATAACGCTGATAGCTCGATGCGCGGTGCACCTCAGGCAGTTCCTCCACGTCACGCTGAGTGAAATTGTAACCGCTGGGGCCGCGGTAGCTGAGCAGGGCTATGGCACGAGCCGTAGCCAATCCAGCCTTGCCTGCATCGGGAGTCGGATCGCCGAATGTGGGGTCTCCCTCGATCGCCATGCGCATGGTCTCGTCAAGGGCTATGGTCCACGGCGACGCTATGGCATCGGTAGCCATAAGTATCATCTTGTCGATGCTCTCTGGTTTCATCACAGCCCATTCAAGAGCCTGGAAACCGCCCACCGAAACACCTATCATGGTGTTTATGCGGCTGATGCCGAGATGGTCGGCAAGCAGCATGTGCGCGCGCACCATGTCGCGAATGGTGAACTTCGGGAACTGGTCAAGGTAAAGCTTGCCTGTGGCAGGATTGACCTGCATGGGTCCCGACGAGCCGTAGGGCGAACCGAGGAAATTGGCGCAAACTATGAAGTGGTCTCGCGGGTCAAGAAAGCGTCCCTCTTCCACTGTGTGGGGCCACCAGTCCTGCACATCGCTGTTGGCGGTCAGTCCGTGGCACACCCATACCACATTGTCACGCCGCTCGTTGAGAGTGCCGTAGGTATTATATGCTATCCTGAGCTTGGGGAGCGACCCGCCAAGTTCAAGTGGAAAATCGATGGGATAGTCGTAGTATTCAGTCATCAGGAGTAATCAGGACTGGTGCAGATCATGCCCCATGCGGGCACGTTTGGTATGGAGATAAACTCGGTTATATTCGTTGGGGGCTATCTCGATGGGTACGTTCTCGACCACACGGAGTCCGAAGCCCTCGAGTCCGGTTCGCTTGACGGGATTGTTGGTGATCAGGCGCATGTCACGCACGCCGAGCTGGTAGAGAATCTGGGCACCCACGCCGTAGTCGCGCTCATCAGCCTTGTGTCCGAGGTGCAGGTTTGCCTCCACGGTATCCATGCCCTCCTCCTGGAGCTTGTAAGCTCTGATTTTCTCCATCAGACCTATGCCTCTGCCCTCCTGGCTGAGATAGAGTATCATGCCGCGTCCCTCCTTGTCGACCATCTGCATGGCGCGGTGTAGCTGCTCGCCGCAGTCACATCTCTTGGATGCGAAGATGTCGCCTGTAGCACATGACGAGTGCACTCGGAGGAGCACGGGTTCGGGTGTGGTTATGTCACCCTTGATGAGTGCCACATGTTCCAGACCGTTGTCAAGCTGGCGGAAAGGTATCAGACGGAAATGACCGTATTCGGTAGGAAGGTCAACCTCCACGCCGCGCTCCACGAGCGACTCGTGCTTGATGCGGTAGGCTATGAGGTCGCGTATCGACACGAGTTTCAGTCCCCACTCGTCAGCGCGCTTACGCAGCTGCGGCAGACGCGCCATCGTGCCGTCGGGGTTGAGTATCTCTATCAGTGCGGCAGCCGGAGTCAACCCTGCAAGACGTGCAAGGTCAATGGCAGCTTCGGTATGTCCGGCACGCTTCAGCACTCCCTGGTCCTGAGCATAGAGAGGGTGCACATGCCCGGGTCTGCCGAAAATCTCGGCTGTGGAAGCCGGGTCGGCAAGGGCGTTTATAGTGGCAGCGCGGTCATGCGCCGACACGCCGGTGGTGCATCCAGGGAGCTTGTCGACAGTCACCGTAAAGGGAGTGCCGAGCATCGAAGTGTTGTCTGCCACCTGATGCTCAAGATGGAGCTGGTGGCAGCGTGATATGGTCAGAGGAGCGCAAAGCTCTCCACGGGCATTGGTAACCATGAAGTTTACGGCATCAGGCGTGACCTTCTCGGCTGCGATGATGAGATCGCCCTCGTTTTCGCGGTCTTCGTCATCGACCACTATCACGAATTTGCCTTCACGGAAGTCGGCTATAGCCTCCTCAATGCTATCGAGTTTTATTTCTTCATTCATCGTGGATAAGTATTATGCAGGATTGGAAATATATTGTCGTAATTATGCTTTATCAGTCGCTTTTGGCGTGAGCATATCTATCAGTTCGTTGCACACCTTGACCACCGTACGTGCGTCATGCACCTGCGCGCCGCGTCCCATGTGCATCTTGCCTATCAGTGTGGTGTGGAACACGGGGAAATCCATCAGCTTGTTGATGACGAGCACGTCACGCGAATTGCCGAGATATGTGACTACAGCCTCCATCTCCGCGCTCAGTCGGTCAAACTGCTCCTGATCGTAACGCTGGGGAACCCACCGGCGCAACGGATGTGCGGCAATCACCCGCTCAGCGCGCTCCCTTAGAGCGGCAACCATCTCTATGGCTTTCTGCGGGTCTACATCGTCCATTACCAGCTCCTTGAGCATAACAACGCGATAAGGAGCCCTGCCGAGCAGACGGCGTATGAAATTGCGGTAGGCATCAGCATTGAATACAGCCGAGTCATTGACCGCCTTGTAGGTGAAGAAGATGCCGAGCGGAAGCAGCACGGCTGCGCTGAGCCACATGCCTTCCCATACCTCCCATCGGCCGTCACGTGCGAGCTTGTAGCCGGTGTTGTCTATTATGTAATAGAATATGAACAGGAACACCGAAATCACCAGCGGCATGCCGAGTCCACCCTTGCGTATGATGGCACCGAGGGGAGCACCGATAAAGAAGAAGATTATGCAGGCAAACGACAGGGTAAACTTCTTCTGCAACTCTATGGCATGGCGACGTATCGTCTCGCGGTCCTCGCTCATGGCAAGAGCCTTGAATTCATAGTTCTGCTTGTTGCGCCGGGCTATGTTGAGGGCTGACTGGATATACGACCGCTGCTGTGCGCCCCCGGCTCTGAAGAGCGAGTCTATGTCGACCAACCGCCCTGCTTTCTCAGAGCCATCATCCTTGATGTAGGTATATTTCTTGCCGTCATATTCCGTCTTGTAGGCGCTCGTGCCCACTATGGACTGGCGGCGCAGGTCGCCTGCATATATGGCACCGACGCTGTCGACCCGCAGTCCCACGCTGTCAATGGTGGCTTGCAGCTCGCTGAGATTCTTGCCCACATACTGGTTACGCATGCCCTGCTCGTCAAGACGGTTGAAATTGGCATCGAAGGTGACAAGTATCTCCTTATCTTTAAAGGACTCACGCCTGTATGGCACATTGCGCATGTTTGATGCCGCCTCCTTAAGATTCTCAAACGATTCGCCGTTCCACAGCTTCAGAAACAGGTGGGTCTGATCTTCCGAAAACGCCAGACGCCCTGAGTCGGCAAGGATGATCGACGAGTTTTCAAAACCCTTCGACACATCATATATCATCATGTTGTAGAGCGTGCCCGTATCCGAGTTTTTAGTTTCCACAAAGAGGTTGTAACCAGGAATCTGGTCATAGAAAACCCCTTCGGGTATCTCCACTTCGGGCGATTTCTGCCTCATGGAGTATAGGAGCGTCCACATCTTGGTCTGTGCGATGGGGAGAACATTGTTTTGGAAGAAGAATGCACCTATGGCTATGAGAATGATAAGCGCGATGAGCGGTTTCATGGACCGCAGCAGCGACACACCCGACGCTTTCATGGCGGTAAGCTCAAACTGTTCGCCGAGATTGCCGAACGTCATCAGCGATGCCAGCAAGATGGCAAGCGGCAGAGCCATAGGTATCATGGTCAGAGCGGCGTAGAAAAACAGTTCGGCGATGACATCCACGCCGAGTCCCTTGCCCACAAGGTCGTCGATATAGCGCCATAGAAACTGCATCAGCACTATAAACAGCGTGATGAAGAATGTCATGACGAAGAGCGGCAGAAAGCTCTCCAACATGAACATATACATGCGCTTTATTCCAGGGATTCTCATAACGGTCAGTAGCATCACCGCCAAGCCGCAGCTTTGCGAACTACAAAGTTACGAATTTTCGCGCAAACACCGCCCAAAATCCTTCTGGTCCGAATTACACCTCACCTTAAAAACTACAAGAGCTGTTTCAAATCATCTGGATCCGGGAGCGCATCCTTATATTCTTCGGGAAGTTCCTTTCGTAAGGTGTATGTCGCGACGCCCATGGGAGAAGTCATGTTTCTGAATGCAAATTCTACTATTTTGTCTGATTTCTCCCGGCATAATATGATACCTATTGATGGATTTTCATCAGGGCGTTTCACATATGCGTCAAGTGCTCCCAAATAAAAATTGAGCTGACCTGCATAGGGAGGCTTGAAAGAGCCACGCTTCAATTCTATCGCAACCAGACATCGCAAACTTCTATGATAGAACAGCAAATCAATGAAATAATCCTGACCTTCAACATTAAGCCTGTACTGATTACCCATATAGGCAAAATCTTGGCCGAAAGCCATGATGAAATCCTTGACATTCTTGACTATTTCACCTTCAAGGATTTTTTCGTCAACCAAATCCTCGTCATCCTCAAACTCCACAAAATCAAAAACATAGTTATCCCTAAACGATTGCAACGCTCTTCGTCGCAACAACTCGTCATCAATACAACCATGGAAATTAGTTGACGCTATATTGCGAGTATTTACCAGCCCATCAGCAAGAGCCTTCTGCAATCTTTTTACCGGCCAGAATTCAGTAGCACATTTCTGAATATAAAACAGTCTCTCCTCTAATGAACTGGTCTTACGCAATATCTCTCGATGATGGGTAAAAGCGACACTGAAAAAATCATCAAGTTCTTGCGGTGTCAAATCGGCAGTCATCAACTGCCGATTTACGACCCTCTCAAAATCATCATCAGTCACAGGTGCTAAATCGGCAGTTGGCGACTGCCGATTTTCAAAAACACCTCGCCACTCTTCAAAGAATATGCGCATATTCTTTATATTGGTTTCAGAGAACCCCCTTAATCCTGGAAGTTCCTGATTAAGCAGTAACGAAAGACGAGAAATCGCATTGGTCCCCCAGTGTCCGAGACGGGAGCGGATGGAGATAAATCGACCGATGTTGTAGTATAGGGTGACTATCTCCTTATTAATCAACTTTGCTGTGACATATCTACTTTCTATAATGGCACCCTTTATAGCCCTCACAGCCGAAAGGATATCCGAATATTCAGATTTTGAATTATCAATAATCTCCATCATATATGTATAAGTCACCGCAAGTCAGGCGAAGTAGCGGAGGTGGTTGAGGGCGCGGAGTACGTTGCAGAGGGGGCGGCTCCAGTAGGACTCGAAGTCCTCCTTGACGGCGGCGAGCGATGACTGGACCAGCTCGTCGGGAGCATCGCGCACCACGTCAAGCAGATTGTACATCACCTGAAAGATGTCACACAGTCCCTCGGAGATGCTTGCAGCGATGGGCGTGTCGGAATACTTCATATCCTCCTCAAACACTTCGAGATATGTGTCATCCTCGCCCAGCAGATTCTCGATATGCCGGCGCAACGAGTCGTAATACTGCTCGTCAAGCACATTCTCAATATAAGCATCCTCGGCAAGTACATCTTCATCGGGTTTGAGGTCGGTGGCGGATATATAGATGCGCGGCAGCTGGCGGAGCATAGTTGCTATAAACTCGTCACGAGTAGATTCTCGTGCCTGTTCGAGAGCCTGACAATACTCGTTACAGAGGGCTATGAATGCTAAGGAATTAGGTGCTAACATCTGGGATATGTGGGAATTATTGTGGTTTGCGGACTCCGTAAAGCCCGTTGTCAAGAATATATCTGTAGACACCCGGAGGGAGGAAAAAGTTCATGTCTCCACCTTTGGCGAGAGCGTGGCGCACAAATGTGCTTGACAGGTTGGTCATCGGAGCGTTGAAAAACTCCGCACGGCTCTCATATATAGGTGTCTCTATCTCGTAGCCCGGGCGCGGATACACTATAACACCGAACTCGTCAAGTATAGCCTCGTAATCGCGCCACTTATCAAATATGCGCCAGTTGTCAGACCCTATGATGAGCTTGAATCTGCGTCGCGGATACCGCCTGGCAAGCAGACGGAGGGTATCGATGGTAAAAGAGGGACGAGGCATAGACAGCTCTATGTCACATACACCCACTCCATGAGCCTCGGCAGTGGCGATCTGGAGCATCTTGAGCCTCTGCATGTCAGACAGCAGTTCATTGGATGCAGCTTTGAGCGGATTGAGAGGAGAGAGAGTCAGCCACACCGCATCAAGCCGTCCGAACTGGCTCAGATACGATGCCAGCATCAGATGGCCTATGTGTACGGGATTGAACGATCCGCCGAGTATGCCTATGACCTGGCGACCCTGTGAGTCCATGATATGTCAACGGTTGATAAAATCCTTGACGAGCCCGCGCACCTCCTCCACGGCGGTGTGGAGGTCGTCATTGACCACTATGCGGTCAAACTGCGGAGCAAACTCCATCTCATACTCTGCCTTCGCCACCCTCTGGGCTATCTGCTCGGCAGTGTCGGTGGCGCGTGCCTCCAGACGCTCGCGTAAGGTATCTATCGTAGGCGGCTTTACGAACACCGACAGGGCATCCGTGCCCATCATCCGCTTGATGTTCACACCGCCCTTGACATCCACATCCATGATGACGTTATGTCCCTCGCCGGTTATGCGGTCAATCTCGCTGCGGAGCGTACCGTAGAAGCGTCCTGGATATACCTCCTCCCACTCCACGAATAAATCGGCGGCAACCGCCTTGCGGAAGTCATCAGCAGTGAAAAAATAGTAATTGACACCGTGCGCCTCCCCTTTGCGTGGCTCGCGGCTGGTGGCACTTATCGAAAATTGCAGGTCAAGCGACGGGTCGCCCATGATCCTGTTGATGATGGTAGACTTGCCGGTACCCGACGGGGCGGATATTATGATGATTTTGCCTTTATTTCCGTTATCCATTATATTCATTAACTTGTAGGGACGCGGCGTGCCGCGTCATCAAAGGTATGAGATGCAACGCCTGATACGATGACGCGGCACGCCGCGTCCCTACATCAGGGCGGTGTCTTGACTTACAGCACGTTGAGCACCTGTTCCTTGATCTGTTCGAGTTCGTCTTTCATCTTGACCACGAGCTTCTGCATCTCGGCGTGGTTGCTCTTCGAACCGAGAGTATTGATCTCGCGTCCCATCTCCTGGGCTATGAATCCGAGCTTTTTGCCCTGTCCCGGCTCTGCGTTCATCGTGGTCTTGAAGTAGCTCAGATGTTGTGCCAGACGCTGCTTTTCCTCGTTGACATCAAGCTTTTCTATATAGAATATCATCTCCTGCTCCAGACGAGAGCGGTCATAGTCCACCTTATGCAGCTGACCGAGACCGTCCTCGATACGGGCACGGATTTTCGCCACTCTCTCCGATTCATATTGCGGCACCATCTCAAGCAGAGTAGCTATGGCATCAATACGCTTGGTGAAGAATTCCTCAAGTTTTGCGCCTTCCTGCATTCTGAACTCTATCAGAGCATCGGCAGCCTCATCCACTGCGTCAAGCAGAGCCTGAGCCTCCACTTCCGACACCTTTGACGATGCGGCATCGCTGCTCTCGTATATGTCAGGCATCCTGACGAGGATGCTGTACCAGTCAGCAGGCAGAGGCAGCCCGAGCTCGCGGCTTGCATTGGTGATCTGCTCCTTATAGTCACGCATCACGTCAAGGTTGAGGCGCGGGGCTTCCGACCCCTTGCTGCTCTCGGCAGTGATGACCATATCCACCTTGCCACGCATCAGGCGCGAAGCCAAGTGGTTACGCATCTCCAGATCCTTGTCGCGATAGATGGAGGGGACACGCGTCGACATGTCAAACTGCTTGGAGTTGAGCGACTTTATCTCCACTGTGATTTTTCTCTCCGGAGCCTGCACCGTGGCATCTCCGAAACCGGTCATTGATAAGAGCATAGCTTCATAAGTGTTTCTATCCACAAAATTAGCGAAATAAGAGAGAAAAAACCTAAATTTGCATTACATTTTTTAGCATGTTTTTCAGCAAATGGCGACAATCATAAGCATAGAGACATCAGCCGATGTATGTTCGGTGGCACTTTCGTCTGACGGTTTCATCCTTCTGCACTTCGAGGAGTGGGAGAGCCACAATCATGCCGCGCGCCTGAGCGGCTTCCTGAGCGAGTGCATGGAGCATCTGCGCCGCCACGACATGGGCCTCGATGCGGTAGCTGTCTCCATGGGACCAGGCAGCTACACCGGCTTGCGCATAGGTCTCAGCGAGGCAAAGGGGCTGGCATACTCTCTCGGCATCCCGCTCATAGGTGTCGACACGCTCAAATTGCTGGTCACACATGTGATGTTTGCCGGAGCGGAGCTGCCCGACGATACCCTCTACTGCCCGATGGTAGATGCAAGGCGCATGGAAGTGTTCACAGGCGTATATGACATAGCTCTTAATGAAGTCGCCACGCCTGGACCTATGATACTCGACGAGACCTCACTCGCTGACATCCTCGACCGCAACCACGTAGCCATCTTCGGCACAGGCAGCGACAAAGCAGTCCCTGTCATACGCCATCCCAACGCATTATATATATCAGGTGTGGTGCCCCTCGCCACCGACATGGTGGCACTCGCCGAGAAAGCATGGCATGCCCGGGATTTCCTCGACCTCGCCTACTCCACCCCCAACTACCTCAAAGCCTTCCAAGGCACCCAGCCCAAAGCCCGCATCTGATGTGACGTCGCCAAAATCACATGGACGCAGGGACTCGGCGCAAATCTAATAGTCTGCTTAAGGCTCTGCTGCGGATAGATACGTCGGAGACGTACCTCCTATATTGTATTCGCGTCACAATGCTGTTAAGCAGATCTGACACAATATCGACCCCAGAGGGGTCACATGTATTAGGCATGGGTCACACAATCCGTCAGGATTGGCTGACCCATGTTATTGTCACGCCCCCGGTTTCCGCCGCTGTAGGTGGCGCATAGCCCCTGCGTGGGTTGTGTGCCTCCTATGGAGGCATTGCGCCGCGTCCCTACGAGCTTGCGAAGCCTCGTGGCATATCCCTATACTCCCCCGTAGTGAACAAGTAGGGTATTTCTGACGTATTATTTATACAAATACGTTTCATAACCCTTTTTCAAACTTCACCATGGACAAAAGGTCATTTCTTCTCACTCCCATAATCATCCTCATCGTGGGCATAGCCCTGATAGTGATGCACTCGCAGATCGATGTCATCCGATGGATTGTAATCCTCATCGGCTGCGCCCTGCTGATTCCCGCAGTGTTCAATCTCATATGGATATTGATGCGCCGCCGTCGCACCGGCTCCGACATCCGCGAGGCTAACGACAGTTCGTCCATCGCCGTCAGCATCATCAGCGGACTCCTCGGCATATGGATAGTGTGCATGCCCGACTTCTTCGCCGCATTCATAGTGTATCTTTTCGCAGCATTGCTCGTATTCCTTGCCATAGTAGATGTGGTGCTGATGATACGCGCCAGCCGTCCGGCACGTCCGCCGTTCTGGTTCTACATCGTACCGGTCGGCATGATAGTCGTGGCAATAGTGCTGCTGACATCGCCGCTCGGCACCATCAACGCCACCATAGTCCTCGTCACCGGCATAGCCATGGCAGCCTCGGGTCTCAACCGTCTCGTGGAGCTTGCCACAGTATGACGCAACCATATGAGGCTCCTGACGTAGAGTCCCTGCTTTGTACTGGTCACTAATACACTTTGTCCCCCCTAATTACCCCTCTGTGGATGGTGTTAAGGGGGACAAAGTGCTTAAATTTGCATCGATATTGATAACCACATTAGGACAAAATTGATATTCACACACATCATACACATATAATATATTCATCAACTCAACCTAATTTCCACACACAACAACAAGATGAAATCCATCGTTTGCAAACTCTTTGCAGCCATCGTGGCTGTCATGGCTGTGTCATGCAGCAGTGGTCCCTCACTCGAGCAACTCGTAGCCGAGACCAACAAGCACATGCCCGTAACCGTGCCGGGCGTAGGACAGATCAAATCAATCGATTTTGCCGACAACACCCTCACCTACCAGTGCCTCGTGCTCAACCGCAGCTTCAACCTCAAAGCTCTCGAAGGCCACGAGGACGAGATGAAAGCTGCCATCGCGCCCATGCTCCCCAACCTCCTCAACCAGGGCAAGAACAAAGTCTTCACCGACAAGCTCATCGAGGACAAGGCTTCGCTCGCCGTACGCTATTATACCAAGGGACCCAAGGCTGCCGAAGTGACAGTCACATTCACCCCCGAAGACCTCCAGGACATCATCGACGGCAAAATCAATGACACCCCCGAGGCCAAACTGAAATCACAGGTAGCAGTCAGCAAGCTCCAGACACCCCAGCGCATCGACAGCGAGACCACCATGTCAAGCATCGACGCCAAGGACGGATACATCGTCTACACATTCGAGATGAACGAGAAGCGCAACCCCGAAATCATCGACAACCTCAACGAGAACATGGAAGAGCTCCGCAACTCTACCGCCCAGACCATCCACAGCAACGCCAAGGACATCAAGGCCATCGTACAGGCTTGCAAAGACGCCAACTACGGCATCCTCTACCGCTACGTAGGTGTGCCCTCTGGCAAGGTGGCCGAAGTCAAATTTGAGTCATCAGAACTGTAAAACATCACCTTGTAGGGACATGCCATGGCATGTCTGCTAACGTAGCCTCCTTATTTGCAAAGCTTTAGGCGACATGCCATGGCATGTCCCTACTACATAATATCGCCATTCAAGCAACAACGACTGCTTAAGTTAGTGACATTGTGCCATGGCATGCCCCTACTAAAATCCAACCGCTTAATGAATCTCTCTACATTACTCCGCCGCGCATCGCTCGTATGCGCTGCAATCACTGTAGCCCTGACCTCCCGGGCAGCAGAAGTGACACTCAACGGATTCACTACCGTCGGAGAGAGCAAGGCCATACAGGTGACCTACGCCCTCAACAAGACCGAGAAGGTGGCCCGAGTGCGCCGCGTCAATGACACCTCCACGTCTGACAAGAAGCGCAAATCATGCGTAATCCCCCAGACCATCACGGTCGACAAGGTCAAATACACCGTCAAATATATCGGCGAGGGGGCTTTCTCCCACACCACCGATGGCTTCGAACCCCCGGTCAACGACAAGAATGCCTGCAAATTCCAGAGAGTCGAGCTTCCCAACACCATCACCGAAATCTGCCAACGCGCCTTTGTGGGCATGAAGACCCTCAAATACTGCAATATCCCCACGAGCGTAAAGCTGATATATCCCTATGCTTTCATGTGGACCTCATTGGAGTCAGCCGCCATACCGGCCTCATGCACCGGCATCGGGGCATCCGCTTTCCAGGAAGCCCAGCTCAAAACCCTTACTTTCGCCGAGGGGACCAGTCCGCTTGAAATCGGTGCATTTGCATTCTTACGCAATCCAATATCCACCCTTGTGACGCCAAAGAGGCTCAGCAAACTCTGGAATAACTGCTTTGACGATTGCGAGCAAATGACCGACCTGATACTCAACGGCACTCTGACCGTTATTCCCGAATGGTGCTTCGGCGGCTGCCCGAACCTTGCCAGAGTGACCATCAATGCCCCGATTGCAACCATTGACAACTATTCATTCCAGAACAGCCTTACCAACGTGCAGTCATTTAAAATCACCAACAACGCACTGCGCACAATAGGTCACGGCGTGTTTATCCGCACCGGGTTCACTACTATCAGCCCCGACAACATCCTCCACGAAGGACTTACCTATATAGGAGAGATATGCTTTGAATATTGCCCCAAACTCACCACGGTAATCTTCCCCTCCACCATCAAGAAGATTGACAAATCCGCATTCGGCGGCGATGAGACAATCAACGTACGCCGTATAGACTGCTACACGTCCCATGTACCGGAATTAGACAACACATTCAACCACGAAATATACGATAAAGCAGTAGTCAATGTAAAACCCGAACTTGCACCACAATTCAGCAAGGCATCTTTTTGGGAATATTTCAACTGGGACAAATACAATCTTGCCATAGATGACATAGCCATCGACAACTATGACAGCAATCGCCCCGTAGAATACTTCACCCTCCAGGGCATGCGTGTCGATGCCGACGCCCTCACCCCCGGCATCTACATCCGCCGCCACAACGGTCGCAGCGAGAAGATAGCCATCCGCTGAGCAGGCGCATCTCTCCGGTCCGTAAATTAACTTTTTCATAGCAGCCGCAAGCCGCCCCGATACAGCCGTGTGTCGGGGCGGCTTCACTTTTTCATATCAAAAAACGGCCATTAAGTATCAAAAAACGCGCATCGCGCCAATTTTTATACTCATCACACCATCAATTATAGGATACCACGCACGCGGAGGAGTAATTTTGTGGCATAAATTTTTCATAATAAATCTCAATAACATGAAACGAACATTTCTCAGTGGACTATTGCTATCGCTCATGGCAATCATGGCTCAGGCACAGAACATCACTGTGCATGGGACAGTCCTTTCAAAGTCTGACGGAGAGCCTCTGATAGGTGCTTCCGTGCTTTGCGAGGCTACCAAAGCCGCTACAGCTTCCGACATTGACGGTAATTTTACAATCTCCGTCCCCGAAGGAGCAATCTTGAAATTCTCTTATGTAGGATTCAATCCCGCCGAAGAGAAAGCACAGCCTAAGATGACTGTCGAACTTGCCGAAAACGCCGCCATGCTCAGCGAGGTGGTAGTGGTGGGTTATCAGACAGTACGCAAGGCAGACCTCACCGGAGCCGTTTCAGTCATGGACCTTAAAGAGCCCCTGAGTGAAAATTCAGGCAACATCCTCAACTCAATGGCAGGCAAACTTCCCGGCGTCAACGTAGTGCCCGATGCAGCTCCCGGCGGCACAGGCTCGATACGCGTGCGAGGCATGTCGACGGCCAACTCAAGCAACGACCCCCTCTATGTGATAGACGGTGTGCCGACCGACAACATCAACTGCATCAACCCGAGCGACATCGAGACCATGCAGGTGCTCAAGGATGCCGCATCGGCCTCAATCTACGGTTCGCGTGCAGCCAACGGTGTCGTGGTCATCACCACCAAGCAGGGCAAAGGCGACCGCATGACCATCAACGTCAACTATGCGGCGAGCGCACAGACCATAGCCAAGAGATATGATATGCTCAATGCCACCCAATGGGGCGAAGCATACTGGACGGCATCCAGGAATTCAAACATCGCCCCCTCGCATATATTATATGGCAACGGCCCCGTACCGGTGCTCCAGCCTTATGTCGCAGGCAACCCCAATTATCCCACAGCCGACACCGACTGGCAAGATGAAGTGTACCACACCGCCTGGACCCACAATCTCACAGCATCGATATCAAACAACACCGAGAAGGGTTCGGTATTGTTCTCGCTCAACTACATCAACCAGAACGGTAACATCAAAGACACCTTCTACGAGCGCTACTCGGCACGTGTCAACTCTCGCTACGACTTCAACAAGTATATAACCGTAGGCGAGAACCTTCTCGTGGCCCGCTGGACCAACCGCGGTATGGATGTGGCCGGAGACCGTGGCATCCCCTTCACCGCCATGAGCCAGAACCCCGCACTTCCCGTGCGCGGCCTCGACGGATCATGGACACGCCCCATGGAGCTTATCGGCTCTGACCTTGCAAACCCGATGCAGCTCATTGACAACGCCAAAGACAACGACCTCTCATCGTGGCGCATACTCGGCAACGCATACCTCGAAGTCAAGCCCATCGCCGGCCTGACATTGAAGACCAACCTCGGCATCGAGCACAGCCAGTATTTCAACCACACCCTCGGCCGCAGCGTCAACCCGGGCGACGTCAACAGCGCCTCAAGCGTCTACGGACAGGGCGACACCTGGACATGGACCAACACAGCCAACTACAACAAGACATTTGCCGAAAAGCACCATCTGACAGCCCTCGTCGGTACAGAAGCAATCGGCTACACATTCAAGGACCTCTCAGCAAAACGTGAGGGATACGCATTTGAAGATTCCGACTTCATGCAGATCGGCGCCGGTACAGGCACACGCGACAACGGCGGCGGCAAGACACAGTGGTCAGTATTCTCACTGTTCGGAAAGGTCGATTACAACTTCGCCGACCGCTACCTGGCATCATTTACAATCCGCCGTGACGAAAACTCACGCTTTGCAAAAGGCCACCGCGCAGGCGTGTTCCCCGCCTTCTCACTCGCATGGCGTCCCACACAGGAGTCATTCTTCCCCCACAACAACATCCTCACCGACATGAAGGTGCGCTACTCATGGGGTCAGAACGGTAATGCCAACATCCCCTCACTCTACCCCGCCTACTCGACATTCATATTCAACACCGGCAACGGCGCATATGACATCACAGGCTCAGGCTCGCAGACATCTCCCGGTATCACCCTGGCAAGCACCGGCAATCCGGAGCTGAAGTGGGAGACCACCTATCAGAACAATATCGGTATCGACCTGCAATTCCTTAGCGGAGCCATCAACGTCAGCGCAGACTTCTATATCAAGAAGACAAAAGACATGCTTACCATCCCGCCGGCACTCGACGTGGCAGGCGAAAACGCCGCGATGTGGCTCAACACAGGCGACATGAAAAACACCGGATGGGAACTCTCTATCGGCTATACCAGCCCGCAATACGGCGACTTCTCATGGAACGGAGCTCTCAACCTGTCGCAGTACAAAAACAAGCTCGTCACCCTCAACTCTCGTCAGGAGTTTATCGGCGGGGACGCCCGTCTGATACCCGGCCAGCCTATGGGCGTCTACTACGGATATGTATGCGACGGCATCTTCCAGAACGCCGTCGAAGTCGCCAACCACGCCACTCAGCCCGGTGCAGCCCCCGGCCGTCTCATCTACCGCGACCTTGACGGCAACGGAGTGATCGACGACAACGACCGTTGCATCATCGGCGATCCCAACCCCGACCTGTCGATGGGTCTTAATCTCGGATTCAAATACAAAGCCTTCTCTCTCGACATGTTCTTTGCCGGTGATTTCGGCTTCGACATCCAGAACCACATGAAGCGTCAGCTCCTGTTTATGACCTACGGCGACCCCTCGACCAACCGCGGTGTCGACATACTCAACGCATGGACCCCCACCAATACCAACACCGACATACCCGCGCTGACATTTGTCAACGACAACGACGAGGGCCGTTTCTCGACATACTTTGTAGAAAACGGGTCATACATGAAGATGAAATACCTCAAACTCTCATATTCTCTGCCTAAGAACATCATCAAGAAGATAGGCGCTACCAATCTCGATGTCTACGGACAGGTTGAAAACGTATTTACCATCACAGGCTATTCGGGCCTTGACCCTGAAATCCTCCCCGGCACTTACGGCGCACGCGTTGACAACGGCGCATATCCACGTCCGCGCACATTCACCCTGGGCATGAATCTTCAGTTCTAATCCTAAAAAACACACACGACAATGAACTTCATAAAAAACACAGCGATTAAAGCATTCGTCGCCCTGACCGCCGTTTCGGCAGGCATGTCAGTGACATCATGCGAAGATATGCTTGACACCAAGCCGCAAGGTTCCTTTACCAACGAACAGATCGGCGACAACGAGGCCCTGCAGCTGATGACTGCGGCCTATGCCACCCTGCTCAACCACTACTTCGGCAACAACGAGTCGTTTGCCGGGCCTATCAACAACTGGGTGTTTGACGTGCGCTCTGACGACGCCCTCAAAGGGGGCGGCGGCCTGACGATGGAAGGATACATCCACCAGCTCGAAGTCGGCAATGTGCAGAGCGACAACGACGTGGCAAACTTCAAGTGGCGCAACAACTACTTCTCGATCAGCCGTTGCAACACCGCCATCCGCGCCATTGTATCTGCCGAAACGATTTCTGACGACAACAAAGCGTCGTATATCGCGGAGATGAAGACGCTCCGTGCATACTACTACTTCGACATGCTTCGCATCTTCGCCAAATTTCCCTACTTCGACGAAAACGTCGAAAACCCGAGCGAATGTCGCGCCGACCAATATACCCGCGACCAGATCGCAGGCTTCATCAAGCAGGATCTGCGTGACTGCTACGAAATCCTCCCCGACAACCAGGAAGAAATCGGTCGATTCAACAGATACGTCGCTGCCGCCCTGCTCGCCCGCGTAGCCCTGTTCACATCTGACTGGGCCGAGGCCGAAAAATATGCCGGATATGTCATCAGCAGCAACAAGTACCAGCTCTATCCCAATTTCCTTGACATGTCTAAGCCCGAGCTCAACAACCAGTATGAATCCGTGCTCGCCATACAGTTTTCGTCGGCCAACTCGCCCGACCAGTACAACTTCAACAACTGTATCAACTGCACATACTCAGAGGGCAACCTCTATGGCAACGGCGACGACTTCTATCTCGGTTCGCAGAATCTTGTCAACGCCTTCCGCACAGACAATGACGGCCTGCCCTATCTCGACGGCGCACCCGACGACAAGAATGTCGACAAAGCCGACTTCGACGGCAACGTAGACCCCCGTCTCGACTTCACGCTCGGACGCATCGGCATGCCCTGGCGCTCACACATGTACAACGACAAGTGGTGCCGCGCCCTCGACCTCTACGGCCAGTACTCAGGCAAGAAGCCCTATCCCTCACCCGAGTCGCCCTACGTCAAGCCCGGTATCGTGCCTTGGGGCGCATCTTCGCTCAACTGCATCCTCATCCGCTATGCCGACGTGATGCTTATGAAGGCCGAAGCCCTCATCGAGCAGAACAAGAACCTCCCCGAAGCCCGCACACTCATCAACGACATCCGCCGCAAGGCTGCCCGCTCGGTAGATCCGTCATACGAGCCCGTGGATTGCAACCCCATGGTTGCCAGCTACTACGTGAGCGAATATCCCGCCACAGGCTGGACCCAGGACTACGCCCGCAAGGCCGTGCGCATGGAACGCCGTCTCGAACTCGCCATGGAAGGCCTCCGCTGGTTTGACCTCGTGCGCTGGGGCAACGCCGTCGAGACCATGAACGCCTACTACGTATCCGAAAGCAAAATCCATACATACTACCAGGGTGCAAACCTCACCGAAAACGAGATCTACTTCCCGATACCTGTAAATCAGGTTGACAACGCAGGCGACCTCTATCAATAAACAATAAAACACATCATTCACAATGAAAAAAATATCATCATACGGTATCTTCGTCCTGCTCGTGATGCTATGCGGGATGTTGGGCGCATGCTCCGATTTCGAGCCCAAAGGCTTCCCCGAAGTCCCCGACCTCCAGACAGCCAGCGACCTCAGAGCCGACATCGACGGCTACATCGTCAACCTCTCATGGAATCTTCCGGCATCGGGCGATGTCGAGGGCGTGGAGATTATCGTCAACGGCAACTCCGCCAACCCCATCCGCCTCGAAGGGCCCGTCACCACTTACACCGTCAAGGGCCAGCCGATGCAAAAGGAATATCTCTACACTGTCAAGGTGCTCTATGACGGAGGCTATGTATCAGAAGGCGTATCCGTCACCGCCACAGTCCCCTACATAGAGCTTGCCAACGTCAGCGGCCTGACAGCCGCCGTCGACGGCCGCAAAGTCACCCTTGACTGGACCCTCCCGGCAGCCGAAGGCATAACCGGCGTGAGAATCATCAGAAACGGCGAGGCCGAAACCGCCACAGTCATCGAGGGTCCGGCCACGACATATGAGCTTAAGAGCCAGCCTATGGGACAGGAGGTCACCTACACCGTCTCTGTGATCTACGACGAATACTACGCATCTGAAGGCACCTCGGTGACCGCGACCATACCGTATATCGAAGCCAAGATGGGCTATCTGATGACAGCCGCCACCATACAGCAGCTCCCCGATGACGACGAACGCGCCGCAGCCGCATGGTTTGCAAGCCAGCCCAATGCCGAGCTTATCTATCCCGACCAGATTGCCGACCTCGACGCCGAAATCTATACAGTGCTCTGGATCGAAATCGACCGCGTCGGATTGCCTCTCGGATGGCAGAACCTCCCCTCGGCAATAACCAACGACGCCACGATTGCAGCCCTGCGCCAGTACTCGGCCAACGGCGGCAGCCTCTATCTCTCAAATATGGCCACACAGCTGACCGTGCCTTTAGGATTCGTGCCTGACAACATGGCTCCGACCGTCTACGGCAACGGCGAAGGCGGCGTAGGCACCGATGTATGGGTGCTCAATGCCTACCTCGGCTGGGATTTCCGCAACGGCAGCGACCAGGGCTTCTATGACCGCACCGGACATGCCATCTATCAGGGACTCACATTTGAAGACCCCAACAACTACGGCTACCAGAACCTGCCTCTGATCGGCCCCGGCCAGCGCGAAGACCACAACTGCATGTGGGACTGCAACATCTATGGCAAGGGCAACTATCCCGACGTAATCAAAAACTTCGAAATGACCACCAACTCCATGGTGCTCGCCACTTGGGGCCACGTGCGCGACCACTGCGTGGCAGCGATAGTCGACTTCAACGCCAACGCCGAACACGGCCGATGCATAGCCAACGGTCTGGCAGCATACGAATGGAACCAGAACTCCGGCACCAACCCCTATCAGCACAATATCGAACAGCTGACAACCAACATATTGAATTACCTTAAATAATAAACCCTTATATGAAATCAAAACTTTTTGCAATCGCTCTGGCCACACTCTGCATCAGCACATCAGCCGACGCCACAGAGCGAGCAGCCCTGCTCATCGGATATTCCGATGAAAACAAAATCGACAACTTCCAGGAAGACGCAGCCGTAAAAATCTTCAAGGAACTGCAGCCCGACGGAGCCATCATATCTACCGACGACGTAAGCTCCCTTACAAAGAAAAACTATGACGTCGTATGGGTACACATCGACCGTTGCGGCATAGGCATCAACAATCTGCCCGCTGCGTTCAGCAACCCCACCGTACTCAACACACTTGACACATACCTTCAGGAAGGCGGCAACCTCTATCTGTCGAAACAGGCAACCCAGATACTCCATAAGATCGGACGCATCCCGACACTCTACGCTCCCGGCATCTACGGAGACGGCAACGGAGGCGAAGGCACCGACGTCTGGACAGTCAACGCACAGATCGGCCACTGGTTTATCGACGAGGCCCGCAACCCCAACGACCTCAAGCCCGATGAATACTATGACCACCGCAGCCACCCCATCTACAACAACATGGCCGTCAACAACGACTACAACTGCGAAACCTACGGCCTGCTTGGCACAGGCAACGGCAGCGCCATGTGGCGCGAGGACCACAACTGTCTGTGGGACCTCAATGCCTACAGCAACATCTACACAGCCGACGGACGCAACACCGTTGAAAAGTTCCAGAACCAGAACGACTGCGTCGTATTAGGCACATGGGGCCATGTCGTAGACCACGCTGTGGCAGGCATAGTAGAGTTTAACCCTTCAGGCAAATACAAAGGCTATGCCATCGCCAACGGACTGGCCGCCTACGAGCTCTCGCCGCGTCAGGGTGGCAACTCGCAGACCGCCAACATCAAGGCTCTCACAGGCAACACCATCAACTATCTTGCCACAAAGAACCCCTCTTCGGTCGACGACATGACTGACATCGCCACCAGCGATATGCCCGTTGAATATTACAACATCCAGGGCGTCAAGGTCGCTGCCGACAATCTCATCCCCGGCATCTATATCCGCCGTCAGGGCAATAATACCGATAAGATTATCGTTAAATAACAGGATAATCACCTACACCACAGTACTGTCAGCGAGAGACGTGGTCTTTAGCTGACAGTACTTGACTAATTTTTATAATCTTGCTTTACCTCTCTCATTAAAATCTATTAGCATGAAGTATCTTAAACAACTGATCGGTGCCACCGGAATTGTCTGCTGCGCATTTTCATCGCATGGCGCTCTGGTATCACACTTCCCCATGGATGTGCGCTCGGGCCAGATCATCGACGAAATAAGCGGCTGGCGCTATGAAGTGCAGGGCAATTTCGCTCCCGAAAATGTAGCGGGTGCGGTCGGCAAAGCATTGCGTTTCGACGGCTACACATCATATGTCGAAGCTGCGCTCGGCGACATATCCGCGTCAAATACCGGCTGCATGACAGTGTCGCTCTGGGTTGCGCTACAGTGTTACCCGACAGTCCAGATCGATGTCGAGACAACTGACCAGATAGCCATCGCATCGTGTCTCGACAATGACGCCAAGACCGGATTTGGCTTCTATATCGACAAAAACGGCGCCTGGAGCTTCAAGACATTTGTCGGCGGATGGCCGTTGACCCTCAATGCCGACACCGCGATGCCTGTCAACAAATGGAACTGCCTGACAGCCGTGCTCGACAAGAGCGACCGCACACTCAAACTCTATCTCGACGGCAAAGTGGTGGCCCAGAGCCGCGCCAACGGCACTCTCAGCATGGCGTCACGCTCCACTCTCCGCATCGGCCACGATGCCGAACAGAATTTCTCGGGTCCGTTTGCGCTCGGTTCGTTCAACGGACTTATCGATGAGATAAAGATCTGGGACGAAGCCCTGCCGCAGTCGACCATCAGCGGCTGGACTGCCGAAAACGAGGCCGACCTCTCCATACCCTCCTCACGATTTGAAAGCGACCTGCTGCGTCCACGCTTCCACGGCATGCCCGAGGCCGCATGGACCAACGAATGTCACGGCATGTACTACTCCAATGGCCGCTATCATCTGTTTTTCCAGAAAAATGCCAACGGCCCCTACATGGCGCGCCTCCACTGGGGACACATCTCCAGCGAAAACCTCTATGACTGGCGCGAAGAGCCCATAGCCATCGCCCCCGGCGACTGGTTTGACTCAAAAGGGTGCTGGAGCGGCTGCATCTTCTCCGACGATGTCATCACCGGTGGACGCCCGTCGATACTCTATACAGGCGTAGACTATGCAAGGGCAAGAATCGTGCAGGCCAACACTGCCGACAACTCGCTGACCGGCTGGACCAAGGCTGCGCCCGTCATCAACGGCCGTCCTGACGGCCTGTCTGACGATTTCCGCGACCCGTATTTCTTCAGAAACGGCGACGACGCATATATAATCGTCGGCAGCTCTAAAAACGGCATCGGCACGACGACCCTCCACAAATACAATGCAACGACACGCAACTGGAGCAATGACGGCCAGCTTTTCTTTACCGGCACATCGGCTGCACAAGACGGCACATTCTGGGAGATGCCCAATGTCACTCAGATGCCCGACGGCAAATGGCTCTTCACAGCCACCCCTCTGGGCACATCGCAGGGCGTGCGCACTCTCTACTGGACAGGCAGCATAGCCGCAGACGGCAAGTTTGTGACAGATGCCAACTCATCGAGACCTCGTCTTGTCGAGCTTAATTCGCGCGACGGATTCGGTCTGCTCTCGCCCACCGTGTATCAGCATGGCGGCAAGACCATAGCCATGGGCATAGTGCCCGACAAACTGCCTTCGACATCAAACTGGCGTCTTGGTTGGGCCCACTGCTACTCGCTACCCCGCGAATGGTCGTTAGCCTCCGACGGCTCGCTGGTGCAGAAGCCCTATGAGGCTCTGACAGGGCTGCGTAGCGACACACGCTTCTCCAAAAGCGATTTCTCGCTCTCAGGCTCCATGCCTCTCGACCCGGTCAACGGACGCTCGGCCGAGATATGCGCCACATTTGAGGTCGGCACATCTACATTCGGCTTCAAGATATTCAAGACAGCGAGTGCCGAAGCCGTCATCTCATACACACCCTCTACAAGCGAGCTGACAGTTGATTTCAGCGCTCTCCCCCGCCTGACCAACGACGGCGGCGTATATGACGGAGTCTACCGCTGCTATCTGCCCGAACGGCTTGCCATCGGCAGCGAGATGAAGCTCAACATCTTTATCGACCACTCCATACTTGACATCTTCGTCAACGACAAGTGGGCTACCTCCATACGTGTGTTCCCGACCGAAGCCGATGCCAACGGTATCGAAGCCTATTCTACAGCAGCCACAAAGGTCAAGGACCTGAAAGCATGGAATCTCTCTGTAGATGCCTCGCAATCGAGCATCGACGGCATATGGTCAGACAGCGACAGCCAAGAGTCTCCATATGTCGATGTCTACAATCTCCAGGGAGTAAAAATCCTCGCCAACGTACTTAGGGAAACCGCTACCGACAATCTCCCCGGCGGTCTCTATATCGTAGGCAACCGTAAAGTCCTCGTCAGATAACCTGACACCATCCATACATAGCAGCGGCCACATGCTTTTCGGGCATGTGGCCGCTTTGTTTTCATTGTGCGATATTTATCCGAGGCGGTCGCGCAGCTCGGTGGGTGTCTCGCCGTAGGCATCTTTGTAGCACTTGGTGAAGTAGGCGGGCGACGAGAAACCCACCTCATATGCTATCTCGCTTATGGTCTTGTCGGTAGAGGTCAGCAGCGAGCGGGCGTGGCGCAGACGCAGGTTGCGCATCAGCTCTACCGGGGAATAATTGGTCAGAGCCTTGATTTTGCGGTAGAGCTGCGAGCGGCCCAATCCCATATCGGCTGCCACTGCGTCTACGCTGAGTTCGGGCTCACCCATGCGGGCGGTAAACACGGCGAGGAAACGCTGGTAGAAGTCATTGTCAATATCGCCCTCTCCGGCGGGTGCTCGGCGCTGCTCGGTCGCCGCCTCCTGAGGCCGGGCAGTATCATCCTGACCACGCCACAGGTCGCGGATGCGCTTGCGGTTGGCGACGAGACTCGCACACCGCGCTCTTAGCACAGCCTCGGTAAACGGCTTTGACAGGTAGCCGTCGGCTCCGCTGTCATAGCCCTCAACCCTCTGCTCGTCCATGGCGCAGGCCGTCAGCAGCAACACGGGGATGTGTGAAGTGGAGACCTCGGCTTTGAGCTGACGGCAACACTCCAGACCGTCCATCACCGGCATCATCACGTCGCAGATTATCAGGTCGGGCACATAGCGGGCGGCAGCCTTAAGTCCCTGACGGCCGTCGGCAGCAGTGGCGATGCGGTATGTATCGCCCATCAGCGACGATATGAGCAGACGCATGTCGGCGGTGTCGTCTATCACCAGCAGCAGCGGTCGGTCATCGGCGGCATCGGCATCTGTCGGCTCTATGTCAGCCAGTTCGGCAGCGATGAATGCCGCGAAAAACTGAGCCAGTTAAATCTGGAAAAAACCGCCGAACAACTGGACACGGACGTGTATACGCTTCAAGACATGATTGAAGCGACTCCGATCCCTCACCCGGCTCGCTATCCACCGAAATCTTGCCTCCGTGAAGCTCCACAAACGCTTTGACGAGCGACAGACCGATGCCTGAGCCTTGCGGACGCACCTTGTCGACCTGATAGAAACGGTCAAAAATCTTGTCAATATCATCGGCGGGGATGCCTTTGCCTGTATCGGCTACCTTTATGACCATGTCGTCGCCCTCAAGCCCGTAGCTGACGGTTATCAACCCGTTGTCGGGAGTATATTTAAAGGCATTGGAGACGAGGTTAAACACCACACGCTCTATCTTCTCGACATCCATGGCTATTGAATCGGGGACTTCGCCCATGGCCTTGACCGTCAGCTTGATGTCGCGCTTGCGCGCCAAGGGTCTGAACGCCTCTACCCAATCCTCTATCAGCGACTGTATGTCGGCTTCTTCAAGATTGAGCGTCAGCTTACCGTTTTCATACTTGCGGAAATCGAGTATCTGGTTGATCAGACGGCGGAGTATGCGTACATTCTTGTCGGCTATCTGCATCAATGTACGCTGCTGGGCTGTAAGATTCGCCGCCTGTGCCACCTGTTCCACAGGTTCGGCTATGAGTGTCAGCGGAGTGCGCAGGTCATGTGACACATTGGTGAAAAAAGCCAGTTTTGACTGCGTAGCCTCGTTGAGCTGCTGGTTAAGCTCCTTCTGCTTGTCTCGTTCCAGCTCCAGCAGACGGTTCTGCTCCATGAGAGTAGCCTGATGGCGGCGGTGCTGCCAGAAAGTCCTCAGAAGCAGGAAGAGCACACCTGACACCAATACCAATATGGCTATCAATGCATAGAACAGCGTGGTCTGAGCCGAGTGCTTCGTCCAGTAGTCGTCAACCTGCGATTTCAGCAGCTCCATCTTGGCGGTCTCCTCAGTCAGCGACGCGTTCTGAAGCAGAAGTATATCGGCATTCGAGCTGTCGACTGCCGATGCAGCCGGCAGCATCTCGTCACGCTCATACGGCTCGCCTCGCAGTATGGCAAGAGCCGTCCGTATAAGTTTGTGTCCCTCGGTAGGATAGAGGAATGTGGCATCTATCACTCCGTCAGCCACCGCCTTGATGCCTATCTCCGGAGCTGCGTCTATGCCCATCACCTTGACATGCTCCAGACCGTGGCGGCGCGCCACCTCCGCAGCACCTATAGCCATGCGGTCATTGTGGCAGTAGATGACATCTATGTCGGAATCCTTGTCAAGCAGCGAATCCACAGCCTTGACGGCATCGTCCATGTTCCACTTGCCGTATCCTATACCCACGAGACGTCCGCCGCCACTTTCCCACTCCTCGGCAAAGCCGGAGTGGCGGTCTTCAGCCGGAGTCGACCCCTTAAGCCCATAAATCTCTATAGCAGTAGGATCCACATCGGCTGACGAAAGTGCATATCGCGCCGCAGCACGTCCCAGCCCCACGTCATCGGCACCGATGCGCGCAGTGTAGCTGTCGCCGTTGATGTTGCGGTCAAATATAATCACGGGAATCTCACTCTCATATATCTCCTTGATGACGGGCGTGAGCGAATCAGCCTCGTTGGGCGAGACGATGATTATGTCAAATCCGTTGTCTACGAAATAGCGCAGATCCTCGATCTGCCGGCGGCAATTGTCATGGGCAGAGCGTATCTCCACCTCGGCATCTTCGTGGAAGAGCATCTCGCGGCCTATCTCGCCGTTCATCTTGTCGCGCCAGTCGTCGCTGCTGCATTGCGACACACCTATGCGCCATTTCCGCTCCTCCCGGCATCCCGTAAGAAGCACACAGATAAGCAACATGCCCGCAATGCAATATAATTTTTTCATGGTGTCCTACTGATAGTTGTTCCTGTAGATTGATTGGCTTGTATGTGCAAATGTAGGCTTTTATTCAGTAATCTGGTAGCATTTGTGCCTAAAAATCACCCTATGCACCATATCTGACAGCTAATGCTCTTTTTATTATAGGGCTTCCAACGGCAAATAATGTAGATTTGCATCAGAATCACAAAACGCAACACACACTCATGAAAAACCTGCAAATACTATCCGCCCCGCTTCTGGCACTGTCGGTGCTGACGGCTGCTGCCGCCGACAACGGAGTGGCTATTGACCACCTCGGTGTCAACAATTCACTCATACGTGTCACCGGAGACCAGCGTTACCTGCTCCTGCCGGTAGAGGATGCCGGCGAAGAGGCACGGCTCAACCTGCTGCTTGACGGCAAGCAGGAACGCTCGCTCGTCATCCGGCTCGCCAAAAACAAGGTAGACTACCACGTGCCCGTAGACCTAACCCCCTATAAGGGACACACCGTGGCTCTCAATGTCATCACTCCCCAGGGTCGCTCAAGCATACGCGAAGCCAAAGAGGATGCATGCTGGAGCAACATCAGCCTCTCCGATACCTTTGACACCTCTAACCGCGAGAAATACCGTCCGCTATTCCACCACACCCCTCCCTACGGATGGATGAACGACCCCAACGGCATGTTCTACAAAGATGGAGTGTGGCACCTCTACTACCAGCATAACCCCTACGGCTCGAAGTGGCAGAACCTCTCATGGGGACACTCCACCTCGACCGACCTCATCAACTGGCAACCCCAACCGGAAGCCATAGAACCCAATGGATTAGGATTAGTGTTCAGCGGAAGCTGCGTTGTCGACTCCGCCGGGACTGCCGGGTTTGGCAAAAACGCTGTCATCGCCCTGTACACATCAGCCGATGTCAGCCAGACCCAGAGTCTCGCGTGGAGCACCGACGACGGCAAGACATTCAACATCTATCCCGGCAACCCCATCCTCACCCTCGAGAGCGAAGCCCGCGACCCCAACATGTTCTGGCACGCGCCCTCGCAGCAGTGGGTGATGCTCCTGGCTCACGCCCTCGACCACGAGATGCTCATATTCACATCTCCCGACCTCAAGGACTGGACGCTCCAAAGCTCCTTTGGCAAAGGTCTCGGCTGCCAGGACGGCGTATGGGAATGCCCCGACCTGTTCGAGCTGCCAGTTGAAGGCTCGGATGAAAAGAAATGGGTGTTGCTCTGCAACATCAATCCCGGCGGACCATTCGGCGGAAGTGCCACGCAGTATTTCACAGGCAACTTCGACGGCAAGACATTCACCCCCGACACCGATGCCGACGGCAAAGTGCCCACAAAATGGATGGATTATGGCAAGGATAACTATGCCACCGTCAGCTGGAGCGATGCTCCAGACAGCCGTCGCACCGTCATCGGCTGGATGAGCAACTGGCAGTATGCCGCCGAAGCCCCCACACTCCAATACCGCAGCGCGAACACACTGCCGCGCGAGATGGGACTATTCCGTGGCGCAGACGGGCAGATATATCTGTCATCCGCTCCATCACCCGAACTACTTGCCATGCGCGGCAAGACCGTAGCGTCAGCCCGCCATTTCAATGTAGGGTCAAAGCAGCGCGCATTCGCTCTGCCCACCGACAATAACGGCATATGCGAGATAACCCTGCGCATCGACCCTACGAATGCCACCAGTGTGACACTGACACTTGCCAACCACCTCAACGACAAGGTAGACATAACCTATGACCCCAAGGCTAAGACCATCTCGATGGACCGACGCAACAGCGGTATCACCGATTTCAGCCAGGATTTCCCTGCTGTCACCACCGCTCCCCTCTTTGCCACTGACGGCTCCGTGACGCTCCGCATCTACGTTGACCGTTCCAGCATCGAACTCTTTGCCGACGGCGGACGCAGCGTGATGACCAACACCGTCTTCCCCACTTCACCCTACACCACCCTGTTTATGCGCTCCGAAGGTGGCAAGACAGGCATATCAGACCTGAAGATTTATTCTCTCAAGACTTTGTAATCCCCCAAAAACACTTCAAGATACTATGGATAACGCTCAATCTATCGCCGTGGGCCGCCGCAGCTCCCTGTTGCAGTTAGTTCCCGTGATGCTATGCTTCTTTGCCATGGGGTTTGTGGACCTCGTGGGCACAGCCTCCAACTATGTGCAGAAAGACCTCGGCTTGACCGACTCGCAAGCCAACCTATTTCCGTCACTTGTATTCTTCTGGTTTCTGATATTCTCCGTGCCGACAGGCATGCTGATGAACCGCATCGGACGCAAGCGCACCGTGCTCCTCAGCCTCGCCGTCACAGCCGTGTCGCTCATCATACCTCTGACTGGCGACGGCTATGTGACCATGCTGCTGGCATTCTCGCTCCTCGGCATAGGCAACGCCATCATGCAGACTTCGCTCAATCCGCTCGTGACCAACCTCATCGGTGGTGACCGCCTGGCATCTACACTGACATTCGGACAGTTTGTCAAGGCGATAGCCTCCTTCCTCGCCCCGATCATCTGCGCGTGGGGCGCAACGACCTATCTCCCCGTGTTCGGACTCGGATGGCGTGTGCTGTTTGTCATCTATGCCGCAGTCAGCATCCTCTCTGTGGCAGTGCTCGGAGCTACCCCCATCGCCGAGGAACGTCCTGACCGCGCTTCGGGCATCAAAGAGTGCATCAAGCTGCTCGGACGTCCGTTCATATTGCTCTGCTTCCTTGGCATCGTCTGCCACGTGGGCATCGATGTCGGCACCAACACCACCGCGCCCAAGATACTCATGGAGCGCATCGGTCTGCCGCTCGAGGAGGCTGGATTTGCCACCGGCATCTACTTCATATTCCGCACCGCCGGCTGCTTCCTCGGAGCATTTGCCCTGCGTGTCATCTCACCCCGCATCTTTTTCGGCATAAGCGTAGCCCTGATGCTCATAGCCATGATAATCCTGATGTCAGCCGACTCGCTGATGCTTCTCTATGCCGGCATAGCCATGATAGGCTTCGGCAACTCCAACGTGTTCTCGGTCATCTTCGCCCAGGCACTGACTGCCTCTCCCTCGGAGAAAAACGAGGTGTCAGGACTGATGATCATGGGTCTCTTCGGCGGCACAGTGTTCCCCCTCGCCATGGGCTATGCAGCCGATGCCGTAGGGCAGATAGGAGCCATCGCAGTGATGACCGTCGGTGTAGCCTACCTACTCTATTACACCATCAAAATAAGATAAGAATTCCGCTTTTCCAATAACAAAAACTCATGAACGTAGGGACGCGGCGTGCCGCGTCATCAAACGCAATACCCATCGCCTGATACGATGACGCGGCACGCCGCGTCCCTACATGATGATGTTACACGTTAAACAAAAAAATAAATCACATATACTATGGACAACAACAGCAACGACGTAATCGTAGGCATGGGCGAAGCCCTGTGGGATGTGCTTCCCGACGGCAAGAAAATCGGTGGCGCGCCAGCCAATTTCGCATACCATGTGTCACAGTTCGGACTTGACAGCTGCGCTGTCAGTGCCATCGGCAATGACGCTCTCGGTGACGAACTGCTCGAAAACTTCGACCGCAAGGGTGTCAAGCATCTCATAGAGAAAGTACCTTACCCCACAGGTACCGTGCAGGTGGAAATAGACCAGGCAGGCATACCACAATATGAAATCAAGGAGAACGTGGCGTGGGACAACATCCCCTACACTGCCCGTCTCGACTCGCTCGCCTCACGTACACGAGCCGTGTGCTTCGGCTCGCTTGCGCAGCGCAACGTGGTGTCACGCAACACCATCAACCGCTTCCTTGACGCTATGCCCGAACGTGACACCCTGAAAGTGTTTGATGTCAACCTGCGTCAGGGATTTTATAACAAGGAAATCCTCTGCAACTCGATGCAGAAGTGCAACATACTGAAAATCAACGACGAGGAGCTTGTAGTGGTCAGCCGCATGTTCGGCTATCCGGGCATAGACCTCCAGGACAAATGCTGGATACTGCTGGGGAAATACAACCTGCAGATGCTCATACTGACCTGCGGCATCAACGGCAGCTATGTGTTCACCCCGGGCAACGTGTCGTTCCAGCCCACGCCCAAGGTGGAGGTAGCCGACACCGTGGGAGCCGGCGACTCATTCACTGCCACATTCATCGCATGCACCCTCCGCGGGATGCCGGTAGCTGAGGCTCACCGCCGCGCCGTGGAAGTCTCGGCTTACGTATGCACCCAGGCAGGTGCCATGCCCACGCTTCCAGCCGATCTGACCAAGTAAAATCAGAAATTATATCCTATCGACACTCCGACGAGGGCGGTGGTATAGTGCTTGACAAGGTTGGCTTTCGCTTCAAGAGCCAGACGCAGACTGCTGTTGACATTATATCCTACCCCCGCGCCGAGGTCGAAGCTGATGCCGCCGTGACGGCGCATATCCAGGTCTCCCTCGTCGTTAAGCTCCTTGATGTTCCATGACGAGAACCCTACGCCGGCGATGCCGTAGACATTGATTTTCTCAGCATGGATAGGGAGTGAAAACTGTCCGTCAAAATTCACGATAAAGGCATCCTGCTCCTTGTGGCGGAATACGAAGTCTACATGAGGCTTCAGAGCGAAAAAATTGGAGAACTGATACCTCATATACACTCCGGCATATGCCGATGTGTTGCGGCTGACATAGCCGCTCTCTATGCCCACGGTAGTCAGATGGTCGGCGGCAGAAGCCTTCTGGGGAATAGCCAGTGCCGCGGTGCACAGAGCCATGACGGCGAGTAAGTGACGGAAAGTTTTCATGTGATGATGGATATAGGGTTGAAACGTTGGTAATATTATATGTATCAGGATTCTGAAGATACCTGGTTGACATGCACGTCCATCTGCGGGAACGGGAACGACAGACCTGCCTTGGGCAGCTCGTTGTAGAATGTCTCGTTCATCTCATAGTAGACAGTCCAGTAGTCGGTGGTACGCGTCCATGCTCTGACTTTGAGGTTTATGCTCGAATCCGCCATCTGGTCAAGCACTACTACCGGATGACGCTTGACGCGAGGATTATAATTCTCTATGCGGGCTCGATGTTCCTCGCTCAGACTCTCTATCTTGGCGGCGAGGGCTTTGCGGCGGCGGTGAAACAGCCTCCATACCCAGTTGTGCTGTTTCTCCTCTGATTCAGCCTGCTCCTCCTGCTTTTCCTCCTGAGCCTTGGCTTCCTCGGCAGCCTCCTCAGCCATCTTGGCTGCATGGTCCTCCACGTACTCCTTTACGATGCGCTGGTCAGCAAGCAGTATATCCTTTATGACCTTACGCGCCGTCTCCACATCATCGCCGTAGCTGATGGAAATCGTCCAGTCCACGCGGCGGTAGGCTTCACGGTTCCAGTTGTTGATGCTTCCGGTCGACAAGCCGCCGTTGGGAATGATAATCGATTTATTGTCGTAGGTGGTGATGATAGTGTGGAATATCTGTATCTCCTTGACAGTGCCGGCATAGCCCTGCGCCTCTATGTAATCGCCTATCTTGTAGGGTTTGAGCAGCAATATGAGCACACCGCCTGCAAAATTCTGAAGTGTGCCGCTCAGAGCCATGCCTATCGCCACGCCCACAGATGCGAATATCGCCAAGAACGAGCTGGTCTCCAGTCCCAGGATGCCTATAACGGTAATCAGCAGTATGAAATACAGGACTATATTGATCAGTGACAGCGCAAAAGTGGTCAGGCTGCGGTCCACCTTGCGGTGCACAAGTATCGTTCCCACCACCTTATATATCTTGCGGATGATGAAGCGTCCGATATAGAACACGATGATAGCCACAGCGAGATGCATCGCAAACTCGGCGGCAGCGTTGACAAGCTTGTTGACCACCTCGTCAAGCGGCAGCGTCTTGAGCATCTCCAGCTCCTCCTTGGGGTCAGGGACATGCGTGACCGAATCAGCGGGCACGCCGGGAATAAGTTGCAGTGGCAGCATATCTGTCAGTCAATATGATGAATAAGCGCGGGCATCGCATCCAGCCCGCATATCGCATAGCTATAACGCATCAACGCCCATTTTGGTTGACACATCTTTCACCCTACAAAATTAACCAAATTCCCCCATATAACCGCACAAATGCGACGCCTGATGGGCGGACATGCCACGGCATGTCCCTACATGATCAACCAAAGATTGACCAGTAGGACATACCGTATAAGTCCCGGAGGGACGAACTTATGCTTAACCGTGGATGAGGATATGGCGTAGCCATGACAAGTCCACGGCGTAACGAAGCGAAAGATATGAGTCCTGGAGGGACGGATTTGCGGTGGTGACGCTACCATGAACTCGTCCCTCCGGGACTCAGTCTTTAGTGTCCTTTACGCCGTGGACTCGAACGGCTATCGCCGTCTCTCATCCACGGTTAAGCATAGGCTCGTCCCTCCAGGACTTACAACATGCCTATACTATTATATGACTTTGGAGAGTGCTGTGACGGGTCATTTGCTGCGCAGTTTGCGCACGAAAGCCGGCATGAAAAACGATATGACTGCCATCGCGCCGATGGTGACCCACATAGCCGCCGTGCTCTCAAACAACTGATGCGTAAAAAAGTCAGGCCAAATGCACACGCACACGATAAGCACCGCCCACACCACCAACACATATATAGCCTTAATTTTGTCCTCTCTATTCATCAATAATAATAATATTTAAGTTTCATAACAAATATACGCATAATCCCAATCATTCCGACATTTCCGCCAGCAAATCATACGATTTTATCACATATGTGTAGGGACGGGGCGTGCCGCGTCCCTACATGAGTAGATGATTTGCTGTGCAAAAAAAGCCCTGCACGGGGTATCCGTGCAGGGCTTCATATAGAGGGATGCTATTCAGCAGTCTGTTACTTCACGATGGCTTCGGGTTCTGTGCCCCAGTTAGCCATGGAGAGGCGCTTGTAGTTGTTGTAGCGCCACTGGGCGTTAGCCTTGGCAGCTGCGAAGAGTTCGGCAGCCTCGGCGGGATACTGCTTCTGTACTGATGCGTAACGCACCTCGCCCTTGAGGAAATCCTCGAAGAGGTCCCAGTTGGGTTCCTTGGAGTCGAGCGAGAACGGATTCTTGCCCTCCATCTCCAGAGCGGGGTTGTAACGCCACAAATGCCAGTAGCCGCATTCTACAGCTTCGCGTTCCTCCTCCTGTGACTTGCCCATACCCTTGCGGATACCGTGGTTGATACAGGGTGAGTAAGCTATGATGATCGAAGGTCCGTCATAAGCCTCAGCCTCGCGGATAGCCTTGAGGGTCTGAGCGTTGTCGGCACCCATAGCCACCTGAGCTGCGTAAACGTAGCCGTAGGTTGTGGCAATCAGACCGAGGTCTTTCTTGCGCACACGCTTGCCGGCAGCAGCAAACTTGGCGATGGCACCGATCGGAGTAGCCTTTGACGACTGACCGCCGGTGTTAGAGTAAACCTCGGTGTCAAGCACGAGCACGTTGACATTCTTGCCTGATGCGAGCACGTGGTCAAGACCGCCGAAACCTATGTCATATGCGGCACCGTCACCGGCGATGATCCACTGCGAACGCTTGGCGATGTAGCCCTTGACCTCAAGGAGAGCCTTGCTGTTGTCACAGCCGCATGCCTCAGCGAGGGGAACGAGCTTGTCAGCAACCTCGCGGGTCACCTTGGCATCGTTGCGGTTGTCAAGCCACTGCTGAGCCAGAGACTTCATCTCGTCGGAGCACATCGGGCATTCCTTGATCTTGCCCATGATGTCAGCCACGCGGTCAGTCATCTTCTCGGTGGCGATGCTCATGCCGAGACCGAATTCAGCGAAGTCCTCAAAGAGCGAGTTAGCCCAAGCGGGACCCTGACCCTTTGCATTAGTAGTATAAGGTGTAGAAGGCACAGAGCCAGAGTAGATTGACGAGCAACCTGTAGCGTTGGCTACCATCTCGTGGTCACCGTAGAGCTGGCTGATGAGCTTGACGTAGGGTGTCTCGCCACATCCCGAGCATGCGCCCGAGAACTCAAACAGCGGAGTGGCAAACTGGCTGTTCTTGACATTGAGCTTGACATCAACGAGATCCTGCTTCGAGGCGACAGCCTTGACGCAGTAGTCCCATTCCTTCTGCACGTCGAGCTGGGTTTCGAGAGGCTTCATGGCGAGAGCCTTCACGCCCTTCTTGCCGGGACATACATCCACGCAGTTGCTACAGCCGAGACAGTCAAGCACATCCACTGACTGGATGAAGCGGAGACCCTTGAGCTGGGGACCCATGGCGGGGATAGTGGTATCTTCGCCGAAGGGAGCTGCCTGCATCTCAGCCTCGTTGAGGAGGAAGGGACGGATGGCAGCGTGGGGGCAGACATATGCACACTTGTTACACTGGATACAGTTCTCTTCAAGCCACTCAGGCACGAACGCAGCCACACCGCGCTTCTCGTAAGCGGCAGTGCCCTGCTGCCATGTGCCGTCTTCGATGCCCTTGAAGTCGGAAACCTTCAGCAGGTCGCCGTCCTGTGCATTGATGGGGCGCACGATATTGTTGATGAAAGCGGGATCGTCGTTTGCCACAGGAGCGTCATCAGGCAGCTCTGCCCATGCGGGATCCACAGCAAGCTGCTTGTACTCGCCACCGCGGTCAACGGCTGCATAGTTCTTCTGGACTACATCCTCGCCCTTCTTGCCGTAGCTCTTGACGATGAACTTCTTCATCTGCTCTACAGCGAGATCCACGGGGATAACCTCGGTGATGCGGAAAAATGCGCTCTGGAGGATGGTGTTGGTGCGGTTGCCCAGACCGATTTCCTGAGCTATCTTGGTAGCATTGATGTAGTAAAGCGATACATTGTGCTTGGCAAGATACTTCTTGACGCGGTTAGGCAGATTCTTGGCAAGCTCCTCGCCCTCCCAGATGGTGTTGAGAAGGAATGTACCGTTGTCACGCAGACCGCGTGTCACGTCATACATGTGCAGGTAAGCCTGTACATGGCATGCCACGAAGTTAGGTGTGTTCACCAGATAGGTCGAGCGGATAGGTTCGTCACCGAAACGGAGGTGAGAGCAGGTGAAACCGCCTGACTTCTTGGAGTCGTAGGCGAAGTATGCCTGGCAATATTTATTGGTGTTGTCACCGATGATCTTGACAGAGTTCTTGTTGGCACCCACAGTACCGTCGGCACCGAGGCCGAAGAACTTGGCTTCGTAGATCGAAGCACCGCCGAGAGCCATCTCCTCAACCGGGGGCAGAGATGTGAAGGTCACATCATCGATGATACCCACGGTGAAGTGGTTTTTAGGCATCGGCAGCGCGAGGTTTTCGTAAACGCCGATGATCTGAGCGGGGGTGGTGTCCTTTGAAGCGAGACCGTAGCGGCCGCCGACGATTACGGGAGCGTTCTCCACGCCCTGGTATGCCTCAACCACGTCGAGGTAGAGGGGTTCGCCGTTGGCTCCGGGCTCCTTGGTGCGGTCAAGCACAGCGATACGCTTCACAGTCTTGGGAACTGCGGCGAGCAGGTGCTTCACTGAGAAAGGACGATAGAGGTGCACTGACACCAGACCTACTTTCTCACCCTGCTTCATCATATGGTCGATAGCCTCCTGAGCTGCCTCGGTAACAGAACCCATGGCGATGATCACGCGGTCAGCGTCAGGTGCGCCGTAGTAGTTAAACAGGCCGTACTTGCGTCCGGTGATTTCAGATACCTTGTTCATGTAATCCTCTACGATGGCAGGCACTGCGTCATAGTAGGGATTGCATGATTCGCGGTGCTGGAAGAACACATCGCCGTTCTCAGCCATACCACGTGCAACTGGCTTCTCGGGATTGAGAGCCTCGGCACGGAAACGAGCTATGGCATCACGGTCAACAAGAGCTGCGAGAGCGTCCTGGTCGATTTCCTCGATCTTCTGGATTTCGTGGCTGGTGCGGAATCCGTCAAAGAAGTTGACGAAAGGCACACGGCTCTTGATGGTGGCGAGGTGTGCCACACCTGCGAGATCCATCACTTCCTGCACCGAACCCTCGGCGAGCATAGCGAAACCGGTCTGGCGCACCGACATCACGTCCTGGTGGTCACCGAAGATGCTCAGGGCGTGGCTGGCGATGGTACGAGCCGATACATGGAACACGGTGGGCAGCAGCTCACCTGCGATTTTATACATGTTGGGGATCATCAGCAGCAAGCCCTGCGATGCGGTGTAGGTGGTGGTCAGAGCACCAGCCTGGAGCGAACCGTGTACGGCACCGGCGGCACCGCCCTCGCTCTGCATCTCCTGTACGGTGACAGGCTCGCCGAAGATGTTCTTGCGACCAGCCGCTGCCCATTCGTCAACGTACTCTGCCATGGTCGAAGAAGGTGTGATGGGGTAAATTGCAGCCACTTCGGTGAACATGTATGATACATGCGCCGCGGCTTGGTTGCCATCACAAGTCAGAAATTTTTTTTCTTTACTCATAAGCGTCAATTTCTATTGTACAATATATAATTGAGATTTCATTTTCAGAGGTGTCATGGTGTCCGACTTGCAGGGAAGCAAGTTGACGGTCTCCGATGCCTTAATTATTATAAAGCACGATTGCAAAGATACGGAAATTTCGGCTTTTTGCCAACTTTTTCTCACGTGCGCGTCTATGATCGGAAGTACCGTCTCAACCACGGCGCAAAACAGGCTTCCAACGCCCCCCTCAAGCCCCAGAACACGCCTCGGACTCCTCCAGCACGCCAGCATCTCGCCACCGTCCGGACATGCCACGTCAGGGGGCGGTCTAATCGTGCTATCACTCCGCGCACACGGTTGACTCCGTCCTGCTCCGATGCACGGAATCCGGTAGATACCCCTGGGTGTGTGACGATGGTCATGGGGAGAAAGCGGCATACTACTCCCTGACGGATGGCTTTGCGGAGCAGCAGTTCCTCTTCACCGCATATATATCTTCCAGATCCAAGTCCGAATTTCTCACAATACCGCAGCCCCCCTGCCCGGCTGTCGCGCCTCAACGCCACCTCAAACGAGGTCTGCGAAAAGCCACGCGGCAACGGTATCCCTAACCGCATCTCATGCTCAGGATAGACCCGCTCGCCGGGACCATCGTGCCTGAACGTGGCATACTCAAGCGAAGGGTCTGCCTCAAAGACACGCCGTATGGCATCAAAAGCCCCTTCATGGTACTCGAGGTCATCGTCCGCGATAAGCACGATGTCGCCACGTGCATGGTCAAGGGCGTTGTTGCGGTTGGCTGAAAGTCCCTGACGCTGGCACGACACTATCCTGACATCATCGCGGCTGACAAGCTCTGTAGGCACAGGACACCCCTCACCTTTCTGCCAAGATATAAGGTAGCTCACTCCTACCTGAGGAGCGGCAATCATACGAGCCACTCTGGCAATGCCCTCCGCACCCATGGTGCAGACGGCGACCTCGAGCGTGAGCTGTTGTGAAGTTGCCTTAATCATGCTTAATCGATGCCTGTTTGTCGCAAAGATACTGATTTATACGTCTAAATCAATGCGAAAGTAACAGTAAAATGCTAACTTTGCACTTTAACTTACAATCTCTGACATATGACTAAGATAGCTATAATCGGCGCAGGTGCCATGGGAGGTGCCATCGCCACAGGCCTACTCAACAACGGCTACAATGCCACAAACCTGACCGTCGCCGACCCCTCTGACAAGGTAGTCGAACACTTCGCCGCCCTCGGAGCGGCTGCTACCACCGACAATGTCGCTGCCATCGCCGATGCCGACATGGTGATGGTGGTGGTCAAGCCGTGGCTCGTAGAGAAGGTGCTGGCAGGCATCCGCGACGAGCTGCGCTATGACACCCAGTCGCTGGTGCTCATCGCTGCGGGCATATCGTCAGAACAGCTGTGCGGATGGCTCCGCAAACCTGACGGCAAGCTGCCTCAGGCGGCTCTCGTCATCCCCAACATAGCCGTGGCTATAGGCGAATCGATGACATTCGTGGCTCCGGTGACCGCCGACGAGCAGACGGTAGCTGAGATAGTCAGGATATTTGACCTGATGGGGTCTACCCTCGTCACCGAGGAGCGTCTGCTGGCAGCAGGCACTACGCTGGCATCATGCGGCATAGCCTACGCGATGCGCTACATCCGCGCAGCCGTCGAGGGCGGCGTGGAACTCGGCTTCAAGGCTGCCGACGCACAGAAGATTGTGGTGCAGACGGTCAAGGGCGCGGCTGGTCTGCTCAGCCTCCCCGGCGCACACCCTGAGAGCGAAATCGACAAGGTCACGACCCCCGGCGGCGTGACCATACGCGGTCTCAACGAGATGGAGCATGCAGGTTTCACATCTGCCGTCATCCGCGGACTCAAAGCCGGACTGAAAGCATGAAGAAGTCACGCCGCATAGTGGTCAAGGTGGGCAGCAACGTGCTCACTCGCCCTGACGGAAAGCCCAACGTGGTCAACATGGCGCAGATCGTGGACCAAATCGCTGCTCTGCGCCGCCTCGGACATCAGATAATATTGGTGTCAAGCGGTGCCGTGGCTTGCGGACGCAGCATGGTCAAGCCGTCGAAGAAACTCGACTCCGTGGGGCAACGTCAGATATTCTCGGCAGTGGGACAGATCAAACTGCTCAACATATACACCTCTCTCTTTGCCGAATACGGCATAACCATAGGACAGGTGCTGACGCAGAAGGAGAATTTCGGATCACGCCGCTCCTACCTCAACCAGAGGGCAGCGATGCAGGTGATGCTCGAAAACGGAGTACTGCCCGTGGCAAATGAAAACGACACGGCATCGCTGACCGAACTGATGTTTACCGACAACGACGAGCTTTCGGGCATCATCGCCGCGATGATGGATGCCGACACACTCGTCATCCTCTCCAACATCGACGGCATATTTACCGGCGCGCCCGACCTTCCCGACTCGCGGCTGATAGAGCGCGTGGAGATAGGCGATGACCTCAGCCAGTATATCCAGACCACCAAGAGCGGTTTCGGTCGCGGCGGCATGGGCACGAAATACGGCATAGCGCGCCGTCTCTCGGAGGAAGGTGTGCGCGTCATCATAGCCAACGGCACGCGCCCGGGCATACTCACTTCAGTGATTTCCGACCCGAAGAACACTCCCCACACCGAGTTTGTGCCGCGCGAAGAACCGGTCAGCAACATCAAGCGTTGGCTCGCCCACAGCACAAGCTTCACCAAGGGGCGCATCAACGTCAACGACCGCGCCGCCGAAGCCCTCCGCAGCGACAAGGCAATCAGCCTCCTGCCCATCGGCGTGACCTCGATAGAGGGCGAATGGGAAGAGGGCGACATCGTGGACATCTACGGACCCGACAGCTCCAAGATAGGCATAGGCCGCGCCAGCCTCTCCCACGAGGAGACTGAGGCGGTGCTCGGCCGCCACGGCAGCAAGCCCATCGTCCACTATGACTATCTGTTTATCGAATAACCCATACATCACACTATATATGGAATCCAATCTCACCGACATATTCTCAGCCGTAAAAAAGGCATCACGCCGCATAGGGTCACTGACGGTCGACAAGCGCAATGCCGTGTTGCTGCGCCTCGCTGACGCTCTGGAAGCCGATGCCCCGGCTCTGCTCGATGCCAATGCCAGCGACCTGGCACGCATGGATCGCAGCAATCCCCTCTATGACCGCCTCCAGCTCACCACCGAGCGTCTCGCCGGCATAGCGTCAGACATGCGCCACGTGGCATCGCTCCCCTGTCCCGTGGGCGAGACCATCGATGAGACGGTGCGCCCCAACGGTCTGCGTCTGCGCCGTGTGCGTGTGCCCTTCGGTGTCATCGGCATCATCTATGAGGCGCGCCCCAACGTCACATTTGACGTGTTCGCGCTCTGCTTCAAGGCCGCCAACGCCTGCATACTCAAAGGCGGCAGCGATGCCGAGGATTCCAACAAGGCTATCGTCAGCCTCATACGCCGTGTGCTGCGCGAGGAGGGCATCGACGAGAATGTCGTGGCTCTGCTCCCTGCCACCCACGAGGCGACAGCAGCGATGCTCAATGCCGTGGGCTACGTGGATGTCTGCATACCTCGAGGCGGCAAACGTCTGATCAACTTCGTGCGCGACAATGCACGTGTGCCCGTCATAGAGACAGGTGCCGGGGTGGTCAGTGCATTTTTTGACTGCGACGGCGACCTCTCCATGGGACGCGACATCATCTTCAACGCCAAGACACGCCGAGTGAGCGTCTGCAACGCCCTTGACACCCTCATCATCGACAGCAGCCGCCTCGCCGACCTGCCAGCATTAGTGAAACCGATGGCTGACAAATCGGTGGAGATACATGCCGATGACCGCGCATATGCAGCCCTTGACGGCAGATATCCCGCATCGCTGCTCCGCCATGCCGATGATGACACATTCGCCACTGAGTGGATGGACTACAAGATGGGCGTCCGCACCGTCGATGGCATATCGGAGGCGATAGACCACATAGCCCGCTACGGCTCTGGACACAGCGAGTGCATCATCACAACCAACGTCGACCATGCGGAGCGTTTCCGCCAGGAGGTAGATGCCGCATGCGTCTACGTCAACGCCCCCACGAGCTTCACCGACGGCGCACAGTTCGGTCTCGGCGCGGAAATCGGCATCAGCACCCAGAAACTCGGTCCACGCGGACCAATGGGACTCGCCGAAATCACCACCTACCGCTGGCTCATCGACGGCAACGGCCAGACCCGCCCCTGATGATTTATAAGATTTATAAATTTTATAAGATTTATAAGATTTATCCCCCTTCTAAGGCAGATTGTAACAAAAATCGCGCTGTTTAGGATTTTTTCATTAACTTTGCAGTCCGTTTATATAGGCAACTTATATCTTCTAAGGTAATCTTAATTTTTCGATGAACAACGATCAGGTTTCGGTGATGTTTGCCACTGACGAACATGTCAAATACGCCGAACACATTGTCAATCTAATTTACGAATCCGCTCTGCAGCGCGGCACTGGCATCGCCCGCCGTTCCCCCAAGTATATCGAGGACAAGATCAAGGGAGGAAAGGCAGTCGTAGCGATGTACGGCGACCGTCTGATCGGCTTCAGCTACATCGAAAGCTGGGGCCACGGCGATTACGTAGCCACCTCGGGTCTAATCGTTGACCCCGAATACCGCAAGCTCGGGCTTGCGGCGCGTATCAAAAACAAGACATTTGAGCTTGCCCGACGACGATTCCCCTACGCAAAGATATTCTCCATCACCACATCGCTCCCGGTGATGAAGCTCAACTCACGCCTCGGCTACAAGCCGGTGACGTTCTCGGAGCTGCCCCAGGAAGACGAGTTCTGGAACGGCTGCCAGGGTTGTGTCAACTATGACATCCTGCAGCGCAACAACCGCCGCATGTGCCTCTGCTACGGCATGCTCTACGACCCCAAGGCAGAACTCAAGAAGCAGTCATGGTCCACCCCCTACCGCACATGGGTAGCGACCCTCTTCCGCAAACTCTTCCATCTTAACAAATAACACCTTATAAGATTTATAAGTCTTATAAGAATTTATCCGATTTATCACACCCAATAATAAAAAAACACTCAGCGCTATGGACAAGAAGAAAAAAGTCGTTCTCGCCTTCAGTGGAGGTCTCGACACATCATTTTGCGCAAAATATCTCTCGGAAGACCTCGGCTACGAGGTACACACAGCCCTCGCCAACACCGGAGGCTTCTCCGACGAGGAACTCGCCCGCATAGAGAAGAAGGCGATGGCTCTCGGCGCGGCATCACACGCTTCGCTTGACATCACCAAGGACTACTATGACAAGAGCATCCGCTACATGATCGCCGGCAACGTGCTCCGTAACGGCACATACCCCATCTCGGTGTCATCCGAACGCATCTTCCAAGCCATAGCCATCATCGAATACGCCAAGAAGATCGGTGCCGACGCAGTGGCTCACGGCTCTACCGGCGCAGGCAACGACCAGGTGCGCTTTGACCTGACATTCCAGATTCTCGCCCCCGAAATCGAGATCATCACCCCGACACGTGACATGACCCTCACCCGCGAGTATGAAATCGACTACCTCCGCAAGCACGGCATACAGGACGATTTCAAGAAGATGGAATACTCCATCAACAAGGGTCTGTGGGGCACATCGATCGGCGGCAAGGAGACTCTCCACAGCGAGCAGACCCTCCCCGAACACGCATATCCCAGCCAGGTGACCGCATCAGGCGAGGAGACCCTGAAAATCTCCTTTGACAAGGGCGAGATTTCTGCCGTCAACGGCAAGAAGTTCGACAACATGATCGATGCCATCCGCGAGATCGAAGCCATCGGCAGCAAGTACGGCATCGGCAGAGACATGCACATCGGCGACACAATCATAGGCATCAAGGGACGTGTGGGCTTCGAGGCAGCAGGTCCCATCCTCATCATCGCCGCCCACAAGATGCTCGAGAAGCACACGCTGACCAAGTGGCAGCAGTACTGGAAAGACCAGATCGGCACATGGTACGGCATGTTCCTCCACGAAGCTCAGTATCTCGAGCCCGTGATGCGCGACATGGAGAAGTTCCTTGAGAGCAGCCAGCAGAATGTCACCGGCACCGTCGAGCTTACCCTCCGTCCGCTCAGCTACACCCTCGTGGGCGTGGATTCACCCTATGACCTGATGAAGACCGACTTCGGCGAATACGGCGAGGTCAACAAGGCTTGGAGTGCCGACGACGTCAAGGGCTTTACCAAGATTCTCGGCAACCAGATGAAGATATTCTACAACGTACAGAACCGCAACAAGTGATACGCGCAGGCATCATCGGAGGCGCCGGCTACACCGCCGGCGAACTCCTCCGCATCCTCATCAACCATCCTGAAGTGCAGATAGAGTGGGTACACTCCACCAGCAACGCCGGCAACCCTGTCACCGATGTGCACATGGGTCTCATCGGCGACACAGATCTGGTGTTTGCCGACGAGCATCCGCTTGACCGGGTGGACGTGGTGTTCATGTGCTCTGGTCACGGTGCCAGCTCCAAGTTCTGGAGCGAAAACGCTCTCCCTGCAGGGGTCAAGGTGGTAGATCTGGCACAGGACTTCCGTGACGAGTCTGAGGGCTATGTCTACGGACTCCCCGAGGTCAACCGTGACCGCATCAAGGGTGCCGACAAGGTGGCAAATCCCGGATGCTTCGCCACCGCCCTACAGCTCGCCATGCTGCCCCTCGCTGCGGCAGGGATGCTCCACGGCGACATCAACGTCACCGGCATCACCGGCTCTACCGGCGCAGGTGTCAAGCCGGGCGCAACCACCCACTTCAGCTGGCGCACCGACAACGTGTCGGTCTACAAGGCTTTCACCCACCAGCATCTCAAGGAGATACGCATGACGCTCTCGCAGCAGCAGCCGGGATTCGACTCTCCCATCTACTTCGTGCCTGTGCGCGGCGACTTCGCCCGCGGCATCTTCGCGATGGTTACTGTCGACACCGACCGCCCAGCCGAGGAGATAGCCAAGCTCTACTCCGACTTCTATGCCCCGGCGGCGTTCACCCACTACAGCACTGCCAACATAGACCTCAAGCAGGTGGTCAACACCAACAAGGCTCTCATACATATCATCGAACACGAAGGCAAGCTCCTCATCCTCTCAGCCATCGACAACCTCCTCAAGGGCGCGAGCGGCCAAGCAGTCCAGAACATGAACCTCATGTTCGGTCTACCCGAGACGATGGGTCTGCAGCTCAAGCCTTCGGCATTCTGACAGATCAGCTATGAAACTTTTCGACGTATATTCTCTCTACGACATAGAACCTGTACGCGGCAAGGGCAACCACGTCTACACCGCCGACGGTACCGAGTATCTCGACCTCTACGGAGGCCATGCGGTCATCTCCATAGGCCACGCCCATCCCCGTTACGTGGAGGCTGTGAGCCGTCAGGTGGCAATGATGCCGTTCTACAGCAACTCGGTGCAAAATTCGCTCCAGCAGCGTCTCGCCGACCTGCTCGGCAAAGTGTCGGGATATGACGATTACCAGCTCTTCCTCGTCAATTCGGGCGCGGAAGCCAACGAAAACGCCATCAAGCTGGCTTCGTTCGTGACCGGTCGCAAGAAGGTGCTCGCCTTTGACAAGGCTTTCCACGGACGCACATCGGCTGCCGTGGCTGCCACCGACAACCCCAAGATACAGGCTCCGTTCAACCGCACCGACAATGTGGAGTTCGCTCCGCTCAACGACATCGAGGCTGTCCGCGCCAAGCTCGCCACAGGTGAGTTTGCCGCTGTAATCATCGAGGGCATTCAGGGCGTGGCAGGCATACGCATGGTGTCTGACGACTTCATGCGCCAGCTACGCGACATTACCAAGGAGACAGGCGCCCTGCTCATCCTTGACGAAATACAGAGCGGATACGGCCGCACGGGCAAGTTCTTTGCCCACCAGCACACAGGCATACGCCCCGACATCATCACCGTAGCCAAGGGCATAGCCAACGGCTTCCCCATGTCGGCGGTGCTGATAGCTCCCGACATCAAGCCGGTCAAGGGCATGCTCGGCACAACATTCGGCGGCAACCACCTCGGATGCGCCGCAGCCATCGCCGTTCTTGAGGTGATGGAGAGTGAAAACCTCATTGACAATGCCGCCAAGGTGGGCGAATACCTCCTCGGTGAGCTTCGCAAGATGCCGCAGCTCAAGGATGTACGCGGCCGCGGACTTATGATAGGCGTAGAGGTGGAAGGACCCGCCGCAGAGGTGCGCAAGAAGCTCCTCTTTGACCACCGCATCTTCACCGGCGGCGCAGGCGAGCACACCGTGCGTCTGCTCCCTCCGCTGACCATCACCATGGACGAGGCGCGCCAGTTCATCGCCGAGTTCCAGAAGTGCCTCTCCGAATTCTGAACAAGAAACAAGACATGTTTATCCTCTGATTGTAGGGACGCGGCGTGCCGCGTCATCAATCGCAACACACCGCCTGATACGATGACGCGGCACGCCGCGTCCCTACGACTTAACGATAATCATAAACACCAAATAACCCTATATGAAACGTTTCCTCTCTGTCAACGACATAGGACCTCTTGACAAGGCTGTAGCCGAAGCCCTCGATATCAAGCGTGACCGCTTCGCATATCAGCACCTCGGACGTAACCGCACACTGATGATGATATTCTTCAACTCCAGTCTGCGCACACGCCTCTCCACACAGAAGGCTGCCATGAACCTCGGCATGAACGTCATAGTGCTTGACGTGAACCAGGGCGCGTGGAAGCTTGAGACTGAGCGCGGTGTCATCATGGATGGCGACAAGGCTGAGCACCTGCTTGAGGCAATCCCCGTCATGGGCTGCTACTGCGACCTTATCGGTGTGCGCTCGTTCGCGAGCCTTACCGACAAAGCTGCCGACTATGAGGAACGTGTCATCGAGCAGTTCATCAAATACTCCGGACGCCCGGTATTCAGCATGGAGGCTGCGACATGCCATCCGCTGCAAGCATTTGCCGACCTCATCACCATCGAGGAGCACAAGACCAAGGAGCGTCCCAAGGTGGTCATGACATGGGCACCGCATCCCCGCGCTTTGCCGCAGGCTGTCCCCAACTCGTTTGCCGAGTGGATGAACGCCGCCGACTACGACTTTGTCATCACCCATCCCCACGGCTACGAGCTTGACCCGAAATTTGTAGGCAATGCCCGTGTGGAGTATGACCAGGACAAGGCTCTCGCCGGTGCGGACTTCGTATATGCCAAGAACTGGAGCGCATATGCCGACCCCAACTACGGCAAAATCCTCTCCACTGACCGCTCATGGACTGTCGACTCAGCCAAGATGGCTCTGACCGACAACGCATATTTCATGCACTGCCTGCCGGTGCGCCGCAATATGATCGTCACCGACGATGTCATCGAGTCGCCCCGCAGCATCGTGATTCCCGAGGCTGCCAACCGCGAGATCTCAGCCCAGACAGTCATCAAGCGCATGCTTGCATCCCTCTGATCAAAATATAATTCTTATAGGTCTTATAAATCTTATAAGACCTATAAATTTTATAAGATTTATCCCAAGATATGGCTCCCGTCAAAGTTTTCAAAATCGGCGGTAACGTCGTTGACAATCCCGACGCTCTCAACCGCTTCATCCGTGAGTTCGCCTCCATCAAGTCACCCAAGATTCTCATCCACGGCGGAGGCAAGGAGGCTACACGCCTGAGTAAACGGCTCGACATCCCCACCCAGATGATTGACGGACGCCGCGTGACCGACCGCGACACGCTTGATGTGGTGACCATGGTCTATGCCGGACTTATCAACAAGCGCATCGTGGCAGCACTGCAGGCTGTAGGCTGCAACGCTCTCGGACTGACGGGTGCTGACGCCGACTGCATCCGCGCCACCAAGCGTCCTGCCAACCCCGTGGACTACGGATTTGTAGGCGACATCAACCCCGCCGACATCAACGACCTCTATATAGAATATGTGCTCCGTCAGGACATCGTGCCGGTGTTCTGCGCCATCACCCACGACGGCAAAGGCAACCTGCTCAACTGCAACGCCGACTCGGTGGCTTCGTCGGTGGCTATCGCCACCTCTCGCATAGCCCCGGTAGAACTTATCTACTGCTTCGAGCGCAACGGCGTGCTCCGCGATGTCGATGACCCCGACAGCGTCATCTCCATCATCACACCGTCAATCTACGAGGACCTTCGCCGCGACAACATAGTCGCTGACGGCATGATACCCAAAATTGACAACGCTTTCAACGCCATCAAGCGCGGCGTGGGAAGCGTGACTATCAAGCACAGCGACAACATCCTCTCCGACATAGGCACCACTATCACCGATGCTTGACGACGCTATAGACCTACTACAGCAGATGATTGCCACACCCTCCGTCAGCCGTGACGAGGCGGCTGTGGCAACTCTCATATATGACCGCTTCGTGGCGTGGGGACTCCGCCCCGTCCGTTACGGCAACAATATCGTGGCTAAGGCTTCCACTTGGGAGGCTGACCGCCCGACTCTGATGCTCAATGCTCACATCGACACCGTGCGCCCTGCCGCATCCTACACCATCGACCCCTACACCCCTCTCCTCCGTGACGGTCGCCTCTACGGGCTCGGCAGCAACGATGACGGGGCTTCGGTGGTGGCGTTGACGAGCGCGTTCCGCCGTCTGCGTGACGAGTCCCTGCCCTACAATCTGCTTCTGGCTCTCTCAGCCGAGGAGGAGGTAGGCGGCGAAGGGGGCATGCGCATGCTGCTTCCGGCTCTCGCCCAGGAAGGCATCTCGATTGACGCGGCTCTCGTGGGCGAACCGACAGGCATGCAGCCGGCGATAGCCGAGCGCGGATTGATAGTGCTCGACTGCGTAACCCACGGCGTGGCTGGACATGCTGCCCGCAACGAGGGCATCAACGCCATATACCGCGCCATGGACGACATCAACCGTCTACGCGACTTCCGCTTTGACCGTACCTCTGCCATCCTCGGACCCGTCAAGGTCAGCATCACCCAGATCGAGGCTGGCAAGCAGCACAACACCGTCCCCGACACATGCCGCTGGGTGGTGGACGTGCGCACCACCGATGCCTACTCCAACGAGGAGACATCCCGGCTGCTCCGCGAAGCCCTCAGCCCCCACACCGAGGCAGTCCACCGCTCCACGCGCGTCCAGGCATCGGTAATCGCCGACACGCATCCCTTAGTCAAGGGAGCTGTAGCCTTGGGTCGCACACCGTTCGTATCCCCCACGACCTCCGACATGAGCCTGATGCACGGCATCCCCTCGCTCAAGATGGGCCCCGGCGACTCCTCGCGAAGCCACCGCGCCGACGAGTACATCCTCGTCAGCGAAATCGCCGAAGCCATCAACCTCTACACCACCCTGCTCACCGACCTCACCCTCTAAGGCATGTATGTCATAACATATACCCAAAATTGTAGGGACATGCCATGGCATGTCCGCGTCCCCATGGCGAGCAGCATCCAGTGTGTGCGTGGCGGACATGCCACGGCATGTCCCTACAAGCTGAGGATTGCCAGATAAGTACCAAATCAATTGGCGCAGCCCAATAATGACAAAATCCATTGGCAGGGGGCACGTCGGAGAGGTGCCAGCCGTGCGTAACCCCATGCACGGAGCATCAGCGAACGTACATGGGGTGCAGGAGAGGTTGTGCCCCACCAACTATTTTTACTAACTTTGCACAAAACGACATAAAACCCATAAGAATATGGCAAAACTTTGGGACAAAGGCTTCGAGCCTGATGCTCTGATAGAGAAATTCACCGTAGGCAACGACCGTGACCTCGACCTGCGCCTCGCCCGCTATGACGTGCAAGGCTCCATGGCACACATCAAGATGCTCCAGTCGATAGGTCTGCTCGAGAAGGACGAACTCGACACCCTCCTCGCCGGACTTGAAGAGATCCTCAAGACCATCGAAGCCGGAGACTTCCGCATCGAGGATGATGTGGAGGATGTGCACTCGCAGGTGGAGTTTCTGCTCACCCAGCGTCTCGGCGACCTCGGCAAGAAGATACACGCAGGCCGTTCGCGCAACGACCAGGTGCTTGTGGACCTCAAGCTGTTCATGCGTGACGAACTCCGCACCATAGCCATGGCTGTCGAACGCCTCTTCAACCGCCTCCAGCAGCTCAGCGACCGCTACAAGGATGTGCTGATGCCAGGCTACACCCATCTGCAGGTGGCTATGCCTTCATCGTTCGGACTCTGGTTCGGTGCATACGCCGAGTCGCTCACCGACGACATGCACATGCTCGTGGCAGCCTACAATGTAGCCAACCAGAATCCTCTCGGGTCGGCTGCAGGCTACGGATCGTCATTCCCCCTCAACCGCACCATGACCACCCAGCTCCTCGGCTTCGCCGACATGAACTACAATGTCGTGGCTGCCCAGATGAGCCGCGGCAAGACGGAGCGCGCTGTGTCGATGGCAGTAGCCGCCATAGCCTCCACACTCGCCCATCTCGCTATGGATGTGTGCATGTGGATGTGCCAGAACTTCGGATTCGTCAAGTTCCCCGACGAACTGACCACCGGCTCCTCCATCATGCCGCACAAGAAGAATCCCGACGTATTCGAGATAATGCGCGGCAAGTGCAACCGTCTGCAAGGACTCCCCAACGAGGTGGCTCTGCTGACCACCAACCTACCCCTCGGCTATAACCGCGATCTCCAGCTGCTCAAAGATATCATCTTCCCTGCGACCGACGAGCTGGTCAACTGCCTTGACATGGCAGAATTCATGCTCCGACACATCAAGGTCAACGAGGACATACTCTCTGACGCCAAGTATGACTACCTCTTCACCGTCGAGGATGTCAACCGCCTCGCTCTCTCAGGCATGCCATTCCGCGACGCCTACAAGACCGTGGGCATGCAGGTACAGCGCGGCGAGTACAAGCCCACACGCTCCGTGCACCACACCCACGAGGGCAGCATCGGCAATCTCTGCAACGACCGCATCGCAGCCAAGATGCAGCGCGTCATGGAGCCGTTCAGATAAACTTGTCTATCATATCCCTTAGCTGATGCCACACGTCATCGGGCGTGACCGAGTCCATCAGTTCGCCATAGCTCTTCCCTTCGATTTCATCGGGGGGAAGAGTCTGCATATAGGATATCCCCGATGCAGGCGTGGATGTCTTCGGCAGCCACGTCTGCATCTCACCCGAAGGTGAGAAAATCGCAAACGATGGCACTCCCACAGCCTGGACTATATGCCGTCCGCCCCCTTCGTTGCCGAAATAGAAGTCGCAACACGCAGCCATGGCTGCCATCTCGCGTATGCTCCGCGCCTCTATGTCTATCTTCACGTTGTCAGGCTCACCGAGCAGACGGAACACGTCACGCGCCTCCGCCTCCTCTTCGCCGGGAGCATAGTTGAATATTATCTGGATGTCCGGGCGGTGCTCCATCACCCTCCGCAGGGTCTCCACCATGTAGTCCTTGCGCCAACGCTTCCACGGCAGCTTGGCAGACACGCCAACGAGCATTACCTTGCGGTCAGCATCGATGCCGCCGTCTGCCATCTTCTGCCTGAACCGTCTGCGCTCCTCCTCAGTGATACTCAGTGTGAAGTCCCTGCAATAATCCATTGTGAAATACCGCTCCAAGGGACGCAGAAGCAACAAGTCGCGCTCCACCATGGTCATATCCAACTCAGGCGCGGCATTCTCAGTCACAGCGTTGAGAAGCGGACGCGTGTATCCCTTCTTGCGCCCAAGTCGCCACGGTGTGCCCAGCGACATAAGCGAAAACAGCAGCGTCCTGATGGTCGACCGCATGTCCACAATCATGTCATACCTGCCCTCGCGCATGACCTGCCGCACCTTGCGCAGATAAGCGCCCAGCGGCTTGTTGTCCTCGGGCGCGAAACGTATCACGCGGTCAATATCAGGATGCCCCTCGAACAGCGGAGCTATCCCGTTGTTGAGCACCATATCTATCCGCGCCCCGGGAAACGTGCGCCGCAGCGTCGAACACACCGACGTAGCCAGCACCGCATCCCCTATCTGCCTGAACCTGATCACCAGAATCCTCTCAGGCATCCTCGATTTCCGTGACATCTCTATAATTTGAAATAACGATTGGTTTCTCCACAAAAATAATCATAAATCCACACATAATCATCCTCCTGTCTCTCATTTTATAGAGTGACACCACAAAACATAGAAATACGTCAAAGTAAAAGCATCGAGATACGTCGGAGACGTATCAGCTGTGATTAACCCCATGCACGGAGCGTCAGCGAACGTACATGGGGAGACCAGGACTCACTGATAAATCAACCTCGGAGAGGTTGCGGCACAGTATCTCTATAATTCCTACTCTGCATGCATTAGAGCTGGTAGGCCACAACCTCTCCGAGGTTGATTTGATTGTGTTTCCACTGACCCCATGTACGTTCGCTATCGCTCCGTGCATGGGGTTTCCCACAGCCAACACGTCTCCGACGTGTTTTCTAATTATTTTCCATTGCAAATTCAGCCGACTTATGCCGTGAACACGCGGATTTTTTGCTATCTTTGCCTATTATTAACTTCAAAAGCAGAAACAACACTGACTATATGGAAATCCAAGGTAAAATCATACTTGCCCTCCCCGAGATGACCGGCACATCCAAAGCCGGCAACCCCTGGAAAAAACGCGAATACGTGCTGGAAACACACGATAGCTTCCCCAAGAAAGTCCACTTCGACTTCTTCGGCGACCGTGCCGACCAGTTCATACTCAACCCCGGCGACGAAGTGACCCTCTCGTTTGACATCGAGAGCCGCGAATACAACGGCCGCTGGTTCACGAGCATCCGCGGCTGGAAAGCCGAAAAGGTAGGTGCAGCCCCTGCTGCCGGAGCACCCGTGCCCCCCGCAGGTCCCGCCACCACATTCCCCGGCGGATATCCCGCACCTGCCGCCCCCGCTGACCTCGCCCCATCAGTAGGCGATGCCACCGAGGATCTCCCTTTCTGATAAGACAAAGATGTGCATATGGACGAAAGTCCACATAGATATTTGCATTTTGCGAAAGTCGTGCCGTAGTGATTACGCCACGACTTTATTTTTTGCCTCATCACACAACCCATGAACGTTCGCTGACGCTCCGTGCATGTGATTTCAGACAGCTGGCATGTCTCTACGTACCCCATTAGGCACCGAATCATACCAGTCCTGGAGGAACTCACTGTACACAGATTACACTTTCATATACGCGCAAAAATAAATTTGAGCCGTGTCTCACGACAAGGCTCAAATTCTAAACATGTTGTATCAAATGTTTACAGGGATGTGATTTTAATAGAGGGAATTGTTCTGTTCACAAAGTTAAATAATAATCCAAAACCTGCCAAATTTAACTTAATTTCCTACAATAAAATAACATTTTTTATAAATGGATGTCTGTGATGATGCACACCGCACATCACACTATATTTCGCGGATGATGCGACAATATCTCGCTGCGCAGCATCGAACGGTCGACATGCAGGTATATCTCGGTCGTGGCTATGCTCTCATGACCGAGCATCTGCTGGATGGCGCGCAGGTTGGCACCCCCCTCGAGCAGATGGGTCGCAAAGGAGTGACGCAGCGTGTGAGGCGAGATGTCGCGGCGTATGCCGGCAGCCACCGCCAGATCTCTGACTATATGATATATCATGAAGCGCGTCAGCTGCCGTCCGCGACGGTTGAGAAAGAGGATGTGCCTGTCGGCTGGAGAGATGCGCAGCATCTCCCTCTCGGGCAGATACGCCCTTATCTCCTCTATGCTGCGGTCAGACATCGGCACTATGCGCTGCTTGTCACCCTTGCCCTGCACCACCAAGTAATGCTCATCGGCATATATGTCGCCCATCTGCAGATTTATCAGCTCGCTGACACGCAGTCCGCACCCGTAGAGCGTCTCCATAATGGCGCGGTTACGCTGCGCTTCCGCCAGCTGCGGGTCTATGGCGGCTATCATGGCATCTATCTCCTCCACGCTCAGCACTTCGGGCAGATATAGCCCTACTTTTGGCGATTCGAGCGTCAGAGTGGGATTGTCGGGTATGATACCCTCCATGGTCAGGAACTTGAAAAACGACCTTATCCCCGACACGATGCGCGCCTGTGACCTCTCGGCTATGCCGAGGTCGTGCATGTCGCCAAGCAGCTGCCGCAGGTCATCCACAGTCACATCGGCAAGCCCGATGCCGTTGTCGGCAAGGTAACTGCCGAGCTTGTCCACATCCTCCACATAAGCCATGCCTGTGTTGACGCTCATCCCCCGCTCCACGAGCAGATGCGCCTCAAACATGTCACGAGCCTTCTTGAAGTCCATTAAAACCACAAAGTGAAATGTTGCACCGGCAGATGCTTCAAAGCCACTATGAAACCGATATTTCCGTTGGTGAAACTCATGCCGTAAGCAAGACGATCCTTGACGGCAGCCCACACGTCTGCGGACTGCGACCTCTCGCGTGTCAGGTTGCGCAATGCCACGACACACTCCTTTGACGTCACCACCTCTGCCAAGGCATTGCCTACTGCAGCCGCATCGCCATCCACGTCATTGACGAGAATGAACGGCATACCCGACACACGTGAGGCATATGCCAGAATCTCACTGGCGGCATCGCCCGACGGCAGTCTAACAATGCGCCCGGCAAACTCCTTGGTCACCTCGGCATACACATCCTCATGGTCATTGGCAGGATTGTAAAGCGACAGCTTCGCACGTGAATCAGCCAGCAGCAAAGCTGCCGTCGACAGCCCGAAATGGCTGCCGAGCTGCATGTATTCATCCGTGCCGCCGAATCTGACCGCCACGCGATGCAGCATCTTGGCATTTTTGAGCGACATGATGCGCGGATGGCGCGACTTGTTATGGGCGACCGCGAGAGCCACCTGCCGCAGCCATGCGATGTGCTCGTAGGCGTAATACTGGTTGCGGCAGCCGAGGGTGTCGCGGACAAACGCGTAGGCAAACGGCGAGTGTATCCCGAAGCCGTGGCTGCGGTTGTAGCGTCTCAGAGCGTTGGCATACAGTCGCGCAGGTTTCATATCGTCACCTCACGCCTTGACAGGCTGCTTCTTGACCATGCGCATGACCGAAAGGGCTATGCCTCCAGCCAGCGCGATGTAGATGAGTATGATGGCTATGCGCGCAAGGGTGTCGGTGGTATGCAGCGACTGCGGATCAAACACCATCGCCACCTCATGTTCCCCGGCAGGGATATTGAGCGCACGGAGCACATAGTTGACGCGCCCCAGCTCTGCGGGTTGACCGTCGATGGTGGCATGCCATCCCCAGGGGAAATACACCTCCGAGAATACAGCCAAGCCGCCGTTGGCACTGCGAGCCTTGTAGGTCAGACGTCCAGGGGCATACGTAGTTTCATATATGGTGTCGCCGGGTGCAATAGGCTTAGCCGGTCCGAGCACTTTCTCAAATTTCCTGTCAGCCACAGCCGATGTGCGCAGGTTGATGGCACTCAGTGCCGCCATCTCCTCGTCGGCATTGGCAGCCCAGCGGAGCGTGTCGACATACCACGCATTGCCCATGGCACGGTCATTGAGCAGCGGAGTGCCGTCGGGCCCCACCACATACTTGGCGTTGAGCATGTCGAGCACCTGCCAGTCGGCAGCAGCCGGCTCGCCGGTGAGGAAGCCGTTGAGATGGCGGTCTATAAGGTCCTGATAGCGCGTCAGCTTGGCAGCATGGTAGCCGCCGACCATCTTGTGGTAGTATGACGGCGCGGGCGACCAGAAGCGCGGTATGTCCATCACGCGGTAATTCATCGCGGTGTCGGCAAGTATAGCCTCGTCGGCTGGAGTCTTCTCTATCGGCATGCCCATAGTCAGCGACTTGGGCACGAAGCTGTCATGGTTGAGATAACGCTTGTTGACGCTGTAGAGGTCCACAAGCACCAGCGCGGCTATGCCGATGCCAGCCACCATCGCCGACAGCTTGCGCTGGAGATATACATACAGCACCACCCCTGCCAGCAGCAGGAACACAAGGCTGCGGAGCGCATCGCTGCGTACCATGCCGTAGCGCAGACTCTCCACAGCGTCATAGATATGCGGATTCTGGAGGCTGAAGGCTGCAATCTGCTCCTTGTCATAGCCCTGCGCCGCGAGCGACTGGCTGATGTACTGGTCATTCTGCAAGTCGCCTGATGTGACGGCATCGCCGTATATCCCTGGCAGCACGAGAGCCACCAGACAGAAAAACGCCGGTATGCCCACCGACCACAGCAGCGGACGCTGGTATTTTTTCACGCCCTCAGGGTCGCTCAGCACTTTCTGGAGCGCCATAGCCCCGAGGAGCGGCATGGTAAATTCGGCTATCACGAGGATACTCTCGACGGTGCGGAACTTGCTGTACATCGGCACATAGTCGATCATCAGGTCGGTAAACCACATGAAATTGCGCCCCCATGCCAAGAATATCGACAGCAGCGTCAGAGCAAGCAGCATCCACTTCCACGGTCCTTTGATGACAAACAGACCGAGGATAAACAGGGCGCATATTATCGCACCGACATACACCGGTCCGTTAGTGCCCTCAGGCTCTCCGAAATACTGTGTCAGATATTCGAGATACTGCGCTTCGAGCGGATGTAGCTTGCCTGAGTCAGCCATCTCCTTAGCCTGGGGCATGCTGCCGAGAGTCAGCATCGTGTTGTTGCCTTTCTCAGGCTTGACCGATGCGCCTCCCTTGATGTCGGGAATGAGCAGCGAGAAGGTTTCAGCCTGTCCGTAGCTGTACTGGGTGATATAGTCGCGGTCAAGTCCAGAAGTGGCTTGCGACGCGCTGCTCTGCGGCTGGGTCAGTTCGGAGTGCTGCCCGCGCATTGTCTCCTTGGAGTACTCGTATGTGTTGTAGAGACTCGGCGAATTGGCAAGCACCGCCAGTACACCTGCCACTATGAGCGACCCTGTGGCTATGCCCCAACGCTTCATGGACTGGCGGTCTTTGAGAGCAAGTACGAGATACACCACCATGAATCCGAGCACCACAAACAGGAAGTAATATGACATCTGCACATGGTTGCCGGCTATCTGCATCATGGCAAACAACGCAGCGATTGCCGACCCTATCAGATAACGTCCCTGATAGCATAGCACCATTCCGGCTATCGTAGGCGGTATGTAGGCGAGAGTGATAAATTTCCATATGTGCCCCGCACCTATTATGATGATGAAATAGCTCGAGAATCCGTAGGCTATAGCTCCGGCAAGAGCCACATACCACCTCATCCTCATAGCCATCAGCAATATGAAGAAACCAGCCATCATCATAAACACCAGATTGGCTGGCGACGGAAGCCCCAGCCCCATCACGGTGTTGATCCAGCGGAACATACCGTCTGACGGATACGAGGGTGATATCTGGAAGTTGGGCATGCCCGAAAAGAGCGAGTTGGTCCATCGGACCGTCTCGCCAGTCTGCTCGGCATAGGCTTTCGCCTCCTGACCTATCGCGATGCCCTGCTGGGTGTCATACTGCCGCAGCACGTTGCCCTGCGACGCGTCGGGATAGAAATAAGCGAAAGCTATGACACCCATCACCACGATGGATGCCACGAAAGCTATGATGCGGCTGTATCTGCGCATAAACATTGGTATCTGTCGGTTTTTTCATCAACCCGTAGGGACGCGGCACGCCGCATCATCTGATGCACGGACATCGCCTGATACGATGACGCGGCACGCCGCGTCCCTACATGTATATCGATGGATTGTTAATCGGTTAAAATGATATGAGGTTGCCGCCGTCGTTGTGGCGCGGGTCATCGTCGATGATGACGTTTTCGCTGACGATGCCCATGTTCTTGATCTCGTCGCTGGTGCGCTTGTCGCGATTATAAGCCGGGGCGCGTTCGAGCTTGTCAATGAGGGCTACATCCTCGAGCTGCGATGGTTTGAGCACCACATAGCGTGTGCGGTCCACATTGCTCTTGATGCCCTCGAGTCGTTCGCTGCCATATTCGTTCTCTATGCGCTTCTCCGATGCCTCGCGCGAACGCACAGCCTCTGGCTGGCGCGGCTGCTGCATCGGGGGCTGCTGCACTGTCATCACCGGCTCCTCGTCAAAAGGGATAGTGTTGGCGTAGCGCGCTGACTGTGCGCCACCCTGACGCACTGACGGATTCTGACGCAGGTCAGCCGCAGGGGCTGCCGGACGGCGCACTGCCGGCTGGGGTGCAGGAGCCTGGACGGGCGCGGTCTGGTCCTGACGGAAATTATTCTCAAATCCGGCAGCCAGTATGGTCATCTTCACCTTGTCGCCGAGGCTGTCGTCAAAGGCTATGCCCCAGATGACATCCACGTCGGGGTCGAGGGTATTGACGAAATTGGTGATTTCGGCAGCCTCCGCCATCTGGAACGGTGTCTGCGCCTGACGTGAGAAGTAGAGGTTGAAGAGCAGATGCTTCGACCCGAAGATGTTGCGGTTACGCAGCAGCGGCGAGTTAAGCGCATCCTCTATCGCCTTGGTGACGCGTCCCTCTCCCTCACCGTAGCCGGCTGAGATGATGGCTGTGCCGCCGTCGCGCAGGGTGGTGTTGACATCGTTGAAGTCGAGGTTGATGTAGCCGTCGCATGTGATGATTTCGGAGATGGAGCGTGCGGCAGTCGAGAGGGTGTCATCAGCCTTATTGAATGCGTTGATGAAGTCGAGGTCAGCATAGATTTCGGTGATGCGCTCGTTGTTGATGATCAGCAGCGCATCCACATATTTCGCCATCTCATCGGCACCGTCAAGAGCCTTGAGGATTTTCTTCTTGCCCTCAAAAAGGAAGGGGATGGTCACGATACCCACCGTCAGCAGTCCCTTCTCCTTGGCGATGCGCGCCACCACAGGACCTGCGCCCGTGCCGGTGCCGCCGCCCATGCCAGCGGTAATGAACACCATCTTGGTGTCATCGTTGAATATCTCGGCTATCTTGTCGGCATCGTCTTCGGCATACTGGCGACCCTTCTCAGGGTCGTTGCCGGCTCCGAGACCGTCACCTATCTGCACCTTGGTAGGCACAGGAGAGTTTTTCAGAGCCTGGGCATCAGTGTTGCACACCACAAAGGTTACATCGCTGATACCTTCGTTGTACATATGATTGATGGCATTGTTACCGCCACCGCCCACACCTATCACCTTGATGATAGGAGGCAGAGCCTTTGATGTCGCTGTGTCGATAAGATTGACATCGTTTGCAATATTCTCTAAGTCTTCGCGATTCATGACTGTCGTTGGGTTCTAAAAATGTGTGGTTATGATGCTTTTATAGATAACTGTTTATTTCTGGTCGTCAAAGTCGTCGTCATAAGGATCGTCATTGAGGAAATTGCTCGTGAAATCCTTGATTTTGGAGAAGAAGCGTCTGCCAGGCTTCGGGCGGCGTGGACGCTCCTCTTCCTCTATGACAGGCTCAGGTTCTGGTTCGGGAGCAGGTGCCTGCTGTTGCTGTACCGGTTGCGGCTGTGACTGTACCGGCTGCTGCTGTTGTTGCGGGGTGACAGCGGGCTGAGGCATCTCCATGCACTCACGCGCACCGCGGCGCGCCGCAGCATAGAGCACACTGATGACATCCACGGCATCGGGACCCTGGATGCGTCCGTCAAGGAAGCGGATGCTGTCAAGCGGAGTACCAAGGCGCACAGGCAGCTTGGTCTCTGTCTCCAGACGCTCGTTGAAGCGTGACAGTTTGGCTCCGGCACCCACTATGATGATACCGGCAGGCAGCTGCGAGGGGCTGTAGCCGGCATATTTTATCTGTTCGTTGATGTTGGCAATGATTTCACCTGCGCGCGCTCCTACGTAGCTGTTGATTTCATCGTAGTTGGCACTGTCGGGGATGAGCGACGATGTCTGACGCTCGCCCATGGCGTTACCGCCGATTTTCTTGTACTCCTCGGCTTTCTCCTCAAGGCAGTTGAGGGCTGTGATGTCAAGGGTGATGTTGCGCGACCCCAGAGGCAGGGTGGCGAAATATTGCAGATGACCCGACTTGTAGACTGACACGCCTGTGGTCTCCGCACCGAAGTCCACGAGCACGCAGCCGAGCATCTTCTCCTCGTTGGTAATCACGAGGTCGCCCTCGGCTATCTGGCGCACTATGAAATCGTTGATGCCCAGGCGCAGGCGCTCCGACACCACGCGGTTGACCACCTGCTTGGGCAGCGGACGGCAGGTGACTATGTTGAACTCTGCCTTGATGTCCTGACCATACACGCCTATGGGCTGGTTTTCGGGAGTGCGGTCTATGTAGAACTGGCGCCCGATCACGTCGACCACCTCGCGGTCACCTACAGGCAGATTGAAAGCTTCCTGGCGCAGGTCGGCAAGGATGTCCTCTGTAAACTCCTCGGGAGCAGGAAGACGGCGGCACACCTCGCGTGGCGATGACATGAATGAAAGTCCGCCTATGCCGAGATAGACGCTCTTGATCTTGCGTGGATGCAGACGGTTCTCCAGCTTCTTGATGATACGGTGGATGCGACTGTCTACCTCCTCCACATTGCGTATCCAGCCGTATCTGACGCAGTCTATCAGCCGCTCTTCCTCAAGAGCGATGACTGTCAGTATGCCGTTCTCGTCCACGGTGCCGGCTGCTCCGCGTATCTTGGAACTTCCTATCTCAAGGGCTATTACGTGTTTCGGTTCCATAATGGTATCGGGTATATCTGTTCGTTGTTTTTCTATGGTATTTGTTTCAGACTGGTTTTTCTGATTTCTTTTGCGTCACGGAGTCAGGTTTCTGCGGCTGCTTGACACCCTTTTTGGTCTTGGGGAAGCCTTTCCCTTCCAGAGCGTCGTCGGTGGGCATCATCGTGGTGGCATCGTCAGCCTCGTCGATGTCTTCCTCTATGTCGGGGATGACGTTGTGACCTTTCTTGGCACGTGTCGCCACGACCTGCCCGCGCCATTTGACTGACACGGTGTCGTAGTAGTTCCACCCCTTCTCAGGCATGACCTCGCGGTAGAATCTCTTGAGCCTGTCAAGTTTCTCCACATAACCCGAGGTGTCGCCGAGGTTGATGACATGGCCGTGGATGACGGGCACGAGCATGATGTCACGCGGCGAGTCGATCTTGATGGCTGACACTAACGCATCCCAGCCAGGGTCGCCGCTGATATGGCGCACAAGCGGCAGATATGACTCTGCGCGGAGATTCATGCGGTCAAGGCGCCCCTCGATGACAGGCACATCCACATGGTAGCGGGCGTTGGCGGAGATGCGCTTGCCGTCCTTGTTGATGTAATATGACTTGTTGCCGTCAAATATACGTGCCACCGGGCGCATGGGGGTTACTTCGATGAGCACCTTGCCGGTGGTGAGTATCAGAGCCTTGGCATCCTCTATCTTGTCTATGCCGGCAAGCCTCCGCTCTATGTCGGAGGTGTTGATTTCGCTCAGCGGACGCCCGGGCGCGGTGTTGATGATGTCGCCGAGGTCGCGGTTAAGCTCGCGCACGGTGACAAACGGATGCGCCGAGGTGTCATTGACCTGTATGCTCACCTCGGTGCACGTGTCGGCAGCAGCCATATACGACGTAAGCGTCAGTGCCGCCGCAAGATATGCGACGGCTACCGCGGTCACTATTATGGCTACGTAGCGTTTCATCGGCGCGGATGTCTTTTCAGTTCTTCTACTAAAGGAGGGAGCATGTCGCTGACATCGCCGGCTCCCACATTGAGAAGCACGTCGAAGTCGCCCTGACGCATCCACTCGGCGAGCATGCTCTTGCTCAGCACGATATGGCGCGGATTCTTCATCAGACCGGCTATGGTCTGCTCGGAGATGCCCTCGATGGGCTGCTCGCGCGCAGGATACAGCTCTACAAGCACTACTTCATCGGCGAGGTCAAGCGCGGCGGCAAACTCCGGAGCGAAATCGCGGGTACGGCTGTAGAGATGTGGCTGGAACATCACGGTCAGCCGCCTGTCGGGATACAGGCTCTTGACGGAGATTATCGAGGCGCGGAGCTCGTCGGGGTGATGGGCATAGTCATCTATGACAACACGCGACGAGGGCGCAGGTTCACGCATCAGGAATTCAAACCGCCTCTTGGGTCCCATGAACGATGCCACGGCACGGCGCATGCTGTCCACTTCGAGATGCCCGGTGGCATATACTCCTGCTATGGCGGCGATGGTGTTCTCTATGTTGATTTCCACAGGCACACCGGGGGTGATGTCGCGGATGATGCCGTCGGGGGTGGCGAGGTCAAAGGTTATGGTGCCGTTGCCGCGGCGTATGTTCTCGGCATGGAAATCTCCGTCGGTCTTGCCGTAGGTCCACACTCTGACATCTTTGCCAGGGCGCGGCTTGAGCTTAAGCCCCATGTGCACTATCAGTGTGCCTCCTGGCTGGATGAGTTCGGTGAAGTGGGCGAAGCTCTCCAAGTAGGCTTCCTCTGTGCCGTATATGTCGAGATGGTCGGGGTCGGTGGCTGTGATGACGGCGATGTAGGGAGTCAGGCGGTGGAAGGAGCGGTCAAACTCGTCTGCCTCTATGACGCTGTAGGGCGAGGTCTGGCTCAGCAGCAGGTTGCTGTCATAGTTGCGCAAGATGCCACCGAGAAATGCGTTACAGCCCACGCTGCTCTGATGCAGTATGTGCGCCGCCATGGACGATGTGGTGGTCTTGCCATGCGTTCCGGCAAAGCAGATGCCGAGACTGCTGCGGGTAATCTTGCCGAGAAGTTCCGCGCGTTTGACCACCTCAAATCCGTGGTCTCTGAACCATCGCAACCCCTCATGGGTCGCGGGCACGGCGGGGGTGTACACCACCAATGTGTCCTCAGGGTTGCGGAAAGCCTCGGGGATGGCATCGGCACTCTCGTCAAGTGTTATCTCTGCACCCTCATGCCTGAGCTGCTCGAGCAGGTGGGAGTCGCTGCGGTCATAGCCGCCGGTGCGATGCCCCTTCGACAGGCAGTAGCGCACAAGTGCCGACATGCCTATGCCCCCTGCGCCTACGAAGTAGACGTTGGGCTTGATGGCATCGCTGCACGAGTGTGCGGCAGCGGATATGTTGTCTTGTTCCATCATTTCTCTTTGTTCAACAGTTTGATTACCTCGTCGGCTATACGCTCGTCAGAGCCGGGGAGTGCCATCTTGCGCACATTGGCTGCATACCGCTCGCGGCGGTCGGGGTCGGCGAGAAGCGCGGTGGCTTCCTCTTTGAGCCGCTGCGAGGCTTCGGCATCAAGTATCATCATTGCAGCATCGCGGTCTACGAGCGCCATGGCATTTTTGCGCTGATGGTCCTCGGCTACATTGGCTGAGGGAATGAGTATGGCTGGCACGCCGAGGAGCTGAAGTTCGCTGATGGTGCTTGCTCCGGCGCGCGAGATTACGAATGTGGCAGCGCGGTACACGGTTGCCATGTCGGGCAGAAACGCCATGGTCTTGACCTTCTGCTTGCCCTGGGTCTTCTCGGCAAACTCATCATAGTATATCTTGCCGGTCTGCCACAGCAGGTTGGCACCTGTGGCGGTGATGGCATCCATGGCTGCGTAGGTTGCATCGTTGACTGAGCGCGCTCCGAGGCTGCCGCCTACCACCACCACGAGCGGCTCGTCAGCGGGGAAACCTAAGGCTTCGCGAGCCTCGGCAGGGGTCAGCTTGCAGTCAAAGAGGGCTTTTCGCACGGGGTTGCCGGTCATCACTATGCGGTCGGCTGGGAAAAAACGCTCCATATTGTCATACGCCACGCATATGCGGTCGGCATCCTTGGCAAGGAGCTTGTTGGTGACCCCGGCATAGGAGTTCTGCTCCTGGATAAGGGTAGGCACATGTGCTTGTTGTGCGGCTGCGAGGGTCGGACCGCTGGCATAGCCGCCGACACCTATAGCCACGTCGGGCTTGAAATCGCGGACGATTTTCTTAGCCATGCGGCTGCTGCGCCACAGCTTCAGCAACACGCCCACGTTGCGCCACAGACGCTTGCGGTCGAAACCTGCCACAGGAAGCCCGATGATAGGGTAACCTGCCTCGGGGACGCGCTCCATCTCCATGCGGTTGTCAGCCCCGACAAACCGTATCTTCGCCTGGGGAAGCCTCTGCTTGAGGGCGTTGGCTATGGCGAGGGCAGGGAATATATGTCCCCCGGTGCCTCCGCCGCTTATGAGTATATGATAGTCGTTCTTCATATCTGATTTTTAGTCTATCATTGTAAGATTGTCGCCGCTGATTTCTTCGGGAAGTGCATTGATTTCGCGGCGTATGTTGGTCTTCTTGTCGCTGCCTCTGACGGCGTAGCGGCTGACACTGAGCATGATGCCGAAAGCTATAGACACCATCAGTATCGAACACCCCCCTTTGGATATGAGGGGCAACGGCTGACCCGACACAGGGAACACGCCCGTGACGATAGCCATATGGAACAGGGCTTGCATCACCACCGTGACCGCCATGCCGATAACGAGCAGTGCGGGGAACGCCCGAGAGCACCGCGAAGCTATCGAACTGGCGCGTCCGAGCAGCAGCAGGTAGAGAAACAGCACGAATGCTGCCCCGGCAAGCCCGGTCTCCTCTATGATGATGGAGTAGATGTAGTCAGAGAATGCGAGGGGCAAGCGGGAGGTCTCACGCGAATTGCCGGGACCGACGCCTATCACTCCTCCACGTGCCTGTGCCATGTAGGCATACATCTCCTGGGCATTCTTGTCGGTGATGTCCTGCTCGTACTTGGGCACGTCGCCGTCTGACGAGTGGCGTATGAGACGCATCACCCATGTGCCGACACGCCCCTTGTCGCCGAAGCGGTCAAGCAGAAACTGCTGGGTGGAGGTCAGCTGTCCTGCCTCCACAAGTTCACTGATTTCCTTGCGCGACTTCTCGTCCTGACGGCTGTCTGACGAGTCGGTCGGCGAGATGAGTATGTAGGCGGCTCCAAGCACTATCAGCACTCCGAAGTAGAAGAGGAACACCTTGCCAAGCGTGCGCCACCGCGACCCGCCGATGACGAGCATCGACAGGCTGATGCCTATCAGCAGCAGCGTGTTGGTCATGCCCTGGGTGATGAGCAGTGCGCAGTAGCCCACGACTATGGTTACGGACACCCACACTCCGGGGGTCTGAAGCTCACGGTTGCGGCGGTTCTGAGTACGCGCCAGCACCAAGGCTATGCACAGCGGTGCGGCGAGTTTGATCATCTCGCTCGGCTGTATGGTGATAAACAGGTTGATGGAGCGGCGCGCACCATTGACCACATCTCCTGCCACCATCACGTAGCCCATCAGGGCGGCGGATGCAAGGGCAAACGGCGGTATCCATTTGGCTATCTTGCTGTAATGCACACGCTGGAGCAGCAATATGCACACGAAGCCCAGCAGCAGCGTGCCTATATGGCGCACGATGGGAGCGAACACGCCCAAAGTGCCCGAAGTGACCACTTCGCGCGACGATGCGCTGTATAGCTCGATTATCGACACCAGCACCAGGAATATGTACACGCCCCAGATATAGGGGTCACCCTTAGCCACGGGCTTCAACTCATCCACAGCCGCCGTCCGTGGCGCAGCCTGCGCTGTCCGCGCCTCCGCCTCCTCAGGGTTATATGCTACCGTAGCCATCGTTTATGAAATTTATAAGATTTATAAGTCTTATAAGATTTATAATTTTTTATTAAATCATCCCGCGCACTGCCGCCTTGAACTTCTCTCCGCGGTCCTCATAGCTCGTGAAGAGGTCGAAGCTCGCGCAGCAGGGCGACAGCAGCACTGTATCACCCTCCTCTGCCATCTTGCGGCACTCTGCCATCGCATCGGCAAGCGAGTCGGTGCTGACTATCTGAGGCACTTCTGCTCTGAAGAAATCCATGATTTTCTCGTTGTGGAGACCCATCGCCACTATGCCCTTGACCTTTTCGCGCACCAATGGGAGGATTTCGCTGTAGTCATTGCCCTTGTCCTTGCCACCGAGAATAAGCACGGTGGTGCGTGACTTGGGCATACTCTCGAGTGCATACCATGTGCTGTTGACATTGGTCGCCTTGGAGTCGTTGATGTAGCGCACTCCGTCAATGACTGCCACAGGCTCTAAGCGGTGCTCCACGCCCTCGAAGTCGCCGAGAGCCTTGCTGATGACATCCTTCTTGATGTTGAGAAGGCATGCCGACAGTCCGGCTGCCATGGAGTTGTAGAGGTTGTGCAGACCGTTGAGGGCGAGGTCGGCGCGGGGCATGGTCATCGATGTGCCAGGGGTGTGGAACTCCACATCGCCCTGACCGTCGACATACGCTGCCACATCAGGCTCTTCGGTCTCGGCAAACGGATAGCGGGCTGCCTCGGTGGTGACGTGGCGGAGCTGCTCGGTGATTACGGGGTCGTCGTTCCAGAATATGAATGCGTCCTCTGGGGTGAGATTGTTGAGAATGCGGAATTTCGCGTTGACATAGTTCTGCATCTCATGGTCATAGCGGTCGAGATGATCGGGGGTGATGTTCATCAGCACTGCTATGTTAGCCTTGAAGTCATACATATTGTCAAGCTGGAAGCTCGACAGCTCTATGACATAGATGTCGTGAGGCTCACGCGCCACCTGCAGGGCGAGCGAATTGCCCACGTTGCCGGCGAGACCTACGTCAAGCCCCGCCTTGGTCAGTATGTGGTAGGTGAGCATGGTGGTAGTGGTCTTGCCGTTGCTGCCGGTGATGCACACCATGCGCGAGTCGGTGTAATATCCGGCAAACTCTATCTCGCTGACCACCTTGATGCCCTTCTCGGCGATGGCGCGCATCACAGGGGTCTCGAAAGCGATGCCGGGGCTCTTGACCACGAGGTCGGCATTGAGGATGCGTTCCATCGTGTGTCCGCCCTGCTCCCACTCTATCTGTTCGCGGTCGAGCATGGAGGCGTAGTGACCCGACACCTTGCCGTAGTCGCTGAGAAACACCTCCCAGCCCTTGTCCTTGCCAAGTATGGCGGCACCTACGCCGCTCTCCCCTCCGCCGAGCACCACCAAGCGTCTGGCTTCAGGTATATTTTTGTTCTCTTTTATCAGACTCATAATATGTTATATCTCAATATATTATGTCGCAATATGTTATATCGCTGTAGGGACATGCCGTGGCATGTCCGCCAACCATAATCATCTGTTATCGTATCTTCAGTGTCACAAATGTAATCGCGGCCAGGAATATCCCCACGATCCAGAAGCGTATCACTATCTTCGACTCGGGAATCGCCTTGAGCGGTGCCTGGAGCAGCGCGTCTATCCCGGCATTACCCTGCTTCTGGAAATGATGGTGCAGGGGGGTCATCTTGAATATGCGCTTGCCGGTGCCGCTGCGCCGCTTGGTAATCTTGAAATACGCCACCTGAAGCATCACCGACAGGTCCTCGACGAAGAATATCGCGCAGAGGATGGGTATCAGCAGCTCCTTGTGGATCAGGATGGCAAACACGGCGATGATGCCGCCGATGGTCAGCGACCCCGTATCGCCCATGAACACCTGAGCCGGGTAGGCATTGTACCACAGGAAGCCTATCAGCGCACCGATGAATGCCGCCATGTACACCACCAATTCGCCCGAATCGGGCACATACATGATGTTGAGATACGACGCATACACGATGTTGCCGCCGAGATATGCCATTATGGCAAGAGCTACCCCGATGATGGCTGATGTGCCGGTGCAGAGCCCGTCAAGCCCGTCGGTGAGGTTGGCGCCGTTGCTCGTGGCGGCTACAGCTATGATGGTCACGAGGATAAACACTATCCAACCGCCCGTTGCGGCATACGGACCCATCCATTGGGTCAGCCAGTCATAGTTGAAGTTGTGGTCCTTGACAAACGGCAGGGTCGTGACTGTCTCCTTGACGTTTTCGGGCTTGTATGTGATGACTTCGGTGCCGTCAATCTGGGTCTCGGTGGCTACGTTCTCGCGTATCACTATGTCGGGGCTACCGAGCATGGTGAAGCCCACGATCAGTCCCAGTCCCACCTGACCGATGATTTTGTATTTGCCTTTCATGCCCTCCTTGTTGTGGCGGCGTATCTTCAGGTAGTCGTCCAGACCGCCTATCAGCCCCATCCACACGGTAGCTATGATCATCAGCAGCATGTAGATGTTGCTCAGATTGCCCACAAGGAGCGTCGACACGAGTATGGCTACGATGATGATGATGCCGCCCATGGTGGGTGTGCCGGTCTTGCTCATCTGCCCCTCGAGCCCGAGGTTGCGCACGATTTCGCCCACCTGCATCTTCTGGAGATGCTCTATGATTTTCTGTCCGAAAGCCATGGCTATGAACAGCGACAGAAGCAATGCCAGTCCGGAGCGGACGGTCAGATAGTCCATCAGTCGGGCTACGGTGGAGCCAAACAGGTCGTATTGCTCAGATAGATAGTACAGCATGTCGTGGTCAGTCTTGCGGTGTTTGCGATGCGAATATGTCAAGCACTACCTCGCGGTCGTCAAAGTGGTGCTTTACGCCCTTGACTTCCTGATAGTCTTCGTGTCCCTTGCCGGCTATGAGCACCACATCGCCCTTCATAGCCATGCGGCATGCCTCGGTGATGGCTTCGCGGCGGTCGGTGATGCTGACGGTGTGGGTGCGGACTTCGGCATCAAGCCCGGCTTCCATGTCATGGAGTATCTCCTCAGGGTCCTCGAAGCGGGGGTTGTCGCTCGTCAGCACCACGAAGTCGCTGCGCAGGGCTGCCTCTTTTGCCATGATGGGACGCTTGCCCTTGTCGCGGTTGCCTCCGGCTCCCACTACGGTGATGATGCGCCCTGAAGTACCTACCACCTCGCGTATGGCGTTGAGTACATTGATGACGGCATCGGGTGTATGGGCGTAGTCGACTATGGCGGTATAGCCCAGCGGGGAATGCACCGACTGGAAACGCCCTGCCACAGGCACCAGACGGCTCATGTTGACGAGCACTTTTTCGGGATCCCAGCCCAGCAGCACGCATGCTCCGTAGACTGCGGTAAGATTATATGCGTTGAAGCGTCCGGTAAACATGGTCTCGACCTCCCTGCCGTTGATGCTCAGGAGCATGCCGTCCAGTCGGCTCTCCACTATCTTTGTGGTGAAGTCGGCGACGGTGCGGAGCGAATAGGTGTGGCGCGTAGCCATGGTGTTCTGCAGCATGACCATGCCGGTCTTGTCGTCGATGTTGGTAAGCGCGAACGAGTGGCGCGGCAGTCCGTCGAAAAATGACTTCTTCGCAGCTAAATATGCCTCGACGGTCTTGTGGTAGTCGAGATGGTCACGGGTGAGGTTGGTGAAGATGCCCCCCGCAAATTCCAGCCCGGCTATGCGGTGCTGCTCGGCGGCATGGCTGCTGACCTCCATGGCGCAGTAGGTGCATCCGGCATCGACCATGCGGCGCAGCAGGGCGTTGATGGTGATGGCGTCGGGAGTGGTCTGGTGCGCCTCGACCTTTTCTTCGTCCACGAGGTTGACCACGGTGCTCAGAAGCCCGGCTTTGTGTCCCATCAGACGCGCCATCTCGTAGATGAGCGTGGCGGTGGTGGTCTTGCCGTTGGTACCGGTCACGCCCACAAGGCGCAGCGCAGCCGAGGGATTGTCATACCAGGCGGAGGCGATGTAGCCGAGAGCCACATGGCTGTTGGGCACTTTGATGTAGGTGACGCTCGACTCGCGTGTCGATGGCACTTCCTCGCACACAACGGCGGCAGCGCCTGCCGCCACTACCTGCGGTATGAAGCTGTGGCCGTCGGCATTGGTGCCTCTGACAGCCACAAACAGAGCTCCGGGACCTGCCTCCCGCGAGTCAAACGTGATCTTGGAAATCTCGCGGGTGGTGTCGCCCGAAAGCTCCTCTATGATTAGTGATGATATCAGTTCCGATAACCGTTTCATTATCTCTTGATTTATATATCTTATACGATTTATTCGACTTATACACGACTCATTTCAACGTCAACGCCACCCGCGTCCCTGCCTTGGCAGGTGTCCCCGCGGCAGGCACTGAAGCTATCACGCATCCTGTGCCGCTGTGGCTGACATTGTACCCGGCTGATTCAAGCGAGGCGATAGCGGAGCGCAGATCCATGCCGATGACACTCGGCACATGCCCGGCGCGTGTCTCGCCCGACGGTGTGCGGAGCACACGCAGCTGTCCGCTGATGCCGAATGCGTCACGCAGCTGCTGGCGGCGGTCGTTGCCCACACCGGCTGCGAGCCTCGGCACATCGCCGTGTGGCTCTTCGGCATGATAGTCGGAGTTGTCACCGAGCATGCCGCGCGAATACATCTTCATGGCGATGTTGCGCATGATCTGCCCGGAGGTCGATGCGGCTCCGAGCCAGTTGACCTTGGGTGCGCAGGTCAGCACTATGCAGCTGTATTTGGGCTTGTCGGCAGGGAAGTAGCCGCAAAAGGTCAGTCGCTTCTTCGAAGTGACATACTGACCGTTTTCGATCATGTACGATGTCCCGGTCTTGCCGGCGAGTGCTACATACTCATTGCGCAGTGAGCGTCCCGTGCCGTGGTCACCCCACACTACGCGCTTGAGCATGTCGCGGAGTATGGCTGCGTTTTCACGCGAGCAGATGCGGTCTTTGATATACGACACAGGCAGCACGGAGTCTATGCCAAGCTCCTGGTTGATGAGCCGCTTGAACAGGCGCGGACGCACAAATGCACCGTCGTTGGCTATGGCGTTGTAGAGCGCGAGGGTGTAGAGCGGCGGTATCTCGGTGGCATAGCCGAAGCACTGACGTGAAAGCACCAGACGCCCTCCGCGGTTGGATGGCACGGAGTCGATGCGCGGCACTGTCTCGCCTGAGATACCGGTGTGCATCGGCTTGAGGAAACCGAGCTCTTTGATGCGCGAATAGAATTCGCCCGGGTTGGCTTCGAAATGGCGGGTGATGATGCGTGTCATGGCTATGTTTGACGACTGCTCGAGCACTTCGCGCACCCGCAGCGATGTGGTGGCATGGCTGTCGGTGATGGGGCGCCCCATATACATGCACTTGCCTGTGGGTATCACCTCGTCAAGGTCGGTCACCACCCCCTCCTCGAGTGCTATCAGCATCGACAGGGTCTTGACCACCGAGCCTGGCTCATAGCCGAGCACGGCGCGGTTCATAGCCTCTATGTAGTTGCCCCCGAGGGGGTTCTTCTCCAAGTTGGATATCGCCTTGATGTCGCCGGTCTCCACATCCATCAGCACCGCCACGCCCCAGTCAGCCTGCACGTATGACAGGATGGAGTTCAATTCGTTTTCCACGATGTCCTGCATATTGATGTCAATGGTGGTGACCACATCGTAGCCGGGGACGGCTTCGGTCTTTGCCCAGTTGACTATGCCGTGGGTCAGAGCCTTCTTCTCGGCTACGCCGGGCACTCCGTAGAGCAGGGAGTCGAGGGCGCGTTCGAGTCCGCTGATGCCGTGGACTTCGCTGCACTCGGCTGTCTGCCCGACCTTGCCGACGCTTCGGCGCGCCATGTCGCCGTAGGGGTTGGTGCGGCGGCGGGTGGTCTCGCTGTAGAGTCCGCTGCGGTTACGGCTCAGGTCGCCGAAAAATGGCATCTGCTTGACCTTCTGCACATCGGCATGTGACAGGTTGGCGAGCAGGCGGAAACTGCGCGGACGCTTGTCCTTGGGCTTCGACAGCGGCTTGAGAAGCATGTCGCGCCACTGCGTGGCTGTCTTGGGCGGAAACTCCTTGGCGAGGGCTGTGGCAAGCTCGCCTACATGCTTGCGCAGACTGTCCTCGGCAAACTGCTCTGTGCGGTAGTCGATGCGCAGGGTGTAGAAGTTGAGGTTGGTGGCAAGCACGCTGCCGTCGGCGGCGAGGATGTTGCCGCGCTCAGGATGGATGACGGTGCGCTTGTCAAGGATTTCCTTGGCTTTCTCGTTCCACTTCTCGGCGGTGAAAACCGACGTGTCCATCACCTTCGACATGATGGTGGCGGAGAAAAGCAATATCAACGCTATGACCACGGCATAGCGGAGGAGGATGGTGCGTTTGCCTGACTTCTTCATCGGTCTTCGGTTATCTTGAATGGTGGACGGGTCTGTACACTAAGCCCCAGGTCGAGGCTGTCGATGAGGGTCTGCATGGCGCTTTCGCGTGTGCGGCTCATGTAGACGCTCTTGGCGCGGATGCGCTCAGTCTTGACCAGCTCCAGTTCCTTGTTGAGGGCGCGGATCTCCTCCATGGAGGTCTGGCAGTAGTATTTGTTGGTGATATAAAGTAGCAGAAACAGCACCACCAGCGCAGTGATGCCCCAGTGGCGGCGGAAAAACTCCGCACTGATGACCTGGCCGTGGGTCACACGGCGCACGTAGCCCAGAGGGGTGGTATATGATGGCTGACCGTCTTTCTGCGACATTGCTGCTGATGGATGAATTCTATAGTGATGCTGGCTGGTGGGTAATGGAGGTTACTGCTCCATGTCGACGCGCTCGGCTACGCGGAGCTTGGCTGAACGGCTGCGCGGGTTGGCAGCCACTTCCTCCTCCGAGGCGGTGATGGGCTTGGATGTGATGAGTTTCCAAGGTGTGCGGCGGCGTCCGTAGAAATCCACGTCGTCCTTACCCTCAACGTTGCCGGTACGCATGAAGTTCTTGACCATGCGGTCTTCGAGGCTGTGGTAGGTGATGATGGCGAGGCGGCTGCCGGGGCGAGTCACCTTGAGGGTGGAGTCGAGCAGGCTGCGCAGAGCGCCCATCTCGTCGTTGACTTCGATGCGGAGTGCCTGGAACACGCATGCCAGGTCTTTCTTCTCCCTCTTGGGGTTCATCATCGGCGACACGACATCGAGCAGGTCCTGCACGGTGACAAACGGCGCGCTCTGACGGGCGCGTTCTATGGCACGTGCTATGCGCGGAGCATCCTTCAGCTCTCCGTAGAGCCGCATGATGTCGGTCAGACGCTCGGTGGTGGCGGTGTTGAGCAGTTCAGCTGCCGACAGGGCTGCCGCCTGGTTCATGCGCATGTCAAGCGGGCCGTCAGCACGGAACGAGAAACCCCTCTCGGCAGCATCGAAGTGATGAAACGAAACGCCCAGATCTCCAAGCAGACCGTCTACCCACTCCACGCCCTCATAGCGGAGGTAGTTGGTCAGATAGCGGAAGTTGCCGTGGATCATCGTCAGCCTGTCGTCAGCAGGGGCGTTGGCTATCGCCTCGGCGTCCTGATCGAAGGCGCAGAGCCGCCCCGACGGCGACAGCAGCCCGAGGATGGCGCGGGAGTGCCCTCCGCCGCCGAAAGTCACATCGACATACGTCCCGTCAGGTCTGATATTCAGCCCTTCAAGTGCCTGCGGCAGCAGTGCCGGTATATGGTAAGGAACGTCGGTCATGATGCGTCTGCGATGGGTTAAAATTGTGGTTATCGGATATAGTACCTTGGAGTTGGTAAAGTTACGAAGTTTTTCAAAGAATTTACGAAACTAAACTCAATTATTTTTCAACATTTTTATCCAAATTATCAACCGCCGCCCCGCGGCACCCTCAACCGCCTGTCAGTCAACACCAACCCACCCCTCCCCTCGGTATTTACATTTGCAAATATATCCAGAGGTGTTGCAAGCCCGCAATATTGTAGGGACACGCTGCTGAATTTGAAATACTCCCACACTCTCCTCCTCGGATCACCCTTCTGATGGTCAATACACCCGCGAGGCGAGCTGGGCGAGGGAGCGGTCGGTCTCGAACGCCCAGGGGTCGGAGCGGATGACGTAGAGCCCGATGGCGCGGGTCATCAGGATGTCATCGTGGTAGCCGCGGCGTGCGCCGTAGCTGCCGGTGGCGCGCCGCTCGTAGGTGAGCAGTTCGTTGCATGCCTCACCGTCGCGCTCGATGTAGGTGCCGTCACGCACCTCGGCTATGAGGGTGGTGATGACGAGCTGCTTGGTAGCCATGTTGGTGTGGAAACCGATGCGGCTCTCCATGTTCTGACGGGCTGCCTCGCGCACACGGCGGCGGTAGATGCGCGGATACTCCATGTTGACGCGCTCGAGCAGGTAAAGCGCCTGTCCGCCCGACGACACGTCCTGCTCGTAGCTGTTGCTCTCCACCACAAGGAGGGCTTCACAGTAGTAGCGCGCCAGTTGCAACGCTTTCTCTGCCAGCAGGTCATGGTCGATGTGTCCGCGCCACTGCGCCACGACCTCCGGCACGTGGGTGCGGCTGTCGGTCTTGAGCACGGCTATGACGGAGTAGTCTGACGTGTCGGAGCGACCGCCGACATCCACCACTGCCACATACGACACGTCGGGGTCGTCGGGCTGCGGACGCTCCCATATCTTGAGCGCACCGCGCGGGTCGGCGATGATGCGGACATCTCCGTGGTGCGGAGCAGCCACCAAGGGCGCGGCTATCTCACCGACAAGCAGGGGATTGCGGCAGCCCTCGCGCAGACGCTCCACAGCCTCGCGGCAGAAAACGTCATTGCCGGTGTTGACAAACGCCTCTATGTCATCCGAGGGATACTCTGCCATCATGGCGCGGTGTGACGACATCTCCCTGCGCTTGGCATGATACCACGCTATCTGTCCCAGCGTCAGCCCTATATCCTCCCACAGGTGCATCTCGTAGTCGTCCATCTGGCGGATGACGCGCTCCTTGGCATCGTCATCGGCAAGCGGCAGCTCATAGATCTCTATCTCATACCACGGCACGAACACCGGCTTGTAGGCACTCTCGCCAGCCTTGGCGCGAAGCCACTCTGTGTGGAAATAGTTACCCACGCCGTTGGCTGTGCTCTCCAAGGCGATGACAGTCAGGGGCTGGAGGGGTATGCCAGAGCATACGGAGCGGATGAAGTCCTCGGGCGAACGCTGGTTGGTGTCGCGCCAGAACGCCACCTCGCTCAGGTGAGCCATGGCGATGTCGTTGCCACGCGCCGCCTCCTGGCTCTCGCACGAACCGAGGGTCACGCGGCACTCGCGCCCGGAGATGACGCGCGTGTTGAGACTACGCTCATAGCTGTTGAATTGAGGAGGCTCGTCATACGCCCAGTAGTTGGTGGGATAATTGCGGAGCATGCGCGAATACATGCCGCGGATGGCAGCGGAGGTATCCTTGACATGGGCGCAGATAAACGAATGCCAGTTTTCGCGGTGCATGATCTGTATCCACGCCATATACATCTGTATCAGCGTGGAGCCGCCCCACTGGCGCGCCTTGAGCATGATGATGCGTATAGGCTCGCCCTTGCGACGCTGCTCCTCCATCGCCGCCAACGCCTTGCGCTGCGGACGGTTGAGCACAAACGGCACATACGTCCCGGTCTGCTTGTCGCGTATCTGGACGCATGTGCGGCACCAGAACGCGAAGTCATGGCGCATACGCGCTCGGTTGCTCACGTCAGTCGAGGTGCTGCCGCGCCACTCGGGGTCGGCATACACCTCGTCGGGCATATCTTCGGCGCGGGCACGGAGCCGCTCGTTCTCAAGCTCTATGCGCCTGGTGCGGTCCTCGGCTATCATCTCGCGGATGCGCTGCGGCGTCAGCACCTCCGTCCCTTCATTCATCTCCTCCATATCGTCAATCAGTTTAATGTAACTTCTACCGCAAAATTACCCCCGCCCTCCCCCTTCCCCCATGCGAAAACGTCAGCACCATCTGTAGGGACATGCCGTGGCATGTCCGCATCCCGGGCGGTCACATTTCTTGCGCAAGCGGACATGCCGTGGCATGTCCCTACAGGCAGCGGATTCCGTCCTTGCCCCCTTCACACATTCATGAAGCGGTCGAGGCGCGCCATGCAGCGGCGTTTCTGGTCGAGGTTGGGATGCACGTAGAGATTCATCGTGGTCGACACGCTGGAGTGCCCGAGGATGACGCTGACGGTCTTGTAGTCACACTGCTCCTCTATACACCGCGTGGCAAACGTGTGGCGCAGCCCGTGGAACACAATCTGGGGGATGCCGAGCCGCTTGAGCAGCCTGACGAACACGTCACGGTATGAGCGCGGTTCCTTGGGATGGGCTCCGTCACCCACCACATAGCAGCTGCCGCACTGCTGCTGCGTCCTGACGCTCCGCAACGCATTGAGCAGAATCGGCGATACAGGTATGTCACGGTTGGATGTGCGCGTCTTGGGAGTGGACACATACCGCTCGGTGACGCTGGTCTCGCAATTATATATGCGCCCCACAGTGCCCCTGACCGATATGACACGGTGCGTCATGTCCACCTGTTCCCAGCGCAGGGCGCACACCTCGCCGATGCGCAGCCCCGTGCACAGAGCCAGCATGACACCTATATTCTGCGTCGTAGGATGCTCCGACAGCTCCCTCAGCAGCTTGCGGTGGTGTGTCCGCGACAGCACAGGAAGCTGCCGGCTCGCCGTCTCGGTGGGATACACCACATCCCACGGCTCGAATCTGAATATGCCGTGCTTGGCACCGAACTTCGCCACCGATTTCAGCACCGCCATCATGTCCTGCACCGTCTTGCGGCTGAGTCCGTCCCTGAGCCTGTCAAACACAAACTGCTGTGCGTCATCCTCCGTAATCATCTCGGCATCGCCGAACGAGGGCAGCAGGTGCGTCTTGAGTATCAGCGTATAGGCACAGTAAGTCGAATACTTGACCACATCGCGCTTGCTCTCTTTCCACAGCGCAGCCACCTCATAAAATCTCTTGTTACTCATATCCACAAAATTTACAAAGTTCCCTGCGAAAATATCCCTTTTCACCAAAAAACGCACATCCCACCCCACTCTAAAGCCACGTCTCCGACGAGCCCTTCCCGTTCAGCGGTGCGTATCAGCCGAAGGCATTGCATGACCCATCAAATGTGGTCATGACACCTATTGATGTAGGGACATGCCATGGCATGTCCGCATCCACAGTCCGAAGTTTAAAGGCTGTTTTCGGAAGCGGCATATAGAATATGTCGGCTAAAAATTGGCTAAAAATTGTCGGTATATTTGAAAATATGTGAATTTGTTTATAATTTTGCAATGTCGGTTAGCCCAGAGGGGCAGACCGTAATTACATACATAAAGAACGTTTCATGGCGTTTGTCTTCTACCCTTAAAATTCTCGCAAAATTTCAAGACAGAGAAGATGAAGCAACTAAAGAACCGTTCGCGCTGAGTGTTGGATTACTCCAGTCTCTGGCTGCCATGTCTGCCCCTTGAAACGAGGGCGCAGCATCGCAGGTATATAGAGGCGTATTCCATACTTCAAGGCGTGGGCTGACTGACGTTGCTTATCCTCTGTCGATGGCAATGCGAGAAGCCTTAAGGGTAGGATAAGCAAAATGATGCAGATCCCGCCTTTTTTGTGTATGTACATGTCGTAACCACCATTTCTACACGCATGCGGCGAGGGATCGGCCGCACACCCCCAAAGTTGCCCCCGACACATATACAGGGAGAGACCAATCATGAAACACAGAACGATCCTATTACTCGCAGCGAGCGTAGCGCTGTCGTGCATGACGACGGCACACGCCCAGAAAAAAGACCCCAACCCGAAGAAGTTTGAGAGAGCGCAGGCACGAAAAATAGAACCCGAAGTACGCACTTTCGTGACTCCGCAAATCTTCGACATGAAGATGCTCAGCAACACCCGCGAGACTTACGGTCCCTACTATTTCCCCCTTGACCAAGCCATCGGGAACACTCTGATCGGGGAAATCCGCAACGATGAGATGCGCGCCCTCTACCGTGCCTGTCAGGAAGCCGATGCCGATGCGATAATAGAGCCGCTATTTGACTCCTATACCTATGAGAAGGATGCAAAAATGCTCATTGTGGAACTTTCGGGATACCCTGTCAAGTATGTCAATTTCCGTCCTGCATCCAAATCCGAAATCGACATGATAGGGGTGGTATATCCCACGGCAAAGACCTCGGTATCTGTTTCGTCGGACAACGCTTCAGATGACAAGCAGAAGAACACAGGCATCACCAAATAAACACGTTCGTCTTTAAATTCAATAATTTCCACCAATCAAACCCGTGCACGGATTCGGACGTCCGTGCACCACTAACCAACACTTTTCTTATGAAAAAACTTTGCATCATCGCAGCAGCTGTCACCATGGTAGTGACAGCCTCGGCGCAGGTAATGGACTCCTATTCCTACAGCAAGTCCAAAAGCAACACCATGTGGTATGCCCGCATAGGCATGGGCATCGACAACCTTTCAGGAGGCAAGATGGTAAACGACCTCAACAAGGACAACGAGTACACCGAATACTCCTTCGGCAGCCGTGCGGGGCTGGAAGTCGACTTCGGCTTCCAGAAGCCCATCAAGGACTTCGGACTCTACTGGGGCATGGAGCTCGGCATCGGCACCCGCGGCGCCTCCTACAAGGAGAAGGACAAGGACGACGGCGACTGGACCGAGGGCAAAGGCACCGCGTGGAACGTCAAGTACTCCCCCTTCACCTTCGGCTACAAGTACTCCGTGACCGACGACCTCAAGATCGACGCGCATATCGGAGCTTTCGTGAGCTACGACTTCGCCGGAAAGAAGATGAAATTCGAGGACAGTGACGGCGACACATGGGACAAGGACTTCGATGACCTCCACTGGGACTATCTGGCTGTGGACGCAGGCATGCAGATAGGTGCCGGCGTATGGTTCAAGCGTTTCAATCTCGACTTCACCTACCAGCGCGGTTTCGTGCCGATGTTCAAGCCCACCGTCACCACCTACACCTACAACAGCCACGGCTATTACACCAGCTCCAGCAGCGAGGAATACAGCCTCTGCTCAAGCAACTTCATGATACGCCTCGGCGTGGCTTTCTGAGAGATTATCTGAATCATAATAATAATGGATGAGACGGCAGACGTGGACATCAACCTGCGACAAGGCGAAACCCCACGTCTGCCGCTTTTAAAAAAACATGATAACTACCGATGACTCGAAAAAGACATATACGCACACTCACCGCCACCGTACTCATCGCACTGGCGGCAGTCGCATTATCTCCTGATGCGTCAGCCCTTAAAATCAAGTTCAAACGCACGGAAAAGCCCAAAACCGACCTCGCCCAGTGGGCAGATTCGGCATCGCTGCCGTCAGCCGACAGCCACGGACGCCCTATATTCTACCCGGTCAACAAAGCCGACGCCGACAGCGCGGCTACAGTCACATGCACCTTAGAAGCCGGGGGGCTCCCTGCCGACAAGATCTTTTTCGCCGCCCTGGTCTATGCGGTCGACAATCTCAATGAGGAATCGCAAGAACAGATCGTCTCTACGGACTACCCGTCACGGACATTCACCATCCTCCTCCACTCGACCCAAGGCTCAAGCTCATCGGAGACCACCCACAACCGCTCCATCACAGTGACCGCCCTTGACGGCAAAATCCAGTGTACCACCGATGGTATCTCGGTGCGTTACCGCGAAAAGGGATTGATACCGCGCACCGTACAGTTAGACAAGCTGCATCCCGAGTCCAACGACCGCCACAAGGGACTTGTCACAGAGTTTTCGCAGGTCAATTCGGCATACGTCCATGACATGGCTGCATATGCCGCCACCCGTAGCGACATATCCGTCACACATATCCCCGAAATCCGTGACGGCAAAGCGGCAGAGGGGATGACGACAGACGAGGTGAAACTCGCCAAAGGGCTTCCGCTCGAGACAAGGAAATCAGGCTCGCGGCTGCGCTGGATCTACGGCAATGACGATATAATAGTCTTCACAGACGGCAAAGTATCGCGCATCATAGGCGACTGACCCCGCGTGCACGCGGACATGCCATGGCATGTCCCTACGAAGGAGGATGGACCCTACAGGGCAGCATGGGTCAGTCTCGGTGCATCAGGACGGGGAGGTGGAGGGAGTAGCGGAGGGCGAGGGCGCGGAGCACCAGGACCACGGCGGCGCATGCCAGCGGGGGGATGATGGAGGGGGCGACGAGCGAGGCAAGCCAGTAGACCACCGCCCCGGCTATGCAGGCTGTGGCATAGAGGTCTTTGCGGAATATGATGGGCTCCTCGTTGATGAGGATGTCGCGGATGACTCCGCCGAACGCTCCGGTGATGACGCCCATGATGCCGGCGACCCACATCGGGTAGCCGAAATGGAGGGTCTTCTCGATGCCTATGACGCAGAACAGGGCGAGACCCACGCTGTCAAACATCAGCAGTATCCGCTCCCTGCGGACGAGGAACGTGCGGAAGACAATCACCGCCGCCAGCGACAATGCTGTCACGGCGAGATACCACCATGTCTCCATCCAGAAGACGGTACAGTCAAGCAGCAGGTCGCGCAGGGTGCCACCGCCTATGGCTGTGACGAGTCCGACGGTGTACGCGCCGAACCAGTCGAAATTCTTTGTGGCGGCGAGGCGTATGCCGCTGATGGCGAAGGCTATCGTGCCTATGACCTCGATGATGAATAGGAAGGTGGCTTGGAGGGTGTCAGAGTCCATTGCAGGGATGCGTGTTCTTCCGCACGGCAAGCCGTGCGCACGGTGACGAAAGGTATTGAGAATGGTATTTAACGTGAGTTCTATGAAAATTAAGTGATTGAAAAATTGGTGATTAGCGATAAAAGTATTAAATTTATAGTGCTGAATTACAAACCAATACCATTATCGCTATGCTCACCGAGGACAAAATTACTGAAATATTCGTAATGGCAGATGAATTCTGTAAGGTTTTTAACGTCATGCTCTGTCGAAGAGGGCTTTCAGAGTCACGCAAGGATCGAAAACGGGAATATCACCGGGACTGCCGTATGTCTCAGGCTGAAATCATGGTAATAATGATCATGTTCCACAGTTCCAACCATAAATGCCTCAAACACTTTTATGTGAATGAAATTTGTGTGCGGTACAGACATCTGTTCCCACAAACTGTCTCATACAATCGGTTTACGGAATTGGAAAAATCAGTGGTCGTACAGTTTGTCATCTTCGTAAAGAAATGTCTGCTTGGCAAATGCACCGGTATCAGTTTCGTGGACAGCACCCTGCTGCGTGTGTGCCGGAACCAGCGCATCCACATGCACAAGGTTTTCAAAGGCCTGGCACAACGCGGCAAATGCTCTCTGGGATGGTTTTACGGCTTCAAGCTGCATCTGATCTGCAATGACAGAGGTGAGATACTTAACTTCATGATCACACCGGGTGATATCGATGACCGTGAGCCTCTGAAAATAAAGTCTTTCGTAGAATTCATCTATGGCAAGCTTGTCGGAGACAAGGGCTATATCGGCAAAGACCTGTTCTGTAAACTCTTCATTGACGGAATACAACTTATCACCAAACTGAAGAATAACATGAAAGGGGGCATCAGGTCAATGTACGACAGAATATTACTCCGTAAGAGAGCGATAATCGAGACCATAAATGACGAACTGAAGAATATCGCTCAGATTGAACATTCCCGACATCGCTCTTTCCCGAATTTTGTTGTGAATCTCATCGGAGGAATAGCTGCATACTGTCTTTTCCCAAAGAAGCCGATGATCAATCTCGAAAGAGTCTGTGATAATCAACTGACACTCTTTTAATTATTTTTCATCGAACTCACGTTATTTATATGACAGCCCGCGATTCGTCATGGACGGGAATCGCGGGCTGGTCATGGTGAGCTTTCAGTTGTATGCCGATTACTTGCGGATACCGAGCTCCTTGCGTGCGATGATGGCACGGTAGCGGTTGATATCCTTGCGGATGAGGTAATCGAGCAGACGGCGGCGCTTACCTACGAGAGCCTTGAGCGCACGCTGTGTAGTGAAATCCTTGTGGTTCTTCTTGAGGTGCTCGGTCAGGTGAGCGATGCGTACTGAGAAGAGGGCGATCTGAGCTTCGGGGCTGCCGGTATCGGTCTTGCCGCTGCCGAATTCCTCAAAAATCTTGACTTTGTCGTCAGAGCTTAAGTGCATTTCTTTTGGAAATTAAGATGTTAGTAAAATAATGTTGACCTTGCTCCCGCAGCGCTGCCAAAAGAGCCATTGCTGCCACAGTGGTCAAATCCGCCGCAAAGTTAACACATTAATTCCGAATATGCAACATCATTGCAGCCAATCGGCTCAGAGGTACACCTTGGTGACAGATTTGCCCTGGCGGCGGATGTAGAGACCACCCTGGGGGTTGTCTACTCTGACACCCTGGAGGTTGAAGTATTCCACGGGAGCGTCTGCGTCATCAGCTGCGGCGACATCGTCGATGCCAAGCGACACGTCGGTGTAATCGCCATATACTATGCGCGTGTCGGGGAAATATTCGTCATCATCAAAGCTGTAGACTGACAGGATAATCTCCGTGGGGTTACCCTTGGTATCATAGGTGATGTCATATTTCTCGCCCATGACGAGTTCAAAATCACCACCGTCATAAGCCTCCTTGAGTTCATCCGAAACCACATTGCCGTACGAGTCGCACATGATGGTCTCCACCGACTGGTATGTGGGGGAGGCGGTGACATTACCCTCGTAGTCGAAATATTCTGTATCGGTGATGCGCTTGCTGCCATTGGCATCAATGGTCTCCACCTGACTCACGAGACCCACCTCAGAGGGGTCGGCATAGGTGCTCTTGAGCAGATAGTCATCAGGGTTGGCGGCTGAATACTCCACAAACACGTGGCCGTCAAGTTCGTCTTCGTAATAGACGCTATACTGCTTGACACGGTTGGCTCCGCTGAGCAGCTCGTTGATATGGGTGGTCATCTGACCGTCGGTAGCGTCCCACACGATGTCACGGTATGAAAGATTCTCGTCAAGCTCCCAAGCCTCGTCGGCACCGCTGTAGTTGGTATAGTAGTCAAACCGGTTAGCCTTGCCGGTGGCTGCGTCATAGCTCCATACCGACTTGTATGCAGGGAGCATGTCGTCGCCAAGAGGGAGCGACTTCACTATCGTCGTGATATGGTTGGAGGCATTGCGTGTGATGTCGTTGTCCTCGCAATAGTGGTTCTGGACCCACTCTCCCTCCATCCAGCTGTAGCCGAGGCGCTGGGTATAGAAGTCGGTCACGATGGGGTCGTAGACATATGTACGCTTCTCGGAATTCTCGGTCACGCCCTCCTCGGTATATGTGGTCAGGATAGATGTAACCATGTCGTTCTGGTCATATGTCCTGACGGTGGTGGAGATCACGCCGTCCTCATCAAACGACTCCTCTACATTATTGCCGCGGTTGTCATATTTGAAGTTCACGGTGGCCATCTCGTCCCAGTCCTCGCCGTTATACATGTATTCGGTCTGGCTTGCCGGACGCCACACTTCGGCTTTTGCAGCAGCCACAGCGAGACGGCGGCTTCCGTCAGGACGGGCAGTCACGGTCACAGATTTGTCGGCATGCCTCTTTGACACAAAACGCTGGTGGGCGTCAGCTGCTGTAGCTCCTACGGCGCAGCACAATGCGATGATGTAAAGTTTCTTCATTGAACAAAAAATGGATTATTAGTGATTGGTATTCGCGCAAATGTAATAAAATTTGGCAAAAACGGCAACTTTTGCAACTTTTTAGATGCGTTTGGCAACAGAATCAGTTATTTCATGCCGACAGAGCCGATGTCATGGAAAAGTGGTAACTTTGCCCACGGAAACACACACATTTTTATTCACGACCAAAATATCAAATAACAGAATATGTCGACCAATACTACTGACAACAAACGGAAAGTGACCACGGCGCGGTTTGCCGAGATGAAGGCACGCGGCGAGAAAATAGCCATGCTGACTGCCTATGACTACTCCATGGCGAAACTCATCGACGAAGCAGGGGTGGACGCGATACTCGTGGGCGACAGCGCGTCAAATGTGATGGCAGGCAATGTCACGACTCTGCCCATCACCCTTGACCAGATGATCTACCACGCCCAGAGCGTCAGCAAGGGCGTCAACCGCGCTTTGGTGGTGTGCGACATGCCGTTCGGTTCCTATCAGGGCAACCCGCTGGAGGCTCTGGCATCGGCGGTGCGCATCATGAAGGAGAGCGGAGCAGAGGCTGTCAAGCTCGAGGGAGGCGCGGAGATACGCGAGTCGATAGAGCGGATACTCAGCGCGGGCATCCCCGTGATGGGGCATCTCGGACTCACTCCGCAGAGCATCAACAAGTTTGGCACGTACAATGTCCGCGCCCGCGCCGAAGCTGAGGCACAGAAGCTGATCGCCGACGCCCATCTGCTTGAAGAACTCGGCTGCTTCGCCCTCGTGCTCGAGAAGATACCTGCCGAGCTTGCCACACGCGTCAGCAGCGAACTCTCCATCCCCACCATAGGCATCGGAGCCGGTGGCGGCACCGACGGTCAGGTGCTCGTCATGCACGACATGCTCGGCATCAACAAGGGCTTCTCGCCCCGCTTCCTGCGCCGCTACGCCGAGGTGGGCGACATCATCGGCGATGCCGTCAGCCATTATGTCAGCGATGTCAAGAGCAGCGATTTCCCCAACGCCTCCGAACAATACTGACACCCTGTAGGGACATGCCGTGGCATGTCCGCATCTCAGGCGACACCCACATCAGATTTTGCTGCTGCCGGACATGCCGTGGCATGTCCCTACAACCAAATCAAATCATCTCTCATCTATGACTTTCTCCATCCAAAGATACAAGGCGATACTGTCGCTGGGGCTGCCCATCCTCGTGGGGCAGGTGGGCATGATCATCGTGGGGTTTGCCGACACCACGATGGTGGGGCACTACAGCACCAACGCCCTGGCGGCAGCATCGTTTGTCAACAATCTCTTCAACGTGGCGATTCTCGCCTGTCTCGGCATGACGATGGGCATCACTCCCCTCGCCGGCGCGCTCTTCTCGCAGAGGGAGCATCGCCGCGTGGGCGAGCTGATACGCAACGCCGTGCCGGTCAACCTCATCTTCTCGCTGCTGCTGATGGGGATAATGACGGTGGTGTACCTCAACCTCCACCGCCTGGGACAGCCTGAAGAACTGCTGCCGATCATCCGCCCCTACTTCATCATCTACTTAGTGGGGATGCTCCCGGTCATAGGCTTCAACATATGGGCGCAGTGGAGCTACGCCATCAACCGCACACGCATGCCGATGTGGATTATCCTCGCCTGCAACGCGCTCAACATCTTAGGCAACTACCTGCTCATCTACGGCAACTGGGGCTTCCCCGAACTGGGGCTTACAGGCGCCGGCATAGCCACTCTGGTGGCGCGTACGGCGTCGGCTGCTGTGATCATCTCGGTGTTTTTCATCAGGAAAGAATACAAGGAATACGCCCGCGGCTTCATCCGCTCGGCTTTCAGAGGCTCTATAATCAGGCGCGTCACCAACACCTCATGGCCCGTGGCGTTGCAGATGACCTTCGAGAGCGGCTCGTTCACGGCAGCCGCGGTGATGGTGGGATGGATAGGAGCCGTGGAGCTGGCATCATTTCAGGTGATAGTCATCACGGGGACGCTCGGCTTCTGCGTTTACTACTCCATGGCGGCAGCCGTAGCCGTCATAGTCAGCAACGAGGCTGGACTCGGCAACCGCCGCGGCATGCGCGAGACGGCTTTCGCGGGCTATCACATACTGCTTGCGCTGGCGACAGCGGCAAGCCTGTTTTTCATCTTCGGCAGCCATCAGCTCATCCGCTTCTTCACCGAAGATCCCTTGGTGGAAGCATGCGCCCTGTCGCTGATATTCCCCTTGGTGCTCTACCAGCTGTGCGACGCCACGCAGATATGCTTCGCCAACTCCCTGCGAGGCACCTCGCATGTGATGCCTATGGTGGGCATATCGTTTCTGAGCTACGTCATCGTCGGCATACCTGCCACATATATCCTCGGCTTCCCTGCCGGCATGGGGCTTTACGGCATCATGCTCAGTTTTTCAGTGAGCCTGTTTGTGGCGGCGGTGCTGTTTTTCTACTACTTCATGCGCACCACGCGCCCCAAAGCACTATGATACGACACATAATCCTCCCTCTCCTGCTCATCGTGGCATGCTGCACCCCTGCGCATGCCGCCGACTCGCTGCGGCTCGGCAACGAGCGACCGGAGCTGTATCTGCCCCTGCTTCAGGGGAAGAAGGTCGGACTGCTCAGCAACCATACAGGCATAGACCGCGACAGCGTCCACACCCTCGACAAGCTGCTGGCGGCGGGTATCAACGTCACCACTCTGTTTTCGCCCGAGCACGGCTTCCGTGGCGATGCCGATGCCGGGCAGAAGGTGGCAAGTGCCACCGACAGCCGCACGGGGCTGCCGGTTGTATCGCTCTACGGCGCGAAATCGCTGCCGCTTGCGGCGAACGTCGCTGACAGCGTGGACCTGTTTGTGGTGGACCTGCAAGACGTGGGGCTGCGCTTCTACACCTATTATATAACTATGCTGCGGCTGATGGAGGAGGCGGCGCGCGAGGGCAAGGAATTCATCGTGCTTGACCGCCCCAATCCGTTAGGTATGACTGTGGACGGTCCGGTACTCGACATGTCGCTCAAAAGCGGCGTGGGAGCACTCCCCATCCCTGTGGTGCACGGGATGACTATGGGCGAACTCGCCCGGATGATTGTGGGCGAAGGGTGGATGAAGCCCTCAGCCAAGCCGCTGGCTCTCACCGTCATACCGATGGAAGGCTACACCCACTCCACGCGATTCAGGCTGCTCAACCGCCCCTCGCCCAACCTCAAGAGCATGCACGCCGTGTATCTATACCCGTCGACATGCCTCTTTGAGGGCACCGTGATGAGCCTCGGGCGCGGCACAGAGCATCCGTTTGAGATATACGGACATCCGGCGATGCGCACCGGATCCTACCGTTTCACACCGCAGTCGATGCCCGGAGCGAAAAATCCGCCCCTGCTGGGGAAGCGGTGCCGCGGACGCGACCTCCGCTCCCTGCCTGACGACGACATCATAGCCGAGGGGCTGACCCTCGACTATGTCATAGACGCATACCGCAACATGCCCCGCGGGCAGAAATTCTTCACCTCGTTTTTCGATCTGCTGACGGGCGACCGCACCATCCGCCGCCAGATCGAAAGCGGCAAGTCAGCCGCCGAAATCAAAGCCTCATGGCAGGGCGACGTGGAGAGATTCCGCCAGCAGAGGGCGAAATACCTGCTCTATGAATGAATACATCAAGCGGCAAGCCGCTTGCACGATAACAAAAAACGGGTGACTGCACATGCGGCAGATTGGTGTGCATAACTTTGTAGCTGTCGGTTTTTCTCGTTAATTTCGCAGAAATTTTTCATAATACCAGGATGAGCAAGAGGCAATGGCTTAAGATAGACGTGGATGAGGTGCTGCGCGAGCGGCTGCCGCGCTATTACCGCTTCATACCTAAGGTGCTGATATCGTGGCTCAAACATGAGATATGCCAAGAGGAGATGAACGGGATGCTCAGCCGTGCCGACGGACTGGAGGGGGCGCAGTTCTGCCGTTCGGTGCTCGACTACCTCCATGTCAGCTACGACATACGCGGCGAGGAGCACATGCCCTCTCCTGCCGACCGCCGTGTCACCTATGTGAGCAACCATCCGCTCGGAGGGCTTGACGGCATGGCTCTGATAGAGATGGTCACAGCCCACCACGGCACAGAGCCATACTTCGTGGTCAACGACCTGCTGATGGCTGTGGAACCTCTGCGCAAGGTGTTCGTCCCGGTCAACACCCACGGACGCCAGAGCCGCCGCGGCACAGCCGGCATCGAGGATGCCTTCGCGAGTGACCGCCCGGTGATAGTGTTTCCTGCCGGACTGGTGTCACGCAAGGGCAAAGGAGGGCGCATAGCCGACCTCAAATGGCGCAAATCGTTCGTCAACCTGAGCGTCAAATACAGCCGTGACATCATACCTATGTATTTCGACGGCACAAACTCCGGTACATTCTACGAACTCGCCAGGGCGCGTGAACGCCTCGGGCTGAAATTCAACTTCGAGATGATACGCCTGCCGCGCGAAATCATGCTAAGCCGCGGCAAGAAATATACGATACATATCGGCAAGCGGATACCCGTCAGCCGTCTGCAAGGCGGACGGCGAGCCGACGACGAGACCCTTGCCGTCCGCAAGATAGTCTATAACCTCAAGGACAACTGAACCCCATCATCACACCCATGCCTACCATGCAACGGATCATCGATCCCATAGACATAGACCTGATCAAAGCCGAACTCACCCCCGACTGCTTCCTGCGCCACGCCAACAAAGGGGGCAACGACATATATATAATCGACGGCCGCAAGGCTCCCAACACTATGCGCGAGATAGGCCGTCTGCGCGAGATAGCGTTCCGCTCAGCCGGCGGAGGCACAGGCAAGGCTTGCGACATCGACGAGTTTGACCTGATGGAACCGCCCTGCATGCAGCTCGTGGTGTGGGACCCGGAGAACGAGCAGATACTCGGTGGCTACCGCTTCATCCGAGGCTGCGACATACGCCAGAATGCCGATGGCACTCCGCGCATAGCCACAAGCCACATGTTCAGGTTCTCGGAGCGTTTCCTGACCGACTATCTGCCCAAGACGCTCGAGCTGGGACGCTCGTTTGTCAGGCTCGAATACCAGTCGACCCGCGCCGGTGTCAAAGCCATCTACGTGCTTGACAACCTGTGGGACGGACTGGGCGCGCTGACGGTGGTCTATCCCGAAATAGAGTACCTATTCGGCAAGGTGACTATGTATCCGAGCTACGACGAGGAGTGCCGCAACATGATACTCTATTTCCTCAACAAGCATTTCCCCGACCCCGACCGCTTGGTGACCACCATCAAGCCGCTTGAGACCCACACCGACGTGGAGGCTATGAAGCGTCTCTTCCCGGGCGACACGTTCAAGGAGGACTACAAGGTGCTCAACAAGGCGGTGCGCGACCATGGCTACAACATACCGCCGCTGGTCAACGCCTATATGGGTCTGTCACCTACGATGCGCATGTTTGGCACTGCCATCAATGACGAATTCGGCGACGTGGAGGAGAGCGGCATATTCTTTGCCATCAGCGACATCTTCGAAGAGAAGAAGCAGCGCCACATCTCCACTTACCACTCATGACCCCTGCCGAGCGACTCACTGCCGCGCCCGTATGGCTCTACGGCATTCTTGCCGCAGCTCTCGCCATAACCGCCTCGGCGGTGTGGCTGATGCCGTGCGGAGCCGACTTACAGCTATGGCTGCTTCTCGTGGCAGCAGGTGTGCTCACAGGCTGCGCTTACCGTGCGATGCCGTGGCGCAACAACGCCGGATGGGCGGCTCTGATCATATTCTGGGCGATGCTCGCCGTGGGCGTGACAGCCAATCTGCACCAGTGGACCGTGGAGCGGTGGTGCACGCTGGAGCACCCTTGGATGCTCAACTGGGATGCCAACGACTTCCGCAACCAGGCTCTCCTGCGCATGGGGCTTGTGCCAGAGCGACCCATCTACGACCTTGACTACGCCCTGACCTATGACGGGGTGCTGGCGGCGTTCATCTGGCTGTTCGGGCGGTCAATCATGTATCCGATGCTCGGCAACATGCTGATGACCCTGCTGGCGGTGGTGATGAGTGGATGGCTGGCAGTCAGGCTGCTGTCGCATGACGGCGGGACGCACAGCCCTGCATTCAAGGCTTCGGCTGCCATAATCATGACAGGGGCGATAGCCTCCTACCTCAACTGCGGGACGGTGCTTATCAAGGACGCGACCCTCAACTGCTGCACCGTGGCAGCCCTGCTGGGGCTGACCGCCCTCTGGAATCCGCCAGCCCGTCTGAGCCGCCGCGCAGTGATGGTGGTGATGATGGTCATCGGACTCGCCGGCATCACCATAGTGCGATACCAAATGCTACTGATGATGCTGCCAGCCGTGGCAGTGGCTTGGCGCAGACGCTACTGGCAGTCAGCCATAGCCGTTGCGGCGATAATCTTCATCCTCTACTTCGGCGTCAGGTCGATGGTGACCACCTACAGCATCAATGAATACACTGATACATCCATCATAACCGAGCGGTTTTTCCAGGAGCGCGAGAGCCACGCCACATACCTTGACATGCTGGGGAACTACGCCTCTATGGGCTTCTGGAAAAAACTGATGTGGCTGCCTGTGTGCTGCGCGGTGCAGTACCTTATACCGCTGCCGTGGAACGCACTCGCCGACATCCCGATGGGTTACACTCTGGCGTATGCCCACCAGGGATGGGCGTGGTATCTGATCGGCGGCTGCGCCCTATATTATCTACTGCTGATCTCGTGGACTGACTGGCGACGGAGCCTGCTGAGCCGATATGTGCTCTGGGCTGCCGCTTGCTTCGCGGGGATTGCGTGGATGTTCGGCGGGACGGTTTCGCGCTATGTGCTGCCGTTCATGCCGGTATTTGTGGCAGCCGCTCTATATGCGTGGCTGCGCTGCCGCCATCGCGCAGCTTTCAGGCGGTTTTATGCGGGGTATCTCGTGGCTCTGGCTGCGGCTTTGGGGGTGTGCTGGTGGTTAGGATGACATCGGCGCGGCAAGCCGCGCCCACGAAGGCAAAAATATATGGCGGAAATAATATAAAAAGACCTTGGGAGGGGACTCTCAAGGTCTTTTTCACGGATGTGGGTGGTTGTCTTACCTGGATTCGAACCAAGACAGGCAGAACCAAAAACTGCAGTGCTACCATTACACCATAAGACAATCCTATGCGCTCAGGCTTTGCAGCCTAAAGCTGTGGCAAAGTTACGCACAATGGCGCAAATATGCAAGTGTCAGCGATAAGTCTTATAATTTTTATAAGTCTTATAAATCTTATAAGTCTTATACGGGTTAGATGACGCGGATCAGGAAGTAGTTTTTCTTGCCTTTCTGGACGAGGATGTACTTGCCCTGGAGGAGCATGTCGAGGGTGACGTCGGCGTAGATGTCGGTTACCTTCTCCTTGTTGATGGAGAAGCCGCCCTGCTGCGCGAGCTTGCGGAGCTCGCCCTTGGAGGGGAACACGGGAGCCTTGTCGACGAGCATGTCGGCGATTTTGAGCCCCTGCTCGATGTCGGTGCGCTGCACCTCAAACTGGGGCACGCCCTCGAATACCTCGAGGAGGATACCTTCAGGAGTATTGCGGAGGGTCTCGCCGGCGTGGTTGCTGAAGAGTATCTGCGATGCCTCCACGGCAGCCTGCCAGTCAGCCTCGGAGTGTACCATGGTGGTGAGTTCCTTGGCGAGGCGGTGCTGGAGCGGACGCTTGCCAGGATCTTGCTGCTGCTCTGCCACGAGGGCTTCAATCTCCTCACGTGTCAGCTCGGTGAAAATCTTGATGTATTTCTCGGCATCGGCATCGCTGACATTGAGCCAGAACTGGTAGAACTTGTAGGGCGAGGTGTAGCGGGGGTCGAGCCACACGTTGCCGCTCTCGGTCTTGCCGAACTTGCCACCGTCAGCCTTGGTGATCAGCGGGCATGTCAGAGCGAACGCCTCGCCACCTGTGGTGCGGCGGATGAGTTCGGTGCCGGTGGTGATGTTGCCCCACTGGTCGCTGCCGCCGAGCTGGAGCTTGCAGCCGTAATTGTTATAGAGATTGAGGAAGTCGTAGCCCTGGACGAGCTGGTATGAAAATTCGGTGAACGACATGCCCTGCTGGCTTTCGCCCGAGAGGCGTTTCTTCACGGAGTCCTTAGCCATCATATAGTTGACGGTGATGTGCTTGCCGATGTCGCGGATGAAGTCGAGGAATGTGAAATTTTTCATCCAGTCATAGTTGTTGACCATGATGGCGGCATTAGGAGCGTCGCTCTCGAAGTCAAGGAACTTGGAGAGCTGCTTCTTGATGGCTTCCTGGTTGTGGCGCAGGGTCTCTTCATCGAGGAGCTTGCGCTCCTGACTCTTCATGGAAGGGTCGCCGATCATGCCTGTGGCACCGCCGACGAGGGCTATGGGCTTGTGTCCCGAACGCTGGAAGTGCTTGAGAATCATTACGCCGACGAGGTGGCCTATGTGGAGGCTGTCAGCCGTGGGGTCGATGCCGAGGTATGCGGTGGTCATCTCCTTTTTGAGCTGCTCTTCGGTGCCGGGCATCATCTGGTGTATCATGCCACGCCACTGGAGTTCTTCAACGAAATTCATTGCTGGTGTGTGATGTGTATAGTTGTTGTTGTTATTGTTGTTGCATTAGTGTCATTTCTCGCGCATGTACACGTTGATGGGCGTGCCCGAGTAATCCCAGTTTTCGCGTATCTTGTTCTCGAGATAGCGGCGGTAAGGCTCCTTGACCCACTGCGGCAAGTTGCAGAAGAAGATAAACGTCGGCACAGGCGCGCCTTTGAGCATGGTGACGTACTTGATCTTGACATACTTGCCCTTGTTGGCAGGGGGCGGATATGCGGCGATGACCTCGAGCATGACGGTGTTGAGCTGCGATGTAGGCACCACGCGGTGGCGGTTTTTGTACACGTCCACTGCGGTCTGGAGCACCTTGAATATGCGCTGCTTGGTCAGGGCTGAGGTGAAGATGATGGGAAAGTCGACAAAGGGGGCGAAGCGATCACGGATGGCAGCCTCGAAGTGCTTGATGGCATCCTGCGACTTGTCTTCCACGAGGTCCCACTTGTTGACGCACACCACGAGCCCCTTCTTGTTGCGCTGGATGAGCGAGAATATGTTGGCGTCCTGACCCTCGATGCCGCGGGTGGCATCGATCATGAGGATGCAGACATCCGATGCCTCTATGGCGCGGATGCTGCGGATGACCGAGTAGTACTCGATGTCCTCGTTGACCTTGTTTTTCTTGCGTATGCCGGCGGTGTCGACGAGATAGAAGTCGAAGCCGTATTTGTTGTAGCGGGTGTAGATGCTGTCACGCGTGGTGCCGGCGATGTCGGTGACGATGTTGCGGTCCTCGCCTATGAAGGCGTTGATGAGCGACGACTTGCCGGCGTTGGGGCGTCCCACGATGGCAAACTTGGGAATGTCGTCAAGCTGCTCCTCGGCATCCTCGTCAGGCTCGGGCAGCTCCTTGACCACCTCGTCGAGGAGGTCGCCGGTGCCGAATCCGCTCATGGCGGAGATGGGATACGGGTCGCCGAGACCGAGGCTGTAGAACTCGGGGACATTGTAGAGCCAGTCGTTGCTGTCGACCTTGTTAGCCACGAGAATCACCGGTTTCTTCGCCTTGCGGAGGATTTCGGCGATGTGGTCGTCGAGGTCGGTGACACCGTTCATGGCATCGACCACAAAGAGGATTTCGTCAGCCTGCTCGATGGCAAGAGCCACCTGCTTGTTGATTTCGTCCTCGAAGATGTCTTCGCTGTTGACCACCCAGCCGCCGGTGTCGATAATCGAAAATTCGCGGCCGTTCCAGTCGACCTTGCCATATTGGCGGTCGCGGGTGGTGCCCGCGGTCTCGTCCACGATGGCTGTGCGTGACTGGGTGAGGCGGTTAAAGAGAGTCGATTTGCCTACGTTGGGGCGGCCGACTATGGCTATCATCTGTCCCATAAATAGATAGAATGAGGTTGTGTGAGGTGCAAAGTTAGTGATTTTTTTCGGGTATCACTCTATGTAGCCGAAAGCGCGGAGCTTGTTGTCGCGGTTACGCCAGTTGGGCTCCACTTTGACGAACAGCTCTAAGTAGACTCGCTTGTCAAAGAAAGTCTCGATGTCCTTGCGCGCCTCGATGCCCACCTTCTTGATGCGCGAGCCTCCGTGGCCTATGATGATGGCTTTCTGGGAGTCGCGCTCCACGTAGATGACCGCCATGATGTGGATGGAGTTCTCTTTCTCCTCGAATTTCTCCACGATGACCTCGGTGCTGTAGGGCACCTCCTTGTCGTAGTTGAGCAGGATTTTCTCGCGGATGATTTCGGTGACGAAAAAGCGGGCGGGCTTGTCGGTCAGGGCGTCCTTGCCGAAGTATGGGGGCGAGTCGGGCAGCAGCTCGACGATGCGCTTCATCAGGTTCTCGACATTGAAGTGGAGCTTGGCTGAGATGGGGAAAATCTCGGCGTTGGGGAGCATCTGCTGCCAGCGCGCCACGATGGCTTCAAGGTCAGCCTGCTCCTTTACGAGGTCCACCTTGTTGATGACCAGCAGCACCGGCACTGTCTCCTTGGCGACTTTGGCGAGAAACTCGGCGTTTTTGGTGGGGTCCTCCACCACATCGGTGACGTAGAGGAGTATGTCGGCATCGGTCAGCGCGCCCTCGCTGGCATCAAGCATGCTCTGCTGGAGCTTGTATTTGGGCGAGAGCACTCCGGGGGTGTCGGAGAACACTATCTGGTATTCGGGGGTGTTGAGAATGCCCATGATGCGGTGGCGCGTGGTCTGGGCTTTGGAGGTTATGATGCTGACGCGCTCGCCTACGAGGTCGTTCATGAGGGTCGACTTGCCGACATTGGGGTTGCCGACGATGTTGACGAAGCCGGCTTTGTGGTCTTGTGCCATATCTGTAAGTGTGTGTTTTTAATTTCTGCTTTATATTTAACAACAAAGATAGCACCTTAAAAGATGCTATCTTATGCGAAATTTTCAATGCCACGGCAAGCCGTGACCACGTGGTCAAAAACAGGTCACCTCATCAGATGTCCCAGACGATGTAGAGCGCGCCCCAGGTGAATCCGGCACCGAAGGCGGTGAGTATCATCTTGTCGCCGGGCTTGAGGGTGTTCTTGTACTCGTCGATGCAGAGGGGGATGGAGGCTGCGCTGGTGTTGCCGAACTTCTGGATGTTGACAAGGACCTTGGAGCGGTCGATGCCGGCACGGTCGGCTACAGCCTCGATGATGCGGAGGTTGGCCTGGTGGGGCACGAACCAGTCGACTGACTCCATGGTCAGCCCGTTGCGCTTAGCCACATCGAGCGAGGATGTGAGCATGTCGGTAACGGCATGTTTGTATACCTGGCGTCCCTCCTGGTAGATGTAGTGGTCGCCGGCATCCACGGTCTCGTGGGTGGCGGGGTGTACGGAGCCGCCTGCTTTCATCAGCAGGTGGGGCAGACCCTCGCCGTTGACGTGGAACTCGCCGTCCATGATGCCTACGGGCTTGTCGGTAGGCTCGATAAGCATGCAGGCGGCTGCATCGCCGAAGAGAGGACAGGTGGAGCGGTCAGAGTAGTTGGTCATCGATGACATCTTCTCGGCTGCCACTACCACCACCTTGCGGCGGAGACCAGACTTGACGTAAGCTGCGGCATCCTGCAGAGCCACGAGGAATCCGGCACATGCAGCCTGGATGTCATAGGCGTAGGCATTGGCAAGACCGCAGTCGTGGGCGATGATGGAGCCGGTAGAGGGGAAACGGTAGTCGGGGTTGGAGGTGGCGCATATGAGCAGGTTGACCTCCTCGGGTGCTGTGCCGGTGGACTCAAGCAGACGCTTGACGGCTATGGCTCCCATATAGCTTGAGCCGGTGCCCTCCTTTTTCAGGATACGGCGTTCTTTGATGCCGACACGGGTGGTGATCCATTCATCATTGGTATCGACCATCTTCGAGAGCATCTCGTTGTCGAGGATGTCGTCGGGGACGTATGACGCCACACCTGAAATCTTTGCGTAAACCATGATTATGTGTTACTTGGAGTAATTGTCTGTTGTAATGTAGATAAACGCAAAGAGATGACTACCGCCCAATCAGGGCGATAATCATAATCTGCAATTGCTTCCTGTCGCAGGATTACCTTTGCGTCGGGAGGGTGCGGCAAAACTCCAATCTCATATGGCAAACATTTCCAGTTTTGTAGGGTCGCTACATGTAGCGACCGCTTACAGACTGGTTTCCAACATTTGCTCGTTGCGGTCGCTACATGTAGCGACCCTACAACCTCGTTGGGCTTGCGACACCCTATAAGCTAAGCCGCAGGTCTGATCAGACTGTCTCAGCCTTTTCGATCACGACCTTGCCACGATAGTAGCCGCATACGCCGCATACAGTGTGGTAAACGTGCCATGAACCGCAGTTGGGGCAGAGTGCCAGTGTGGGGAGCACTGCCTTATCGTGGGTACGACGCTTTGCGGTACGTGTCTTTGATTGCTTTCGTTTAGGATGTGCCATTGTTGTTTATCTGTTTGTGTGAGTTATATATTTCTTGTTGCGATATGTGTGCAGTCTTGTCATTCGTTGTCATCACCTGAAGCGGACGATAAGCCCTTGAGAGCATCCCAGCGGGGATCGGTGGGAGCGGCGGCATCATCGTCGGCGGCGATATCCACAGAGTCCATCTCCTCTATCAGCGACTCCTCGAGCGCGCCGTCCTCAGCCGAAGCCGAGCTGACCTTGTGGCGGTGGAGCATGGCGTTCATGTCCTTGTTGCACTTGCCGGGGGCATGCACATGCTTGATGGGGATGGTCAGAGCCACGGTGTCGTAGAGCATGTAAGCCACGTTGAGATAGTTCTCGCTCTCGGGAATCTCAAGCAGGGTGTCCGAATCGTCGCAGTACGCCTCGCCATACTTGACGCTGATGTCGTAGGTGGTGTCCACATCGTGGAGCATCGCGTCAAGGCAGCGGTCACACAGCAGGGTGACGGTGCCCGTGACGTGGAAATGCAGGTCGTATACGTCGCCTTTGTGGGTGACGGTGAGCTTCACGTCAAGATCCGCCCCGTGGATGTCGGAGCTTTCCATGTTGACGAAAAACTGCTTGCCGAGATGATAGTCAAACTCCTGTGTTCCCACAGGCATAGACTTCAGGGGCAGCTTGAATTCGGTGAACTTTCCCACGGCTTTAGTGATTGGAGATAAGTCTCTTAGGTGTGAGTTGAGAAAAACTGTGCAAAGTTAATGATTTTCCTGATATAAAACAAGCATCGCGGAAAAAGGCACGAAACCAGAGACATAAGTCTTATAAGACTTATAAGATTTATAAGATTTATAAGATTTATAAGATTTATAAGACTTATAAGACCCGTCAAGCCTGCGTCGCAGCCAGCGCGGCGTGCCAGAGGACTTCGGAGAGCGAGGGGTGGGTGTGGACGGCGGCGGCTATGTCGCGGACGGTGAGGGAGGATGCCATGGCGGTGGCGGCTTCCTGGGCGAGGTCGGCGGCGTGGGCGCCGAGGATGTGGCAGCCGATGATGGCTCCGCCGTTGTACTCGCTGATGAGCTTGACGAAGCCCTGAGGCTCGCCCATGGCTACGGCTTTGCCGCAAGAGGCATACATAGCGCGGCTGACGCGGTAGTGGATGCCACGCTCAATGCACTGCTCCTCGGTCAGACCGACCATGGCTGCCTCTGGCTCGGTGAAGAGTGCCGAGGGGATGACGCGGAGGTTGACATCCGCGCCCATGACATAGCGGCCCTGCGCCGTGGCGGCGTGGGCGAGCATGCAGCGTCCGTTGACATCGCCGATGGCATAGATATGCTCGCGCGATGTGCGATAGTCGTCATCGACCATGATGAAGCCGCGGCTGTCCACCTTGATGCCGGCTTCCTCGGTGCCTGCGGGGAGACACGCTTTGCGCCCCACTGCCATGAGGGAGGCTGCTACCGGGAGAGTCTGGGGTTTGCCCTTAGCCTCGTAGCTGACGGTGAGCGATGCGTCAGCCTTCTTGGCGATGGAGGTGACGCGGGCATCGGTGACGATGCGGATGACCCGGCGCGAGAGGAGGCTGCGCAGACGCTTGGCTATGTCGCGGTCAAAGGGGGGCAAAATCTCCTTGCAGAACTCCAATACGGTCACCTCGACGCCGAATGCGGAGAGGATGCAGGCGAACTCCATGCCTATGACTCCGCCGCCGATGATGGCGATGCTCGCAGGGAGGGCGTCGAGCGACAGGAGGGTGTCGGAGGTCATGGCAAGCTCCGCGCCGGGGATGGGGAGCTGCGAGGGGACGGAGCCGGTGGCGATGATCAGGCGGTCAGCCATGTACTGGTCCTCCCCTACCCACACCGAGGCACCGGTGGAGGCGAGGCGCGCCGTGCCACGCACGATGTCGACCTTTGAGAGTTCCTGCGCTACCCCCTCGCGCAGCCCGCTGACCACCTGGCGCATGCGGGCGGCAGCGGCGGCAAAGTCGGCATGCCAGCCATCGGGGATTTCCACGCCGAACTGCGCGGCATCCTTGACCGCCAGAATCCGCGACGCGGAGGCGCACAGGGCTTTGGTGGGTATACAGCCGCGGTTGAGGCAGGTGCCTCCGAGCTGGTCGCGTTCTATGAGGGTCACGCGCTGTCCCTGACGGGCGGCGAGGGCGGCGGTCTCGTAGCCGCCGGGGCCCGCGCCGATAATTATGAGGTCACTTCGGGTTATTGACATGGCAGGTAGGGATAATTCTTATAAGATTTATAAGATTTATAAGATTTATAAGATTTATAAATCCTTATATGTTACGACCGGGCTGATGGCGGCGGTGTCGTCAGGATGGCTGACGGGGGTGTCGTGGGGGGCGGTTTTGAGCATGTCGGGGCACTCGCGCGCCTCGCGGGCTATCTGCCTCATCGCGTCGATGAAAGCGTCGATGGTCTCGAGGCTCTCGGTCTCGGTGGGCTCTATCATCAGCGACTCATGGAAGAGCAGCGGGAAATAGATGGTGGGAGCATGATAGCCGAGGTCTAAGAGTCGCTTGGCAATATGGAGGGTGGTGACACCTGTGGATTTGTCAGCCAAGCCGTCAAACACCATCTCATGCTTGCACAGCCCTGGGATGGGGAGCAGGTAGAGATCACGCAGACGCTCCTTAATATAATTGGCATTGAGGGTGGAAAGTTTACCGACAGCCATCAGTCCGTCAGCTCCGAGCGACAGGATGTAGGCGAGGGCGCGCAGCTCCACGGCGAAGTTGCCGAGCCAGTGCGACACGCTGCCGAGGGAGGTGTCGGAATCGGTCAGCACGTCATACGAGCCGTCGGCTTTGCGGACCACGCGAGGCATCGGGAGAAACTTCTGCAAGCCGTCACGCACACCCACAGGACCGCTGCCCGGTCCTCCGCCGCCGTGAGGGGTGGAAAATGTCTTGTGGAGGTTGATGTGCATCACGTCAAAACCCATGTCTCCCGGACGCGCCACGCCGAGCATGGGGTTGAGGTTGGCACCGTCGTAGTACATCAACGCCCCTGCGCCGTGCACCGCCTCGGCTATCGCCGGGATGTTGCGCTCGAAGATGCCCACGGTGTTGGGGTTGGTCATCATCATCGCCGCCACGGTGGAGTCGAGTTTGGCGAGGAGGTCGGCGGTGTCGACCGTGCCGTCGGGGAGGCTCTTGACCTCCACGATCTTATAGCCGGCAAGTGCCGCGCTCGCAGGGTTGGTGCCATGAGCCGAGTCGGGTATCAGCACCTTGTCACGCATCGCACCCTCGCCGCGGCTCTCATGGTAGGCTTTGATGACGAACAGCCCCGTGAGCTCGCCCTGCGCCCCGGCATAGGGATTGAGGGTGAACTCCGCCATGCCGCCTATCTCGCTGAGTGCCAGCTGGAGGGTGTGATACGCTTCAAGCGCGCCCTGCACGCTCTCCACAGGCTGCAGGGGATGCAGGTCGCGGAAATCGCGGTGCGAGGCTATCTCCTCGTTGATTTTGGGGTTGTACTTCATGGTACACGACCCAAGGGGGTAGAAGCCAGTGTCGACTCCGAAGTTGTTGGTGCTGAGATTGTTGTAGTGCCGCGCCACGGTGGGCTCGTCAACCTCGGGGAGGCTGACGGGAGCGGCGCGGCGCAGACCCTCGGGGATTTCCACGGGGCAGTCGATGCCGTTGGAAGGGATTTTGACCCCGCGTCGCCCGGGGTGCGACAGCTCGAATATCAGCCGTCCGTATAGTTTGCGATTCATAATCGAGTGTGTTTTTATGTAATGATTCGTATTGCCGCCGCGCTGTAGGGACATGCCGTGGCATGTCCGCGTATCAGGCGATGCTCTGACGCTTTACATTCTTGTAGGGACGCGGCGTGCCGCTTCATCGCACCATGCGATATGTATTGTGTTTGATGACGCGGCACGCCGCGTCCCTACATCCATGTGATTTCCTCGTCGCTAAGTCAATAGCGTGCGGACATGCCACGGCATGTCCCTACGACGCGGTGATTGCCGTGGCTGCCTCGGCAAGGGCATCCATGTCGGCGCGGGTCTGCATCTCGGTGACGGCGATGAGCAGGTGGGTGTCGTCGATCTTCACGCCGCCGAGGATGCCGCGGTCGGCGGCTGCCGCCAGGTAGCGGTCTGCGCCTGCGGGGACGGTCATCACAAACTCGTTGAGGAATGGGCTGTCTGGGTAGGTCAGCGACATGGCTCCTGTGGAGGCGAGGAGGTCGGCGAGGTAGTGCGCGCCCTCCATGCCGCGGCGGTTGACCTCCTCCAAGCCGTGCCGCCCCATGAACGACAGGTATATGGCGGCGTAGAGGGTCATCAGACCCTGGTTGCTGCATATGTTGGAGGTGGCTTTCTCGCGGCGGATGTGCTGCTCACGCGCCTGGAGGGTCAGCACGAACACGCGCTGACCGTCACGGTCGACGGTGGCACCCACGATGCGTCCGGGCATCTTGCGCATCAAGGCTTTGGTGGCGCAGAGGTAGCCGAGCGTGGGTCCGCCATAGCTCAGGGGCATGCCGAGCGACTGTGCATCGCCGCAGGCTATGTCCGCGCCCCACTCACCTGCGCTGCGTATGACCGCCAACGCCGAGGCAGGGCTGTCGATGGCGAGCAACGCCTTGACTGCGTGGCACTTGTCGGCTATGCCGCTGAAATCCTCAAGGATGCCGAAATAGTTGGGCGACGGGAGCACCACTCCGGCTACGCCTCCGGAGGCTATGCGCTCTTCCAGCACCGTCCTGTCGGTCACACCGTCAGCCGTGGCTGGGATGACCTCGAGGTCTATGCCATGGAAATGGGCGTAGGTGCGCATCACGGCGAGAGTGCGCGGATTCATCGTGGCAGAGGTCAGAATGCGTCCCCCGCGGCGCATGGAGGCGTTCATCATCAGCATCGCCTCGGCAGCAGCGGTGGTGCCGTCATACATCGAGGCGTTGGAGACATCCAAGCCCGTCAGCTCCGCCATCATGCTCTGGTACTCGAATATGTAGTGGAGCGTGCCCTGCGAGATTTCGGGCTGGTAAGGGGTGTAGGCGGTCAGAAATTCCGACCGCGATATGATGGTCTGTATCAGTGCCGGGGCGTAGTGATGGTAGTATCCTGCCCCGGCAAAACAGGTCATGGTGCGGTTTTTGCGCCCCAGCGCGTCGAAGAAGTCGCGCACCTCCTTTTCGCTCATCTCCTCGGGGAGGCGGTAAGGTCGGGCGAACCTCAGGCTGTCGGGCACATCGGCGTAGAGGTCATCGAGGGTCTCCACGCCGATGGCATCAAGCATCCGCGCGATGTCGTCGGGCGTATGCGGCAGATATCGGTGGGTCATATCAATTATGGTAAGAATGATTTTGCAGTTGTAGGGACATGCCGTGGCACAATGTCACAAACTTAAGGATTTGCAAGCAATTCGCGCCCCTTGTGGGCGCGTACATGAGAAGAATAATATCAGCTAAACCAGCTGGCAGACATGCCATGGCATGTCCCTACAACGCTAATAAATCAAGAGACTTATGGCAGGTTACTGCTCACTTGGCAATCAACGCCTGGTACTGCTCCTCGGTGAGGAGCTTGTCAAGGTCGATGGGGGCTGACAGTTCCACTTTGATGATCCAGTTGGTTTCGGGGTCTTCGCTGACCAGACGGGGGTTGTCGATAAGCTGCAGGTTGGGCTGGATGACCGCGCCGGTGACGGGAGAGAACAGGTCGCTGGCTGCCTTGACGCTCTCTATCGCGCCGAACTCTTCGCCGAAAGCCACGTCATCGCCCTCCTCGGGCATGTCAACGTAGACCACGTTGCCGAGCTGTGAGGCGGCGTATTTAGTTATGCCTACGTAGGCGATGTTGCCGTCGATGCGGGCGTACTCGTGTGATGGGAGATAATATGTGTTTGCCATGGTTGATAAGGTATTAGGTTTTTTAAGGTTTTTATTTTTTGTATCTTGGTTGGTAGAAGCGTTTTTTGATGACTGTGGCTGGGAGTGCTTTGCGGCGGATCTGCACCTGCACCTGCGTACCCACAGGGGCGAAGCGGCTGTCAATCATCGCCAAGGCGATGGACTTGCCGAGGGTGATGGAGCGGTAACCGGTGGTGATGACACCGATTTCGTTGCCGTCGGGGTCGAGCACCTGATAGCCGTGACGGGCTATGCCGGGAGCGAGCAGTTCGAGACCTACGAGCTTGCGCTGCAACCCCTCGGCTTTCTGCCGTGCGAGGGCTTCACGTCCGATGAACGACGGTTTGTCCATCTTGACAAACATGCCCAATCCAGCCTCAAGCGGAGTGGTCAGTTCGGTCAGTTCGTCGCCGTAGAGCGGCAGCCCCGCCTCGAAGCGGAGGGTGTCGCGGCATCCCAGACCGCAGGGGGCGCAGGTCTGCGACTCCATCAGGCGGTCCCACATCGCAGCTATGAGCCGTGGCGATGCGTAGATCTCAAAACCGTCTTCGCCGGTGTAGCCGGTGCGGCTCACCAATATCTTCTCGCCCTCATAATCATACACTTCAAATGTGTAGAACTCCAGACTGTCACACGCTATGCCGAGGACATCCGACATGACCGCCGATGCCTTGGGTCCCTGCACAGCCAGCTGGGCGGTGGCATCGCAGAGGTAGTCGATGACCACATCGCGACCTTGCGCATGGGAGCGTATCCAGTCCACATCCTTGTCGATGTTTCCGGCATTGATGACGAGCAGGAACCTGTCGGCGGCTATCTTGTAGACGAGCAGGTCGTCGATCACGCCGCCGTCTTCGCGGAGCATCATGCCGTAGAGGATTTTGCCCTCGGTCATGTCGCGGACATCGTTGGTGAAGATGTCATTGACCATAGCTTCAGCTCCAGGTCCGCTGACCATCACCTCGCCCATGTGCGAGACATCAAACACTCCGCAGCGATTGCGCACCGCTTGGTGCTCCTCCTCGATGCCAGCATACTGTATGGGCATATGCCACCCGGCAAAGGGGCTCATCAGCGCGCCCATCGCCTCGTGGCGGTCGTGGAGGCATGTTTTCTTAAGGTTTTCCATAAGGTTATGTATCAGAAATGAGGTTTAAATCATGGTTGTGACATACGTTGATCATACATCACGTGGTAGGGACGCGGCGTGCCGCGTCATCGTATCAGGCGAAGCATCCGATGACCCCGATGCGAAGTGGCGTCTGATGACGCGGCGTGCCACGTCCCTGCTCGCTCCACGCAGCTCCCTCGTCAACGCTTCGCTGACATCGGCGGGGGTCATCACGTCACCTGTTGCAGTCACCGCGCGGATGCGCCCGTCAGCGTCAAGGCTCAGGCTGACCGTCAGGGTGCCGTCCCCGTCGATATGGCACTGCATCCTGTCGGCTGTGTGCCGCCGCCCCTCCAGCCAGCCGGGGCGGTAATATGACTCCTCGATGGCGCGGATGGTGGCTACCTCATCGGCGGTCAGCACGCGCTCGTTATCGCTCAGACGCTCCTCGGCGAGATGCCGGAACGCTCCCACTTCCATGCCGCCGAGATAGCGGCTGAGCGAAGTGACACGCGAGCGCACGGACTTCACGCCGTGCGACTCCAATTTGCCCGGCTGCGGAGTCAGAACCCGTCCCATAACCTCGGCATCGAAGTCATAGAGGAGCGTGCCGTGGATGATGTGCCGCCGCTTGCCGGCGAGATATGAATAGCCGCTGATCTTGCAGACGTCGACGGTCAGGTCGTTGCGCCCCGACACCTGCGCGTCCACGCCCAGAGCGCGGAGCATCAGGGCGGTCTTGGAGGTGAAGCGGCGGAATGTGTCCTCGATGCTCTCCCCTGCCATGGGGAAGGCGATGTAACTGAACATGACATTGTCCATGTCGGCATACACCGCTCCGCCGCCGCTCTTGCGCCTGACGATGTCTATGCCGTGGCTGCGGCAATAGGCTGTGTCCACCTCGTCGGCGAGCGACTGGTGACGACCTATGATGACGGTGGGGCGCACCCTCCACGTCATGAAATAATCATCGTCGGAAGCCACATCGGCAGCTGCCCACTCCTCCGCGGCAAGGTAAAATGCCAGCGGGCGCGGACTGTCGTCATCCAGCCTCAGCAAAGTTATCATGGTATCAAGGCGTATTATAAATATAGGTGTGAATCTTCAAACTCAAATATAGGCAATCTTTTCATAACTGCAAAAACTTTCGTATCTTCATGGCGTTAACACCATATAATATATACATACATTGACATTCACAGCTATGAAAAGATTTGCCATCATCGCCGCAGCAGCCACCGCTCTCGTGGCACTCACATCATGTAACGAAGCCGCCAAACTCGCCTCCGACACCGAAGGCTCATGGAGCGGCGCACCCGAGCAGTTCACGGTCAGCGACGCAGCCGTAGCCACGATGACCCCGATATACACCTTCGTCCTCGGCGACGGCGACAAGGAGGGCGGCAACGTCACCGTCTCCGCCCTCATCTCAGCCACGATGCCCTACACCCCCCCGACACCCGAGGTGGTGCTCCCCTTCTCCATAACCGCATCTGCCATAGGCACCATCGAAGGCACATGGAAAGCGATGGATGACGACGACATCGCCTTCAACTTCAACTTCGACTCGCTCAACGTCAACGTCAACCCCGACAACATCACCCTGAGCGACAACGCCCTGACCGACCAGACCCAGGCTGACTGGGAGCAGTTCAAGCCCGCATACATCAAGTCGCTCGAAGCCCGCTTCTCCGACGCCATGCGCCTGCGCTTCATGGCAGTCCGCGGACTCGAAGACATCAAAATCAAAGGCGACATCATGGAATACGAATTCAACGACGTCAAAATGTACATGCACCGCTCCGGCAACATGGCAGACGTCAAGTAGGGACGCGATACATCGCGTCCGCCCCCGCCCCTACATAACAAAGGAATCACACGGACGCGCCCCTTGCGGGCGCGTCTCTATCGTAACCGAGGGGTGAGTCCCTCGGAAATCCAAACATTTTGCATTTCCGTGCAAATTCGGCTCAAAACATTTTGCAGTTTCGTACATATTCGATATTTTTGCATTGACAATCAACCAATTACATTCTGTATCATGAGCCGACATATCTTCAAACGGAAAATATATGCGAAAATGCTTGATTGGAAGAGCAATTCAAAGGGCAGCACCGCACTATTGCTTCAGGGAGCGAGGCGCATAGGCAAGTCGACCATAGCCGAAGAATTTGCACGCAATGAGTATGAAGAGTACATTGCTATCGACTTTTCCACTGCCGAAAAGCAGCTCTATGACCTCTTTGAGCATATATCCGACATAGATCTGTTTTTCCTCAGACTACAGGCATTTACAGGCAAGAGCCTCCCGGCTCGCAAATCCGTGATTATCTTAGATGAAATCCAGCTGTGTCCCAAAGCCCGTCAAGCCATCAAGCATCTCGTCAAAGACGGCAGATACGACTATATCGAGACCGGCTCCCTGCTGTCAATCAAGAAAAATGTAAAGGGTATAGTCATCCCAAGCGAGGAGACTCGCCTGTCGATGTTCCCTCTGGACTTCGAGGAATTTCTTTGGGCCATCAACAAGGCTCCTGCATTTGACCTGATCAAATATTCATTTGACAACCTCAAGCCGCTGGGCGACGCTGCCAACCGCGCACTGATGCGCGACTTCAGGCTGTATATGCTTATCGGAGGCATGCCTCAAGCCGTCGTCTCTTATTTAGGCACCAACGATTTTGCCGCCATCGATGCCGTCAAGCGCAACATACTCGACCTTTACATGGAGGATTTCCGTAAGATTGACTCCACCGGCAGGGCATCCACCTTATTCCGCTCCATCCCCTCTGAACTGTCACGTAACACCATGCGCTACAAGGTCGGCAGCGTCATTGAAAACGGGCGCCTTTCGCGCATGGGCGAAATATTCGCCGACATGGCAGACTCGCTGACGGTCAACTTCGCATACCATGCCGACGATCCTGGAGTAGGCTTTGCCCTGCATGCCGATTTTGATTATTTCAAGATGTTTCTTGCCGACACCGGGCTGTTCGTGACACTGGCATTTATGGACAGAGATTACACCGACAACGAGATATACCGCAAGCTTCTCTCGGACAAGCTCCCCTCTGATCTGGGGTATGTGTACGAAAACATCATCGCCCAGATGTTGCGAAGTGCCGGACATTCGCTGTTCTACTACACGTTTCGCACGGCTACGGACGCGACCGCCCCACAACGTCCATACGAAATAGATTTCCTCCTTAGCCGTAAAGACAAGATATGCCCGATAGAAGTCAAATCATCCGGTTACAAATCGCACAAATCGCTTGACGAGTTCAACCTAAAATTTTCTTCAAGAATCAAACAAAGCTATCTGCTTTACACCAAAGACCTGCGCAAGGTCGGCAACATCATATACCTCCCTGTCTACATGGCAGGACTCCTATAGCGCGATTAAATCCACACGCCCGTAGGGACGCGATACATCGCGTCCGCCCCCAACCGGCACCCCATCATGCCCGTAGGGACGCGGCGTGCCGCGTCATCAAACACAATACACATCGCCAGCACGACGACGCGGCACGCCGCGTCCCTACACAAAATGGCAAAGCACCCCCCAACCAATGCCTCCGATGGAGGCGGCCTCCAGAGGGCGTGACAATAACATGGGTCAGCCAATCCTGACGGATTGTGTGACCCATGCCTAATATATTGCGACCCCTCTGGGGTCAGAGAATCCAATATAGTAGGCACGTCTCCGACGTATCTATCCGCATCAGAGCCTTAAGCAGACGGCGTTGGGACATGCCCGGGTCTGCGACCCCCGGGGCGTGATGCGACACGGGGTGTATCGCTTTTTTCATTATATTTGCGGTATGAAATCCGCCGGCATCCTCACGCGCAAGGGCGTCAAGCCCACTCCCAACCGCCTCCTCGTGCTTGACGCGCTGCTTCGGGCAGCGAGCCCCATGAGCCTGGCAGACCTCGAGACCGACATCGACACCATGGACCGCTCCAGCATATTCCGAACACTTGCCGTCTTCGTCAGCCACGACATCGCCCACAGCATCGATGACGGCAGCGGCTCGGTCAAATACGAAGTATGCCACGGCGAAGACCACTGCACCGTCGACGACATGCACGTCCACTTCTACTGCGAGTCATGCCACCGCACCGTCTGCTTCGAGGACATCCACATCCCCGCCGTCCCCCTCCCCGAGGACTACACCCCCCGCTCCGTCACCTACATCGTCAAAGGCATCTGCCCCGCCTGCGCCCGCAGCAAAGGCTGACATTTTCGCATGCCGCAGCCGTCCGTGCCGACTTATCTTTGGCTGTATTACCCACAACCCAAAGACTCAAACACTATGGCACGACCGGCAAAACCTGGACTCGACTACTTTCCCTTAGACACCGACATGTTCTGCGACATGCGCATCCGCCGCCTCATCCGCCGCTGCGGCGGAGAGGCTGTCGCGGTCTACACCTTGCTGCTGTGCACCGTCTATCGCAGCGGCTACTACATCGTAGCTGACGATGACCTTCCCTTCATGCTCTCCGAGCAGTCAGGACTTGACGAAGCATATATACTAAAAGTCATAGGCTGCTGCATAGACATCGGACTCTTCGACAAGACCCTCTACGACTCCGACCGCGTGCTCACATCCCGCGCCATCCAGGAACGTTACCGCACAATACGCGCTCTGTCACGACGCATATGCACCATCACAGAGTTTGCCCTCATTTCTTCGGAAGAAACCCCGGTTATTGCACAAGAATCCCCCGTTAATGTACAAGAACCCACAGTTTCTGCGCAAGAACCCCCTATTTCCTCCGAAAAAAGTACACGAAGAAAAGGAAATAAAAACAAATCAAACAAAACATCATCTGACGATGATGGCTGCGCACCTGCCGCCGACACACCAACAGAGATTGAATTTGTAGGGATGCACCCTGGTGCATCCGCATCCCCAGCTGCACCCCCATCCGCTGACACGCATATATCCCCTCCTCACACATCGGCTGCACCCCGGTGCAGCCCTACGGATAAA
>ENA-ORNQ01000066-ORNQ01000066.1-human-gut-metagenome-genome-assembly--contig:-NODE-66-length-108176-cov-15.981400_pt1 | contig 108176 bp, 97 predicted proteins | sample MGYA00242116_ERZ509024 | MGnify/ENA primary metagenome ERZ509024 (study PRJEB26280, sample SAMEA2338697) | human gut metagenome | biome: human gut; feature: human-associated habitat; material: faeces...
TTCCTGTACTTCAATTTCCTCACGCTCCACGATTATACCGACCTTTTCGCTTCTTGAGAATCTCAACAGCGGCGAATCAAAAACATCCCGTTTGAAACGGTCAATAACCGAATCATCAACGCCTTGTACTGTTACACCTATTGTGCCATCCTCTTCCCATCCCCACATGAGTGGACGAGCCACAGGCGAATCACTCTCTTCCATAGCTTTTTTCAGCAACGAGTCAACCGCTTGTTGCTGACTCTTACTGTATAGACCCACACCTATGTCAAACTCGTTGCCGCCCAATTTGTCGGTAAGCATCTTGCGGAGCTTAGTGGTGTCACCGACCACGTTAATGGTCAGACGGTCGCGATTATTGACAAAGCAACCCGAATACCATTCGGGGAAAACCATGTCGGAGCTAATGCCTACACATGTCGAGTCGGCACCAAACAGATACGAAAGCCGCTCATAGTAGGTCCATGCAGGTTCTTGCACCGCACCTTCCTCATCATCGGAGGGTGCACGATCTCCCATGGTTTCAAAAGAAGCCATAGGTGCGGGAGCTGGTGAGGCAGTTTTCTTGCTTATGCGGTCGGCGCATCCGTAGATGCCGCCGGAAATCACGAATATGAGTAATAAGAGGAGGAGGTTTTTCATCGTTAATCAGTCTATGTTAGCGCTCAGCTCTGACAGGATTGTTGAGGAAATCGGCATAGGCGAGTCTGATGCCTTCGGGCAGCTCTGTCGAATAGGTCCAGCCGAGAGCTGTAGCCTTGCTGACATCAAGCAGTTTACGGGGAGTGCCGTTGGGCTTGGTTGTGTCCCAGACTATGCGACCTTCATAGCCCACGGTTGTGGCTACGAGTTCGACAAGTTCGCGGATTGACAGCTCCTTGCCACTACCGGCATTGACCGTCTCATTGCCAGAGTAATTGTTCATTAGGAATACGCACAAGTTGGCGAGGTCATCCACGTAGAGAAACTCTCGAAGCGGCGACCCATCGCCCCAGCACACCACTTCGGGAAGCTGCTGCTCCTTAGCCTCATGGAAGCGGCGGATAAGAGCCGGGAGCACATGGGAGTGGGTCGGATGGTAATTATCGTTAGGCCCGTAAAGATTGGTGGGCATCACCGAGATATAGTCAGTGCCATACTGGCGGTTGAGAAACTCGCAGTATTTCAGACCTGAGATTTTCGCCAAAGCATAAGCCTCATTGGTCTTTTCAAGCTCCGAAGTCAGCAAGCATGACTCTGGCATAGGCTGCGGAGCCATGCGAGGATATATACATGACGAACCGAGAAACTCGAGCTTCTTGACTCCATTACGCCAAGCAGCATGGATCACATTCATCTCAAGCATCATATTGTCATACATGAAATCGGCAAGAGCCGAAGCATTAGCCTGAATGCCTCCGACCTTGGCGGCTGCCAGAAAGACGTATTCAGGACGCTCCGACGCGAAGAAGTCATCGACAGCCTGCTGGTTGATCAGGTCAAGTTCCCGATGTGTACGTGTGATGATGTTGGTGTAGCCTTGACGTTGCAGCTCGCGCACAATCGCCGAACCGACCATACCGCGGTGTCCCGCCACATATATTTTCGAATCTTTTTCCATCTTAATCGCATAGGATGAGTTGCGGACATGCTACGGCATGTCCCTACATTATTAATTAAATCACGGCGAGAGTGCCGACTGGGAGCTGCATGGTCACGCAATGCAGTGATCCGTGCTGACGGATGAGCGGCGAACAGTCAATCTGCACCACCTTATGATCAGGGTATGCCACCTGCATCATCTGCGCCGCCAGGCGGTCCTTGCGGGGCGAACGATATGACGGCATGAGTATCGTGTCGTTGACCACAAGATAGTTGGCATAGGTTGCCGGCAAGCGGTTGCCATCCTCATCATACCGTGCATCTGCCATAGGAAGTCCTATAAGGTTGTAAGGCTGACCGTCGGCAGTGCGGAAGGTCTTGAGCTGCTCCTCCATAGCCTTCAATGCAAAGTAGTGCTCATCGCCCTCATCGTCAGGAGCACTGACATAGACGATAGTGTGGTGCGGAGCCAGCCGAGCAAGAGTGTCTATGTGGCTGTCGGTGTCATCGCCTGCGAGATAGCCGTGATTAAGCCACAGCATCCTATTTGCACCAAAAGCATTCAGCAAGTATTGCTCAATCTCCGCCTTGCTCATCCATGGATTGCGGTTAGGCGACAGCAGACACTCCGAAGTGGTCATGATGGTGCCCTCGCCATCGCTCTCTATAGAGCCGCCTTCAAGCACCACCATACGGTGTGACTCGGGAAGGTTACGAAACAAGTGCATTGAGGCTGCGGCAGATGTGATAAGGTTATCCTTATCCGCAGCAAATTTCATGCCCCAGCCGTTGAAAGTGAAATCAAGAGGAATTTTGTCACCTCCATCATCCTCGACCGTAATCGGACCGAAATCCCGCGCCCAAGTATCATTGGTCGGAATCTCGCAATAGATTATGGGGCGTTGTGGGGAATCGTATCGGTCAAGATAACGCTTAGGGAGGGTTGTATCGGGAGCTACTACCACGAGTGTCGCGCCGCTATCAAGGATGCCTCGGGCTATGCCCACATACGTCTCCGTGACCTCATCAAGCATGTCTGCCCAGTCAGTGTCAGCATGCGGCCATGCTATCATCACCGCTTCCGATGGCTCCCATTCGGCAGGTAGCCGGCGCACAGGCTTCGCGGTCGGGATGTCATTCATTGTCATAGTCATTGAGAGTCTGCCAGATGTCATCTTGCGATTCGAGGTATTCGTCACAGTAGTCCAGAAATCCGCGTTTCTCACTGCTGCCTACCTCGCGGCACCACTCACGGTATCTCTCCTTGAGGGCGGCATCCTCATTGATCTGACGCTTGAATTCAGCTTCGGCAATGTCGACGCTTCCGGCTTGTCGCAGTATTTCGTTGAAAATATCAGTCAGTTCGTCCATAGTATCATGATGGTCTGAGGGTGAATATTAACTCGCTGTAATAACACCGATATCTCCGATTTTGTTAACGAATTAAGTTAACACGGTTAAATTACCGCGAATATAACACTTATCCCCTACACCTGCAAATTAAAAACACCATCGTCCGCCAATCGTTAAAATTTATAATAAAAGTGCTTGATATGACGTTAAATAATCGAAACATATACATCATGGCTTAAAAATGACAGTGCCAATCACTCACATCATAATCTCGCTTATGGTTACAGGGATGCTGCTCGGAGGATGCTCACGCCAGCATACCGACGATAATCCCACCTTGCTCCGCGCCGAAGCACTCATGGAGTCGCATCCCGACTCGGCTCTCAGCATACTCGACTCGCTTGACCGCAGCTCGCTGCGGTCAGAGAGCGACCGCGCCCTCTATGCCCTGCTGCTCGTGCAGGCACGTGTCAAAAACCGCATGGACGATGCTAACGACTCGCTCATCCATGCCGCCGCAGATTACTATTCACGCACCGGCGACAGCCAGCGCAAGATGCTCGCCTACTACAATCTTGGCTTCCTCCAGTCAGGCACCGACTCGCTAAGCCAAAGCGTCACCTCTCTGCTGACCGCCTTAGACCTCGCCGAAGAAATCGGCGACAACTTCTATGCTTCCCTGGCATGCCGCGAACTGTCAACAGTATTTCGTCAATCATGCAATTCCCCTGAAGAATTGTACCACTCGAAAAAATCGTATGACCACATTTGCAAAACAAACCGTCAGAATCATCAGGATTGGGCATTATACAGTCTTGCAGGTGCGTACCAAGACAACATGCAATATGCTGAAGCATACAATATTTATAACCAAGTGCTTGACACTTTGAGACTAAGACCAGACAGCCTCCTATTAACCACTGTCTATCGTAACCTATCAAAATCATTGATGGCTGAAGATAAATATCTTGTCGCACTTCCATATCTGACAAATTTATGCACATCAGGATATGTTAAAATCGACGATTATGGTCTGTTAGGTTTATGCCTTGTAAAAAAAGGAGACATCAATCAAGCAAAGCAAATGCTTGATAGGATGGATCCGGACTCTCCTTTAGCTCATTGGCTGAAATATTCCATCTACAAGTCTATAGGGGATAGGGCTATGGCATTCGAAGCATTGTCTGATATGCAAGATGATTCCGAAAACGACATACGTAGTCTGATTAGCCAACGTGCTACATTTTCTGCTTTACTGCACCACGAACAACAGAAACTTGCTGCCAGAGAAGAAGCAAAAATAGAACGGATGCACACTGTTATATCAATACTCATTGGATGCTTAATCATCATAATTGCCATAGGCATCATCATAAACCTACGTATGCGCCAACATGCCGATAATGAGCGGAACGGGCGAATAGCTAGAAGTCTCCAACAGAAACTGAAGTTGCAAAAACTCGAACAAGAGGCATCTCGAAAATCTGAAGTGACCATGAAAGTCATTCTTAATCAAATCCAGCACGAAAACACCGACATCCGCAATGAAGCAGACAAGCTTCGTGAGACACTGAAATGCGCCGAAGCACGAGCGAAGGAACTGGATGAGACTATACAGCACTCTATCAATTATCAAAAGCTGCTCTACAAACAGACTTGGGAGCATTACCATGCTATTGGTAAAATATGTTCAGTGATATATGCTGCTGATCCTGAGAAAAAGGTCACAACCTTACAAATGGCTGGATGGCTTGACACTCTTGTAGATGATATTGCCAAATCTCCCAGCAAATTCGACGAACTTGAAACGATAGCCAATATGACATATGACAATATAATGGTCAAGTTGAGAGCTTCCGATATTGATTTCAAGGAAGACGATTACAGAGTATATCTGCTATCAATCTTTGGACTCACTCCTGCAGCTATCACCAAATTAATGAAAGCCGACAAGATACAGCAGGTATATTCCCGGAAAAAAAGGATGATCTCAAAACTCTTAAAATCATCCAATCCGTTATCTACTAACTTTTTAGACCTACTCCGTGACAAGAAATAAAGCAATTAGACTTCCCATGACCCCAAGAAACACCCAATATCTTGATAATCACGCAGTTATCAAAGAGTCTAAAAACATGATTTTAGACTTCACATATCTATTTGATATTCAGAGAAATACGCAAATACAAGTCTAATTATTTTCCTTGTAATAATTTGGAAAAGAAGATTTATCGGTCATAAATTTGCGACATCACATTACACGTTATCGTTATTATGACCCGTATCATCAAAATCATCAGCATCTTACTGCTCATACCAGCATTTTCTGTTTATGGAGCAGAACATGACAAGACAAAATCGAAGGAACTTCGGACCACAGGTCGTGATTACCCACGCATGCCAGGCATCAACGGACAGACACCTCGAGGAGTATCCATCCATTACTCAAACAATCATATATGCTTCGACCTTCCAGCCGAATCAGGTTACTTAGACGTATACATAGAGGACGATAGTGGTATGGTGTGGAGCGGATATGTAAGTTCGGAAGAGCCTTGCATCGACACCCCGACAATGACATTCCCCTCCTATATAGAATGCACTACCGACACAGGAGCAAAGCTCTCTGCCACTCTCGACTGAAATATCAATAACTCCAATATTCTATTACTAATATTCCAAGATATGCCTAATTTGAAATCGAAAGTAGTTTTGCAGGAGTTCTGTATAAGACATGTTGTTTATGGGAACTCCCGGCTCTGACCAGCCGGGATAAGCCTCAAAGCTGTAGGGACGATGCTGGGGCACGCCAATAAGATATAAAAGCGAACATGCCCCTGCATGTCCCTACAGCCCGATGGCTCCAATACCAATAGTACCAATCATCACACTCAGACCAATGAACAAACTAACACTAATCCTGCTTCTACTGACGCTGAACGTATGCCAACTCACAGCTAACGGCATCGAGCGGCATTACATCCGATTTCAAGAGAAAGCCATACAAGGCTTTTCTCCCACCGTCGTGGCTCCAATGCCCGACAAATCCGAGAGGACATTACCACATCGCTTACTGAAGAGAATACCCATATTTTAAATCTGGACGGCATATCCGTCTCCCATGTCTTTAATCCAGAAATTACCAAGTCTATACTTCCCAGAGGTGTGTATATAAGCCGGACAATGGACAAAACCGGTCGTGTTAAGACGCACAAATTCATGATAAAATGAAAACATTCGTAAAACTATCCATGATTTGCATGGCTGTAATGAGTTGGTGTCATGTGTATGGTGCTTCAGAAAACGGTCCAGAACGAGCCGAAGATAGAGTTGTGATCTTAAGTAATGTAACTTATGATTATATGATGATATATCAGGAAGGACAACGTCCTGATTGCATGGGAACAGTCTCATTTGATGTTACATTTCCACCGGATGCCTCACGGATATTAGTAGTGAGAACTCGTTCTCATCTATTGGTTTATGATGATCCCTTCTATAACGCAAAATTCACTGTGGATGTAGATAAAAGTGCGACTATAAAACGTATAAATGTCCCCGATACGCAATGGGGATCATTTATTCGAGTTCGCGTAATTTACGAGGATTCCAATAATCCAGTCTCAGCTCATATCAACTCGTCCGATTATTTATCAGAAGAGGATAGATCAACTATATTCGGCTATTTAGATTCTCCGCAGGTCAATGAGGATGATCAAAGTATAAACATTTTATCCGACGGGGCAATCTCAATCAATTCACTCATCGGCGGTGAATTATGGATATATGATCTTAATGGGCAATGCGTTAAGACGGACCATTTTCAAGCATCCTCTGTAATATCGCTGCCTGAATCTCCATCCTCTCTATTTATATTAAAAGTGAGATTTAACAACAACCATACAATCACCCGTAAAATCAATCGTTAATTATGAAAATTACCTTTGTGTCAATAATGTGCCTTCTTTCCCTAATGGCAGCATATGCTTCTGAGACTACATCAAGTCTTGAAAGTTTCAACTATGCTTCTACAAAATACTGGGGAGAGATAAAAGACATCAACGTCATTCGCGAAATCGGAGGGGGTACTGTTGTCATACCTGAATTTGACAGTTCATGCCCTGATTATATAAAGAGTCCGTTTTCATATGCCTGTAAAATCATGGGAGAATTCCTTCCGCCCTCACTTCCTCTGAAAGTCAAAGTATCATGTAGGGATCTATCGGCTTCCCATAGTACTGCCCTATCAAAAGTTGCAGCCCGTGGATATGAAGAGTTCGGACATCCAGTTTTTAGCGAGTGTTTTTCTTCGATGACACGAATAAAAGGTGTCATACTTGAAGAATATTTTGGGGAGGGTTACTGGTCATATTTGCAATATATTGAAGATGCGTCTTTTCTGACAAGTGAACCAGATATAACGATTACATATAATCTATCATCAACTCACAGCTATGTGGAATCACGGTCAATGGGGTGCAGAAATTAATTTCAACAATCTATTATGCATGACCAATACATCGACAGAACATCTCGACACGCCAGAGTATGCTTGTTATTCAGAGAGCTGGAATAGAAAGCACAACCAATATGCCACTCTAAAGCTGATTTATAGTTTCGATTACGGGGAAAAAGCGACAAGAGCGCCAGAATACGAGCACATCGTTACCGAGAGTGCCATCTTACGATAAACCGGCGGAAATACGGCATGTTCTACTAATGGTCAATCTTTGGTTGGTTATGTAAGATGAATCGTGAAAGTGTAGGGACATGCCGTGGCATGTCCGCTTGCCACAACAATCTCTAATTCAATGTCTGAATGGCGGACATACCACGGCATGCCCCTACAAGATGACTATGTCTGGTGGTTCAACACATTATACTGTGACAAACGGCTTATTGCCACCGGGAAGTTATTAACATCGGGAGCGGTTTTCTTTTTGGAAATTTTGAGGATAGGAAAATTATTTGAAAATTTGCACTTTCAGAAAACTTTTACCTTTTTCCTTACTTGAAAACTTACCAGATGGAGACACCAGAACCACGCAAGACCTACACCTACGATGAGGCTCTTGAAGCGTCAAAAAACTACTTTAAGGACGATGACCTCGCCGCCACAGTGTGGGTAAACAAATACGCCCTCAAGGACAGCGCCGGCAACATATACGAGAAAGACCCCTCGGATATGCACCACCGCATAGCTTCAGAGATAGCCCGCATAGAGAGCCACTACCCCAACCCGATGAGCGAGGAGGAGGTGTACGGTCTGCTTGACGATTTCCGTTACATCGTACCCCAGGGGAGTCCGATGAGCGGCATAGGCAACACCTATCAGGTAGGCTCGCTGAGCAACTGCTTCGTGATAGGACTTGACGGCACTCCCGATAGCTACGGCGGCATCATCAAGATCGATGAAGAGCAGGTGCAGCTGATGAAGCGTCGCGGAGGCGTGGGACATGACCTGAGCCATATCCGCCCAAAAGGCACAGCCGTAAAAAATTCAGCTCTGACCTCCACCGGCATCGTACCGTTTATGGAGCGTTACAGCAACTCCACACGCGAGGTGGCTCAGGACGGACGCCGCGGAGCCCTGATGCTCTCGGTTTCCATCAAGCACCCCGAGAGCGAGGACTTCATAGATGCCAAGATGGAGACAGGGAAAATAACCGGTGCCAACGTATCAGTGCGCATCGATGACAAGTTCATGCAGGCAGCCATGGATGGCGGTAAATACACGCAGCAGTTCCCTGTAGACTCAGACTCTCCCAAGATGGTCAAGGAGATTGAAGCGCGCCGCCTATGGGACAAAATCATCCACAACGCATGGCAGAGCGCAGAGCCTGGAGTGCTCTTCTGGGACACCATCACTCGCGAATCAGTGCCCGACTGCTACGCTGACCTCGGCTTCCGCACCATCTCCACCAATCCGTGTGGCGAGATACCCCTCTGCCCCTATGACAGCTGCCGTCTGCTCGCCATCAACCTCTACAGCTATGTGAAGAATCCTTTCACTCCACAGGCTGAATTTGACTTTGACCTTTTCAAGCTGCATGTCGGCAAGGCTCAGCGCATCATGGACGACATCATCGACCTCGAAATGGAAAAGATAGATGCCATCCTCGCCAAGATAGAGACCGACCCTGAGACCGAGGAGGTCAAACAGACCGAGAAACATCTGTGGCAGAAGATACGCACCAAGACCCTCAAAGGACGCCGCACAGGCGTAGGTACTACTGGCGAAGGCGACATGCTCGCCGCCATGGGTCTGCGCTACGGCACCGAGGAAGCCACCGCTTTCTCAGAGTCAGTGCATCGCACCCTGACCCTCGCAGCCTACAGTTCGTCAGTCGACCTCGCAGCCGAACGCGGAGCTTTTGAAATATACGACTCGTCACGCGAAGCTAACAATCCGTTTATTAACCGCATCCGTGAAGCTGACCAGTCAATCTACGACCGCATGATGCAGCACGGCAGACGTAACATAGCTTGCCTGACCATTGCTCCCACCGGTACAGTCAGCCTGATGACCCGCACCACTTCGGGCATCGAACCGGTGTTCATGCCCGTCTACAAACGCCGCCGCAAAGTCAACCCCAACGATGTCAATGCCCGGGTGGACTACACTGACGAGACAGGAGACGCATTTGAGGAATACATCGTGTATCACCCGAAATTCGTAGAATGGATGCGCATCAACGGCATCGAGGTGAAACAGGATTACACCCAGGAGGAAATCGACGATCTGGTCAAACGGTCACCATATTACAAAGCCACCGCCAATGATGTAGACTGGCTTGAAAAAGTCAGGATGCAGGGACGAGTGCAGAAGTGGGTAGACCACTCCATCTCGGTAACCATCAATCTTCCTGCCGATGTGTCAGAGGAACTGGTGGCAAACCTCTACCTTGAAGCATGGAAATGCGGCTGCAAGGGCTGCACCGTCTACCGTGACGGATGCCGCTCAGGAGTGCTTGTGGCTATGGAAAAGAAGCCTGAGCCGCAGGCTCAGACCCTCGTGCCCCACGCACATAAACGTCCGGCTGAGTTGGAGGCGGATGTGGTACGTTTCCAGAACAACAAGGAGAAATGGATCGCCTTCGTCGGTCTGATGGATGGAAAGCCCTACGAAATCTTCACCGGACTTGCCGATGACGAGGATGGCATCTTCTGCCCCAAATCGGTCACCCGAGGCAAAATCATCCGCGCTGTTGACGAAAACGGCGTAAAGCGTTACGACTTCCAGTTTATCAACAAGCGCGGCTACAAGACCACCATCGAGGGTCTGAGCGACAAGTTCAACCCCGAATACTGGAACTATGCCAAGCTCATATCAGGAGTGCTCCGCTACGGCATGCCCATCGACCAAGTGCTCAAACTCGTCGGCGGACTTGAGCTCAACTCCCAGAGCATCAACACATGGAAGATGGGCGTGGAACGCGCCCTCAAACGCTATCTGCCCGACGGCACCAAGGCATCCGGACAGAAGTGCCCCCACTGCGGCAACGAGACCCTCGTCTACCAGGAAGGCTGCCTGATATGTACATCATGCGGCACATCAAAATGCGGCTAACAATTAAAGCGGTAACTTACATCCAGCCAAATCCGCGGATATGACCTGATTCCGACACCCTGTTTTGCTTTTTTTGGCATTGCAGGGTGTCTCATTTGCAGAAATATTATTAACTTTAGCCCATAAATAGAAAATTTTTATTCAAACCATAAAAAACTTATATTCAATTACCACATGAAGCTTTCGTTCAATATCGACTATCGAACCAATTGGGGAGAGTCAGTGTATCTGTGCGGAGACATTGACGCTCTCGGAGCCAACGATGAGGCAAAGGCTGTCAAGCTTGACCTTGATGGAGCCGAACACTGGTCGACTGTAATCGAAGTTGAGGACTCAACCCCGTCGTTCAACTACTTCTACATCGTGCGCCATGAAAACGGATACACCAAACACGAATGGGGCACCAAACACCGTTTCGTGCGTGGACGCGCAGCCAAGACATTCGAGATATTTGACCGCTGGCAGGATCAGCCTTGGGACAAGCCCTACTATTCGCAGGCATTTACCAACTGTATCTGCAAGCGCCACGACCTCGAGCAGCCTCTGACACCCAAGACCGGTATAGTCAACATACGCGTATCTGCCCCCATGGTGCAGGAAGACGAAGTGCTTGCCATAGGCGGCGCGTGCGAAGGCCTCGGCAACTGGGACGCATCTAAAGCCATCGTGATGAACGATGCCAACTTCCCCGAATGGGAAGCCAACATCGAGATCAAGGCTCTTGACATCCCATCTGAATATAAGTTTGTCATCCTCAAGAAAGACAGCCATGACCTCGTGGCGTGGGAAGGTGGCGACAATCGCCGCTTTGACATCGTGCCTGCACAGAAAAACGAAGTGCTTGTAGTGTCGGGCATGCGCTTTGTCAATCCCCTCGCCCCCTGGCGCGGTGCCGGCGTGGCTATTCCGGTGTTCTCACTGCGCACCAACGACGACTTCGGTGTAGGCGAATTCCTTGACCTGAAGAAGATGGTCGACTGGGCAGTAGAGACCGGTCAGAAGTTCATCCAGCTCCTCCCCATCAACGACACCACGATGACATGGACATGGACTGACTCATATCCCTATAACTCCAACTCCACCTTCGCCCTCCACCCGATGTACCTGCATCTGCCGGCTATGGGACGACTCAACGACCAGGGACGTCAGGAGTATTTCGACAACCTCGGGCGCGAGCTCAACCAGCTCGCCGAGGTGGACTACGAGCGTGTAAACAATGCCAAAAACGAGTTCACCCGTGAGCTTTTCGCTCAGGACGGTGCAGCCGTCATGGAGCGCGACGACTTCAAGGCATTTGTGGAGCACAACAAGAAGTGGCTCACTCCCTATGCCGCATTCTGTTCGCTACGCGACATCAACCACACGGTAGAGATGTCGCAGTGGGGCGAATACGCCGAGTTCAGCCAGGAGAAACTTGACCGCTTCGTGGCTGAGAACCCCGACCGCATCAACTACGTATATTACATACAGTATTTCCTTGACAAGCAGATGCGCGAAGTCATAGACTACGCCCATGACCGCGGAGTAGCACTCAAGGGTGACGTGCCCATCGGCATCTCGCGCACAAGCGTGGATGCGTGGACTGACCCGCGCCTCTTCAATCTCGATTGCCAGGCAGGTGCTCCCCCGGATGACTTCTCGGTGCTCGGTCAGAACTGGGGCTTCCCGACCTACAACTGGGAGGAGATGAACCTCGACGGATTCGCATGGTGGAAAGCCCGCTTCGGCAAGATGGCTGAGTATTTCGATGCCTACCGCATAGACCACGTCCTCGGCTTCTTCCGCATATGGCAGATACCTATGGACGCTGTGCACGGACTGCTCGGCTACTTCAACCCGGCACTCCCCTTCACACCCGACGAGCTGAAATACAACTACGACTTCTGGCTTGACGTAGACCTCCAGACCACACCCTACATCATGGACTATTTCATGGGTGATTTCTTCGGCGAATACACCGACGAAGCCCGTGAACGCTTCCTAACGGATGCCGGCTACGGACGTTACAAACTGAAGCCCGAATTTACCACCCAGCGCAAGGTAGTGGAATACTTCGCCTCCCAAGACAAGAATGATAAGAACGACAAGCTCTGCAACGCCCTGCTCGGTCTTATCGACGAAGTGCTCTTCATCGAAGATCCCTACGAAAAAGGCAAATACCATCCGCGCATCTCGGCTCACTTCACCTATATCTACCGTTCGCTGACAGACTATGAGAAGTGGTGCTTCAACCGTCTTTACAACGACTTCTACTACCACCGTCACAACGACTTCTGGTATGGCAAGGCTATGTGGAAACTTCCTCCGCTCGTTGATGCGACAAGCATGCTCTGCTGCGCCGAGGACCTCGGCATGGTGCCTGACTGCGTGGCAGCCGTCATGAGCCAGCTCGAGATACTCTCGCTTGAAATCCAGCGCATGCCCAAAGACCCGAAATCCAAGTTTGGCAATACCTGGAGCTATCCCTACTACTCGGTATGCACCACCTCTACCCACGACATGGGTGGCATACGCCAGTGGTGGGAAGAAGACCGCGAAAAGACACAGGACTTCTTCAACCACGTGCTCGGCGAGCCTGGTCTCGCGCCCTATTACGCCGAACCGTGGGTATGCGACAAGATCGTCACCAACCATCTCGCATCGCCCTCGATGCTCTGCATCCTGCCGCTGCAAGACTGGCTGTCGATCGACGGCGACATCCGCCGCGACAACCCCCGTGACGAGCAGATCAACGTGCCCGCCAACTCCCGCCACTACTGGCGTTACCGCATGCACCTGACCCTCGAAGACCTCATGGGCAAGACCGACTTCAACCAGCGCATGCGCGACAAGATCCGCACCTCCGGCCGCTAAAGATCCCCATCCACATATCCATAGACAGACACCGATGGAAATCCATGGATTGCCATCGGTGTCTGTCCTCTTATTGACAAAATGACATCGCATGAGCAAAAAATCAATACGTTTCTTCAACGACAAAGAGGTCAGAGCCGTTTGGGATGACAATAATAACTGCTGGTGGTTTTCTGCCACAGATATTGTCAGAGCCATCAACAACGAACCCGACTACACAAAGGCTGGCAACTATTGGCGATGGCTCAAACGCAAACTGGCGCAAGAAGGGATTGAACTTGTGAGTGATACTCACGAATTCAAATTTGAAGCTCCAGATGACAAGATGCGCGAAACTGTTGCAGACAGTTCGCACATCAAAAAACTTGTAGAGCCAGCACTGACCGCCAAAATTGATGACCGGGAAATGTTCATGAAAGGCATCGATTACTCATACTATTACGAGCAAAACGACTAAATACTGCTAAACAGTACCGGATATCTGCTATTAAAAAGAACAAATGAAAAGATGGAGTAAACTGCAAAAGGAACTATATCTGATAATTGATCCGACGGTTGATTTTCAGATTCACTGTGTGGCTTATCCAATGAGAAGCCGATACGGTACTACCGATTTGCCTCGTTATTGGGTTACTCTCGGCAAAGAAATAATTTTTGATTACCCCAAACAGTTTGTGTTGGCAGATGGCACCATCAGAAACTACAATCCTGACGGGATTCATCAAAATTATCCATATACCACAGATATACCTGATATATCAAACCTAATTCGGGAGTATATAGACACACCTGTTTCGGAAATTGTGACAAAGCATTTTGAAAATGACTATTGGGGCTTGGCAAATATCCTTCGTGCGGCTGACAGGCGTATCGGTCAGCGTAGATTAGATAATTTACGTCGCAGAATCAAAAATCAAGCGGCTCAAAAAATATTGGAATTAAGAATTAAACCCACAGCAGCTAACAAACAGCAAACCGACTGAACAAAACGAAACACTGCCAGAGATTAACAACCAAAGATAAAAAGATGAAAGCGACTATAACTATATTGGGTGCCTTTATTGTATTGTGCTTAGCCAGTTGTGGAAATAACGGCAAACGAGTTACTGCAACCAATAAAGATATGGCCGACATCACAACAGTGCAATATGCCGAACATATTACCATTGATAAGTTGCCGGAAGTGCTGGAGCGATTGAAGAACGGACAGTCGGACTATGATTTTCTCGGAATATGCTCCCGTCCAGAAGCATGTATCTATTTCATGCAAGAGGGTGGAAAGTTCTATATCGACTATGAGGCGATAGCTCGGGAGCAGCGTCCTTATTTGGAGAGAATCCGGGAATATGCCTCGAAGCAAGGTTTTCGGGTTGTGGAAACCACCTACGGCAACACCCCGATAGACTATGACGGTATGGCGCAAGCTCCCGTACTAAGTTTGCGGATAGATACGGATATTGACAGTATAGCCGTTGTCGGAAGGAAGCTGATGAATGATATTTTTCAAAACAACGACAGCACGCTCTATGATGTAGTGCCGTAATATCGCCCTCTATCATTTGTCGTATTCAAGTTCGAGATACCAGTTTCCTTTGATGTGCCGTGTCAGCGACATTCTGACTATGGTACTATTCCGCCCTCTTTCATCACGCCTGATGGAAGCGTATAGTTCGGCGAGATCACCGTCCGCTACAAAGATAGAATCGGGGCGGTCGGACATATACAATACGTGGCTTGTCGGAGCTGTGGAATCAGTTGGCTCGGCACGATAGACATACTGCCGGGCAACCGACGGGCCTATTGACAACCCTACGGCATGATAGGTGAAAGCATACTCAATCGGGCGGGAGGTAGACGTGCCAGAATCGGCGGTGCAATAGCTGAAATGCACATTCTCGCATCCCGTCACTTGCAAGAGGCTGTCAAGCCTTGATGCTCTTTCCTTGCCGAGAGACTCACGACACTCGGAATCTTCGGGCCAATAGCCGTACCGACAACCGCTGCCTCCGGGATTCCCATCCTCCCAAGAGGGCAAATCCTGAAACAATGCAACCATATCAGCGAAAGCCTTTTCATTTGTCCGGAAATTGCTCGTCATGGCTTTATCGGATGGGACATCGCGTCCTGCACAGCCGACGCATATACCGCCGACCGCCACAACAGCCATGATGCCAATATGTCCGATACCATGTTTCATCTCAGTAAAACTTTGTTGCCGACTGCAAAAATAACACATCTAGCACTCTCACCAATCCCCTATGTCGAAAAAAACTACAACTACATCTGTCATCTGCTAGGCTGAGCGCATTTTTTATTCAGAAAACGCGAATATCATTTTTTAACGTTAATTAACTATTGGGGGGGTGATTTGATGTCTTTTCGTTAATTTTGCAATCAAACTAATTAACATTCGTATTATGAAAAAAGTATTGTTGCTTATTATATCGGCATTTATTATGGTCGGTATGCCATCGTGCAAGAAAGCGATGAAGAACATGTTTAATGAAATAGGTCATTCAACGGGCATGGACGGCTCCAAAGAAATCGCGGATATGCAGTCACTTGCCGATGTAAAGGAAACATTGCTCTCGAAATGCGACATTGAAAAGATGCCTGTCTATGCCATCAATTTATTTGAATCCCAGGAGTGTACCGGCAGGGCAATCCACACAACTGTTTATCTGGTAAATGCCGACAAGACACAGACCTATAATCAGTCTTTCTTCTTTAATGGAAATATTTCAGAGCTTGATAGCAACAGTGATGATCCGACAGTGATATCGCCAATTGACCTCAAAGCCCTTGACATGAACACGATCTACAAAGGGATTGAAGATGCCAAATCGCAAATCCCCGATGGTTATACATACAAGACCGTCAGAAATATGATTATAAAAGACGGTGTAACCCGTATCACAATGGCAGTCACAAAGGACGGAGAGGAAACTGTGACCAACGCTGGACAGACTTCCGAGGTATATTATGATGCTGTCTATAACATAGACAACGCTACTGGCAAAGCAACTTTCGTTGACTAAAAGATTATCTTATAAGAAAATCAATAATTCTCAAAATGGAGTAGTCAAGACTTAGAGGTTGATTAATAATAACCTCTTAATCTGAGGATCATGGAATTACCTTTGTAAACAAGATTAAGCCATGGCTACTTCATAGGCACAAGGATTGTCATAGCTGGTCTAATCTTCTCAGGTATGAAAAGAATTCCTATAATTGCATTATTCCTGGGCTTCGGTATATATGCCGAAGCCCAGCTCAATATCGTTTCTAAAGGCAACGGTTTAAAAGAGTACACGGTACACAATGCGCTGCCCTATGACAGTATTTTGAATGTGGAAAGCCGGAGCTATGCCTCCCTGCCGGGACAGACACTCTTTATGCATGGGGCAAAGAATGACCAAAATGGTTACTACGAGGTATTCTTCACGGGCAATTTCCTTGAAGGAGGGCAGCCTCCGGTCTATAAGGTCGATGGTGTACGTGTCACGCCAGCCAGTGAGGTTGTCGGAAAATACTACGATGTATTGAAAGTATGGACAAAAGGCACCGCGTGCTGTCTGCTGTTGCGCGAAAAAGAAAGCGGCGACGAAATATACTACAGGCCCTTTCCATACTCATATAGTATGACCTGCTTGGGCTTCTATGAGAAGCTGAAAAGATATATCGGACAGACGTTTCTATCGCTTGCCAAACGGGTAGAGACCGAAGACGGGCAGACCATAACACCCGCCGAGGGAGCAGAGTACCGTTGTGTGGATGTCGGGCTGAAAATGAACAGCGACGGAGCCTTTCTGATTATGGAAGGGAAAGACGGGGTCAAGGTGGAAGCATTCCCGATTGGTGATGAGGTCTATGAATTTGTCAGTACCCAGCGTATCGACATGTTGAAAGAACGGTATGGCAAAAAATACGGAGAGCTGATAGCCTTTAGGAAAACCGATGTAGGCATGACGAAGGAGATGGTGATTGTCGCATGGGGCGAGCCGTACCGCAAGTCAGAGATGAAAAGAGAAGACAAGTCACTCGAAACATGGAGCTTCTCCCACAACCGCTACGTGGATTTCCAGGACGGCAAAGCAATTAATGTACGTATCTACAAATAAGAAAGACCTATTCAGATTGCATCTTGCGGATTCCCACTGAACCATGACGACGATCTGTTGATTTGCGCAAATCGGGGAAATTGCGTAAATTTGTGTTAGATACACCTTAGAGATGAGAAGCGCAATGCAATCTAACCTGAAACGCTCAACGATACTGGCGGCGATTTTCGCTATCGCTACGTTATGGATCAGCCCATCTGTCAGTGGGGCTGCGCCTTTCCCCTATCCCACCGTTCCTGACACCATATCCTCGTTCACCGGGAGGGCTGACTACTTCGTGACGCACTTCTGGGACAAAGCTGATATGAAACGCATATTCAGCAACCGTCAGAATGTCAAGGCTGCCATGGGCGACTACTTCGCCATGATGCCGCATGCGCGGCGCGATGTAGCCGCACAGTCTATCGCCGAGCTGTTAAATCGTCTCTCCAAGCAGCCCAAAGACCTTGCATTTATGGCTGAGACTGCCCAAGGACTTATATTCAGTGACTCAGCTGCATTCTGGAGCGATGATCTGATGTTGCCGTTTGCCATGGCTGCCAGCAAGAACAAAAAGGTGGATGAAGGCACACGCCTGCGCATGGAGCGGATAGCGACCATTTTGCAGACCAACCGTCAGGGTCACAGTGCACCTAATCCCAAGATGACACTTATTGACGGCTCTGAGAGCGATGTCTACACTCCTGACGGCGACCTCAGCTACCAAATACTGTTTTTCAACGATCCTGACTGCACAGCCTGCAATGCTGCCCGCATGAAACTCGATGCCGATTATCTGACTTCACGACTGATCAATGCCGGCATAGTCAAAATCATAAGCATTTATCCAGGCGAGATGGACGATGAGTTCAAGCGCATAGCAGCGCGATTCCCCTCGACATGGACCATCGGAGCCAATCCTGATGTCGACCTAATATATGACCTGCGTACTCAACCTTGCTTCTATCTGCTGACCGGTCAGGGATATATCGTCGACAAAAACATGCCTGTAGAGGAGATACTCGGCATATTCTCCCGTCTGCGCAATCTCAAAGCGGCTCAGGAAGTCTCAACCGAGCCATACAAGGGTCCAGACACCCAGGCAACAAGCAACACCGACACACCCAACCAGACCCAGGAATGAAGATAGCCGCACTCATATCAGGCGGAGTAGACTCTGCGGTAGCAGTGCACTGCCTTCGGGAGCAGGGGCATGACCTGCATCTGTTCTATATCAAGATAGGCAATGAGAACGGCGAGGGCGACTGCTCTGCCGAGGAGGACATAGAGATGTGCACTCTGATAGCGCGCCGATACGGGCTGCCATTGGAGGTGGTATCGCTCCATGACGAATATTGGGAAAATGTCATGCAATATGCACTTGACACGGTCAAACAAGGATTGACTCCCAATCCCGACATGATGTGTAACCGCATGATAAAATTCGGCTACTTCGAACAACGCTACGGTCATGAGTTTGATCTGACTGCCACAGGACACTATGCCGGTACCACGGAGATAGACGGTTTGAAATACCTCACCACTGCCGTAGACCCAGTCAAAGATCAGACTGATTTTCTTGCCCGCATCACATATGACCAGCTCAAGCATCTGACATTCCCTTTGGGTGCTATGCCCAAAGTCCGCGTCAGGGAGATAGCCATGGAGCAGAAGCTCCCCAATGCCTACCGTCCTGACAGCCAGGGCATATGTTTCCTCGGGAAAATAAATTACAACGACTTCATCCGCCGTCATCTCGGCGAGAAAAAAGGTGCAATAATAGACATCAGCAACGGCCACAAGATAGGCGAACACAAGGGCTACTGGTTCCACACCATCGGGCAGCGCAAGGGACTCGGACTGAGCGGAGGGCCATGGTATGTGGTGAAGAAAAATGTACGTGACAACGTGATATATGTGTCACGCGGCTACGACACACCGCTGCAATACGGCAACATCCTCCACATCGATGAAATGCACTGGATCACCCGCGACCCATGGCTTGACGAATGTGACGGAGTGGACATCATGTTTAAAAACAGGCACTCTCCAGAACGCTTCGGAGCTAAACTCACACGCCTCTCCCCTGGCGAATATGTCATAGAGAGCAACAGCCCTGTACAAGGCATAGCTCCGGGACAGTTTGCAGTAATATATGATGCCAAGGGTGAATTATGTTATGGAAGCGGCATAATAACAGGGCGAAAGATATAAATTTAGACTGGATATGAGCAAACGAGTAGCAATGCGCGTAATGGGTCTGTCATACAGCCAGATACAGACCGGGGCATATGCTCTGATACTGTCGGAGATAAACGGACCTGTAAAGCTGCCTATCATCATAGGTGCTCCTGAGGCACAGTCTGTAGCTATGAAAATGGAGGGAGCCATACCCCCACGTCCATTGACACATGACTTGTTCGTAAGTTTCGCACACGGATTCGGGGTCACCCTCAAAGAGGTCTATATCAACCGATTCGAGGACGGACTGTTTTCAAGCGAGCTGACCTTCACCGACGGAGACCGCGAGATAGTCCTTGAGGCACGTACCAGCGACGCCATAGCGATAGCCATGCGCACCAAGTCACCAATCTTCACCACTCGCGAGATACTTGAGGAGGCTGGATTTGTGATGGAAAACGATCCTTTCAGCGATAAGGCTGACGATGATGCGTCAAACGACACCGAGACCGTAGAGCCTGACGAAGATATGACTCCCCTGACGCATCCATCAAACCCCAAGCTCGAAAACTACGCCATTGAAGAGCTTGAAAAGATGCTTGCAGATTTAATCAGCAAGGAGGCATATGAAGAGGCAGCCAAAATAAGCGACATAATCAAACGTAAGAAATCAGGAGACTGACCACTCAATTTTTATATAAGCCAAAATAATCTAATACACACATTGAAGTTAACATGAAGAACGTAAAACTGCGACTGATAGTCATGAACTTCCTGCAATTTGCCGTGTGGGGAGCATACTTGACCAGTGTCGGCAACTATCTCGGAAGTGCCGGCATGGGACATCTCATAGCCTGGTTTTATGCCATCCAAGGCATAGTATCCATATTCATGCCCACTCTGATGGGCATCGTGGCTGACCGATGGATTCAGCCTCAGCGTCTGCTCGGCATATGTCAGATTGTGGCTGGTGCTTTCATGCTTTCATGCTGGTGGCTGGGACATGAAGCCATGGGTAGCGGCACATTCCCAGATCCTTCACTGTTTGTCACCATGTACACAATCAGCGTGGCGTTCTATATGCCGACCATAGCCCTGAGCAACACCGTGGCATTCTCGGTGCTCAAGAGCCACGGCTATGATACCATCAAGGATTTCCCACCGATACGTGTATTCGGTACGGTCGGTTTTATAGCCACGATGTGGTTTGTCAACTGTGCCACATGGACACCGGGCGAAGGACTGTCGTTCTCGCTGTCGGCGCATCCACTTAGATTCCAGTACACCTACATGCAGCTCTTTGTGTCAGGTGCATTAGGGCTCATATTGGGAGCATATTGCTTTTCGTTGCCGGCGTGCCTCCTTTCAAAGAAAGCCTCTGCTAACCACAGCATAGCCGAGACCCTCGGACTGAACGCCTTCAAACTATTCAAGGTCAAGAAAATGGCGATATTCTTCATATTCTCTATGCTCTTAGGTATGTGTCTGCAAGTCACCAACGGATATGCAGGTCCGTTCATCACCAGTTTCAAGGGCTCCGGATTTGCCGATACATTTGCTGCCAACAATGCAACCCTGCTGACATCGCTGTCACAGATAAGCGAAGCTCTGTGCATATTAATGATACCATTTTTCCTGAAACGTTTCGGCATCAAGAAAGTGATGCTCATAGCCATGCTGGCTTGGGTGCTGAGATTCGGATTCTTCGGTCTCGGAAATCCGGATATGCCAGGTGTGATGCTATTCATCCTCTCTATGATAGTCTACGGCGTGGCATTTGACTTCTTCAATGTCTCTGGAGCATTGTTTGTCGAACAAGAGACCGACAAGTCCATTCAGGCATCGGCACAGGGACTCTTTATGTTGATGACCAACGGTATCGGAGCGACAGTCGGTACGCTGAGTGCCGGAGCCGTGGTGGATCACTTCTGCCGATGGACCGAAATTGACGGTGTAAGTTACCTATTGGGAGACTGGACTGCGACATGGCTCATTTTTGCCGGATTTGCTTTAGCCGTTGCCATCTCATTTGTGCTTATATTCAAAGACAGCACACGCCCCTCGAATGCCTCAGCAGACACAAAATTGACTGAAAGTGCTCCCGACGGCTATGTGGAGGAAGCATGATGTAGAAACCCCGAATAGTATATGATACAATTCTATTGTCCTGATATAGAGTCGCTCCCGGTGCTTCCCGAGAGCGACTCCAATCATGCCGTCAGAGTATTGCGAATGCAAGAAGGCGACACCCTGCAGGTCATCGACGGAAAGGGACACGCTTATGATTGCCGTCTTGTGGCTGCCCACCCCAAGAAAGCGGCGCTTGAAATCATAGAGAAGCGAGACATGCCACTTCCATGGGACTATCACATAACCGTGGCTGTCGCACCTACAAAATCAATGGACCGTATGGAATGGATGGTAGAAAAGCTGACCGAAATCGGGATAAACCGCATCGTGCCTCTGAGATGTGAGCACTCCGAACGCAAGGAAACCAAGACTGAACGGCTTGAGAAAGTAGCCATTGCAGCCATGAAACAGTCGCTCAAGTCCGTGTTGCCCCGAATTGATGAGATGACTCCAATAGAGACCTTTCTGTCACAACCTCATAATGGCGAAAAATTCATAGCCTACTGCGATGACATATACCAGCGTCAGGAACTGGCATGCCGATATCAGGCTGGGCAATCAGCCACCATACTAATAGGTCCAGAAGGAGATTTCTCCCCAAAAGAAATCACAGCCGCAGTAGATGCAGGTTTCCTCCCCATAACTCTTGGACCGAACCGTCTGCGCACAGAAACAGCCGCTCTCGCGGCTGTACAAACTTGCCATATACTGTCGTTGGCAGCTCAATGCGGTCAATAAATCATAGGATCAGCAAAAAAATATGGGGCTAATAAAGGATTATGACAAAGGCTAAAATCCAGCATACGGTAACAATCTGAATAAAGTGATCACTCAATACGACTTTTGTCGGACTACCGCTTTTTTTCTCTACTAATGAAAGCTGAAGATAACGAAGGATGCCAGCGAGAACAAATATCGATGTAATATATACATATCTACAGCCAAATCTAATTTCAACCTCGGATGATACAGAATATAAAATATAGCATACCATTGTCATACACCCCAATATGGCTAGTGTAGTATCAAGAAATGGGATATTGTAGCTTTTGACATTTTTACGGACTAATGTGCTGTCTTTGTTCCCTTCTCGCTATTTATACTATGTGGAGAGACTAAATAAAAAAATCAATCAGATAATTATCCCAACTAAAGGAATAATGATTATAATGCTTTTACTCTTTGCGGTTAATCCTTGTGATTTTAATCCTGCTGGAGCCTTGCGTAATTCAGTCTTATATACTGATTTCCATTGGTTAATGAGCGCAATCTACAAAATTCTATCATTAATATGAAACATTTAACGGCACTCATATGCTTATGCAGACCACAACAATGGTCTAAGAATACATTCGTGTTCTTGCCCATGTTTTTTTCTGGCAGGTTATTTGATACGCATATTTGGTTGGTATCATTATATGCCTTTATTTCTTGTTCATTGGCATCCAGTAGCGTCTATTGTTTAAATGACATTATAGATGCTTCAGCAGATAGGCTTCATCCAATAAAGAGACATCGACCCATCGCTGCTGGACGTATCAAAACTATAGAAGCCTTAATAATAATGGTTTTCTTATTTTTATCATCCATAGTGATAAGCTATTTCACTATTGGTTGGGAAGTTGCTATTTTAATATTGTCGTACATGCTGCTTAATATTGCTTATTGCTTAAAATTGAAGCAGATATCAATCATAGACGTGTTTATTGTAGCATTTGGTTTTGTATTAAGAGTTATTATCGGAGGTGTAGCCACAGACATAACGCTATCTCCGTGGATTATATTGATGACTTTTCTATTAACCCTATTCTTAGCATTCGCCAAGCGACGAGATGATGTCTTAATATATGACAAAGACAGCACATTAGGGTATGGTAATATTAGATATACAGCATAAGCCATGACAAACGCATACTGATAGAGACGTGCATAATCGCAACTTAAAAATAAGAACATTGGTATCAGGCATATGCATACGAAAATAAACACTGAAGAAAGACTTAGACGTGCATAATCAGCCTTATCACGATTGCCAATAAATATTGCTGTGAAATTCATGATAAGGTAATAAGCAAAGAACATTACTATAGGTTGATAAACCACACCAAACCATCCGAAACTTGGATTATGGAAATTGCGTTGAAGATGGTATTTTACAGCATGTGACAGTTCCCATCCAATGGCTCCTATAGAATTTTCCTTAGATGTCAGCAATGATGCTGTATCAGCAGGCTGGAGATGATTCCATGAATCCATTATTTTATTGACAGTCATATCGTTTCCTTTGAAAAACGCCAAAAGAGCAAAAATAGAGATGGCTATAAATGATGCTAATAATGCAAATTTTGAATTATTGCCTATTTTCCAAAGCATCAGGCATCCTATTGGAACAGCGTAAAATATCATAGACTCATGTACAAACAGGCCCAAAACCATCAAAACAATAAATACGGCATATTTTTTTAATGACAAAAATGATCCATTGCCGACAAGCATAAACATTGCTATCGCAATGATATATGTGATATAGTCTTTACGAACTATATCATATGCCATACCAAACATTATAGGAGACAAAAGAATCCACCAAAGTAGTTGCCTACTATGGAAGCGATATAGAAAGAATGCCAAAGTCACAAGCCATATTACTATACAAAAGAAGTAGGGTATTACAACTGGCGAACAATTAAAATACTGACATATCTCAAATAGTATCTGACCCAATAATCCTCTTCTGACAAAACCGCCCTCATAATTAATAAGAAATTCTGATAATTGAGAGAGATTTGGGTCATATCCCATTGTTAGACCGATGCTAATTTTTGAAATAAACTGGAGTATGAGCAACACTCCGATTGTTGACAAAAATATATTTCGGCTACAAGTACATAGTTTTGATGAGGTCATATTGACAAGTATTTTATAGACTCTGGATTTTTCAGCATAATTATAGGTATAACCGAGATATACGTGTTCCTTTAGTAATCTATCGCCTTATGGATCAGCACTACGGTATAGGCGATGTAGCAAATAACCATAATGATGCCTTCTGGACGTGTGATGGTGCGGACTTTGAACCACTGACCAAACGCCCAAAACATTATGCTGGCAAGTAACAGGACTCCAAAGTCAAGTAACGTTATGCCGCCCATGGTCAGAGGCCAGAACGTGGCAGAGACACCGAGTACGAGGAAGACATTGAATACGGCACTTCCGACCACTGTACCGATAGCCAATCCTGGCTCATTTTTGACAGCAGCGACAATTGAAGTGGCTAATTCGGGGAGCGAAGTACCGACCGCCACAATTGTCAATCCGATGACAGCTTCACTGACTCCGCATATCCTCGCTATGTCAGATGCGGAGTTGACAAACAGATTTCCGCCCCATACAAGCGCGCCCAATCCTCCCACTATCATAATCAGCGACAGCCACATGGGAAATATCTTGATCTTCACAGGATCTCCGACATTCTCCGTGTTATGAGCTATAGCGAATGTGTAGCGCAAAAATATCAGGAAAAACAATATCATCAAGAGTCCGTCGCTTCGGGTAATCTCATCAACAGGGAAACCGTCAATCTGCTTGTCAACCGAACATATTATCAAGACAATAGATGATAAGACTACGAGCGGGAGTTCATTAGCCAGCGTGCCCTTTTGCACCTTTAACGGTCGTATGATAGCGACAACGCCCACGATTACCAGGATATTGAAGATATTGCTGCCCACTATATCACCTATCGCCAGCCCTCCAGAATGATGAGCAGCCGAAGTGACCGAGATAACGAATTCGGGCGCGGATGATCCTATAGAAACGATTGTCAGACCGATAACCAACGTGGACACACCCCATCGCTTGGCTACTGATGAAGCCCCGTCAGTAAGATAATTGGCGCCTCCTAATATCAGGATAAGGCTTCCGATTAATATTAATATATCAATAAACATCGTAATTTTCAGATTATTATATCAACGGAAAAGATCTGTGTACTGACGCGCAATCTTTGACCAGCGATATGCATCGCTAGCATATGTCTTGAGTTTTTGTCCCTGGGCAAACTCTATATTTGCCGCAAGCCGACGAAGATTGTCAGCATTACTGAAATAAGAAGCAAGCTCCCCTGTGGTATGACGATTATAATTGACGTCATAGGCTGCTATGGGTATTCCGAGGAACATCGCCTCTACAAGCGAAGGATTAGTACCTCCGGCACTATGCCCATGCACATATAGAGCAGCCCGTGAGCGGAGCACCCACAGACGGTCAAGGTCATAGATGGCATCTATTATATGTATGCCAGAGACTGTAGCATAACGCTGACGGAGCGACTGTGCATAAGCGGAATGCGACCAATTGCCTATGAATACCAATGGTAACGAAGCCTCCCGACTGGCAAAAGACTCCAATATCATGTCGCAATTATTTTCCGGTTCAATACGGCATAATGATATTGCATATCCACTATCTTGCAAACCATATGTGTCAAGGATGGTTTTGGATACAGCATCATCTACATCTCTGATTACTTGGTCACCGCCATATGCTATCAAGACGGCTTCTTTGCCATAGGTATCACGGACATATTCCACTATGCCCTTATTGTCAGCAACCACTATGTCAGCATATTTGACTGCCATAGCTTCAGATGCTCTCAAGATGCGCTTAGCCATCGTTCCCCATTTCTGTCGACGATGTTCAAGACCATCGATATTGACTATTATCCGTGCCCTGGTCATCGCCCTTAGCAACGGCATGAACAAGCAACCTGACACCCCTAAAATCAAGATGACATCAAAGTTTCTGACTGCTTTAAGCATTGACATGATGTCATAAGGAATGGACTGTATGCCGTTTGCTCTCAACGGGATGTAACGCAGGGACGCCCCACGATAGCTGCCGCCGTCAAGAGGTTTCATATCTTTTGAACTGCAAAAGACAGTGTAATGTATGTCTTGGGGACAATTTTCGCCGAGAAGATTCTCTACGAGCGATTCAAATCCACCGTAGGAAGCAGGCACTCCCTGCGAACCTATGATTGCTACATTTATCATCGTGTGCGTTATGCGGACATGCCATGGCATGTCCCTACAATTTGCTGTTGAAAAGATTACAGATGGCAGATGAGAAAATCTGAGGATTAAATTCCCGTGATTTTTCCAATGCGCCAGCCGCAAGCCTCATATATAAATCTCTATTTGTGAGGATTTCCCGAATTTTATCGCCTATTGCTGAGAGATTCCTGACGTCGATTTTATAACCGTTATATCCGTCAGTCACAAGATCTGCGATACCTCCGACAGTAGGCACAATCACCGGAAGCCCTGCTGTCATAGCCTCAGCAGCAGTAAGCCCGAAAGTCTCTACTGCCATATCCGGGTTTGTCAATGAGATGACAAGTGACGCATTATTATAGAATCGGCTTATATCAGATTGACGAGGGTAAATGCTAAGTTGAGGCATCCTCTTTATATCCAAAGCCTTATGCCTGATATATGCATCTATTTCAGACTGTGTGGCATTGATCACGATATCCCATGCAAATTGAGGCATCTCTGATGCAAGTTTGATAAACTCAAGCGTACCCTTATACTCCTTGAGCGATGAAACCATCAGGATGCGCTTACGCGCAAAAGCCGTAAGCGCGTCAGAGTTTAATGATGACAGCAAAGATGACGGAAGTGAATTGGAAATGACATGCAACCTTTCTTCGGGTAACGACAAATGCCTTGCCTGAAAGGCACTGACGCAGATTATATCATCAGCTACACGTTTCATCAGAGCTGCAAGCAGCCGGTACATCTTGCCTTTTGCAAACGCGTTCTCATGATAGTGATATATCACATGGCTGCCTGCCAGTTTCGCTCCTAATGCGGCACCAAACGGAAGTATCGTGTTGATATAGGTCACAGTATCCTTATGGCGGCAATGCTTCAATGCCTTGAAAAATGAGACTATCTGAGATCTCAACAGCCTCCATATCGTTACAATCGGGTTAGATGAAAACCTGTAAGCAATAGTGTGTTTATGTACCGCCTCATGACGAGAGAGACTATCAAGCACACCTCCATCAGAAGTAAAAAGTGTCACATCCCAACCGTCATTGGCAAGAGCCTCCAGTGCCATGGCGAGAACTTTCGGACTCCCGCTGAAATCGTTATAAAGATGGAATGCTACGATCTTCTTCGCGTTAGTCATCACTATTCGTTATGCTCCTACAAAGTTGAGGACTCCAGTGAGTCAGCCAGACCGAGTAAACGGGCACGGAATGCCAGCGTATCATAGTCGCTGTCACTCCATTTGCCTCCGCTGCGTGCGGCATAGAGGGAAATAATGTCAAGGAGATATATCTTAAGGAGCATGGCATCTATATCGTCATAGCGTGTCAACTTCTTTATCAGCGCATCTGGCGAAACGTGTTGCTCAAACAGTGCCGTCTGAATAAGAAAATGACACTTGTCTATACCTGGCATGCCATGATAAATACCATACTCCCAATCAAATACAAACAGCGAGCCGTCATTGACTATCATATTCCACGGTGTGAAATCACGATGCGTTACCACTGCCGAGACATCCATGTCAGAGAAATTGGCAAGCACCTGCTGTGCGCTTTCTGAGACGAAATCGCGCAATTCCTCGGGTATTACTTTTGCATATGTATCATACAGTCTACGAATGGACAGGAATGTGTCAGTTTCGGCTGCCTTCATTGGCGTTGCAGTCAATCTGTGAAGATCAGCCTGAAAACTCTGATGCAAAGGAGTCCATTGATGCTCCTCCTTTGACTCCAAAGTCTTGACAGTGGACTGGATGAAAAGATACAGATCATCGCCTGTGACGGAATAGTCAAGAGCAAGAGGTATTCGATCTTTCATTTCCTCAAAAGAATTGAGAAAATCAAGCAATAAGGATTCATGCTTGAACAGACGCACAGCAATATCATGGCTGTCAGTGACCTTGCAATAGCCCGCTATGCGTCCATTATCAACACACTGTATGGTCACTTTAGAGTCGGCTGACGGTGTTCCGCCAAACAGACTCCAACCGATAGTCTCTGCATGAAACGCATCAGCACACGGCTGACTGACCGACGGAATCAAATCATATAATCCGACATCGGCATGAAGCAGATGGCGGAATATGCCAAAACGCCATAGCATCGGCAAAAACCGCTTCAACATACGTCCCTTGACGCTCCCAGGCTGATATATAGCTAATGCAAGCTCCATAGCACGTACAGGTACAATCCATCGCTTGCCATCCGGATTGGAAAATGAAATGACTTTGTTTTCGGAAGATGGTATCAAAAGACGGTCAATATCCATCAGCTATGTCATCATTAAATGTCTTATTTACCGCATATAACGCTTCTAACCGCTTCGCGGATTTCATCACCATGGAATTTCCATGAAAACTTAGAGGCGGCTTCAATGGCTGACTGTCCCATTGACTGACGTAACGAATCATCAGTAAGACGAGATACAGCTGCTGCGATAGAGGATATCACCTCATCTCTCTTACCACGAGGGATTACAGCCGCATATTCAGGTCTGAAATACCTCGTGTAACCAGTGGTGTCAAGCGCAACCAAAGGCTTACCTGCCGCCATCGTATCAAATGATACCGTGACTGCACCTTCCTTAAGGGATGGGTTAAGCACTATGTCAGCATCTGACAGATACCTGCGGTAATCCTCTGACGACACTTCTCCGCATAGAGACACAGCATCGCCAAGAGACAATGATGTAATCAGTTTTTTCAGACGCGGCTTATCGGGACCCTTGCCAAGGATGTCCAGATGTATCGGCAGACCTGCTTCACGCAGCTCGGCAACAGCTTCTATGGCGAGATCAAAACCGCGCCACGCATCCAATCTGCCTACACAAAGCAGTCTCAATCCTTCTTGCGACTGATGGGCTACAGACTGGCTCATATCTGAAATGTCGGCAGCGACATCGGTCATCAGCACTGCCTTATCACGATATTTGCGTGGAAGTGAGGCACGTGTTATATCTGTCTTACATAATATCAGGTCTGCTTGGCGGCATCTCCACCGAAATCCAGGAGTATAGGGAACAAGCATCGCTACCAAACGGCGCACAGACTCAATCATACGCGACTTGAATGAGTAATGCCGGCTAAATCCACGCGGTATCGTCTCAAGTCCGCCTATCGGACCCCATATAAACCGCCGCGCTGCTCCGAAACGGCTGACATGCCACAAAGCATTGCCATAAGTAAGATGCATGAAAGCAGGGATATGATTGGTCTCCATCGTCTTACGTATCATTGCATCTGAAGCCTCCGTCCATTTCAGATAATAACGATGCACACCTTTGCGTCCATGCTTGCGCTTTAAATCTCTTGGCGGCAAGTCAAAATACACCCAATGTATGCTTTCATAACCAGGATTGTCAGCCATCCATCGCTCGATTGGCTCGCGATTATTTGCCCGAGTAATCACCCACAGGTCAAACTCACGGCTCAATTCGAGCACCCAGTGCCAGCCTACCCCTATCTCGCTGCCTTTCCACGGCTCACAGGCATATGCCGACACCATCAGTCGCAACTTCTTTGAATCAGACAATGCAGTCATTTGAGGCATCCAAGACGACGTAAGTTGACATTATGTTGCTCAGCAAAAATATGGCTGAGAATCTGATTGACAGCTACATCAGGCGTAGACTCGTTGAGCACTTTCAGATACCCCTTTTGAGGCGCGAGTAGGTCTATACGTCCATTTATAGCCTCAATATCCTCGCGTGACAGTTCTCTCTTACGCTCCAATATGGTATCTGTAGATGCCGTGAGCAGAATATTGTAGCGCAGAGAAGGTATGAATAGCTTACGCCACAAATTCAAAAAACGATAAGGCAGATATATACGCGAACGGCGCGAATCGCATATTATATCGCTGAAATAACGGTCAAAGATGACAAGACGCGTTATGCGCGTCTGTGATTTCACCTTCGCCCAATAGCCCACAATATAATCCACAGTATAATAGCTCAGACGTACCAACGAGTTTATGGCAGACGTGCGTCCACCGCGGTGCGGATCGCTATAGTTGCGGTCCACCTCTTTTTTTACTCCTGCCTTCTGCGCCACGTCTCCAAGGTTGCCGAACAGTGCCGGACGGAAATGATAGTAGGCATGCGCTTTGCGAAACACATCACCAAGGCGGTCAATCACCATATCGATTACTGTGGTCTTTCCTGCTCCGTCAGGTCCTGTAAATCCGATGGCGAAACCTGTGCCTCTTCCAAGATAATTGCGCAAATACGACCATCCCCATCGGGACATCTCCCCTATCAACGCAAATTGTCTCCGCGTCAGATTGCGTCTAAACGCATGCAACATCAACGACTTACGGGATGCACGGTCACATGTGACGGCATCAGCGCACCCGAATATGTCAGACAGTTTGGAGTGAACAGTTGGCAAATATTCGGCAGCTTCCCTCACGGCTCTATACCGTTCTGGATACTGTGCACCTACCGCCCTATCATAAAGATATTTGTCAAGGAACTTTGATGCCGGGTCAGAATGCCACAAGAAGCCGTTGAACTCCTTGTCTGCAAGAAATTCGTCAGCACTCATCAGCTGTATGCCCCACACCGATGTGTCAAAAAAGAAATCCCACTGCACCAAATCCGTTTCCCCTCCATCACCTATATGAGCGCACACAAATGTCACCAACCGATCAGAATCAAGATAAGTCAGTATGCTCCAACCGAGCGCATCTATCAATGACACAAGCCGACTGCGCAACGAACTAAACTGCTTTCGCCTTATGATGATGTCAATATCACGCGCATCATTGCCCACAGGCAACTGCTCGTAATTACGAAGCACGACATAATCAGCATTCTCATTCAGAAACCCGATGATTTCGCGTATCAGATTCTCTTTATACTTCATATGGCATCCATTAATCAAACACATAATCCACTGCCTCCTTCAAAGCATTTATGTATCCCTTACCATATTTTAAATCCGGCTCCATATGATTACCTTCGCCCCACTCGTTCCAGCTTTTTAAAAATACAAGATTGCTATCTCCAGTCTTATTTTTAACAGTCTCAAGGCACTGTATGGCATGTGCTTTAAAAAAGCATGGCATTGAATCGTGAAACACGGAGCCTCGCTTACCACTTCTGGGGCTATGATCCCAATTAGGAATCAGTGTAGGGAAATAACCATCCTTTGACTCTACTCCATTTTTATCTATGAAATACTTGCTGACCTTACGATAGGCATAATGATATGGTGCTTTCCCAAGCAGACGGAGAAATTTATGATAATATTTCATAATCGGAGATTTATATGGGAGATGCTTCATATACTCTCCGAGCCGTGCAATATTGACACCATCCATTCCAACCTCCATACACCGAATCGCAGAAGCTCCATCACCTATGCACTGACCAACGAAATAAAACTCACAACCCAAATACCTCCTGCCAAGCTCATTCCATTTCTCCATAAAATGCTTCACCCCTGGATACTCCAACGGACGATATATCATAAATAACGGTCGTCCATCTACACGTATATAGCGAGAATCTTTGAATGCCTCCTTGAGGTATTCAAAGTGACGGCATATGCCGTCATCGTCATCATACTTCTGCTCCTTAATGAGCTTTGCCTCACAGGTAGCATCATTATTCCAAAATTTTGAATACCATGACTGATTTGCCCAACAGACACAAAACGGGAAATCATTCTCTTTATCCTTGACAATATTGCGAAGAGGTACGTCAAGCTCCATGTCGCCGTTTCCAAACCAGTAATGATAATATACGAAACCATCGATTCCGGCTTCTTTAGCCAATTGGGACTGCTTACGTTGAGTCTCTACATTACGTAAATCATAATAGCCCAAATCGGCAGGCACATGAGGCTGATAATGCCCACGAAACAACGGTCTGGCTTTTCCCACATTTGTCCATTCTGTGAAGCCCTGACCATACCACTTGTCATTGGTAGCTGTAGGATAATATTGTGGAAGATAAAATGCCAGTATTCTCGGACGTGACATATCTGGATGTTAACGTGACAAAAGATTTTTATTAAGTTTATCTATAAAATATCCTGGTTTGAGGACTATGCTGTATACAATATCAGCAATGCCAAAAGGATTTCCGCGATGCAGGCGCAGTGCCCCGCGTCGAAGATAGTCAGTAGCCTTTGCTTCCTTTCGCAACAGTCTCATATCCCTTTCTGGATACTGCTCCAACCAGTCTTTGAAACATAACTGCTCACGCCCCTCCCGCCGATCTAATAGGCATTGCTTTACCCATCTCATTTTTAGTAACATCGGAAGCGTATTGGAAGACAATCCTGTGCCAAGTTTACGATAATATGCCAATACTTCGGGAATTACGATAATCGCCTTCCCTTCAGTATAAAGGTCACTCATGCGAGTCCACAAATCAAGATCTTCACAAAAATCCTGATAACGAAGCTTACCCTCAGGGAATCCATCAATGGAAAACCCTCCGACACTAAGAGCCGCTTCCCGGTCATATATGGCTGTAGGCTGCATGAAAATCAGCTTGCGAGTCGATGCCTTGTCGTAAAACTCCTCCTTGGTAACTGCGCCAAGATATAGACCTCCCCCTATCAGCGATGTGTTCTGGTCAACATACGCCAGATGACATCCTACTGCCATCAGATCCTTATCTGATTGCAGCTTATCCCACATTCTGGCTATAGCCGTAGGTCTGAGCACATCATCTGAATCAAGAAACATCAGATAGCGAGTAGAAGCCCGTCGCTCAGCCAGATACCTGCAATAGCCGATGCCACGGTTTGACTCCAGACTTATCAATTCATATTGACGAGGATATTGACGGAAATATGTCTCTATTACCTCAACCGACCTGTCAGTTGAGGCATCGTCAATGATGAGCAGTCGAAAATTCCGGGCAGTTTGCGACATCACACTATCAAGAGTCTCGGCAATCCACTCCTCTTTATTATACACACAAATGGCTAAAGTCAAATCCATATAACCAGTCATTTCCATATATCTTTCTGGGCAACAGCCCATGGTAAAAACTTTCTGAACACAGGTATTAATGCCGCACAAATAGCGAGAGTCAATAAAGCTACTGCCAACTCACCCCATAATGTATCGCGATCGATAACCAAAGCCAATGGCCGATAGACAAGATGATGAGTACACAATGGTATGATGGAATAACGTCCAAAAAATGTCAGAAACGGTAAAGTTTTTATAGATTTACACAACAACAGAACAGAGATAACGCCTAATGTAGAAATAATGAGTATCAGAATATAACTCCCGCATATAAGATTATTTTGGAAATTCACATGATGATTGCCTAACAGATAGTACGATAATACCACGAGACCATATAATGCAAAAGCTATCAACACATTAAATCGATCATACCTATTAGGATATAATATCGGCGTTTTCTTCAAAACAAAGCCAAACCAGAAAAAAGGCAATGCAGTCATGGCACTGTCAATCATCAATGGCAGGAATACAAACCTCATGCCAAGATATGCGCCAAAGCATCCTATGGATAAGACAATAAGTCCCTGTAAATAAGTATTGCCAACCCACAGACTTATAACACAAAACAGAATATTAGTCCAAAACAAAGCGAGCAGGAACCATACAGGACCGTTAAAATATTGTCGCTGAGTCCATACATCGGCGACACCTCTGGCTCCTGTGGTCATGAATCCGGGCAAAAAGTATTCAACAATATAAAATACCGCATATGCCGTCAGATAGAAAAAAAGGAAAGGGAACAGAATTTTATTGAATTTTTTCTTGAAAAGATGTCTTATTCCTCCATAATCTTTAAAGAATAGTCCAGAAAGGATAAAATACAGAGGCATACGAATGGCATCAAGACCCGGTATGGCAACCGAAAGCCCAGTATGCCCAACTATGACCAAGGTTATACATACCCCTTTCGCAAGATCTATGTATTTTAATCGAGGCTTATCTATAGTTGTACCCATATAACTCTTTAGCTTGTAAACAAAATCTGACCTCAGTCTATGCCCACCATATCCACAAATGGTCTTTTTCCCATAGTTTTCAAATAATAATTATTCAGGTTATCCACAGTTTGCTGGTTACCTCCACCCTTAGCATTGGCATCAAACAATGGAGTGTCAGCAGGAATAAGTGTTCGAAGATGATGATAATCATATCCAGTAAATACCATCGGGGTTTTCTTAAGACGACCCATACACGACAGCCATATATCATCAGCCGAGAATGCAAGTTGACGAATTAAAGAAATATCAAACACATCTGAATGTAAGGTATGCGGAGGATATAATATTCCAGCACAACCGACGAAAAGTAAATCATACGACTTCATCTTATTGTCTAAAGCAGGCCAATGTTCATATCGTGGAATCATTGGGTAAATACGTTTTGCCCTATTGCCGACTATGGCATTCGGATATTCGCGATGTGTTTCCCATAATGATTGTATCATATCTTCAGGATAAAGGCAATCATCATCTACGGTAATTATGGTTTTATCGTAAAACTCTTGCATCGCATAAAAATACTTTTTATGTGAACGCAGATCTCCGTTGACAAAATTTATCTCCAATCCCCGCGACATAAGATTCAATAATCTTGTCGGGATATTTTCATATTCTTTCGGGAACTGCTCCTTGGATAGGTACAGTATTACACGTTCTGGCAGGGTAGTTTGTCTTAACAATGATTCTATTGTCAACCATACATATCCTATTCTTTTAGGATACGATGTTAGTGAAATAATCAAGTCAGAGCATCGTGTTGCATCTGGACGAGAAAGATTATATCGATATTTAGTAAAATCAAAATAACATCTTAGATATACATTGGCAATCAGATCCCACGCCAGATTATATATACCATAGAGTCTTACTTTATCAAGAATACGACTTCGTCTATTATTCCATTTACGACACTGGTCAAAAAACTGTATTGGTTTCATGCGAAAAACAGACATGTCTTGATTACATCTTAATCATCTTCCTCCTCGTTCAAATCCATCGGATTACCCTTATAATACCCTACATCCAGCAATCCCATCTTTTTTTGTTCATAAAAATATCTGGTTGCACAAAGTATGTAAAGCAAGCCCCATGAATAAGCAAAGTTATTAGTGCCGGAGCCAGCCAAGCCCAAAAACATCATTATGGTAGCAATTGACATGAATCTGATACAACAAGTGAATATAAGGGTCAAACTCAAAATATATGCTATAAGACCATAATCATCGATATCTCCAATTTTCCTCTTTTCTGGTGCATACTTAAAACTGCGAGAATAATCACATCCATGTCCAATCCAAAAGTCCTCCTCATCCATATTCTCCGCTAAATTTGCATAGGTGTTTATCATTGGAGCAACTCGTACAGCCGCTGAAGAATCCTCTCCCCTGACATTCTGTGCATTCATCGTTGATGCAGCCTTAGCCGTAGCCACGACTCGTTCAAAATGCTTTATTTCAGCATTTCTCAATATGAAAAAAATCCCGATAAAAATAGGCAGCAACAAAAACAGATAATATCCTCTGAGAAAATATATTGAAACAACCATCAAACATACAAAGCAAGTGGCCGACCCCATCAATGCCGTATCAAGCAATACACATACAGAGACAAGGAGATGTGGTCCCTTTAATGCCTGGAAAATGGTCACCTTAGATCCTTGAATGTATTCGTTACATTTCAAATACGCGTAATAAAGTATCCACAGAGTACGTGCGAATGTTGATGGCTCCTGGGAAAAGCTATTGACGCGCATGCCAGTTTCATCCCCTACCCACATCAACATATTCATCCATGGAAGATTCCAGATTCCTACCATGTGGAGCAGAGTCTGGATTATTGCCAGTCCAGTATAGGCAAAGATGAAACATTTGATAAAATTAATAAAAACATCAATTGTTAGCACATGCTTGTTATAAATGAGTGTGTAAAATACCATGAATGTCACAACAAACATGGCACAATACATAATCGTACTCGAACGGTAATTATATGGATGCAGGAAATATGCGGTGAAAAAAATCCATAGCCAGTACATACTGCCAAACACTACCGCTTTATTGATGTTAAAATTGGCAAGGAAAATTATGGGCATAACTGACATCATTGCCACCTTGACAGGGCTTACGCCGGCACTGCCCTCCAATGGATAATACTGGATTACCATCAATACGATCATGAACAGGACTGCATTGGTCCAGTTATAGTTCTTCAGCTGGAAAAAGCCTTTTATGAAATGCCAGATGCTGGAAAAAATGACGGAAATGTAGGTCATATGATGTTATAATAGCATTATACTGTTTTATCTTGCAGAGAGTTCGTTTTATCTCTTCTGATTCCTAAAATTTTCGGATATTTGCGTGACAACCACTCGGCTATGAAATATTCGGCAATCATGGTCACACAAAACAATGAAAAAGCAATCCAGCCACCCTTCATGGGATGTCCGCATATAAGCCGGACTGCAACATCACACAGCACAATCAATATGCTGAAATGGGTCACCATCAAAGCCATAGAATTTCGTCCCCAATAATGGAAATATCGCCATATGGGACTGGTTTCCACTGACATTATAATCAGTATCAATCCTATCGGTTCAAGCAACGGAGCTCCAAAACTCCAATAAAGAGGCACCGGCGGCCATAGTGCACAATACCATCCGGCTGCAACAATCAACAATCCTATTACTGATACTGCCATTTTATGACAAAGTTGTATCCATCTCAGCACATAGCGATGGAAACAAAAGCCGGCAGCAATCCCCAACCATGCCGTAGCTATGCTATATATGACCCTAAAGGGAGCCTCCTTGATGCTCATGGCAAGAGTGTCACGAGGTCCCAGCAAGGTCTGATAATACCATATGAACAGAGCCACTGCAACTGTGACTATGACGCATCGAACCCGTGGATAGCAGTCACGCGTCCACCACCATAATATTTCCGCACCGAATAGAGCCGGAAGAAACCACAGGGTGCCGATACCTCGCAACACCACAGACTTATATACCTCGCGAGCTATGAAGTAAGTATCGTAGTAACCGAAAATCCACAAGATCAGATCAAAAGCGAGTATTATAAGCGTCCAGGCAATATATGGGACTCCGAGCTGATGCCAACGCTTACGGAGAAAGACCTTAAACGGCTGCTGGGTCTGCATGGCATTGACCCAGCCTGATGTGACATAAAACATGCTTATCATATACGAACTGATAAACACATTGACATAAGGAGGGATAAAGCCTGTGGCAAAATGCAGCAGGACGATACTGACAATCGCCACACCTTTGGCTATATCTAAATATGCCAGACGGCGATTTGAGGCATTGATGGTCTGAGGCATGGCATTCATCTACCAATCAGATTTTTCACCATAGTCCGCAACAATTGCCGCCATCGAGGGATAAAAGATGTCGGCAAGATATAACATGGCGTACGGATAACATCTACTTTGTTTTTGTACTTGGTGGCAAGATTGTTAATCTCGCATAAGAAAGTATTATCGGTCGCCTGCCCCTTGTCTGCCGAATATTTATGATATGTCATCTCTGGCAGGACATATGATTCTATCCCATGATTAAGCCTGGCATTATAACATATGTCTACAGCATAGAGATGCCAATGTTTCAGAATATTCTCATCAAATTTCATTGACATAAATACGTCTTTGTGCATGGCAATCAGACATTCATCAAGGGTAACCATGGCTGTCTTCTCAGAAAGCTGACGTCGGGTTATATATCCATCATCAGACTTATATTTTAGATTAGACACCGGACTACCATCTGACGGCATACCTGCAACACCGAGAATCTGAGACGGCTCAAAGGTCAGATCATCATATATACGACATAACAATCGGGAATCCGGGAAACTTATATCCTGATGACAGAATACGAGAATATCTTTTAAATCATCACGATGCAACGCGACCTCTTTATTATATGCTTCCGCAGCAGACTTGTAACCCTTTGCTTTTGAGTCAATCATGTGCACGTCCAACTCAAATGGCAAATCCCCCATGATTGAATCTATCGAATCCAGCAGCATATGCCGGGCCTCTGTCATGTCATTATAACAGCACAGCAATGATATACCAACTGTTTTTTTCATCGTCGGATACTGTTAATAGATATCATTAAGAAAGCATATACCCTGAACGACAATGCAGCCACCATGCGTCCATACCATGGCCAATTGCTATAATGGCGTATGAAATAAAGCCGAGAATCACGCCAATGACGGAAACGAGGACGAGGATCTCCTTTTTCATCTGACACATGGCGATGAACTGCTTGGACTTCAGGTGTATAATACATTGTACGACCTGCAGACTCTATCTGACGTGACAAGACAGATTCTTCGCAGTACAAAAAAAGATTCTCATCAAAAAGCCCATTAGCCATAAGATAATCGCTGCGAAGCATCAGACAGCATCCGCTGAGTTTATGACACTGATGTGAGTTCTCAGGATTATCTATGAAATCATCGCAATTTCCTTGAGACTTCTTACGCAGCCCCATTATATCACGTATCCAAGACAAACTGGTGACCCATGAGTCATCACGCTTCATAGGTGTCTGAAACCGACCTTCCGGAGAAACTATAGCCCCACTGATAGCCGCGCAATCCTGACGGCTCATCAATTCGTGGTAAAGAGTGGCAATATATCCAGTGTCATGGAACTCCATATCGGGATTAGCAATCATCACGGCATCACAACCATCTTCTAATGCCATACGTATACCTACGTTATTGCCGGCATTGTATCCTCGGTTGTGCTGCTCAGCCCGAAATCTGATGTTTTTGACATCACAAGCAGTTTCCAACGCATCTACATCGTGCCGGGATGCAGATGCATTGTCAATGACTATGATGTCAAGATCCACACCTGTCTGCTTTGTCAGATACTCGATACACTTTAGAGTATCCGACATCGAATTATAATTGAGAATTACTACGCCTATCATGCCTAAATTTCAAGCACCCCTGAATCCAGTCTTTAATTTATATAAGTAGCGCCTGAGTCTTGCACTATGCCTGTTGAGTGACATCACTTTGTTTGCAAAACTTCTGCCAAGACTCAATCGCAGACTGGCTGGTTCGAATATAGTGACATGGTCTCCCAAAAACGCGATCTTAAATACCTCTATGACTGAGAGCTTTTTCGCCGTAGGATTTCCATCAAAGGCATCTGCCTCAAGCAGAGGGGTGAAGTTGATATCGTCGGCTTTGAGATGGGAGATAGTGTCAAGCGAATCGGAAGCCCAGCGAAACATTATGCTGCTGTCATCAAGACGCGCCCGTGTGATCTGAGATGCCATTGCTGAGGATACTTCAACATTGGCTCTGACTATCGGTGTCTCTGTCATAGAGCCATTGTCAGAGAACACGGGTATAATCTTGCCGCTCTCTGCATCTCGTGCATATGCCCCAGCTGACGGATAGGGGGAGGCGGAGAAGTAGTTCTCAATAAGAGCCGTAGCGTTAGTATCAAGTTGTCCAGGCTGGAAATATGATATGTAGTTTCCTTCTAATGGAGAAATCACATCGCGACGCACTCCCATATAGAAAAATGTGGTGGACTCTCCTCCACAATCCTTGAGTAGGCGGTTAATCATCAGACGCGATGTCCCGAGCCATCCGACATCGACCATGGCTGTTTTTTCACCATCGAGCAGCCCCTCCTGGTGGAAATATTCTCTGATAAGCTCAAACTGGTCGTTTGCTCTACTCTTGAAGGCGGGAGTAAAACGGCCATGGCGAAACAGAGTGTCCATAAATTGCTGCTGCTGTGAAGCATTGACAATACGGACAAACGGTAACTCCACACCATATTCTTTCCGCAATTGTTCGCGTGTATATTGCAACTGCCACAGCAGATGATCTGAATCGCGCCCTATGAGATTGTTACGGTCAGCTATAGCAATATAATCCTCATCACGGCATTCTCTCAGATAAGGCACCATGAGCGATCGGCGCGATACGTAGAGGTAACGCAGCTCTATCCCCTCATGAGGCAGTTGTTCGGCTATCTTCAGCAAGATGTAACTGTCACGGTTGAGGAAATAGAGCTTCTTTATGCCCTTGCGTTTAGCTTCCTCAATAACGAACTGCACATAAGGGATATATGCAGGTGCTACAAAATCGGCAGCCAGCCGTACAGCTGCTGTATCACCGAATCTAAGACGTACATTACGCGCTATACCTGCCAGTGCCGACATCTGCCACCCGTTTCTCAGCGATGACGCCATATCAATCCATTGTTGCTCGGTGGCTGTAAAGGGAGCTGTCACATGCGTGGCTTTTATGCCTTGCTTACGGGCATAGCGGACATCGCTGAAATGATTGTCGCCATAGTGCATCCAGCCGTCAACCTGACGCGCTATGTCTGACTTTGCGACTTCGGCATAAAGCTTTCCGTGCTGATGCTTGCATGCACCAGCCTCACATGACACAACCACCTCCTCATCACCCTTTAGACAACCTTCACGCCTAAGTATATCAGCAAGGAAAGTCGACGGAAGATACATGTCGGAAATAAATATTATCCTGTCACCTTTGGCACGGTGATTATCTATAATTGCTTTCACATGAGGATTGACGCAGAGCTGACGGCTTTCCTCTTCCATCTCAGCCTGCTTAAGTGCCTCAGCAGTGTATGGGGCAAAGCACTCCGCCTCAGTTGACGAGTATATGTAGTCAATCGTAGCAAATGATTCCTTCTCGGCACATGAACGCCAGTTATAGAATGCCTCAGCCTGTGAATGATCTTCCTGCCATAATCTGGCGCCCATCAGCCGCCATATTATATCAGGACGTCCGCAACGGCGCACTAAAGCAGTGTCAAATATATCAAATGATGCTAAATTCATATGTAACAATAATTCGCGGACATGCCAAGGCATATCCCTACAGATGGAGGACCTCCATCATTGCCTTGTGGCTGTTTTCCCAGGTGAAGCGATGAATGTTTTCCGCAGCCTGGCGGGCAATGCGAGTCCGCAACCCGTCATCCTTGAGCAACTTTATCACATTGGCAGCCATGGCATCCGCATCACCGACAGGAGAAATCAAAGCCGTCACGCCGTCAGTAGCCATCTCTTTAAAGCCTCCGCAGTCGGTGCATGCCACGGTTGCGCCGCATATCATTGCCTCTCCCACTGTCAGCCCCCACCCTTCTGAGCGACTGGTAGCTATGAAGACTTGTGACGAATTATATATCTCATTATGTTCTTCACGTGAAGGGCATCGTGTATATTCTACCCAGTCTGGCAAAAAGTCAGGACGCTCGGGCGTACCAAACATCTTCACTGACAGATTCGGCACCTCGTTTTTGACCTTCCGAAGAGCATCCCATCCCATTTGGCAATCCTTCAACGGCATATCGTGCCATAGCATGCTCACAATAGGACAGGTTCGTTCAGCAACTGGAACCGACATTTTAAAATATTCAAAATCAAAGCCGTTGCATACCAATACCGAATCCTCGGCATACTGAAATCTCAACATGTCCTTGAGCCATGTAGCTATAGTTATCTTATTTAGAGACATGTGATAGGTATCATCCAGGATGGCTCGGAGACCAGGGCCCCAATCCTCTTTACCCTGTATGAAATAAAACTTTTTGTCCGCACCCACTGGGTAACGGTCGAGATACCATGCAGTATATGGCGAAGTAGCTATATACCTGTCAGCACCCTTCGGCACATGGCAGTAGTTGAGCGAGAATGTAAGCCGTTCCTTAATCTGTGGATTAATATTCATCCATTTGCCATAAGAATAGCCCCTGAAATACTTCTGCACATACCTCACCACGCCTGACAACTTGAATTTCAGCGGTTTCTGACGGTAAAATATACTGCCAGCATAGCATACCGTCACACGGTGACCGTCAGCCACCATGCGTCCCGCATGCTCCATCACCACCTTGTATCCCCCCGTAGGCCCTTCCGCCGGACTCGGGAGCAGAAACACTACGTGCATCTATTGTTTGTAATACTCTTTAAACCAGGCTATGAACCGTTCTATGCCCTCATCAAGCGGAGTCGATGCTTCATACCCGAAATCATCACGCAGCTTCTCCACCGAGGCATATGTGGTGTGTACATCACCAGGCTGCATGTCGGTATATTCCTTTTCAGCAATCATGCCGAGGCTCCTCTCCACCGAGGAGATAAAATCCATAAGATTAACCGGGCTTCCATGTCCTATGTTATAGACCTTAGGAGAGCCTTCCGGTCGATCAATCACCTTCAATACTCCACCTACGATATCATCTATATATGTGAAATCGCGTGACAAGTTGCCATGATTAAACACTTTAATAGGCTTGCCTGCCATTATCGCCTTGGCGAAAAGCGCAGGAGCCATGTCGGGACGTCCCCAGGGACCGTAGACAGTAAAGAAACGCAGCCCTGTGGCATGCACTCCATAAAGCTTGTGATAGACCATCGCCATCAGTTCGTCGGTGCGCTTGGTCACCGCGTATATCGATGCCTGATCCTTAACCTCATCATCCTCATCAAATGGCACTTTGGCGTTATCACCGTAGACCGAGCTTGACGAAGCATACACAAGATGCTTCACAGGCATCTGACGGGAACACTCAAGCACATTGAGGAAACCGTCAATATTAGCCTTGATATATGCCCGCGGGTTTTCAAGCGAATACCTCACCCCTGGCTGTGCCGCAAGATTCACCACCACATCCGGCTTAAACGCCACCCAAAGCGCATTAAACACATCAAAATCAGTGATATCGGTTTTAGAAAATTCAAACTTGGGATATCTCCCGCTGCGCGACAGGTACGTACCTGTCGCATTGTCTACGACAATGCCCAACTCTGCCAACCGACCCTTCTTGAGCCCAATGTCATAGTAGTCATTGACAATGTCAACTCCAAGCACATCATCACCCCTCTCCAGCAGAGCCTTGCAAAGATGGTATCCAATAAATCCGGCAGCCCCGGTAACAAGCACTTTCATTAGTTACTAAAATTAATCTCTATGAATACTTTCATGACTCAAATCATAGCCTCTTAGTTTAAAAAAGCATCTCACCATCTTTATTTTCAAGCGATTTACAAAATTCCGATTTCTTCCCTTCGGTTTTTCGAGCGATTCTTTAATATGAGCCTGTCTTATTACATGAGTAGAGTTCCTTGCATTTTCACCTTCCGGCAATAATAAAGATGGTGATATGTTCAGTTTATAATATGAAAGCATTAGACTTAACTGGTCTCGACGAGAATAATTGCAATACAATGACCAAAAAAGATCCAATGCTTTCACTAATTTTTCATCGTGATGGGAAAAATATATGACATTGTTTTCATACAGACCTGCATTAAACGGAAGCCCTTCGCGAATGAAAAGATCCAAGGTCCTAACTAATGATGTCATTTTATCTAAACCGAAAAACAAACATGCGAAAGCTTCCTGATAAACGCAATTTCTAAAAGGATGCTTCACATGTCCTACAATCATCTTATTATAATACAATTCATCGGCTTTGTGATAAATATAATCATCTGCAATAAGAATATTTGCATCTACATAGATACAGTACTCATATTCCGGCAAGAGTTCGTGAGGATGAAATTTAGGATACCGTGAGACTCTGGTATTATCTTTATGAAAAAAAGGTATAGGACGAATCTTCCAGACTCCTACATGTTCCGCCTTTATGTCATTGGAGAAACATATATAATCATAATCGTTTGCTATGACTTTTGGTTCCAAAATATTGTCATAAGCACCTGCAACAACCGTAAATACACATTTATTCATAAGCATAATTTCTTAGTCAAACAATATCTTATCACTGGTTATCTTGATGACCAAGCCATGATTTAAGTCCATATATGTCAGTGCATTTCATTAATATGATGATAATCTTTCCTAACCATCCATTATATTGACATGCAGATACTACCTTCATCACATGATGATGCCACATTTCAATAAACTTACGATGATAAAATGCAATTTTTTTACGAGCATCATATACTGCTTGTTGATACATTATCCGAAAGCATTGATCTGATTGAGAAACACTATCTGGATAGACCCGATATTTAACTAACGGGCGCTTTATAACTCCTACATGATACCCCTGAAAAGCACATTTAAAAACCAACGGAAAATCTTCAAGCATAGGATATGCCATATTCATACCGCCTATAGACCGGAGTAAAGCAGCTTGTACAAATAATGACGGACCTTCCACTATGCCATTTCCACCATAACGGGCTAAGTTCTCCGCCTGAGTCAATGGATTATCGCTATCAAGGTATTCTTCCATTATATATCTTGCACCTTTTGAATTACTCTGTTTATCAATACATTCAACCCCTGATATAATGATCTTATCTCCTGATGACATCGCATATCGCATGAATACTTCTATACACTCTGGAGCAAGTACATCGTCTCCAGCTATGTATTTAATCCAATCACCAGAGATACGCTCAAGTGCAAAATTATAATTTCCACATATTCCTAAATTGATTGGAGTCTGGAGGATATGACAATAATAGAATAACGACGAATGTTCCGCCATCCATCGTTCACATATTGCCATTGTATCATCTTTGGAACCATCATCGCTTACAATCAATTCTATGGGGCCCTGATATGTCTGAGACAAAACGCTCTCAAGAGTTTGTTCTACATACTGTGCTGAATTATATGTGATAACTACAACACTTACCAGAGGCAAGCTACCTAATCGCTTCTCATTCATGGAGCAAATCCATTTTTTTTAGTTCTGACAAAAATGTATCAACATATCGTGACCATGTGTAATCTTTGACTGCATTATGCGCATTCTGAGCCATAAGAATATAATCTTGTGAAAAAATGACTTTCCTGATAATATCCGAAAGATTGTCATCCGCTCCGCAATACGAACCGAAGTTGATTGTATCACCAAATTCCACGACAAAATCATCAAACGGAGAGACAACAACCGGTGTCGCATAATACATTGCCTCAATCACGCTGCTGTAGCCAGCCCATCCTGCCGTAGGATTGACCAACACTCTCGCGCCGAACAACAACCGATAGTATTTGTCGTTCTCATCTGCGACACCCTTGTCAAGGTATCCATGAAATCGTACCCAGTCCGGAGCCGATGACAGCGAATTTCTGGACATCCCGATTACCTCTATGCTGCATTGCGCATCATGACGACGAACATCCTCCACGGCATCAATCAGCCTCTTCAGTCCCGACAAGTATCGGTGATTGCCTATGAACAGTATTGAATAGGAGCCTTCACGATTTTTAATAATGGCTGAAATATCTGCGTCACCATGGTAGAATGTATTGACTACATTCCTGCCAAGATATGCAATTTTACGATCATACATATCCTCCATCAAGTCTCTGCATGTGGGAAACAATGAGAAAACCGCATCAGCGCATTTTATAACCGAGGTCTCATGAGCAAGATGTTTCCTCTCATATCTCTTAACACTGCGTCCTATACGTTGAATCACTATGGCATCAGACCAGTCGCACCATAAGACAGACGGTCTGCTTGAATATTTATTATAAAACAGATAACTCAAAAACAAATTGAGACATGATTCTGAATCTGACCGTGAAGCTATTGTCCGTAACTTGCGATGGATAATGGTTCTGTGTATCCAAGATCGTCCGAATACCGGACACGCATCTTTTCTGAAAAGACGTTGGAAAAAAAAATAAGAGATACGGTTGTACCATTTATTAAGAAATGGAGAAGGCTCTATGTTGATACGATTGAGTTTGTAACCCCTTTTTTCAAGTTCTTTGGCAAAGAGATAAGGGACATTGCTCCACGTCTTTAACTGCATGGAGTCACCGCAACTATAGAAGTTTATTAGCCTTGATGCCACTATAATACTAATTTTTTCAGGAAACCGCCATCTAATAATTTATGCCTAATGTCCGTCAACCGAGCTTTATATAAGGAATATTCAGCAGATGTGACACACTTGAGCTTATCGGATATTTCATCCAATGAGTTTATGGCTATGCCAAGCCCGTTATCAACAATCCAGTCAGCCATTGCGCAGCCAGACCATATGATCACGGGCTTGCCGATGACTAGATATAGGGATATTTTGTGGCTGGTGTTGAATGACAGATATCGTCCTATGGACGATGTAGAGCAAGTATCGGAATCCGGGCCATCCCACACAAGCCCCCAGGCACCCTCTATATCTGATGGATCATCAGCGGCAAAGATACCTTTGTAAGTCACTTGGGGGTTGTCATATGCCGTATTTGCGCCTACACCGTATAGGTAAGTGGTTGTGTGCCAATCCTTATTATCAAATACTTTGAGAAAGCTACTCTTGCCGAGATTGCCACAAAACACTATGCTGTCAAGCTCAGCAGCAGTCCTATATCCTTGTTTGTCAGTATAATAGTCAAACAGATAAAGGATCTCCATCGTAGTTTCTACAGCCTGTTTTTTAAGATAATCTGCCATTTGCGGAGTATGTACGATAAGACAACTTACCGACTGGAAAATACCAAGCTCAAGAGGACTGAGATCTGCATGTCCTTGTCGCAATCGGTCAAGGTCATGGATCAGCAATGTTACCTTTATCCCTTGATACCTAAGAAATTTCAGATACCATATCGGTAACATCGACGGATATTGGAATATGACTTCTTTGGCTCCAAGTAGTTTGCTGAAATACAAACGCATCAGCATCATCGCCCTTTTGCGCGAAGCCTCCTTAGGATTCTTAGCCGATGGGTAAAACATGGTGACAGTCTCATACCCTGCTGCTTTTAACGTGCGGGTAGCATCCTTGCGTGCCTTGGGACCAGCATGCACTGCCTTGTCAAAATACCATGTAAAATCCACAGCTACACGTCTTCTCATCTCTATTTGCTGAAAGGCTTCATCAACATGTATTTATGGAACTGGAGCCACCGCTTCATCATAGCGCGGCTATAGGATGTATAGGGTGGCAAGAAATCCTTGACACTGAGCATGTCTCTCTCCATGTTATCCATATGCTCTGCTGATCCGTCATCATAGCGCTCCATGTTCATGGCAAGCCACTTCAGATAGTGTTTTCGCATCAGTCCAGCATGACGTATGGCTATATTAAGGTGACAATCACGGAAGTATTTCCGCTCTATGGAACACAATTGCTTAAATGAGGTCAATTCAACAAGATGGCCTGGATTGAAACCATCGGTCATAGCTGACCCACCACGAATCACATAGTTATAGTAAGGACGGTTGGATATTAAATTGACAGCATCAGATGCCTCATATGCCAAATATGACATCGTGAACGCTCTGTCTTCATTGTATCTTAAGCTGCTATCAAAAACCAAACCGTTAGTCCTGATTAATGACAACCGGAAGAAATTTCTGATATACCCCCAATATGACGCAGAACAGTCAAACAGAAGACGCGCACATAACACTCTGTCAAGCGATGCCACATTCTCTTCATCGGTCTCCACCCATCCAGGCAACAGGCTCTGCCGAGTCTCAACATTGCCACTATGCCAAAAATGCTCAGTATATCCTGATATCAACATGTCAGCATTGTATGACTCTATCAGATTAACAGCATTGCAAATGTAGACAGCATCGATATAATCATCGCTGTCAATAAATGTCACGTATTCTCCACATGCCAGTTCCATACCTCTGTTACGGGCAGCACTAACACCATAATTTTTCTGTGAAAGTACTTTAAAGCGCGAATCCTCATCAGCATATCGGAGCATAATATCAAGCGAACCGTCTGTCGAACCATCATCAATCAATATGCACTCCCAATCAGCATATAATTGGTGCATAATGCTGTCAAGACATCGTGGAAGCACAACAGCCGTGTTGTAGACAGGAACTATTACCGATACTTTCACCATGACATCATATGGAGGCAGCCTTATCCCGCTTGAATATAGACTGGAGCAGTCGCTTGAAAAAGACTCTGAAATTAAGTGACACAGCCCATAATATAGGTGTGGACACCATGAATATCACAATGGCGAATATAGCCGCCTTCATAGCAAAATCCAGCCATGGATTGCTAATCATAACTGCCGATGAGACATGTTCTGTGACAAAAAAAGCCACCAAAGCCCCAATCAACATCGGCCACAATGTCTTGACCCAAAGCAGCCAATATTTCAATGGATTAACCTTGAAACCACGAGTAAACAGGAAGTAGGTCTTCCATACATAGATTATCAATATCGAGGCCGTAAGGTCTCCCATCAACACTCCAGGAAGTCCCCATCTCATGCCACACAAGATAGCTACGGAAATTGAGATTGCCGATTCAGCTATCGGAGCCCAAACATCTGAAAACAGCCCGTATGCATTGATAAAGTAATCCGTGGGGCCACGCATGACTCCGAAAGTATAGCCTATGACAATAATTGCCACCACCGTAGGAGACACGATACACTCGGGTCCGAGCCACACATTGACAAATGGAGATAACAGATAGTAGAAGCAGAAAGCAAGATTTCCAACGATAAACAGGCGAGATATAAACAGCTGGGAAAAAATCTCCACAATCTTATTTTTGTCACCCTCTGCGACAAGATTTCCTACACTGCCGCCGGCACTGTCCAATATGCCGTTGAAAAGATTCTGGATGCGGCTTGTTATGATTGTGTAATTGGCATAGAGAGCCACACTTGAGAGTGATGCGAAAGCATAGATTAGCATCGGCTGTGACTGACCTTTGACAAACAATCCAAGCTTATGCACCACAACCTGCTTGATTTTGCTGGTCACTTCAGGATATTTCTTAAGCAGTCTGCGCCCTTCTTTGATTTCACTTTTGAGCCAAGGATAGGTCTTATGGAGCTTCCAGTTAATAAGCAATGTATTGGCTATGCCCGCTGTCAGCTCAATGGCAAGAAACAGATAAAAATTAGACCATAACATCGCACATCCCATCTGTATAAACAGCTTCAGGGTCGTTGTCAGTTGGAAATAGCCCGTCACCACATAATTACGCTGGTCGGCACTGAGCAATACCATCCTGTAATTGAAGAAATACCCCAACATCGAACCTGTGAGGTATATATAGAACGATGCATAGATCACACCCATCGAAAATGATGTGTCAGAAAATATCAGCGGCAGGAAAAACGATACTATTATAGCCGCGCCATAGATGAATATGCCTATCCAACGATAGAGATAGCCCATCACCGAAATAAGCTCGTTGATTTTCGTCTCATCACCGTCAAATACAGGCTTGAACAGCAGATACGAGATGGCAGTACCGATGCCGAGTTCCGCCAGATTCAGAAATCCGAGCACACTCCCGACCGTGCCGTTCAAACCCATGAACCCCAGTCCGAGATAATCAATGAATATCCTGCGGGTGAAGAAAGCGGTCAGCAGCGATGCGAAATAGCATAGCATGTTGACCTTGGCATTCTTGAGCGACTTGGCTACACGTGACTCGCGTCTCATAATTTATTGCTTACGCTTTCGCATTGGCTGTCCCAGGCATAACAACGACAACATAGGCGATTGCTCTATAACCCTTATACCTAATAAAGTTATAAATGTGGTAGAAATCGTTGCGATGCCCATTATGATAAGCTGCATCAGTGGATTATCCGCCATATTCAGATATAGCAACAATCTTGGGGCAAAATGACATATAACTGACTGCAACACAAAATAATGGAGCAAATATAATCCAAGCGTATTCTTACCACATACTATGAGGAATCGACTAATATGGGAGCTATTGTAAGAAAAATAAGCTGCCCCCCCCCTCTCATAGCCAGAAAAATTATCAGAGTACCAATACTCACCATAAAAACGCCAACGAGTGAGGAAGGTAGACTATATAATATAATAAACAGACATATCAATATGCCAAAACCATAGCTGCTGCTTATCATAAAAGAAAAAAATGGCTTTTCGATATACCTAATTAAAGCACCGAACAAAAATGGAATCAAGAAAGTAAGGAACAGCGGGATCTGAAATGCCTTTGATAACGGATGACCTAACAAGCCATAACGGAAACTTAAAGACATAATCAATTTATCCCCCACAATTAATATTACTATCAGTAATATTTTCCATTTTAAAGAGACAGCCCTTAAACGTTCAAATATTATAAAAGCTATCAGCTCCATAATAAACAAAGTTGGTAAAAACCAATATCCCCCTTTCATCTGATCATATAAATCAACCGAATAACCATACACTATCGAATGAAAGACGTACACTACGATTGTTGGCAACAATAGCTGACGAGATAGCCTCAAAACTTTTGTATTAAACGGAGTCCTCGTATTAGATACTGACAAAAAGCCGCTGATGAAAAAAAACATCGGTAACATGAACAGACCGAATACATAGACCGTACCCTCCATCTTTTCAAGCCCTGAACCCAGCACTTGATGTGTATAAATGACCATCAACATTGCAATACCCCTCATCGCATCAAGCCATTCCATCCGTTTCGGAGGTTGTTGAATCGTAAATGTATCTGACAAGTGTGTCATAGTGTAATATGAGAATGAGGCTCAGAGGAGTTGGACGAGATCGGGGGATACTTCGGCGGTGACGCTGCCGATGGAGGGAATGGTGACCACGAGGCGGCGGTTGCGGTGGCCTTTGACTCGCTGAAAGACGCCTGTCACGCCATCAAATGGACCTCCGAGGATTCTCACACGACTGCCACGGGCTATATTGACCTCATCAGTAGTAAGGTAACTGATGCTTTCATCAGCCACTGACTTTGACGCTACCTTTATAAAGTCGCTCATATCCTTGTCTGCCACGACCAGCGGCTGGTTTCCACCCGAAGAGGCTGACATGACAAACTGCAATCTCTCTACACGCTGTTTGGCTTGGAGAAGGCTCTCTTTAGTGGCATTGACGAAAACCATGCTCGGGATAGCCGGCACGAGATAGCGCCCCTTACGTCCATGATACACCCTTACCGCCAATTTCTTGGGGACGAAAACGGTATAGCCGAGCTGCGTCAGATGTTCCTCTACGCTTTTTTCCGCTTTATACGCCCTCATGACATACCACCGGGGTATATTTCCGCTATGTTCTGATGGTGTTTGTTCCCCTGTCTTTGTCACGTTAATAATTGACTGTTGACAAATTCAGACCGATTTTTATAGCTTGTTCGTGACGGTCAAAGCAATCTCTTAGTTCATCCCAATCTTGACAACGCGCTATTAATCAACATATTATAGCCGAACGAGCAAGAAACAGGACAATTATAAGTCATAACTCCTACGCAGTATGACTCTGCATCACAAACTAATGCAAAGTTACGAAATATAATTGATTATACAGCGTCCTGACGCGTAATTTATAGCCAAGCACAGGATAAACAGAGATGGCTGCAAGCGTCAATCCATGCGGGAGCGGTAATCCTCATAAGTGAAGCGCCGCAGTTCATGGCATCGCCCATCTACATCGCAAAGTATCATGGACGGATGCTGGATGCCGTTGAACATGTTGGTTTTGACTGTAGTGTAATGGTTCATGTCCTCAAGGCGCAGACAGTCGCCTATCCGCAGCGGACGCGCAAAACTCCAGTCACCCATGAAGTCCCCGCTAAGACACGAATTGCCTCCCAGACGATAAGTAGGCAACGAGGCATCTACAGGCATGCTGCCTGTGATAGCAGGCTTGTAGGGCATCTCCAGACAGTCAGGCATATGGCATGCAAACGAAGCATCTATAATCGCCGTCTTAATGCCCTGATTGTCAACAATGTCTACTACCGATGTCATAAGATCACCCGTCCGCCACATAAACGCACTCCCTGGCTCAAGTATGACCTGAACTCCCGGATGACGGTCTCTGAATCGGCGTATGACCTCTATCAGATGGTCTGTATCGTAACCCTCACGGGTCATCAAGTGGCCGCCACCCATATTAACCCACTTAACCTGACCGATCCACTCCCCGAAGTCAGCTTCAAACGCCTCCAGCACCTTCTCGAGGTCATGGCTCGAACTCTCGCACAAGGCATGGAAATGCAATCCTTCAATCCTTTCGGGCAAACCGCCGGCTCCACGCAGTACATCAGCCGTGACACCAAAACGGCTTCCAGGCAGAGCCGGATTGTAGATATCGGTTTCTATCACCGAGCATTGCGGATTGACGCGCAGACCAGGTGAAGCTGCTGATTCAGCCACCAACGACTTGAACCGCTCAAACTGATGCAACGAATTGAATGTGATATGAGTCGAACGTTCCAGATACTCCCCTATTGTTTCATCAGTATATGCAGGGCAATAACTATGAGCCTCACCGCCCAACTCGTCACATCCGAGATGCAACTCGTTGAGCGAACTAGCCGTGAAGTCACGGCAATATTCACGCACTATCGGAAACGTCTTCCACAAAGCATTGGCTTTGAATGCCATGATTATCTTGGCTCCAGATGCTTCAGCTACATGACTTATGAGTGACAGATTGCGGCGTATGCGCGACTCATATACGATGTAGAAAGGTGTAGGAATCTCTGATTCGTTATTATATACCATAGCGGATACCTGTTTAGACGATTTTGAATCTTGCAAATTTCAGCATTAGCACTTTCTGACCGGTATTGTCAAACGTTACTCTGATACGGTGATCAGGCTGCTCGCGGTCAATCTCCTCGATAGTACCGCGTCCGAATATCTGGTGCTCTATCACCATGCCGACAGACAGCTCTGACGAATTGTGAAGTGATGCCCCTCCTGCCGAAGCTGTGGAGGCAGCCTGGCGTGGTTCTACCCGCGGAGTGACGTTGCCATGATAGTCGCTGAGCGACCATGAGCCCCCACCACGCTTCTTGGATGCCGCCATGCCAGAAGGCGAGCCTAATGACGAATGATATGAATCGCGATAACGTTCTACAGGATTAAACATCGTCCGACCCGTTACGCTTGTGCCTGTTACCGGTTTAAGATATCTGGTGTCTATATCTCTGATAAATCGTGACGGACTGCATGTCGCAGTCATACCGTTGCGGAAACGGCTGCTCGCATAACTTATCATGCAAAAACGCTTGGCTCGTGTGATCGCTACATAGAGCAGACGGCGTTCCTCCTCCACCTCCTCGGCACTGGCAGCACTCATGGAGTTGGGAAATAAGTCCTCCTCGACACCGACGATGAAAACGTTGGCAAATTCAAGTCCTTTGGCTGCATGCACGGTCATAAGGGTGACTTTAGCCGAGTCATCCTCTTCGTCCTTGTCCTGATCGGTGGCAAGCGACACCTCGCTGAGGAAATATTCCATGCCGATGTCCTCGTTGCCCTCCTCAGTGTGCATCTTGACAAACTGTCTGGCACCGTTGACAAGCTCCTGCAGGTTCTCTATGCGCGATATGCTCTCAGGGGTACGGTCACCTTGTAGCTGTGAAATCATGCCTGTCTCGGAGATAATCAGTTGAGCCAGAGTAGCGGCATCGGCAGTAGCGTTACTGTCAATGAATTTCTCCATCAGCTCTCTGAAGCCCTGGAGTTTTCGTTTCGTACCGTTATTAAGACCGGTATCTATAGTGTCAAGATGCGTTATGACATGCCATACGCTCACATCGTTATCAATGGCTGCTCGTGTGAGCTTAGCCAGCGTGGTGTCACCGATGCCTCGCGCCGGCACATTGATGACGCGGCGCAGAGCCTCGTCATCGTCAGGATTGACCGACAGACGGAAATATGACACTGCATCCTTGACCTCCTTGCGCTGATAAAACGACTGGCCTCCGTAGATACGGTAGGGTATGCTCTGCTTGCGCAGAGCCTCCTCAAGTATGCGGCTCTGGGAATTTGTGCGGTAGAGTATGGCAAAGTCATCATAGCTGTCATGGCGTGTCAGTTTCACCTGAGCCACGCGGTTAGCCACAAGAAAACCTTCCTCATAATCGCTGTAAGCCTGGACGAGCTCGATGCGGTCACCTTTGTCATTGCGCGAGAACACCTTTTTGGGTATCTGCCCCTCGTTTTTGTCAATCAGCGAGTTGGCGGCATTGATGATGGTCTGCGTCGAGCGGTAGTTTTCCTCAAGCTTGAATATTTTGAGGGTCTTATAAGTGCGATTGAGATTAAGGATATTGGCTATATTGGCTCCTCGGAAACTGTAGATGCTCTGTGCATCGTCACCCACCACCATCAGTCTGCCGCACTCACCGCACAGCTGCGACACAATCAGATGCTGGGCAAAATTGGTATCCTGATACTCATCCACAAGCACATAGCGGAAAAACTCGGCATAGTGGTTGCGTATCTCGGGATTGTCACGCAGCAGCAGATTGGTGTAATAGAGCAGGTCGTCAAAGTCCATAGCCGATGCAACTATGCAACGGTTGCGGTAAGCGGCATAGATCTCATGGATGAGCGGACGGCGTGCACGTCGGTCAGCTGCCATCAGCTCCTCATTGGCAGCATAAGCCTCAGGGGAAATGAGTGAGTTCTTAGCCCACGATATGGCATTTGCAACAGTAGATGCCTTATAGACCTTCTCGTCAAGCTGCATATCCTTGATGATGGTCTTGACAAGAGCCTTGCTGTCAGCGGCATCATAGATGGTGTAGGAACTTTTGAAACCTATCTTATCGGCATGGATGCGAAGTATACGCGCGAAGATGGAGTGGAAAGTACCCATCCACAGACGCGATGCAGCCTCATGCCCCACAAGTGTCTCGATACGCTCGCGCATCTCACGCGCTGCCTTGTTGGTAAACGTCAGAGCAAGGATGCGCCACGGTTCCACTCCGTGGGCAAGCAGATGCAATATCTTATATGTCAGCACCCTCGTCTTGCCGGAGCCTGCTCCGGCAATGACGAGCTGGGGACCGTCGGTGTACACCACCGCGGCCCTCTGCTGGTCATTAAGTTCGTCAAGATAGCTGTTATCCATCAAATTTTTATCAGGTTATTGCGGCTCATTTCCGGCAAATTCCATCAGGTATGCCTTGATGAACTCGTCAATGTCTCCGTCCATGACACCGTTGACATCACTGGTCTGGTGGTTGGTGCGGTGATCCTTTACACGGCGGTCATCAAACACGTAGCTGCGTATCTGACTGCCCCACTCGATTTTCATCTTGCCTGCCTCGATCTTTGCCTGCTCCTGCATGCGGTGCTGGAGCTCCTTCTCATAGAGGATTGAGCGCAACTGACGCAGAGCGTTCTCCTTGTTCTTGGGCTGGTCACGAGTCTCGGTGTTCTCAATAAGGATTTCCTCTTTTTCCCCGGTATAGGGATCGGTAAACTGGTAACGCAGACGCACACCTGATTCCACCTTGTTGACGTTCTGACCGCCGGCGCCACCACTTCGGAAGGTATCCCACGATATGAGTGCCTGCTCTACCTTGACCTCGATAGTGTCATCTACCAGCGGGGTCACGAATACGCTCGCAAACGAGGTCATACGTTTGCCCTGCGCATTGTAGGGAGACACACGCACGAGTCGGTGCACACCGTTCTCACTTTTGAGATAGCCATAGGCAAACGCGCCCTCGATATTGATGGTACAGGACTTGATTCCAGCCTCATCACCCTCAAGCAGGTTAGCGATGGATGTCTTGTAGCCATGCTTCTCAGCCCAGCGCAGATACATGCGCATGAGCATCTGTGCCCAATCCTGGCTCTCTGTTCCGCCGGCACCCGAGTTGATTTTGATGACGGCATCCATCTTGTCCTCCTCGCGGCGCAACATGTTACGCAACTCGAGCGACTCGATTTTCTCGATAGTCGAGGCATACAGGGCATCAAGCTCCGACTCCTCCACTATGCCCTCTTTGAGAAAGTCCCATGCGAGCTGTAGTTCTTCGGTAGCCTTATCGATTTCGTTATATCCGTCAATCCATGCCTGGATGTCCTTGATTTTCTTCATCTGTGCCTGAGCCTCCTTGGGATGCTCCCAGAAGTCGGGCACATGTGTGCGGAGTTCTTCCTCCTCTACTTCTATTTTCTTGCTGTCGATGTCAAAGATACCTCCTCAGCGCCAGCTTGCGCTCAAAGGTCTCTTTTAGCTGTTCGGGGGTAATCATGATTATTCCGGACGTTAATTGGGTTTGGTTAATAATATATGTATTACAGTCTCTGTTGTCAAATATCATACATCTCGTCAATCTCACGCGAATAACGCGCATTGATTACGGGACGTTTAATCTTGAGCGTATTGGTCAGTTCTCCACGCTCCATGCTGAACGCTTCAGGCAAGAGAGTGAACTTTTTAATGCGCTCGAATCCTGGCAGCCCTTGCTGCAAACGCTCTATGCGCGCCCCAATCATATGGCGGATGTCTCCGTTCTTGACCAATTCTGCCAGATCCTTATATTGGATATGCTTCTGGCGTGCATATTCCTTCAGTGCGTCAAAAGCCGGGATTATTATTGCAGTCACATACTTGCGGCGGTCACCGATGACCACCACCTGGTCTATATACCTGTCCTGCACAAGACGGCTTTCAAGCACCTGCGGTGCGATGTATTTTCCATTGCTCGTCTTGAACAGATCCTTGATACGGTCAGTCAACACAAGAGCGCCAGCCGCATCAAAATGCCCGGCATCGCCAGTGCGAAACCATCTGTCGGCAGTGAACGCCTCGGCTGTGGCTTGTGGCTTGTTGAGATAACCGCGCATCACAGTAGGACCCTTGACCAATATCTCATTGTTTTCTCCTATCTTCACCTCCACTTCCGGCATGACAGTGCCAACCGAACCTATGACGTAACCGAATTCGGGAAAACAGGTCACTGTAGCCGTGGTTTCAGACAGTCCGTATCCGATAACGATATTCAGCCCCATGCTGTGGAAAAATGTCACTATCGACGGAGATAGCGGAGCACCTGCCGTAGGGAATATGTTGCCATGGTCTATGCCAATCGCTTTGCGGACAGGACCGAATATACGCTTGTCAAAAAACTTATAGCGGCTTTCAAGCAGAGCCGGCACCTTACGCCCGAGGCGCACGTAGTCAAGATTACGTTTACGCCCGATCTTGAGAGCGTGCATTACCAGTTTACGCTTGAGTGGCGGCATCTTCAATACCTGCTCCTCTATAGCAAGATATGCTTTTTCCCAGAAACGGGGCACACTGCACATGCAGGTCGGGCGCACCTCGCGGATGGCTTTTTGTATCTCCTTGGGATCATGGTTGATGGTTACATACATTCCCCTATAGAGGCAGAAGTATGTCCAAGCCTTTTCAAAAATATGGCTCAAAGGCAGAAAACAGAGCGAAGTGTCTTCCTCACTGAGAGTTGTCAACCTCTCTCTATGTATAGATAGAGCCGCATTAAAGCATGAATGCGGCAAAATGGCGCCTTTAGGCTCCCCGGTAGTACCGGATGTATAGATCAGAGTGGCGATATCGTCAGGGACAGCCGCCATGCTTCGCGCCCTGACTTCATCAATGATATCCGCAGACGCTTTGCGTCCGATATCAAGCAACTCCTCAAACGACATAGAGCAGGCATCCTGAGGATTCCTCGCTATATTGCCGTAGCGGACTATCTGACGTACGCTCTTGCATTCATCTGCGATACGCAGAGCGAGTCTGTACTGAGCCTCATCTCCCACGAACAATATAGTCGCCTTGGCGTCATCAACGATATATTTGACCTGGTCATGGCTGCTCGTCGCATATATAGATACCGGAATAACGCGAATCCTATATGCCGCAAGATCTGTCATCACGACCTCGCGCATGTTCTCCGAAAAGACAGCAATACATTCCTGCACACCCACTTTCAGTCTGAGTATCCCCGCAGCCAGCCAGTCCACCCTTTCTGCCAGATCGTTCCAGCCAAGCGGTTCATGAAGTCCATCTTGAGTGGTATAATACCCCATAGCCCTGCGGACGCCATACTTGGCTGCCTGGGTCTGTGTCAGATGTGTCAATATGTTATCCATATGTATCCGTAGTGTTGCTGCAATGAATAGGATAATCAGAGCAAAGTTAGCCACAATATATCCTTATAACACACTAATTAAACAAAATCAATCGCAATTAACGTTTATTCACTAACGCCAATTGCGATTGATTAAGAGGTTATGCCAATCAGATCAGCTCTATGCCGGCTTCCTTACATGCCTTCATCTGGTCTTCAGGCCAGATAGATGCCTGCACTTCACCGATATGGGCTTTCTGCAAGAGGAACATGCAGAGACGGCTCTGACCTATGCCCCCGCCCATGGATGCAGGCAGCTCGCCGCCGACAAGCGACTTGTGGAAGTTGAGTCCCAGACGGTCTTCGGCATTACGTATGGCAAGCTGCTTCTTGAGTGATTCGCTGTCAACTCGGATACCCATCGATGATAACTCGAAGCCTGTCTCCAATACGGGGTTCCACAATATGAGGTCACCGTTGAGACCTGTATAGCCGTCGCTGTTTGGAGTGATCCAGTCATCATAGTCAGGAGAACGTCCGTCATGAGGTTCGCCAGTGGAGAGATCCGCACCTATGCCGATGAGGAATATTGCGCCATACTTGCGTGCTGCCTCGGTCTCACGGTCTTTCGCGCTGAGATTTGGATATTCGCGCAGAAGTTCTTCGGTGTGTATGAATTTTAGATTCTCAGGGAGTTGAGGCGTGATGTGCGGAAACTGCTTATATATCATCATCTCCACCTCACGCACAGCATTATATATCTTCTTTACGGTTTCTTTCAGATAAATGAGATTACGGTCTTCGGGGCGGATGGTCTGCTCCCAGTCCCATTGATCCACATACAGCGAGTGCAGATTGTCAAGGTCTTCGCTGGTGCGGATAGCATTCATGTCGGTGTAAAGTCCGTAACCGGGAGCGATATCATATGCGGCAAGTTTCGTGCGCTTCCATTTTGCCAACGAATGCACCACTTCCGCCTTGCGTCCACCCATACATGCGATATTGAACGATACAGGCTGTTCCACACCGTTAAGGTTGTCGTTGAGTCCTGTGCCTGACAGCACGAACAATGGAGCTGTCACGCGTCGCAGGTTCAATGCCTCGGCGAGCTTGATCTGGAAAGCGTCTTTGATTGATTTGATGGCGACCTCAGTGGTCTCGGCAAGAAGTTTCTGCTTGTATTTGCGTGGGATGATTAGTGACATTAGGTGGCTAATATTTGCAGTTGTCAATACATTTTGATTTGATATATCCTCAAATCATGTGCAAATTTAACGCTTTTATCCAATTTTTCCTAACAAAAAGACACGCAAATGCAACAATTGCCTATTCATCCTCTTCTTCGGAGCAGAAAGCCTCTTCCTGTCGGCACTTATCCATCACGTCATTGATGACAAGCGAAGCGAGTGTCATGCCAAAAATGGCTGTGATGTGGCATATGGCTCCATTGGTGACAACCTTGCCAAATGTCATACCCCCGGTTTCATCATCAGGGGCATCATCATGGTTAGGAAGTACCTCATCAGAGTACACGCACTTGAATTTATGAGCCGGATACTCCCCTATTTTTTTGAATTTATGACGCAAAGCAGCAGCCAGTTTACATCCTTGCACTTTGGAGAGGTCTGTCGCCACCTTGATGCGTGAAGGGTCAAGTTTCAATGCCGCTCCCATGGATGAAAACAGCGTGGCAGACGATCGCGTGGCATTATTTATAAGGAGAGCCTTGTCAGCCAGCGAATCTATGCAGTCTATCACATAGTCATAGCTATTGAAGTCAAACCGCGATGCCGTGTCGGCATCATAACGCATTTCCATGCATTTGACCCCTATACGCGGATCCATATCGAGCATCCGCTGCCCCATGATCTCCACCTTGGCGTTGTTGACTGTGGACATCAACGCCGGCAGCTGCCTGTTGATATTGCTTACAGCCACCCTGTCAGCATCTACTATAGTAATGTGGGACACACCCGAACGAGCGAGTGCCTCGGCAGTCCAGCTTCCCACTCCTCCGATGCCTAATACTATGACTTTTGATTCGCTGAGACGCGTAAATGCTTTACGTCCGATCAGGCGCAGGGTGCGGTTAAATATCATGTCTCTCATATGGGGAGGCGTATAGGTATGATGAATTTTAAGAAATATGCCAGCGATATCACTGGATGATTGACATAATCACAAACAGAGAGTGAGGATGCTATTATAGACAAAACCTCCTATCAGTGACGGCGGATCCTATCCTTGGCACGGTCAAGCAATGACGGTTTCTGCATGCGGAGATGCACATGCACGGCATCATCATGTTTGTTGAGGAATATTATGGATGAGTGAAGCACAATCGCTATTGAGTTTTCAAACTCCACGATTTCATGTATGTTGCTGAGCGGTATGGTATGAAACGGGCTGTCTGTGCTCACACTGTCAATGACCAGATTGCCATCGTCAACAAATATCGCGTGATTGTCGATAGCGTACTGAAACAATAGTCCCAAATTCAACGTGTCAGGGCTTGACGGCCTTGACTTGTACTGCTTGTATATGCTGTCAATTACTTCTTTTGTTATCATCAGGTGCTTATGAATTAGCTGAATTGATGTGATTAATGAGTCTGCGCAAGTCAGTGAAGAGATGTAATAATGCAGTCTCACGATGCCTTTCACATTTTATAACGCATTAGCAGTGATATGGTTCTAAGTAAGTCTAAAAATTTTCCTCAGAGGTCAATACAATCATCTATGACAGCTATGTCACTGCTGCGTTACATCCGAAATCTCGTGTAAAATAATGCCTGTAAAAATCGATATTGTTTGGATGGATAAAAAAGCCGCCGGAAAAGCCGACCGAATCATATGACTGGCACTTTCCCGGCGGATATCTTATAGTATCAAAGAGCGCGTATCAAGCAAGGAATCCGAGAAGCACACCCGCAGCTACTGCCGAACCGATCACACCAGCCACATTGGGACCCATGGCATGCATCAGCAGGTAGTTTGACGGATCATACTGCAATCCAAGATTGTTGGAGATACGTGCCGACATAGGCACTGCGGATACACCCGCATTACCGATAAGCGGATTGATTTTCTTAGCCTGAGGCAAGAAAAGGTTGAACAGCTTGACAAACAGCACACCTGATGCCGAAGCGATGATAAACGCCATGAAACCAAGAGCGAAGATACCGATTGTCTGGGTGGTCAGGAACTCAGATGCCTGAGTGGATGCACCCACTGTCATACCAAGAAGGATAGTCACGATATCGGTCAACGCATTGCTTGCTGTCTTGGCAAGACGGGTGGTCACGCCGCACTCACGCAGCAGATTGCCGAAGAAGAGCATACCGAGCAGAGGAATGCCCGATGGTACCACGAAACATGTCAGAAGCAGACCCACGATCGGGAAAATGATTTTCTCGTTCTGAGAGACGGCACGCGCAGGCTTCATCTTGATCAGACGCTCATGCTTGGTGGTCAGCAGCTTCATGATAGGCGGCTGGATCACAGGCACAAGAGCCATGTAAGAGTAAGCCGAAACGGCAATGGCACCCATCAGATTTGGGGCAAGCTTTGACGAAAGGAAGATGGCGGTAGGACCATCGGCACCACCGATGATAGCGATGGCACCTGCCTGGTCAGGAGCGAAGCCGAGAAGCAGAGCCACCATATAAGCACCAAAGATACCAAACTGGGCAGCCGCACCCACAAGCATCAGCTTAGGATTGGCTATCAGAGCAGTAAAGTCGGTCATCGCACCGATACCGAGGAAAATCAGAGGAGGATACCATCCGGCACTGACACCATTGTAAAGGATATTGAGTACCGAACCCTGTTCGTAGATACCTATTTCCAGTCCTGCCTCACCGTTGAAGGGTATGTTACCTATCAGCATACCGAAGCCGATAGGCACCAGCAGCATAGGCTCAAAGTCCTTCTTTATGGCAAGCCATATGAAGAACAGACCTACAGCAAGCATCACGAAATGCTCCCAAGTAGCATTGTAGAAGCCTGTCAGATGCCAGAACTGCTGAAGGTTTTGCATTAAGAAATCACTGAATGACATATCTTTAATTTACTTGCAGATGAATCTATTGTGTACGTGTATTATAAGGATATATGTCAGTGACATCAGTCAATCACAAACAGCACAGTGCCTTCGAGCACAGAGTCGCCGGCATTGACGTTGATTGAGGCAATCTTGCCGTCGCGGCCTGCATGGATGGCGTTTTCCATCTTCATCGCTTCAAGAATCAAGACAGTCTCGGCAGCCTTGACTTCATCGCCCACTTTCTTGACGATATTGAGCACAGTGCCAGGCAGCGGAGCTGTCACCTGATATTTACCGGCTGCTGCCGGAGCCTTTGAAATCACCTTCTCGCCAGTCTGTGTGCGAGGAGCAGCCGTGGGTCGCGGTGTATTGATTACGGTGACAGGCTTCTTCTGAGCCTCTATTTCCACACGATAAGGTGTGCCGTTGACTTCAACCTCGGCAAGGTTGTTGTCAATATCTCCGACCGACACCTTGTAGGTGTTGCCGTTGATTTTATATTTATATTCTTTCATTGACAGTTGTTGATTATCGGATGATTAATAGAAATGGCTTTCAACGGTTGACGTTGGGTGTCTCACGGAGAGTGTAAATCTTCGAGCTCCAGGGCGAGTAAGCACGCTTGACCTTGTTGATAGTCAAGACAGTGTTCTCACGGTCATGGGCATCAAGATGCTCATGGAGAGCCATGGCAATGGCTGCGATTTCTTCACCGGTGTCGTGGTCAGGACGCTCGTCACGTGCGAGTTCCTTGAGATTAAGACCCACGGTCTTCGCCTTGTTGCTCTTGGATATGGCTGCCGAAATCCTGTTGATGATATAGAAGCTGATACAGAACACGAGCAGAGCCGAAAATACGATGCACATCGCCATGATGGTCATACCGCCTCCAGCCTCATCAAGTTCCTTGAAGGTAGCTACCTTGTTATTGGTATCCTTGATGATGTTGTTGCTGCTCGGGGTGATATAGAGCGACGAAGTGCTACCGTCACGTACCTCCCACGCCGAAGCGTCATTATCAGCACCTTCACCGTCCACTTTGCGTGCATATGAAGCATCAAACGGCAGCGTAGCCGGGATGGTTACCTCATCAATAAGGGTCTTTCCGTCGGCATCATACAGACCGATCCAGTTGTCCGCCCCGGGAATGAGGACGAAATTAGTATGGAAAGTTCCGTCATTGGGCATTCCGTCAGCCCAGAATATAACATGCTGACGCTTGGGAATGCGGGTATTGACATCACCAAGAGGCACAGGGTACATCGTGGGATTGTTACGGTCGTTGGTCAGATAGACGCTTGAAATCTCCAGAGGTCCGAAGGTGGAGTTGAACAGCTCTATCCAGGCAGCATGCCGGCCGTAATCATCTATGACGCTTGACTCATTCTTGACCATGACCTCATTGATGCGCAAGCCGCGGCGTCCCTGGGCTGAGACAATGCCGGCGCATACACATACGGCGATGGCAAGGAGCATTAGTCGTTGTTTCATACTGAGTTACGAATATGTATTGATATGAATATTAGAGAGGTATGTTACCATGCTTCTTGGCGGGATTGACCACCTTCTTGGTAGCAAGCTGCTGAAGTGCACGGATGATGCGGAAGCGTGTATTACGCGGCTCGATGACATCATCGATGTAGCCGTACTTGGCTGCATTGTAGGGATTGCAGAACAGCTTGTTGTATTCAGCCTCTTTCTCTGCGAGAACCTTCTTGGGATCTTCGCTCTCTTTTGCCTCACGTGCATAAAGCACTTCTACGGCACCGGCACCACCCATCACGGCGATTTCGGCAGTAGGCCAAGCATAGTTCATGTCGCCTCGGAGCTGCTTGCAGCTCATCACGATATGGCTGCCACCGTAGCTCTTGCGGAGGGTGACTGTGACTTTGGGCACGGTAGCCTCGCCATAAGCGTAGAGCAGCTTGGCACCGTGAAGGATGACAGCATTGTATTCCTGACCTGTGCCGGGGAGGAAGCCGGGGACATCCACGAGGGTTACCAGAGGAATGTTAAAGGCATCACAGAAGCGCACGAAGCGGGCTGCCTTGCGCGAAGCATTGCTGTCAAGCACACCGGCGAGGAACTTGGGTTGGTTAGCCACGATACCTACAGCCTGGCCGTTGAAACGGGCAAAACCGATGATTATGTTCTTAGCGTAACCTGACTGTATTTCAAGGAATTCGCCATTGTCTACGATGGCTCCGATTACCTCATACATGTCGTAGGGACGTGTAGCCGAATCAGGCACAATCTCGTTGAGCGAGTCCTCGAGACGGTCGATAGGGTCGGTGCACTCTACCAACGGCGGCTCCTCAAGATTGTTCTGGGGTATGTAGCTGAAGAGTTTACGGATGATTTTGAGGGTCTCCTCTCCGTCCTCAGCGGCAAAATGAGCCACGCCGCTCTTGCAGGCATGTACTTCTGCTCCACCGAGAGCTTCCTGTGTCACATCTTCGCCAGTCACGGTCTTCACCACCTTGGGACCGGTGAGGAACATGTAGCTGATGCCCTTGGTCATGATGGTGAAGTCAGTCAGGGCGGGAGAATACACCGCACCACCGGCACACGGACCGAGGATGCCTGAAATCTGGGGGATTACACCAGATGCCATGATATTGCGCTGGAATATCTCCGCATAGCCTGCGAGGGCATTTATGCCCTCCTGGATACGTGCACCTCCCGAGTCATTGAGACCTATGACAGGAGCACCCATCTTCATCGCCATGTCCATGATTTTGCATATCTTGAGCGCCATGGTCTCGCTCAGAGAGCCGCCGAACACCGTGAAATCCTGTGCGAAAACATACACAAGGCGTCCTTCGATAGTACCGTAACCGGTCACGACACCGTCACCGAGGTAGCTTTTCTTCTCTTGACCGAAGTTGGTGCAACGGTGGCGCACAAACATATCTATTTCTTCAAACGAACCTTCGTCAAGCAGCTGGGCGATGCGCTCTCGTGCAGTATATTTGCCTTTATCGTGCTGCTTCTGAATGGCTTTCTCGCCACCGCCGAGACGTGCCTCGGTACGGAGAGCGATGAGCTCTTTTACTTTTTCTAACTGGTTGCTCATTTCAGAGTGATGTAGGTATGAGTTAAATATTACTTCTTGTTAGGATCTTCACAAAGCTCTATGAGAGTGCCGCAAGTCGATTTCGGATGCAGGAAGGCGATATTGAGCCCTTCAGCACCCTTGCGGGGAGCCTTGTCGATGAGACGGCAGCCCTTCTCCTCCACTTCGGCGAGTGCGTTTGCCACACCGTCCTCGATGGCGAATGCCACGTGCTGTATGCCGCCGCGGCCTCCGTTGTTGGCTATGAATTTTGAGATGGCACTCTCGGGAGCTGTTCCCTCAAGGAGCTCTATCTTGGTCTGACCGACCTTGAAGAATGCGGTCTTTACTTTCTGGTCAGCTACTTCTTCGATGGCTGTACATTTAAGGCCGAGCATGTTCTCGTAAAACGGAATAGCCTCGTCAAGGCTTGGCACAGCGATACCGATGTGCTCGATGTGTGAAATATCCATAAAGTTATGTTATATGAAATAAAAGGTTGATATGTATGCAGATAGTTAATGTTTCCGCCTCAAAGAGTCTGTGATTTCAGATTATAAGGCATGTGCAAAAGTAGTATTTTTTTATATGAGTAACAATAATTTAGCCTCAAAATCCTATTATTGAAGACGCACTATGCGGATGCCGGTAGCTTTTTTCTGACGTGCCAGATAGTCAGCGAGAGGAAGCGGGTCTTCTATGACCTTCCCAGCTGTGGTGGACGCATGCAGCATATGCGGAATGCCCCTGTCGTCCTTAAATATTATGCCTGCATGCGACACGTCCAGTCCTTCGATAGAAGTGGTGATAAATACCACATCTCCATCGGTCAGGAACTCCCTGACTTCACGTGAAGATAGGGCGGTCTTAGGGATAAAATAACTTTTGGAGCGGTGCATACCTCGTTCCTTGTCCTTTATACGGGCATATGTAGCGGAATCGGCAAGTTGAGGATACTTGTCACGATGCGCCGTCATGAAGTTGACCGAAATGATATGGGCTTTGGCGCGGGGCGCATCCGAAGTCACCTCGCGGATATTTTTGCGATAGGTGTTGTCGGTAATCCAGTCAGATATATAGTGAAGTCGTGAGGCATATCCGTCCACCGTCCCGTTGCGATAGCGCATGTCTCTCAGATCATACAACGCATCTTTCCAATCCGCTTCCCCTTCTGACACCGACTTGGCGAGAGCCATGCTCAGTTCTACAAGAGTCGTGCAGTCAAGACCCGAAGTATTGACTGTGAGCATCTCTACTGGCGATTCAAGTGTTCCGCTGACATATGGCACATCCAGAAACTGTCTGGCAGCCAGCAATGTCAATGCTCCTTTGCCTCTGACCTCCGATGCCGAGAGTGTCTTGTAGACCGATGAAAGTTTGAGCGTATCTGAATGCTCGTCACCCCATCTGACTCTTGGTGACGATGAGACCTGTGATGAGGCATGCAAGGATGCCACCATCATTACCAACATTAAAAACGCGACCGGATACGATTTCATATGATAATATTAGGGATGAGATACCGCAAAAATACGATTAATTTAGTAATTTTGCATCATACAGAGAGTCGCGAATGCCCTCTTAACACCAAACCATCACATTTCTTACCGTATATGAATCCACACTCACGATTGCTTACATCACTGACAGCAATAGCTGCCGGGGGTGTCATTTCGGCGATTGCATGCACAAGCCTCATAGCCACAAGCGGTGCCACGACTGACGGAAGCGTCATGGCAACATACGCCGCCGACAGCCACACGCTCTACGGCGAGCTGTACAGCGCGCCAGAGGCTGACCATCCCAAAGGGACGATGCGCAAGGTAACCGAATGGGACACCGGACGCCACATAGGCGAAATCCCGCAGCCGCCACACACATACTCGACCGTAGGCAACATGAACCGTCACGGACTCACCATAGTCGAAAGCACATTCGGCGGACGCCACGAACTCGCCGACTCCACCGGACTGATCGACTACGGGTCGCTAATATATATAGCACTCGAACGGTCTAAAAACGCCCGCGAGGCTATCAAGACCATGACCGATCTCGTCAAGGAATACGGCTACTGCTCCGAAGGAGAATCATTCACTATCGCCGACCCCGACGAAGCATGGATAATGGAGATGGTGGGCAAGGGCGGCAAAAGCAAAGGTGCCGTGTGGGTGGCTATGAAAGTCCCCGACGGCTACATCGCGGCTCATGCCAATCATTCGCGCATCCACAAATTTCCCCTCAAGGATAAAGAAAACTGCATCTATTCACCTGATGTAATATCATTTGCCCGCAAGCAGGGATATTTCAATGGCAAAGACGAGGATTTCAGTTTCTCAAAAGCCTATGCCCCCGCTGACTTCGGAGCTTTGCGCGGATGCGAAGCTCGAGTATGGGCTTTCTACAACAAATTCGCATCAGGCATGGATTGCTATCTGCCATGGATCAACGAGGGCAAAGGTGAAGTCCTCCCCCTTTGGGTCAAACCCGACAAGCCCCTGAGCGTCGATGACATGAAATGGATGATGCGTGACCATTTCGAGGACACCCCATTTGACATGACCACCGACATAGGCGCAGGTCCCTACAAAGTCCCCTATCGTGCGCGCCCCATGGAGTTTGAAGTAGACAGCGTGAAATACGTCCACGAACGCGCCATAGCCACCCAGCAGACCGGGTTCTCGCTCGTAGCACAGATGAACCGCAACCACCCTGAGGCTATGAAAGGCATACTGTGGTTTGGATGCGACGATGCAAACACCAATGTTTACATACCGGTATTTTGCAGCGTGACACGCATACCCCGCGGTTTCCAGCCTGGCAACGGTGACCTCTATAACATCTCATGGGACTCCAGTTTCTGGGTCAACAATTTCGTGGCAAACCAGGCTTATTACCGTTACTCCCAGATGATTCCCGACATACGCAGAGTGCAGGGAAGCATCGAAAAACGCCTTGCTGCCGACACCGACTCGCTGCGCACAAGCATAGCCTCGCTTCCCACTCCGCAGGCAGCCGAGATACTTAATGACTACACCATCGCTGCAACAGACCGCTACATCAATGAATACCGAAATCTCGGAGAATACCTGCTTGTAAAATATCTTGACTTCAATATCAAGAAAGAGGACAGCAACGGCAAGTTTGCACGCACTTCCGACGGTATGCCCGTATCACCCAAATTCGGAGGTTATGATGATCCGCGTTACTTCCGGAGCATAGTCGACGAAACGGGAGACAAGCTGCGTGTCCGCGACATCGAAGCCGACTGAAATACTTCCGTTTTATAACTACTACAGCAAATATCCTGTCAATACGTCACCGCTCGTGACGATTGACAGGATATTTGATATTCAGAAGATTGCATCCTCCTTTTGGCACTTTAGGACACATCTGGCGACATTAATCCAAGAGATGCTTAATAACCGCAAATGTTGAAAAATTTTACATGCTTTTTGGTATCTAAATTGAGATAAAATCGTTACATTTGCACAGATAATGTTGTTACCGCAGTGTGGCGGGGACAATAATATACCTCCACTTGAGAAAGTAAACAGAATCATTAACATCCGATATGCTTACATTAGCGACTATTTCCAATTCAGCACTGGCTTTTACAGCCGCCTGCACGGGCATAGGTCTTGTAGCACTGGCGCTCTGGCTTGCCGGACTGATTTCTCCTCGCTCCTTCAACCCCCAGAAAGGGGAAGCCTACGAATGCGGCATCCCGACACGTGGCGAAAGCATGGCCCAGTTCAAGGTTGGCTACTATCTTTTTGCCATCCTGTTTCTCATGTTTGACGTTGAAACCGTATTCCTGTTCCCGTGGGCGGTAAGAGTCAAAGAACTCGGTACAGCCGGGCTGCTGAGTATCGCAATCTTTTTCTGTGTATTAGTGCTGGGTCTTGTATATGCCTGGCGGAAAGGAGCTCTTGAATGGAAGTAACCACAAAGTCCATGCCCTATGACGCATGGAAAGACAACGAATATATCGAAAAGCTGGTCAAGGAACTTCAGGATTCCGGCACCAACGTGATCATAGGGTCTCTTGACCATCTCATCAACTGGGGGCGTTCCAACTCCATCTGGCCGCTCACCTTCGCCACCAGTTGCTGCGGCATAGAATTTGTGTCGCTCGGAGCAGCGCGTTTCGACATGGCGCGTTTTGGCTGGGAAGTAGCACGTGCCTCACCTCGTCAGGCTGACTTCATCATGGTCGCCGGCACCATCGTCCATCGCATGGCTCCGGTATTGCGCCGTCTGTATGACCAGCTTGCCGAGCCTAAATATGTCATTGCCTGCGGCGGTTGTGCCATCTCTGGCGGTCCGTTCCGCAAGAGCTACCACGTAGCCATGGGTATTGAGGACATTATACCTGTAGATGTGTTTGTGCCTGGCTGTCCTCCTCGTCCAGAGGCGATGATTTATGGCATCATGCAGCTCTCTCGCAAAATCAAAGTCGAGAAATTCTTCGGCGGAGTCAACCGTCAGGAGAAGCAGGAAGAATTTCTGAAATCACACCCCATCGAGGGCATAGATGACGCAAAATAACGATACTGTTTTTCATTCCTACACCTTATATATTAATATATGGCAAATATTCAGGAAAAAATAGCCAAACTGTTTCCCGAAGCATCTTTTGAAGAAGCCGACACCCTGACCATCACCATCCCTGATGCCAAGTGGCATGAGCTGGCAAAGACGCTGCGTGATGATGCCGAACTGGCGTTTGACTATTTAGTGACCATAGTCGGCATGGACTGGAAAGACAGTCTCGGCTGCATATATTATCTCGACAGCACAAAGCACAACACTCATATCGCAGTCAAAGTCATCGCTACAGGTGACCGCGAGACCCCTTACATTCACTCTATCAGCGACCTTTACGCCATAGGATGCATCTATGAGCGTGAGGTCTATGACTTTTTCGGCATAATCTTCATCGGCAATCCCGATATGCGCCGCCTCTTCCTCAGCATCGACTGGAAAGGCTTCCCGCTTCGCAAGGATTATGACATGGATCCCAACGTCAATCCTGTGCCGCTTGAAAGCGAACGCCAAAGCGATTTCACCCAGACTTATGTCGAAGGTGCTGACGGCAAGATTGTCAAGGAAGAAAAACGTGTGTTCGCCGAAAATGACTTCGTGGTCAACATAGGTCCGCAGCACCCTGCCACACACGGTGTGCTCCGCTTCCGCACAGCCGTCGATGGCGAGACCATCAAGAAGATTGACGTGTACATGGGCTATATCCACCGCGGAGTAGAGAAAATCTGCGAGATGGATACCTATTTCCAGACACTCCACTTCATGGACCGTCTGGACTATTTTTCAGCCCATCCCTACCACCACTGCCTCTGCATGTGTATCGAGAAGGCTGCCAACATCGAAGTTCCCCGCCGCGCTCAGGTCATCCGTGTAATCATGGACGAGCTGTCACGTATCGCCAGCCACTGTCTTTTCATCGGCACATTCTGCATGGACCTCGGTGCTACCACCATGCTGTTCTACACCCTGCGTGTGCGCGAACAGATTCTTGACATCATGGACAAGACATGCGGTGCACGCATGACATTTAACTACGAGACTATCGGAGGCGTGATAGCCGACCTTGACCCAGATTTTGTAAAGGACGTTAAGGCTCTGCTTGAAGTCCTCCCCAAGAATATCAAGGAATACAACAAGCTCTTTACCGGCAACGTCATCACCCGTAACCGCATGGAGGGCGTCGGAGTACTCAGCCGCGAAGATGCCATCTCCTGGGCTATCACAGGTCCCTCGGGACGTGGTTCGGGCTGGGCATGCGACATCCGCAAGACTGCACCCTATGCAGTGTACGACGAAGTGGAATTTGATGAAGTCGTCCGCACCGAAGGCGACTCCATGGCTCGCTTCAAAGTGCGTATGGACGAGATGGAGCAGAGTGCCCGCATTATAGCCCAGCTCATTGACAAAATCCCCGAAGGCGACATCCAGGCTAAGGTGCCCAAGGTGCTCCGTCTGCCCGAAGGACGCTGGTATCAGACCGTTGAAGGCTGCCGTGGCGCATTCGGTATCTATATCGAGAGCGATGGCGGCACATCTCCCTACCGTCTGAAGATAGCACCTCCCTGTCTGCCGCTTGCTGCCGTGGTCGATCACCTCACCGAAGGCTCCAAGATTGCCGACCTTATCACTATAGGCGGCTCGCTTGACTATATCGTTCCCGACATGGACCGTTAAATCGTCAGAAAAAATCAAAACAAACCAACTATATCATCACATCATCCGTTAGATAATCAACGATTATGCAAGATTTCTCGGAACTGACCGCATTTATCCACTCGCTGCTGATGCAGTTTCTGCCCCATTGGGCTGCTGTGACAGTAGAGTGCGTCATCATAGCCGTGTGCCTTCTGCTGGCATACTCACTGCTGGCGTTGTTCTACATATGGTTTGAGCGCAAGGTGTGCGCCGCATTCCAGTGCCGACTCGGTCCTAACCGCGTAGGTCCGTGGGGTCTTCTCCAGAGTGTCGCCGACATGTTCAAGATACTCATCAAGGAGCTGATTTCACTCAAGTACACTGACAAATTCCTTTTCGCGCTGGCCCCCTATCTGGTGATTCTTGCCTCGATGCTCGGTTTTGCCGTGCTTCCATGGGGCAACGGACTTCAGATAATAGACTTCAACATCGGCATCTTCTTCCTGATTGCCTGTTCGTCTATCGGAGTTCTTGGCATACTGCTTGCCGGATGGTCGTCCAACAATAAGTTCACCCTTATCGGAGCCCTCCGAAGCGGAGCGCAGATGGTAAGCTACGAGCTTTCGGTCGGTCTGAGCATCCTGACCATGGTGGCTTTCGCAGGCTCAATGTCTGTCGGCGACATCGTCAACGCGCAAGCCAACGGCTGGTTCATATTTACCGGACATGTCCCTGCGGTGATAGCATTCGTGATCTATCTCATCGCTGGTACTGCCGAGACCAACCGAGGCCCGTTTGACCTTCCCGAAGCCGAGAGCGAGCTGACCGCAGGTTACCATACAGAATATTCAGGCATACATTTCGGCTTCTTCTATCTTGCTGAATACCTTAACCTGTTTATCGTGGCTGGCGTGGCAGCACTGATGTTCTTCGGAGGCTGGATGCCCTTCCACATCAACGGATGGGACGGATTCAACCATGTAATGGACTATATACCCTCGGTAGTGTGGTTCATCGGCAAAGCCATCGCGCTTTCATTCATAATCATATGGTTTAAGTGGACTTTCCCCCGCCTGCGTATCGACCAGCTGCTGGCTCTGGAGTGGAAGTATCTGCTGCCCATCAATCTCGTCAACCTCGTACTGATGGTGTGCTGCATCGTCTACGGCTGGCATTTCTAACGATACATAACTCTCACCATAATCTAAACCCATAACCCCTGAATAACCCGTCAAATAATATTATGAGCGACAAATTCGGAAAAATAGCCCAGGTGATCGGACCGGTTGTCGATGTCATCTTCGAGGGTGACGACAATGAGATTCCTGCCATCTACACGGCATTGAAAGTCGACCGTCCCGACGGTCACGAGCTCATCCTTGAAGTTGAGCAGCACATCGGAGAAGACACTTGCCGGTGTGTGGCGATGGAAAGTACCGACGGGCTTCAGCGTGGACTGCGCGTCGACAACCTTGAGCGACCCATCGCAGTCCCCACGGGCGCACAGGTCAAGGGCCGTCTGCTCAATGTGATCGGTGAGGCTATCGACCGTCTCCCCGCTCTTAAGGAGACCGACCTCCGTCCTATCCATCAGCCAGCCCCTGCATTTGAAGACCTTACCATAGGCACTGAGATTCTTTATACAGGTATCAAGGTGATTGACCTTCTTGAGCCTTATAGCAAAGGCGGTAAGATCGGTCTGTTCGGTGGCGCAGGTGTAGGTAAGACCGTGCTCATCATGGAACTTATCAACAACATCGCCAAGGGTCATAACGGTTTTTCCGTATTTACCGGCGTGGGCGAACGCACACGTGAGGGTAACGACCTGCTCCGTGAGATGATCGAGAGCGGTGTCATGAAATACGGTGAAAAATTCAAGGAAGGCATGGAAAAAGGCGAGTGGAACCTCGCCGACGTCGACATGAAGGAGGTTGCCGACAGTCAGGCTACCCTTGTGTTCGGTCAGATGAACGAACCGCCGGGCGCACGTCTGCGTGTGGCTCTCTCGGGTCTTACCGTGGCTGAGCAGTTCCGTGACCAGGACGGCGGAGGCAAGGAGATTCTGCTCTTCATTGACAACATCTTCCGTTTCACCCAGGCAGGTTCTGAGGTATCAGCGCTTCTCGGCCGTATGCCGTCGGCTGTAGGCTACCAGCCTACCCTCGCCTCAGAGATGGGTGCCCTGCAAGAGCGTATCACCTCGACCAAAAACGGTTCCATCACATCCGTACAGGCTATCTACGTGCCTGCCGATGACTTGACCGACCCGGCTCCTGCCACCACATTCAGCTTCCTTGACGCCACCACGGTGCTCAGCCGTAAGATTGCCGAGCTTGGCATCTATCCTGCTGTTGACCCGCTGGAATCCACATCGCGCATCCTTGACCCCAACATCATCGGCGAAGAGCATTACAATGTGGCACAGGCAGTCAAGCAGCTTCTCCAGAAATACAACGAGCTACAGGATATCATCGCCATCCTCGGTGTTGACGAACTATCTGACGAAGACAAGCTTGTGGTGTCACGCGCACGTCGCGCCCAGCGCTTCCTCTCGCAGCCGTTCTTCGTGGCTGAGCAGTTTACCGGACTCCCCGGAGTCATGGTGCCGCTCAACGAGACCATCCGTGGCTTCAAGATGATTCTTAGTGGCGAGATGGACGAATATCCAGAGCAGGCGTTCCTCAACGTCGGGACCATCGACGAAGCGATAGCTAAGGGCAAGAAGATGCTTGCCGAAGTCGAAGGATAACCGATATGTAAACCGACTCTCCACACTGACAATATATCCAGATCGCAAGACTGACTGACATGACACTCAAGATAATATCCACCGAGGACATCCTCTTTGAAGGCGAAGTGACCGCAGTGCACCTCCCGGGACAGGCGGGACGCTTTACCGTCCTCCGTAATCACGCCACACTCATAGCGGCTCTCACCGCCGGCACCATCGGCTACGAAAGCCTTGAGGGGCACGGTGAGCTGCCGATACAAGGTGGCATGGCGGATATTGACAACAACGTCATCTCTGTATGTGTTTATTAGCCAGTGTACATTATCCCAGTTTAAACGAACTATAAAACAAAGCCATTTAGCATATGTCTGCCAAATCCAATAATATAGCCATCAGACTGATACTCGCAGTGTCAGCCCTGTTGTTGGTCGCCCCATGCTCTATGGCAGAGAATGCAGCAGACACGACCCTTACCGGCGGCAACGAAAGCATCGCCCAGAACGAAAGCATCGCCCAGATGGTAGACGCGCAAGCCGAGAAAGAGGAAAGCGCCATCAATCCCAAGGAAATCATATTCGAACACCTCGGTGACGGATATGGATGGGAAGTCCCCTTCAATCACCATCTGCGCATTCCCCTCCCTGTCATCGTGTGGGGTACTGACGGACTGCACGTCTTCTCTTCCTCACGTCTGGCTCATGGTGAAGAGTATGTGGACGGCAACGCTACATTCAAGATTGCAGGCAAAGACAGCAAGCACAAAGGCAAAGTGGTGGAGATAGTCGACGGCAAGGAAATCAAGCCATGGGATTTCTCTATCACCAAGAATGTGTGCGCTCTCTTTATCACCGTCATCCTCGTGCTGTGGGCTGTGCTGTCAGTAGCCCGCTGGCATAAGACGCAGGGGCATAAGGCTCCGCGAAAGATGGTAGGCTTCATGGAACTGCTGATAATGTTTGTCTACGACGGCGTAATCAAGCCCACTCTTGGTGACAAAGCCAAGAAGTTCGGTCCATATCTGCTGACGGTATTCTTCTTCATCCTCATAATGAATCTCATGGGTCTCATCGTGGTATTCCCCGGTGGTGCAAACCTCACCGGAAATATAGCTGTGACACTCGTGCTTTCGATACTGACATTCCTCGTGACCAATATCTTCGCCACCAAGCACTATTGGAAAGAGATATTCTGGCCTGAGGTACCCACATGGCTCAAAGCACCTCTGCCCATCATGCCAGTGATAGAGATATTCGGCATGTTCACCAAACCGGCAGCCTTGACCGTGCGTCTGTTCGCAAATATGATGGGAGGCCACATGATAGTGCTTGTGCTGACACTGCTCATCTTCATATTCGCATCCATGGGACCTGTGGTGCTTGGCGGCACAACTGCCCTCTCCATGGTATTCTCAGTGTTTATGCTGCTTATCGATGTGCTCGTCAGCTTCATACAGGCTTATGTATTCACGATGCTTTCGACCATATTCATAAGTCTTGCACAGGACAAAGGCCATGAGGCTCATCCCAAACCACAAGAAAATTAATCTGTAAAAAATAAAACACACTCACCTAAAAACTTTAAGATTATGTTATCAGCAGCAATCTCAGGTCTTCTCGGTATTGGCGCATGTATCGGCGCCGGAATCGCAGCTATCGGAGCCGGTATAGGTATCGGCAAAATCGGTTCATCAGCCATGGAAGCTATAGCCCGCCAGCCCGAATCATCAGGCGACATCCGAAGCAACATGATTGTGATCGCAGCCCTCGTCGAAGGTGTGGCTCTGTTCGCTGTTATCGTCTGCATACTCTCGTTCTTCCTCTAATCAGCTCCACAGAGAGAGACTGAACATCTCTCCTATGCTCTCCAACTATCCTCAACCTCAAGTCACCTCCAGCCCTGGCATGGGCTCTCTATTATCAATTAATCGTAACTCATGGAACTATTCACGCCCGACTTCGGATTGATATTCTGGATGTTCATAGCATTCGCTATCCTTTTCTTCATTCTCTGGAAATGGGGCTGGCCCGTCATCATCTCGTCAGTCGAGAAACGCGCTGATCTCATAGACAAAGGCGTTGAATATGCCCAGAGTGCCAAGGAGCAGCTTGACAATGCACGTGAAGCCGCCGACAAGCAGCTTGCAGAAGCTCGTCGCCAGCAGGCTGACATGCTCCGCGATGCCGAGAAGATGAAGACACAGATCATCGATGAGGCTCGCAGCGAGGCGCAGAAGGAGGCAAAGAAAGTCATGGATGCAGCCAAGCTCTCCATGGAGCAGGAACGCAAGGAAGCCGAACGACAGCTGCGCAATGATGTCGGCCAGTTTGCTCTTGACATCGCCACCAAGGTGGTGAAAAACCAGATGGCAGACCAGAAGGCTCAGAAACAGCTCGTAGACTCCCTGCTTAAGGATATCGAGACAAAAAACTAACCTGACAATCCACAAACCACACCACAAAGGTTAATATGAACGACGGCCTAATACCTCGCAGATACGCCAAGGCTCTCTATAAGTTTGCCCTTGAAAAAGGTCAAGACGCTTCAATGTACCGTCTTATGACCGAGCTGTGTGCCAGTTTTGCCGCACAGCCAGCGTTGCAGGCCACCATGGCCAACCCGTTTGTGGCTGACAGAGCCAAGCAGCAGCTCGTAGTCACAGCATGCGGACTCAGCAAGCCAGATCAGGTGCTTGCTGACTTCCTTCATATGCTCGCTGACAACAAGCGTCTGCCTATGCTCCACGCCATAGCTCTCGCCTATCTTGACATATACCGCCAAGCCCATAATATCCATCAAGTGACCGTCACTTCGGCTGTGCCTCTTGACAAGGCTACCGAAAAGCGTATAGCCGATGTCATCCAGCAGCAGATAGGAGCCGGCGGCACCATGGAGTACAGCAGCGTGGTTGATCCCTCCATCATAGGAGGTTTCACAGTAGCGATTGACAACGACAAGCTTGACGCATCCATAGCCAACGAGTTGAAACAGTTGAAACTAAACTTATTAAAGTAACATAAGGAATCCCATCAGACGCCCTTATCAAACCATACCTTAAAATGATCAATCCCAGCGAGATATCAGAAGTTCTGAAGCAACAGCTTGAAAATGTCAACTCCAAAGTGACATTTGAGGAAACCGGCCGTGTGCTCGAAGTGGGCGACGGCGTGGCTCACGTCTACGGTCTTGACAATGTATGCGCCAATGAGCTTGTAGAATTTGAAAACGGCGTCAAAGGTGTTGCCCTCAACCTTGAGGAAAGCAATGTCGGTGTCATACTGCTCGACCGTGTCAACTCCGTGACCGAGAACATGAGCGTAAAGCGTACCGGCGAGATTGCTTCGATACCCGTAGGCGAAGGTCTGTGCAGCCGTGTAATCAATGTGCTCGGCGAGCCTATCGACGGACGCGGTCCTATCCAAGGCGAACTGCTCAACATGCCTCTGGAGCGCAAAGCTCCCGGAGTCATCTTCCGCCAGCCGGTCAACCAGCCGCTCCAGACCGGTATCAAAGCTGTGGATTCCATGGTGCCCATAGGTCGCGGACAGCGCGAGCTTATCATCGGCGACCGCCAGATAGGCAAAACCGCCATAGCTATAGACACCATCATCAACCAGCGCAAGAATTTCGAGGCTGGCAAGCCAGTCTACTGCATCTACGTGGCAATCGGACAGAAGGCTTCATCCGTGGCATCACTCGTGGAGACACTCCGCAAATACGGTGCTCTGGACTACACAGTCGTAGTTGCAGCTACAGCAAGTGACTCCGCTTCAATGCGCTACTATGCCCCATTTGCAGGTGTAGCCATCGGCGAATATTTCCGCGACACTGGTCGTGATGCTCTCATCATCTACGATGATCTCTCCAAGCAGGCTGTGGCATACCGTGAGATTTCGCTGATTCTTAAGCGTCCCTCTGGTCGTGAGGCATATCCTGGCGATATCTTCTATCTGCATTCCCGTCTGCTCGAACGTGCTGCCAAGATCATCGACAACCAGCAGGTAGCCGAGCAGATGAATGACCTCCCAGAGGTGCTCAAGTCTAAAGTGAAAGGCGGCGGCTCTCTGACTGCGCTCCCTATCATCGAGACCCAGGCAGGTGACGTGTCGGCATACATTCCTACCAACGTGATTTCAATCACCGACGGTCAGATATTCCTAGAAACCGCACTCTTCAACCGCGGTATCCGTCCGGCAATCAACGTAGGTATCTCCGTGTCACGTGTCGGCGGTAACGCGCAGATCAAGTCAATGAAGAAGGTGGCAGGTACGCTCAAAATCGATCAGGCACAGTTCCGCGAGCTTGAATCGTTCACCAAATTCGGCGGCGATATTGACCCCGTGACCGCACGCGTGATTGACAAAGGCCGCAAGAACGAGCGTCTGCTCATACAGCCCCAGTACCGTCCTATGCCGGTAGAAGAGGAAATTGCCGTCATCTATTGCGGCACCAAGGGACTCCTTGACAAAGTGCCTCTTGACAAGGTGCACGAATTTGAGACACAGCTGCTCCAGTTGCTCCATGCCAAATATCAGGCAGATGTGCTTGATGTGCTGGCATCCGGCAAGCTCACCGATGAGTGCGCTGAAAAACTGACCCAGGCAGCTGCCGACATAGCCGGACAGTTTGCATCCTGACCCCGGTAGATACGACATAAGCATATAACCAACAGAAAGAATCACACATATACTAACCCGTCATAATGGCAACACTGCGAGAACTTAAAGGACGCATCGGCTCAGTGGCATCCTCCGAGAAAATCACCGGAGCCATGAAGATGATATCATCTGCCAAGATGCACAAAGCCGAACAGGCTTTGCGCCGCTTGCAGCCTTTCCGTGGCCAGATAGAGACCATCATCGGCAATCTTCTCAGCACAGATGCGCAGTTTGCCTCTCCCCTCCTCGAGAAGCGCGACATCAAACACCTCGCCATCGTGGTACTCGGAAGCGATGACGGACTCTGTGGAGCTTATAACGTCAATATATTCAAGCAGTTTCTACATCATCTGCGCCTCTACCGTCAGAAATGGGGTGAAAATATTGATGTAACAGTATATCCTGTGGGCGAGAAGATAGCCAAGGCCATCACGAAAATCGAAGATGCGCATCTCCACGTGGTCAGACGTGAAGGTCTTGATTCCCGCACCACTGGTGATGGCGTCAAAGATTTTCTGGATTATCTCAAAAATGAGTTTCTGCGGGGAACACTTGACTGCGTGTTCCTCCACTACATGCACTTCAAAAGTGTCAGCCGCCAGAATTTCACCGAGCAGCAGCTTCTACCTATCTTGCAAGAGAGTTTTGAGGCAGAAGGCGAAGCTAAAGCGTCTAATCGTCCATGCCTGTTTGAACCGGATGCGGCTTCAATCTTCTCTGCCGTGCTCCCCATGTATCTCATGGCAGTCCTGCAAGACGTTTTCACCGAAAACCGCGCATCCGAGCAGGCTTCGCGTGTCATGGCAATGCAAAGTGCCAATGACAACGCCAAGAAACTCCTTGACGAGTTGCAACTCGAATATAACAAACTACGCCAGCAAGCCATCACCTCCGAGCTCCTCGACATACTCGGTGGTCAGGCTCGTTAGGCACCACCATTTCTCCCGGATGCGTTGACGCCCCAATCGGCAGAGCATCACACTGACATAATTGACGAATATAATTAAACCAAACATAACCCCTTAGCTCGATTAACATCAATAACATTTATGGGTAGTGTTAAAGACTATTTTTCATCATTAGGGACCGGCGTGGCAAGCCTTCTCAAGGGCATGTCAGTGACCGGTAAGGAATTTATCACCCCTAAGATAACTGAAAGATACCCCGAAAATCGTGAGATTTATCATGTCCCGCAGCGTTTCCGCGCTTGCCTTGAATTAGTGTATGATGCCGAAGGGCGCCACAAATGTATCGCTTGCGGCACTTGTGAACGCGTATGTCCTAACGGAACCATCAAGCTCGACATCGATACCGTAGAGACATGGGACGGCAAGAAGAAAAAGCATCTCGCAGGGTATAACTATGACCTGGGCAGCTGCACTTTCTGCCAGCTGTGCGTGACTAACTGTCCGACCAACGCCCTGGCATTCAGCAATGATTTCGAACAGGCAGTGTTCACTCGTGACAAACTTGTCAAGCAGCTCAAATATCTGCCCGACATCCCCGAACCCGAACCCTCAGAGGAAGAAAAGAAACGAATCCTCGCCGAGCGCGAAGCCAAACTGGCTGCCGCCAAAGCCGCTGCTGAAGCCAAGAAGGCTGCCGCCGCTAATGCTCCAGCAGCTCCCGCACAGGACGATCCTCTTGCCAAGGCTCTCGCAGCAGCCGCCGGCGACCCTGAAAAACTCGCAAAAATCAAGGCTGCAATGGCTGCCAAAGCCGCCCGTGAAGCTGCCAAAGGCGCCGCAGCCCCTGCTGATACCGCTGCGAAAGCTGCCGAAGCTCCCAAACAGGATCCTCTCGCCAAAGCACTCGCCGCTGCTGCCAACGACCCCGAAAAACTCGCCAAAATCAAGGCTGCGATGGCTGCAAAAGCCGCCCGTGAAGCTGCCAAAGGCGACAAATAATACCTCTGTTATAAGCATTAAAGTCAATTAATTTCTATATGGAATCAGTAGGAAGTACCATCGTATCCTGGATGATTATCATCGCAATCATCGTCTTCTCGATACTGACCGTAACCACCCGCAAAATCCTGCGAGCCGCGACATATCTGCTGTTCACGCTTTTTGCCGCTGCTGTGCTCTATTTCAAACTGGATTATGAGTTTCTCGGAGCCGTGCAGATAGCCGTATATGCCGGCGGCATCGTGGTACTGTTTGTATTCTCTATTTTGCTTACCTCACACCCCGGCGACAACAGCCGCCGACTGACATCTCGCCGTAAGGTGCTCGGCACAATAGCCGCAGTGCTGACCCTCGGCATCACGGGTGCAGTCCTTTTCAGCCGCTGCGCCATGATGGCGACTCAACTCCCCGCTATGGAAAACCCATCGATGAAACTGATCGGCGAGACCATGATGGGCACCGGAGCCGGACAGTATCTTCTCCCCTTCGAGGCTATAAGCATATTGCTCCTTGCATGTATAATAGGAGGTGTCGTTGTGGCACGCAAACGTTGATATAACCAGTCACAAATATTGTCTAACCGCACACACATACTCCGATATAGTTAAGATTATGGATATCTCAATGATATATTATCTGGTGCCTACGCTGGTAATGTTCTGCTGTGGCATCTACGGATTCATCACTCGCAAGAACATGATTGCGATGCTGATTTCCATTGAGCTGATGCTCAACGCCGTTGACATCAACTTTGTGATATTTAACCGATATCTCTTCCCCGGACAACTCGAAGGCATGATGTTTACCCTCTTTGCCATCGCCATCGCCGCTGCTGAGACAGCTCTGGCTATTGCAATCATCATCAACCTCTACCGTGCCCACAAGAATATCGATGTCAGCGACCTCACTAAAATGAAATTCTGATTACGGCCATGGCTATCACACTTCCGTTACTCATACTCGTTATCCCGTTGTTCATGTTCTTGCTGCTCGGTCTTGCCGGCAACAAGATGAGCCACCGCATGGCAGGCATACTCAGCTGCCTGGGAATGGGCACTACCATGGTGCTCGCATACATTGTATCGTTCACTTATTTTTTCAGCGGTAATCCCGACTTCGTAGATGCCGAAGCCCACACACGTCTGCAGTGGGTGGTATTCAATGTCGACTGGCTGTCGTTTACTGACAATCTGGTCATCCGTCTCGGATTCCTGCTTGACCCGATAGCCGCCCTGCTGCTTGTGGTCATCACCACCATATCGTTTATGGTGCATCTCTACAGCATGGGATATATGCGTGACCACCACGGCGTGTGGGAGAAGGGCTTCCAGCGTTTCTATGCGTTCCTGTCACTCTTCAGCTTCTCGATGCTCGGACTGGTCGTAGCCACCAACATTTTCCAGATGTACATCTTCTGGGAGCTTGTAGGTGCATCGTCATTCCTTCTCATCGGATTCTACTACCGCAAGCCCTCGGCTGTCCTCGCTGCCAAGAAGGCATTTATCGTGACACGTTTTGCTGACCTCGGCTTCCTTATCGGTATTCTTGCCCTCAGCTACTATACCGGAACATTCAACTTCATGGATCTCACCTCCTCACAGCTTGTGTCAGGCGCATATCAGGTCAACATCGAGACTGCCGAAAATATCAAAAACATCTTTGCCACCAGCGCAGCCCCCACATTTATGGGCGCATCGGTGCTGACATGGGCGCTTGTGCTCATCTTCATGGGCGGCATGGGCAAATCAGCCATGATGCCGCTCCACATCTGGCTTCCCGATGCGATGGAAGGTCCTACTCCCGTATCTGCCCTTATCCACGCCGCCACCATGGTCGTGGCAGGTGTGTATCTCGTGGCACGTCTCTTCCCCCTCTACCTGATGGAGGAAGCATCACTGGAGATAATCACCATTGTCGGTGCGCTGACAGCATTCTACGCAGCGATGGTAGCCTGCACGCAGGTTGACATCAAGCGTGTCCTCGCCTTCTCAACCATCTCGCAGATTGCATTCATGATGGTGTCACTCGGCGTAGCACGTCCTGAGTTCCACCACGGCATCGGCTACATGGCATCGATGTTCCATCTGTTCACACACGCCATGTTCAAGGCGTTGCTCTTCCTCTGCGCCGGCGCGCTCATCCATGCCATCGGTTCAAATGACTACACCGACATGCACGGTCTGCGCAAGTACATGCCCGTAACCCACATCACATTCCTCATAGGCTGTCTGGCTATCGCAGGTATCATCCCATTCGCCGGATTCTTCTCCAAGGACGAGATCCTGACCGCCACCATGGGTCACTCCACATTCTGGTATATCTGGATGTCGGCTGTAGCCGGTCTGACCGCCTTCTACATGTTCCGCCTCTACTATCTCATATTCTGGTGGAAGGAACACAAAGTGCGTGAAGGACACCATGCACCCCATGACCAGCCCTGGACCATGACTCTCCCTCTGGTGATTCTTGCTGCCATCTCTTGCGTGGCTGGCTTCGTGCCTATGGGCAACCTCGTCACCTGGAACGGCCATGAGATGTTCCCCGAAGGAGTTTCCTTCTTCACCAATCTCAAGGCTCTCGACTGGACAGTAGCTTGCGTAAGCCTTGCTGTAGCCATCGTAGCCATCATAATTGCCACAGTGATGTACCGCAAGGAAAATCCGCTGCCGGCAAAGATGAAGCGCGCTCTCCCCGCCCTGTGGGACTGGTGCTACCACCGCTTCTACTGGGACGAGCTTTACATGTTCATCACAAAGCGCATCATCTTCAATGGCATCTGCAAGCCTATCGCATGGTTTGACCGCCATATCATTGACGGCACCATGGACGGATTTGCCATCGTGACCAACAAGCTCTCCTTCGCCATCCGCGGATTCCAGAGCGGCAACGCCCAGACCTACGTATGGTGGTATCTCATCGGAGTGCTTGCTCTCGGAGGCATCACGGCTCTCTGCCTGTTGTAATCTCCCTCCCATCCATCTCATATCTGAAGCTCTTTATAACAGACACAATCATTAAGTGAAATAACAGTCACATTATGTTTTCCAATATACTCATCTACTTCGTGGTTATCCCGGTAGTGATGCTCGGAGCCCTCGCCCTCTGCCGTGGCATGAAAGCCATCCGCACGGTAGCCGTCACCGGTTCGCTCGCCCTGCTGGGTCTGTCGATCTGGGTGCTGTGCGACTATCTTGAAATGCGCGCAGCCGGCATTGATTCGCCGATGCTGTTTACCGGCTCCTGGAGCTGGTTCGCTCCCTTGAACATTAATCTTGCTGTGGGCGTTGACGGCATCTCGATTGCCATGCTCATACTCTCGTCAGTAATATTGCTGACAGGCTCATTCGCCTCATGGAAAATCAATCCGCTGCCCAAGGAGTTCTTCCTTTGGCTCGTACTGCTGTCGACAGGCGTATTCGGATTCTTCATCTCCATTGACCTGTTCACGATGTTCATGTTCTATGAGGTCGCTCTTATCCCCATGTACCTGTTGATCGGCGTATGGGGCAGCGGCAACAAGAACTACTCAGCCATGAAGCTGACCCTGATGCTCATGGGCGGCTCGGCATTCCTGATGCTCGGTCTGATAGGCATATATTACCATTCAGCTCCCGAAGGTGATCCTCTGACATGGAACATCCTCGAGATTGCCCAGAACAGCTCCATAGATAAAGGTTGGCAGTATTTCCTCTTCCCGATGACATTCGTAGGTTTCGGTGTCCTCGGTGCCATGTTCCCCTTCCACACATGGAGTCCTGACGGTCACGCATCAGCACCTACAGCAGTGTCTATGCTCCATGCAGGCGTGCTTATGAAGCTCGGCGGCTACGGCTGCTTCCGCGTGGCTATCTACCTCATGCCCGAGGCTGCCACCGAACTCGCCTGGATATTCCTCATCCTGACAGGTATCTCAGTGGTCTACGGTGCGTTCAGCGCATGTGTCCAGACCGACCTCAAGTATATCAACGCATACTCATCGGTGAGCCACTGCGGACTCGTGCTTTTCGCCATCCTGATGCTCAACACCACCGCCATGACAGGTGCCATCATGCAGATGCTCAGCCACGGTCTGATGACAGCACTCTTCTTCGCCCTCATCGGTATGATTTACGGACGTACACATACACGTGACATCACCAAGATGGGCGGTCTTATGCAGATCATGCCCTATCTCGCTGTCTGCTATGTGATAGCCGGTATGGCATCGCTCGGTCTGCCCGGTCTTAGCGGTTTCGTAGCCGAAATGACCATATTCGTAGGCTCGTTTGAGCATGCCGACATGTTCCACCGCGTATTCACCATAGTGGCTTGCTGCTCTATCGTCATCACCGCCGTCTACATACTCCGTGTGGTAGGCAAGCTCCTCTTCGGTCCGGTATATGATGACCACCACCGCACACTGACCGATGCCGAGTGGTGGGAACGTACATCCACCATCGCACTCATCGTATGCGTGGCAGGCATAGGCTGCTTCCCCAATTTCTTTGTAGATTTGATCAAGTTCACGTTCAGCCCCGAAATCTTCGCGGTGCTTGGCATGAAATAATTCCCACAACCCATTAAGTTACTCTGAAGCTTAGCAATGGATTACTCACAGTTTTTAGCCATGAAGCAGGAAATCGGTGTACTGATCGTTTTCCTCCTGGTATTCCTCTATGACACCTTCATGCCACGCAAGGGACAGGCGGTGCTGCCACTCGTAGCCACCGTACTGTTCGGATGTTTCACTGCCCTCTGCTTTGTCACTCCGTGGCCTGACACTATCGATGCATTTGCCGGGATGTACACATCATCTACGGTAATCGTAGCCATCAAAAACATCCTCAACGTGGGTGTGCTTATCGTGCTCATCCAGTCGATGAAGTGGGCAAACAGCGAAACTACAGCCATACGCCGTGGCGAGTTCTACGAGCTGTTGCTCGTGACACTCTTCGGCATGTATCTGATGATTTCCGCTCGCCACTTCCTCCTCTTCGTAATCGGACTGGAAACAGCCTCGCTACCTCTCGCTGCCATGGTGGCATTTGACAAACACCGTTACGAGAGTCATGAAGCAGCCATCAAATACATTCTGACCGCTATCTTCTCGTCAGCCATATTCATGATGGGTCTGTCATTTGTCTACGGTCTGACCGGCTCGCTTTATTTCACCAACATCGCTGCAGCCATCGCTGCCGGAGGTGCTGTAAGCGGTCTGCTTGCTCTGGCACTCGCATTCGTCATCTCTGGTATCGGATTCAAGCTTTCGCTTGTACCCTTCCACCTTTGGACTGCTGATGTATATCAGGGTGCTCCGACATCGGTGACATCTTACCTCTCTGTAATCTCTAAAGGCGCAGCTGCTTTCGCATTCATGGTCATACTGACTCAGGTATTCGGTGCAGTCTATGCCCAGGCATGGGAATGGATGCTCTATGCTCTGATTATCCTGACCATCACAATCGGTAACCTGTTTGCCATCCGCCAGAAAAACATGAAGCGCTTCCTGGCATTCTCCTCTGTATCACAGGCAGGCTACATCATGCTCGGCATCATGGCTGATGACGCAATGGGTACAGCAGCCTTGATGTTCTACATCCTCGTCTACGTATTCAGCAACCTCGCAGCATTCGGTGTCATACAAGCCATCGAGAACGCTTCAGGCAAAGTGGATATGGACAGCTACAAGGGACTCTACAAGACCAATCCCCGTCTGTCTGTAGCGATGATGCTCGCCATGTTCTCTCTCGCAGGTATCCCACCGTTTGCCGGATTCTTCAGCAAATTCTTCATCTTCACCAGTGCCATCTCACAGGGTTCGATAGCAATCTACGTGCTCGTGCTTATCGCATTGATCAACACTATCGTATCCCTCTACTACTATCTATTGGTAGTCAAGGCAATGTTTATCAGTGATGACGAGTGTGTGATACCCACATTCCGCTCAGCCGGTTCAGAGCGTCTGGGTCTGTGGATCACGGTTGCAGGCATCCTTGGTCTCGGCATCATCAGCTGCTTCTACAACTATCTGCTTGACATCACTTCTGTAATATAATCAGCAAAACACTAACCTACAAAAAATCGCCGCATGCCGTCTTATAATGATGGCGTGCGGCGATTAAATACTCAATATGGCACTCATAACCTGTGACGAATGCGGGCACCGCATTTCCGATAAATCCATCTTCTGCCCTAACTGCGGCTATCCGACCCATCTCAACAAAGCTCTCCGCGAGAACAGCAATGAGGAATCAGCACCTGCAAAGTCTGCTCTCAAACAACCCTCCCAGAAGTCAGAAATGTCTGACAAGGCGGTGGAAAAAATCCTCTCACAGTCAACTCCACAGTATTCTGAGGATAGCGATTTATCAAAAATAGCAGATCTTGACAGCAAAGAGAAAACCGTCACAGACAAAGAAGAGGCAGCTATTGAATCCATCGATACAGATGCCAGCACTCAAGTGCAAGATGCCCTCGCAGAGTATGAAGCTACACTATCCAAACCGCTGACACCTGAACACAACAAGCGCAACAAACTCATACTGTATTTCGCCGTGCTATTGGTGCTTCTCCTCGCCATAGGAGGCTGCTACTACTATGCAAAGAGCAACCACCTGCAGTCAGTCGACGAAGTGGAATGCGAGCCTATAGAGGAAGTACTTGAAGAGGAACCTGCAACCGTATTGCTGCCATCCGACTCCACAGCCATCGCTACCGACTCCATCAGCCAGCAAGTCACGACAGAGGCACAAAATGCTCCCTCTTCCCCATCAGTAGACACCACAGCACAACCAGCTCAGACAGTACAGGCATCCCCAGCAGTGCGCCAGCTCTGACTGATGCTATAGCACCACCGACTTGTAGGGAGATGCCGTAGCACAATGTCACTAACTTAAGCCAATCTTATTCTTCCTTGTTTGCGCCCGAAACGGCGCTTCTTTCTTGTAACCGAGGGGCAAGCCCCTCGGTAAACGTCAGCCTATGCACACGCTGCGCTTTGCTGCAGCGCATCAAACACTGTGATGCTCAACATGATAGGACTGATGCGCTGCGGCAAAGCGCAGCGCGCATATCCTCCATCCCTCTCCGAGGGACAAGTCCCTCGGAGAGGGATGCGCCCACAAGGGGCGCGAATTACGTACAAACTTAAGTTAGTGGCATTGAGGTGTGGCATATCACTCCAGGCTTGACAGTTTATTCAGACATACCTGTCAGGATTGAACATTCCCCTACTGATTGTCAGGGTCTCTTGTCAGGCTTGCTTGGTGTCGGCGGCGTAGACGCTCCATATGCTTGGTTTGACGTCGGAGACGTGCTTTATCGCGGTTTATGGCGCGCTTTTCCTCTCTTGACTGCTTACGATTCACAGCGGTCATGGATTTATCTGCAATTGTCGTTACGCCATCTGAGGATTGCACATCCTGCTGACAGGTAACAGTCTCGTGTTTCATCTCCTTACGCCGATGGGCGCGTTGGCGAGCACGACATGAACGTTCTACGGCTTGGTCAATCATAGGTTTCAACAATGTGATCACAACAGTTTCCATTTCGGTGAGTGCTACGGAAACAGGACGCTTATACATATAATCGTCAATCCACTGCATGACTTTAGCGTCACGTATTCCGTCACTAAGAGATGCTACAGAGTGAACACGCTCGATGATATACGCATAAAATTTACGTGAAACCGGGCGTTTCCATTTTCCCGAGGTAGTTGAGGTAAGGACTAATGACATAATTGTTACTCTTTAATTGTGTGTATGATTTGTCACAAAATTAAAGAACCGATGCAATGGCATCAATGCGAAAATATCAAGTCTGCTGTAGATTTCAGCGTATATCTGCCAAATGAGAGAGAGTACGCAACAACTCCAAGGATTGTATGTAAGGGATATCCCAGCTATTGAGGAGTGCCTTCATGTTATACTCGGGATCATCATCTTTCCAGCCCCTTACTGTGTGCAAAGAAGGTAGCTCAAGTTTGGAATATGTCTCTGATGCAAATGCGATTTTACTGGCGACCGCAGTATTATCAAATCTTCTGAGGGATGTCACATCACCCATGGCAGCTGTAAACATAAAGATCGTTCTATCGGGACGGATTCTTTCCACACGCTCACGCCACTTGTCACGCGCCACATTGAAATCAGTATCATGGTTAAAGAATATCCGCGAGCCGACCGAATCTATACGCCCTACCGGGTATGGCATACCGGAATTTTTGACTTCGCTAACATTGCCCAATCCGGCAGCCACTGCTTCCTCCCAGTTCTCCACAAGTCTGACAAATTCGTCAGGCACGAGAAAAAGATTGATAAACGGCGAACAGAATCTACACCCCAGATGGTGAAGCATCACACCTCCAAAGCAATTGTTGCACACTACAGAAGGCGTATCTTCACGCCATTTCTCACTAAGCCGTCGATAGGCAGATTGAGAAAATGTGTCATAGATACGCCTTCTGAATTTCCTTATCATATCTGATAACTGGAAATGACTGTAGTGTTTATAAGTCAGTCAGCCTTACTGTCCTTGTCTGATTTGCTGTCTTTATCATCATTGGCTGCAGATTTATCATCGGCAGAAGCATCTTTCTTATCAGAGACCTCTTCGGCTTCTACGAAATCGGCTGCATAAGGGTCGTCGGATGACTCCTTGGATGTGTCAGACTTGGCTGCAAGAATCTCATCGGTACGCGACACCCACGGACGCTTGCCGAATATCTTCTCGACATCTTCGGTGAATATCACCTCGCGGCTTACGAGAGTATGGGCAAGCTCGGCATGGCCCTCAGCATACTTGCGAAGTATATCCTTGGCGCGCTCATACTGCTCAGAGATGATACGTGACACCTCCTCGTCAATCATGCGGGCACGATCCTCACTGTAAGGTTTCGAGAAGCCATACTGCTGACCAGTGGAGTCATAATAGCATATGTTGGGAAGTTTGTCGCTCATGCCGTAATATACCACCATGGCATATGCCTGTTTGGTCACTCGCTCAAGGTCATTGGCAGCCCCCGTAGAGATATGGCCGATAAACAGCTCCTCGGCAGCACGACCACCGAGAGTGGCACACATCTCATCAAGCAGAGCCTGTGAGGGTGTAATCTGACGTTCTTCAGGGAGATACCATGCAGCACCGAGAGCCTTACCACGTGGCACTATTGTAACCTTGATCAGAGGATTGGCATATTTCAGATGCCATGACACTGTGGCATGCCCAGCCTCATGAATAGCTATGGAGTTCTTCTCTTCATCAGTGGTGATCTTGGAGCGTTTCTCCAAGCCGCCGATGATACGGTCCACGGCATCTATGAAATCCTGCTTCCCTACAGCCTTCTTGTTGTGACGTGCTGCTATAAGTGCTGCTTCGTTACATACATTGGCTATGTCAGCGCCTGAAAATCCTGGAGTCTGACGAGCAAGGAGATCTACATCCACGTCATTATCCATCTTGATGTTGCGCAGATGCACATTGAAGATAGCCACTCGGTCATTAAGGTCAGGTAGCTCCACATAGATCTGTCGGTCAAAACGTCCGGCACGAAGCAAAGCCTTGTCAAGGATATCGGCACGGTTAGTGGCAGCAAGGATTATGACACCGCTGTTAGTGCCGAAACCGTCCATTTCGGTAAGAAGCTGGTTGAGGGTATTCTCACGCTCATCGTTGGCACCCATGTTAGGGTTACGTCCACGAGCACGACCCACAGCATCGATCTCGTCAATAAACACGATGCAGGGAGCTTTCTCCTTAGCCTGACGGAAAAGGTCACGCACACGCGATGCACCTACGCCGACAAACATTTCTACGAAGTCGCTGCCCGACATGGAGAAGAACGGTACATTAGCCTCACCTGCCACAGCCTTGGCAAGAAGGGTCTTACCAGTGCCGGGAGGGCCTACGAGAAGCGCGCCCTTGGGTATCTTGCCACCCAAATCGGTGTATCGCTGTGGATTCTTGAGAAACTCGACTATTTCCTCTATCTCTGTCTTTGCCTCGGAGAGTCCTGCGACATCCTTAAATGTCACTTTCACCGGGCCGTCCTTGTCAAATATTTTAGCCTTTGACTTGCCCACGCTGAACACACCTCCAGGACCGCCTCCGTCCTTGCTTGACATACGGCGCATCATCCAGAACCAGAAAAATATCAGGAGCAGGATGGGACCGAACGACCACAGCAGAGATGTATAGTCGCTTGATTTTTCATATTTGACATCGCCGTCAAACACTCCCTGGGCCTTCCACTGGTCTATCTTATCCTGAAATTTATCAGCCGAAGGGATATCGGTGAGCAGATGTGCCGGTGTGCCCGAGCCTGGTTTGTAATGTTCGGGACGGAACATTACCGAAGCGAGCGAGTCAGTCAAGACTCCTTCAGCCTGGTTTTTACCTGTATATACGATGATTTTGGATATACCCTTGGACTGGACAGCTTTCTCAAACGCGGAGTAATCCACAGTGCGCGTCAGAGTGTTTTCGTCAAGGAAAAACATTCCGCCGAGAAATGCCAGCACGATAATGTACATCCAGTATATGCTGAACTTGAATGCCGGTTTTTTAGGCTTTTGCGATTGCATGAAGTTTATTATATGGAGGGATGGTTGTTATACAATGAAATGGAAATGCCCAGTCAGTCCTCGTCAGGCAGGTCGGTGATACGGGCATCGCTCCATAGCTCCTCAAGATTATAGTGAGCGCGCTGCTCAGGAGCGAAGATATGCACGAAAATATCACCGTAATCAATGACTATCCACTGGGCATTCTGGTAGCCGTCGTAATTATAGGGTTTCATGTCACCGTTACGGTGCACGTAGTCCCTGACACTGTCAGCTATAGATGCCACTTGGCTTGAGGAAGTTCCTTCGCATATGATAAAACATCCGGTAGACGCAGATTCGATATCCGACAGGTCGACTACAGTGATGTTCTTGCCTTTACGGTCTCTGATACCTTCAATAATCAATTCCTGTTTGGTCAATGCCGGGGAGGAGGTAGAAACTTCTGGCGCGGTATGGGTCATGAAATTAAGTGGATGAAATTTTTAGTAAAACTGATTATGCACTATACTTACAAAGTTAATGATTTTTCTTTGTGGTGAAGTACTGCTTATATTCTTTTAAACAATCTTTATGCCAAAAAGGTCATTAAACAGAGTGTCAAACGATGCGACACCCCGATAATCACTCATATCTCATAACCGATGCCGGCAATATGGTCGACACCAGCCTGGAGGGAAGCAATAGTACCAAAGAAGCAATCACGGCGACACACACATCCAGAAGCAGTATCTGCTGCCAGCCTATGAGCACCGGCACATAGTCAAGATAGTAGTTTGAAGCATCAAGTGACAACACATGAAAAGCATCCTGGACGTATAAGAGTACCAGTCCGACAGCAGTACCTATGATTATGCCATATCCCACGACCCTGAGAGCAAGTATGACGAAAATGTCACTCACCTGACGGTTAGAAGCCCCGAGCGAGCGCAGGATGCCTATCATGCGGACTCGGCGCAGTATGAGTATAAACAGACTGGAAACCAGAGTGAATGCTGCCACGACACCCATGAGTGACAATATGACCACAACGTTAGTGTCAAGCAGCGACAGCCAGTTATAGTACATCTCCTGACTGTGAAGTATGGTGTCAATAACGGGAAGTTCGTCAATCTCGCCGTCAGCCAATGCTGACAACAACCGCTCATACAACTGCTGGGCAATCGTAGCAACCTTATCTTCACTGAGTCCGTCAATCAATACCGATGTGCCCTGCGAGCTTGATAGGGTAGCAGCATCAAATGACAAAGATTCTTTCGGCACAAACACCATGCCACGGTCATAATCACCGAAATGCGTGTCAAATAGAGCAGAGATGCGGTAACGTCGCACCCTTGCATTATCATTTTCAACAAAATATGCGGTAATCTTATCACCTACTCCTACGGCAAGCATCTTCGCAACCGCCTCTGACATAACCAACGGCTCGACGCCCTCCTCCTCATCAGTAGTAAAGAATCCATCAAAAGAGCCTTGAGTCAGCACCGAAGAGAGAAACCCGAGGTCATAATCATCTGACAGTCCTCTGAACGTTACCGCCTGAAACTGGTCAGAGGTCTTCAATATGCCAGTCCGGTCGGTGACGACACTGACCGATGCACCCGGAGCCACCTCTTCAACGATGGCTTTAAGCTGTGGAGTGAGGCTGATATAAGACTCTGTGTGATAAAGTGTTATATCGCTATTGAGTCCGGATAGTTTTCGCTTGATGTCATGCTTGAATCCCGTCACAATCGCCATGGCAAGCATCATGATCATGACAGCCGTGGCAACACCTATTATGCCCACAGTCATGCCAGTAGCCGACCCACGGTCACCTTTGACCCTGAGGCTCAACCTATTGGCAATAAACAGAGGGAAAAACACTTAATCAGCTACGATAAAGTTCCAGTTCAGATAGTGCGTCCTGGATAAACCTTGAGAGCTTCGGCAAGGACCTTGATGGCTCCACGCAGCTCCTTTTTGCTGATGGCATAGGCTATACGGACTTCGTTTGTGCCTATGCCCGGAGTGGTGTAGAAGCCCGAAGCCGGAGCCATGAATATAGTGGCTCCTTCGTATTCAAACTCCTCCAGACACCACCGGCAGAACTTGTCGGCATCATCCACCGGCAGACTCGCTACGGTGTAGAAAGCTCCCATTGGTATGGGTGAGTAGACCCCTGGAATCTTATTGAGGGCATCTATCAGGAAGTTGCGACGCTCAATATATTCGTTGTAGGTCATCAGCATATACTGCTTGGATGCGTCAATCGAGGCTTCTGCCACAATCTGTCCCAACAGAGGAGGACTGAGACGTGCCTGACAGAACTTCATCAGGTTTTTCTTAAGCTCCTTGTGCTTGGTGATGATGGCGCCTATGCGGATGCCGCACTCGCTGTAACGCTTTGACACGGAATCGATAAGCACCACCTGGTCGCTTATACCATCAAGATGGAAAGCCGAGATATAAGGTGCTCCTGTATAGCAAAATTCGCGGTACACCTCATCTGAAAACAGAAACAGATCATGCTTCTTGACCATATCGCGGAGCTGGTTCATCTCCTGCTGGGTATAGAGGTAGCCTGTGGGATTATTTGGGTTACATATCAATATGCCCTTGGTGCGCGGAGTTATCAGAGCTTCAAATTCCTCGACGGGAGGCAGAGCAAAACCATTGTCGATGCTTGACGGGACTGTCACAATCTTGGCTCCAGCCGAAATGGCAAACGCCATATAGTTGGCATACGCAGGCTCCGGCACGATGATCTCGTCATCGGGATCAAGACAAGCCATGAACGCGAAAAGCACCGCTTCAGAGCCGCCAGCGGTGACTATTATGTCATCGACATCCACATTGATGTCAAACCGATGGTAGTACTCCATCAGTTTCTGACGCAATGACAACAGACCTTCCGAAGGACTGTATTCCAGAGTTGTGCGGTCTATCTTCTTCAATGCATCCAATCCCTCCTGAGGTGTAGGCAGGTCGGGCTGACCGATATTGAGATGGTAGACCTTGACCCCACGCTGCTTGGCTGCGTTACTCAATGGCACGAGCTTGCGTATAGGTGAGGCGGGCATTATATCACCGCGTTGCGAAACGTTTGGCATGGCTTATATAAGATATCGATGTAGAAATGATTGTACTTAAATAATAAATGTCAGGCACAGTAGCTCCACAAGCCTAATTGTGGGCAAGCGACCTTAAGAATTCCTCGCGCAGACGGTAATCATCGTCAAACACTCCTGATGTTTCCATCGTCGTCGTCGAACTATCCTGCTTCTCCACTCCGCGTAACTTCATGCACAAGTGCTGGGCTGTGCTGACAACGATGACCCCTTTGGGCGCAAGATGGCGTTGGAGGTCGCGGCATATCTCGGCAGTCATGCGCTCCTGAACCTGCAGCCGTCGTGCATACACGTTGACTAATCGCGCAAGCTTGCTAAGACCTACGATCTTGCCGTCGGGGATATATCCTATGGACACATGTCCGAAAAACGGCAGTATGTGGTGCTCGCAAAACGAGTAGAACTCTATATCTTTGACTATCACCATACGTGACCCTTCGTGGGTGAAGATGGCTTTTTCTATTACCTGCTGTCCGGATTCGTCATATCCGCGCGTAGCCCTGAACAAGGCTCTCGCGGCACGCATGGGGGTCTTAAGAAGTCCCTCTCTCTCAGGGTCTTCTCCGAGGAGCTTGATGATCTCCTTATAATGGTCAGCTATGGCGTTGACGGTTTCTTCTTGTCGTGGTGTCAGTGGTGTCGACATATAACCTATATGATCAGTTATGCTCTCTAATCTTTGATATTGACACGGTCGCGCACTATGCGTATTTCGTTACGGAAGGCGGGAAAAGCCTGACGGAGCTGGGAAGCAGCCGATTCCGCTTCGCTGCGAGAGCGGAAGTCACCTACCCTGAGACGCCAGAACGGGGCGGAATACGAGATATACGTGCGCATATTAGGGAATCTCCGCGCCACCTGCGAAGCCTTAAGCTGTGTCTGCTTCTTGGCATTGCGCTGGTTGCCGTCAGAGTACACTTGCACACGGTAACCAGCCATGCGTCCTGTAGCCTGATGCTTAACCGCCGGCTTCTCGGGCTGCGTGGTCGTATCGATGACAGGGGCATCGGCAGGAGCCAACAACTCAGTGAGCTTCGAGGGCTGAGTGACAGTATTTCCCTCGATGGCAGTAATGTGGTCAACGATGGTGACAGACTGCTGCGCCATGGCTGCGCCAGACCAGCATACCATCATCATGCCTAACATAGTCGCACGTAATCGGTATTTGCCTATAAGCATATCAGTCAGATGGGTGAAGCGTGACATACGCATCCACTTATATCAATATAATAAAAATTAGACTACAAAGATAACGATAATCTTCTTTGTAGCCTAATTTTTATAATTCTAAACGCGCTATCTGCGAAATCAGAATGCGTTGACAATGCCCATGAATGACTCGGCATCAAGAGCCGCGCCACCGATGAGGCCGCCGTCTACGTCGGGTTTTGCGAAGAGAGCTGCGGCGTTGGAGGGCTTGCAGCTACCACCGTAGAGGATAGAAGTGTTGTCTGCGACTTCCTTGCCATACTTCTCTGCGATGACAGAGCGGATGTGTGCATGCATCTCCTGAGCCTGGTCGTCGGTAGCAGTCTTGCCTGTACCGATAGCCCATACGGGTTCGTAAGCAAGGATGATTTTGCCGAAGTCAAAGGCTGAGAGATCAAAGAGTGCGCTCTCGATCTGCTCCTTGACAACGTCAAGATATGTGCCGTTTTCGCGCTGCTCAAGCACCTCGCCGATGCAGAAGATGGGAGTCAGGTTGTTTTCGAAAGCCTGAGCCACCTTAGCCTTGAGGATTTCAGAGGTCTCGCCATAGTACTGGCGACGCTCGCTGTGACCGAGAATCACGTAAGATGCACCTGTAGATGCAACCATGGCACCTGAAATCTCACCGGTGTATGCACCCTTGGCGTGATCAGCGCAGTTTTCTGCACCAAGACCGAGGATATTGCTGTCGATTACCTCATTGACAGAAGCGAGGTGTGTAAAAGGAACGCAGATCACCACGTCACATTTGGGGGTAGCTTTCTTGAGGGCTTCGTTAACGTCCTTTGCCAGGCCTACACCTTCTGCGAGGGTAGTGTTCATTTTCCAGTTGCCTGCAACGATTTTCTTTCTCATGTTAGTAAAGTCTAAAATTGATATATCAGAATGTAGAAATTTTCAAGACCGAGGCATCCGCTTGCATGAGGGAGACCTGTGGCACAAAGTTACGATTTTTTTTCGTGATGTGCCATGGTTTTCAACTTTTTGCCGACTCTTGCCCTCCATACCATCAGGAGTGCCAGTGCCCCGTTGTTGGCAAGAATTATCACCAGCATTGCCAAAGCATAGATGCGTGTCCAGTCATGCAGAAATTCGTCGTCAGAGGGTCCGTAGAGAGTCTCATTGCAGTCAGGACAGCCGGCAAGCTCTATATCCGTGACATCATCGTCATCATCATTGTCAATGATAAGGTCATTGATGAGCGACGGTAATGTCCGCTTCCACAAGATATCGCCCTCATGAAGCATCACAGCAGCGATATCACCACGTGCCAGCTCTTTTATCTGGATTCCGTCGGCTGTATATAGGGGATATTCCGCCATCGAAAGGTCTTGCCAGAATGCCACATCCTTCTCATTGCCGCCTATTATGCCTGTCATGGTCACGCTGTCAGTCGGAAGCTGCCGATAGAGCTGATTTATATAATAGGTATATGAGATGTCAAGATTCTTCATCGAGGGGACAAGTACCAGCAACTGGTAACCGTCAGCACTGATTACATCGGATGTCACATCCTCTCCGTCAATATCACGAATGACAAACGTATCTGCCACATGTGCCTCGTCATTGCCGTCAAGCAGTCTTCGCTCCATAAACGTCCATGTCGAATCAGGGAGATTGTCTATGCCGAATACCTCAGTTTTACCCTCCTTTTCATAAACGAAACCATACATCTGAGCTTCATACTGACCGCCGTCATCTGTCTCATCAGCAAGCAGAGATTTGCCGACAGGATATGACCGGAAATCTACGACAGGCTGATAATAATAGCCGACGTATGATATACCCAGTATGTATATCACCGATACCACAAGCGGTATCCATTGGAGATACGGACTGACCAGCGCGCGCTGCAACCGGTTATATGGGAGCAATACTACCAATCCCAGCGTGATAGCTATGTTCTTGGCAAACGTGGCACCGTTACTAATAAGCAGCCAATCGCCGAAGCAGCCACAATCAGCAACAGGATTATCCAGCCATATATACAGTGTCAACGGAAGCATGAATGCCATCATGGCGAGCAAGAGCACCACTACACTGCGCCTGTAACAGCCCAGAAACAACATCATGCCACATAGAAACTCCAATGCCGACAAGCCTACGGATGCCGAGACAAGCATAGAGTGGGAAAAATCCCATCCCCATACAGCCAGGTACTCCCCTATCTTGTAGACGCTGCCCCATGGATCTACCGCCTTGGCAAATCCCGAAGCGATAAACAGTATTCCTATGACCAGCCTAAGGAGCGTTACGACTGCTCTAACAGAGCGGGGATGGCGATTCGGTAAGTTTGATAATCGCAAAGACAGCATAGTTGACTATGTCCTGATAATTCGATTCTACTCCCTCGGAAATGATTGTCACGCCGCCGTTTCCCTCAATCTCCTTGATGCGCTGGAGCTTGGTCAGGATAATGTCGGTGAAACTGCACACACGCATGTCGCGCCAAGCCTCGTCATAGTCATGATTCTTGGCTGTCAGCAGCCTGCGCGTATCAGCTACATGGCTGTCATAGAGTTCTATGGCTTTCTCAGGGCTGATGTCAGCTTTGAGTGCCGGTCCGAGCTGCATCTGTATCATTGCCATGATACCATAGTTGACTATAGCCACAAACTCCGGCAGTATGCCCTCGTCAACCATCGCACCACCCTTGGTCTCAAGGGTGCGTATGCGCTTGGCTTTTATGAAGAGCTGGTCAGTCAGCGACATCGGACGCATGACGCGCCACGACGCACCATAGTCCTGCAACTTGCATTCATATATGGCACGGCACATCGCAAAAGTCTCGTCAAACTGCTTTACGCTGTCAGGGACAGTCTTATTGCTATGATTATCCATTAATATCTATTATTCAAAAAACACAGGGACGCTACACAATGCAATGCGCGTCCCTGTGAGTATGGTACCTATATAGATAGTTTTATCTGTCAGAAATCAGAACATCGAATTGACGCGCTCGAAGTTGGCGTTATCACCCAGCACGTAGTAGATATTCTTGAGATACTGCAGTGCGTTGGGATTTTCGTTGAGCAGGTATGCCTTTTCGAAATTCTCGGCAGCCTCTTTGCGAAGAGGATTGATCTGCTCGCGCTCTATCTTCTTGTATTCGGCTTCAGTGATCTTAGAGCCTGCGTTTTCGCTGATAGCATCACTCTGCTCTGCGAGCACACGACCTATGTTATAGAAAGCATCACCGTTTTTGGGGTCAAACTGTGCTGCTTTGCGGTAGCACTCGAGAGCCTTGTCCTTGTTGCCCTGCTCCTCATAAAGAGTACCCATGGCGATGTTGTAGACAGGATTCTGGGGGTCTTCGGCAAGAGCCTTGTTGAGAAGAGCCATAGCTTCATCATACTGCTTATTGCGGAGCTTGCCCTCGATTGTGAGCTGGAAGAAGATGGGGTCAGATGTGCCAAGAGCGGCATAGCCCTTCTGGGCATAGTCATAGAGCTTGTCCATGTTCTGGTTCATCTTTGCAACGTACATCGCCTGATGGAACATGCCTTTGTCCTTGCTGCCGAGAGCGATAGCCTGGTCAAACGCCTTCATAGACTTGTCCCAGTCTTCCATCTGCGATGCCACATAGCCCATAAGATAAGCATTTTCGGCGAGGATGGAGTCAGGTGACACCTTTATGTCCTTGGCAAATCGAGCATCCTTAGGAACTGCAAAATATACCTCCCATGCCTTGTAAGCCTCAGGCCACTTCTTGGAGTTGTAGAGATAGCGGGCTGCATAGTCATAGTCATTGTAGTGGCCTGCCACCATTTTGATAAGGTCCTTGGAGTATTTGGTTTTGACTTTGCCTTTATTGTCAGCGACAGAATCAAGAGGAAGAGCCTTCAATGCATATTCATAAGCCGAGAGGATAGAGTTGCCCATGTTAGGGACATCCACATCCTGACCTGCACGGAGGAGTGTGAAAAGATAGTCAAAATTCTCATAACCCGCCTTGGCAGGCACGAAATAAGTGAAAGCCTGGTCTTTGCTTTCGGCATTGCTGAATGCGGGCTGGAGAGTCTGCACCCACTTGGCGTAGTCGCTACCTGGCTTGAAGCTCTTCTGAGCATCCTTGACGAGACTGTTCTGAGCAGATGCAGCCAGTCCGGCACAGAGGCATAATGCCACGAAACTTGCCTTTTTCATAAATCAATAGATGTGTTAGGTTGTGTATGGAAATTGGTTGATGTTATTCTTCAGTAATCTCTGTATCATCATCCTCTGCGACGACATCATCTATATCTATGTCATCGGCGGGATTCATCATGTCATCGACAGCCGCTTCTATCATTTCAGCCTGCTGATCCACGATTTCATGATCCACTTCCTCCTCAGGATCCGATGATACGCAGCACACAGATGCTATGGTATCGTTACGTTTCTCGAGGTTGATGATGCGTACACCCTGGGTGGCGCGTCCCTGAAGTCGGATATCGCTGACAGCCACGCGGATGGTGATGCCACTCTTGTTGATGATCACAAGGTCATTTTCATCATTAACGCTCTTGATGGCGACAAGTTTACCGGTTTTATCGGTAATCGCCAATGTCTTGACACCTTTACCGCCTCGGTTGGTGACACGATAGCTCTCCAGATCTGTACGCTTGCCAAATCCTTTCTCTGACAGGACAAGTATGTCATTGCTGTCACCCTCGCGCATACATATCATGCCGACAACTTCATCATCGTCGCCGTCAAGAGTCATGCCCCGCACACCTGTGCTGACACGTCCCATGGTACGCACACGGTCCTCTGCGAAGCGGATGGCACGTCCGTTGCGGTTGGCAAGGATAATCTCACTGTTGCCGTCGGTAAGATCCACATCTACCACACGGTCACCCTCGCGGATGATGATGGCTTTCTTGCCCTTGACGTTGACCTGGGCATATTCGCGTATGGAGGTCTTCTTGATGATGCCGTTACGTGTAGCAAACACGAGGCAATGTGTATCTAAGATGGAAGTATCATCATTGTCCTTATAGGCAATGACTGCGTTGACAGAGTCATCTGCCTCAATATTAAGTAGGTTCTGGATGGCACGGCCCTTGGTGTTCTTGGCTCCTTCGGGAAGTTCGTATACCTTCATCTTATATACCATACCCTTGGCTGTGAAGAATAGGATATTGGCGTGCATCGATGCGGTGTAGATGTACTCTATGAAGTCCTCGTCGCGGGTGTCACTGCCTTTGGCACCTACGCCGCCACGGTTCTGTGTGCGGAATTCGGTAAGCGGAGTGCGCTTGATGTAGCCGAAGTGGCTTATAGTAATGATCATGTCGTCATCGCTATAGAAATCCTCGGCGTTGAACTCGCCGGCAGTGTAGTCGATATCGGTCTTGCGCTCATCGCCAAACTTGTCACGCACTTCGGCAAGCTCACGCTTGATAAGTTCGCGACACTCGTGGTCATCGTTGAGAATCAGCTCCAGACCGCGTATCTGCTCCATGATCTCATCATAGTTCTTCTTGAGCTTGTCCTGTTCCAGACCTGTCAGGCGCCGCAGCTGCATCTCGAGGATGGCATTTGCCTGAGCCTCGGTGAGCTGATAGGTTTCAATTAGGGTGGCACGGGCAGTCTCAGTGTCGGGAGAATGACGTATGATGCGTATCACTTCATCGATATGCTGAGAGGCTATGATAAGTCCCTCCAAGATGTGGGCACGTTCCTGAGCTTTGGCAAGCTCGAATTTGGTGCGGCGGATGACCACCTCATGACGGTGTGCCACAAACGCCTCAAGGATCTGTTTGAGGTTGAGCGTCTGCGGACGTCCGTTGACCAGAGCCACATTGTTTACGCTGAACGAAGCCTGCATCTGGGTCATCTTGTAGAGCTTGTTGAGCACCACATTGCTGTTGGCATCGCTCTTGAGCTTGATCATGATGCGCATGCCGTCGGCATCGCTCTCGTCGTTGATGTCTGCTATGCCGTCGAGTTTCTTTTCGTTAACGAGGTCGGCGATATAGGCTATCAGTTCAGCCTTATTGACATTATAAGGTATCTCGGTAACGATGATGTTGTCGTGGTTTGCCTCTGTCTCTATCTCGGCACGTGCACGAATCAGTATACGACCGCGTCCTGTCTCGTAAGCGTCCTTGACACCCTGGTAGCCGTAGATGGTGCCACCAGTTGGGAAGTCGGGTGCTTTAATATAATGCATCAGCTCGGGGACGGTCAACTCGGGATTATCCACGAGTGCTATCGAAGCATTGATGGCTTCAGTCAGATTGTGAGGAGGCATGTTGGTTGCCATACCCACAGCGATACCCGCAGCTCCATTGACAAGCAGGTTGGGGAAACGGGTAGGAAGCACCACCGGCTCGCGTCGCTGGTTGTCATAGTTGGGCTGAAAATCGACCGTATCAGAGTTTATGTCGGTCATCATCGCTTCGCCCATTTTCTCCAAGCGCACCTCGGTGTAACGCATGGCGGCAGGACCGTCACCGTCTATCGAACCGAAGTTTCCATGACCCTCCACGAGGCAGTATCTCATAGCCCATGGCTGTGCCAGACGCACCACAGTGCCGTAGATTGACGAGTCGCCATGAGGATGGTAGTTACCCATCACCTCACCGACTGCCTTTGCAGCCTTCTTGAACGGCTTGTCAGAGTTGTTGCCCATCTCGTCCATGCCGAAAAGCACTCGGCGATGCACAGGTTTGAGTCCGTCACGCACGTCGGGCAGCGCACGTGACACTATAACCGACATCGAGTAATCGATGTAGGCTGATTTCATCTCATTCTCGATATTGATGTTTAAGATGCGATCTTCTTCCACGATTTAGTTATCTATGATAGTTGTTTGCTGTTACAGTCAATTAGTATGATATAACCGAGCAGATACTGCAATAGACAGCAGCCATCCGACACGCAAAATATCAAGCAAAGATACAAATTTTTCCGCACATTACCCACCATATTCCCTATCCGGCATAAAAGTTTATTCAAATATGCCGTCAAACCCTTATTAATGATTAATATGGGTTAAAACGGTGGGGACGGACAATGTTTGGCACAAAAATTGCGTTATCTTTGTTATAGTATAAAAAGATGCGTGCCGAGATTCATCACTTTACATCAGGCACCGACTATAACAAACTGAATAACTAACCCCTATCCTCTATATCCTTAATTAATGGACATAAATTTCTCAAACGAACTCAAGGAGGTGCTTTCACAGAGCCATCAGGAAGCTATCAGGCATAACAACAAGATCATTACGCCTGCCCATCTGCTGCTTGCTCTGATGTCGGCATCGGACGACCGTCCCTTTCGTCTGATCGAAAGGGCTTCATCGTCAGACACCTCCGCATACGAACTCAAACAGGCTCTTGACACACGCCTGTTCGAGTCGTCGCTTGACAGCGGCGATGACACTCCTGTCACACCAGCCGACGTGTCAGTCAGCGACGTGACAAGCCGCATACTCAAACTCAGCGCACTCGAAAGCCGCATGCTCAAGAGCGGCATGGTGCTCCCCGAGCATCTGTTGCTGGCGATATTCCATAACTCTGAAACTCAGGAGAGCGACTTCATGAAACAGTTTCACAAGGCTGGAGTCAACTATCAGAGCCTTGTGCGCCAGCTTAACGAAAGCGCACCTGAGGCTGCAACGCCTCAAGCAAGCTTTGCCGACGACGAGGATGAAGACGACGCTGACGACCTGCCTTATGATAGCGGAAACAGCACCTCAGCAGAGTCATCTGCTGGCAAAACATCATCAAAACAAAGTGCCGGGCGGCGCAACACTACCGACACGCCAGCTCTTGACAAATTCGGTTACGACATGACACGCGCAGCCGAAGAGAACCGTCTCGATCCAGTGGTAGGACGCGAAACGGAAATAGAGCGTCTTGCCCAGGTGCTGAGCCGACGCAAGAAAAACAACCCTGTGCTTATCGGTGAGCCTGGCGTAGGCAAGAGTGCCATAGTCGAGGGACTCGCTCTGCGTATTGTCAAGCGTCAGGTATCACGTATCCTGTTCAATAAGCGCGTCATATCGCTTGATATGGCTTCGCTGGTAGCCGGCACGAAATACCGCGGACAGTTTGAGGAACGAATCAAAGCTGTGCTCAACGAGCTTAGCAAAAATCGCGACATCATCCTCTTTATCGATGAAATCCACACTATCGTAGGGGCTGGTAATGCTTCAGGCTCAATGGATGCAGCCAACATGTTAAAGCCCGCCCTCGCCCGAGGCGAGATACAGTGCATAGGCGCAACGACGCTTGACGAGTACCGCAACAACATCGAAAAGGACGGAGCTCTTGAACGTCGCTTCCAGAAAGTGATGGTCGAGCCGACATCTGCCGAAGAGACTCTCACCATACTCCGCAACATCAAGGACAAATACGAAGAGCACCATAACGTTAACTTCACCGATGCCGCTCTTGAAGCCTGCGTCAATCTGACCGAGCGTTACATATCCGACCGTAATTTCCCCGACAAGGCTATCGATGCGCTTGACGAGGCAGCCTCACGCGTGCATATCACTAACATAGCCGTCCCCGAGGAAATCGAGGCTCTTGAAAACAAGGTCGAAGAGCTGGGTCGCAATAAACTCGCAGCTGCCCATGCGCAGGACTTCGAGCGCGCTGCTGCATTCCGCGACGAGGAGACCAAACTGCGCGAAGACCTCCGCACTGCTACCGAACGCTGGGAAAAGCAGCTTGAGAGCAAACGCGAGACGGTTGATGAAGACAAGGTAGCCGAAGTCGTTGCGATGATGACCGGAGTGCCGGTGCAGCGCGTGGCACAAGCTGAGGGGAAACGCCTCATGGAAATGGGCGATGACCTCAAAAAGTCCATTATTGGTCAAGACCCTGCGATTGACACGCTCGTCAAGGCTATCCGCCGCAACCGTGTCGGACTCAAAGACCCGAAGAAGCCTATCGGCACATTCCTGTTCCTCGGTCCGACAGGCGTTGGCAAGACGCATCTCGCCAAGAAACTGGCAGAGATGCTGTTTGACTCCGCCGACACACTCATCCGCATAGACATGAGCGAGTACATGGAGAAATTCACCGTGTCACGTCTCGTCGGTGCGCCTCCCGGATATGTAGGCTACGAAGAGGGAGGACAGCTGACCGAGAAAGTGCGCCGTCACCCCTACTCCATCGTGCTCCTTGACGAAATCGAGAAGGCGCATCCCGACGTGTTCAACCTGCTCCTGCAAGTGATGGACGAAGGACATCTGACCGACAGCCTCGGCAGAAAAATCGACTTCAAGAACACTGTGCTCATAATGACGAGCAACATCGGCAGCCGCCAGCTCAAGGACTTCGGCAGCGGAGTAGGCTTCAACACCCCCAAAACATCTGACAGTGAGTATTCGCAGAGCGTGATCCGCAAAGCTCTCAACAAAGCATTCTCGCCTGAGTTCCTCAACCGTATCGATGACATCATCACCTTTGACTCGCTCGACCGTGATGCCATATTCAAAATCATCGACATCGAGCTTGCAGGCTTCCGCCAGCGTCTTGAACAGATGGGTTACACTCTCAATATCACCGAGGAGGCAAAAAATTTCATCGCCGACAAGGGCTATGACGCACAGTACGGCGCCCGCCCACTCAAGCGGTCCATACAGAAATATCTCGAAGACCCTCTGGCAGAACTGATCATAGTGGAGCCCAAAGGCAAGGACGAGCAAAAGACCATAAACGTCACCCTCAACACCGACCAGACTGCCGTCCACTGCGAAATCGTCTGATTGAGAGGGTTTTGCGGAACTGTAAATTCCGTAACGTAGGGACATGCCATAGCATGTCAGCTGGGCTATTCGTGGTGACTTTAACCACGCAGATTAAGAGCTGACATGCCATGGCATGTCCCTACAAGTTTCTACATGAATTTTTTGAGTTGCAACACCCTCCGCCGATTAGTCTTCACGCTTGTCAGACAACGAATGAGGCTCATGGATGACTGAGATGCACGCCTTTGTCTATCAAGATGAGGTGGGCTGTATCCAGTCCGATGTTCCAAGGGGAGACCGTCTCTGGGGTGATGACTGCAACAGTGTCTTTCATCCCTACGTAGAGGAAACGGATAGAGTCACCTGCGCATGCAGTCAGGGTGAACTTGCCCAGTGAATCGGATACTGCTCCGCCTCCACGGGTCTTATTAATGAGAAATGTTCCATTAAGAGCAACTCCTGTAATCTTATTGTACGTCAGACCGCAAACCGTCACTGACTGTGATGGCTCTACGTGTGTTTTTCTGATGCTGCATGCACCAAGCATCATCATCAGGCATACAATCCATACAAGTGCTTTCATATTATTATCAACCCAATAAGACCATCGATAGTTGCTAATTATAATAGAAAACATGCCGGTGCGGTTTGAACTGCACTGGCATGTTTTCTATGGATATATATTAGTGACTGTCGGATAGACGAAATTTTACTGTATGTCGGATGTCGGTTGCCGATGGTCCAATCATAACGGCGAAATCGCCTGGTTCGGCAATCCATTCATGCTTGGTGTCATCAAAGTATGCGAGTTTGTCGGGAGTTATTTCAAATTGAATCTCCGCAGTCTCCGACGGAGCCAATGACACTTTCTTGAAATCCTTCAGCTCCTTAACCGGGCGCGGCAACGAGGATTTAACATCGCTGATATATAGCTGCACTACTTCCGCGCCTGCACGGTCACCTATATTTGTAACAGGTACTTTGACAATGATTTTACCGTCAGGGGTCAAAACCTGCGAATCCACCACTGGTTTGCCATACTTAAACTCTGTATAACTCAGACCATGACCAAACGGGAAAAGCGGCTTGATCTTGTTCTTATCGTTCCAGCGATATCCTACAAACAGACCTTCGGCATAATTGCAATCCACTATATCCGAACCGTCGCTACGAGCCGCTCCAGGATAGCCGTCAAGACTGTGGGCGCCGACATCAGTGAGTGCCATAGGAAAAGTCATGGGCAACTTACCTGACGGATTGACATCACCAGACAACACCGATGCTATCGCATTGCCGCACTCGGTACCGAGATACCATGCCTGCACTATCGCAGCGACATCTTTAGTCCACGGCATCGCCACAGGATTTCCCGATATATTGACCACGACAAGATTCCTGTTCGCCTTGGCAAGCTGGCGTATTACCTCATCCTGATTGTAAGGCAGCTCCAGACCGGAGCGGTCGGAGTCTTCGCAATCCTGATGATATGATTTGTTGAGACCTCCGATATATATCACGACATCGGCGTTTTTAGCGACTTCAACCGCCTCGGCAAGTATCTCCTCGGGAGTGCGGTCGTCAGTCAGGTTCTGTCCCGTAATCACTCCGTTGTATTCACCAGATGGGTCTCCTACATATCCACGCGCATATACGATGTCGGCGAAACGGCCAAACCTCCTCTTGATACCATCGAGAGGCGACAGCTCATATTTTACCTTCAACGACGAACTGCCGCCACCGACAGTCATCATCTTGATAGCGTTCTCTCCTATTACGGCAATTGTCTTGACCTTGGCAGTATCAAGAGGCAGTATGCCCCGGTCATTTTTCAATAATACTATGCCTTCCTGACCTATTGTACGTGCCGCATCAATATGCTCGGGAGAACACAAAGAGCCAAACGGTCTACGAGAATCCATAGTAGTGCGGAAAGCAAGTCGTAGGATGCGTCGCACCTTATCGTCAAGCTCCTTTGTGCCTATTTTACCCTCCTTAATGCGATCAAGGTAGGGCTTGGCAAGATAATAATTATCATAAGCGTTGCTTGCTCCGTCAGACAGACCGTCAGTCCAGCTGCCAAATTCCATATCCAATCCATTGATTATTGCCTGGTCGGTATCATGCACACCTCCCCAATCAGATATTACCACTCCGTCAAAACCCCACTCCCCTTTCAATATGTCATTGAGCAGATACTGATTATGACAGGCATGTTGATCCTTATAGAGGTTGTAACTACCCATAATCGCCCATGCTTTTCCATCTTTTACCGCAGCTTTGAAGGCAGGTAGATATATCTCGTAGAGGGCACGGTCGTCCACTATAGAGTTGGTGGTATGACGTGCTGCCTCATGGTTGTTGAGTGCAAA